>Ga0179593_1497608_pt1 | contig 15774 bp, 23 predicted proteins | sample CZODoug2_1_08_16_FD_185931 | JGI IMG/M metagenome (GOLD analysis project Ga0179593, IMG submission 185931) | Vadose zone soil fungal communities from Angelo Coast Range Reserve, California, USA - CZODoug2_1_08_16fungal (PacBio error correction) | ecosystem: Environmental > Terrestrial > Soil >... | reverse complement strand
CATTCCCTTTCTTTCCTTTTGGTTTCCGAAGATACGCCCAGTCTGTCTCTCCCCTTGACTCTGCGCCTTTCACCGAGAAGATTTTTCATTTAGGGCTTTTTTTGCCCCCCCCTTTCCTCTATGGGAGCGGGGAAAAATCTTTCGACTTTTTCCTTTCGCTCCGCGGATGAAGGCGCAGATTTTCCCACCTTTTTTGTTAAATATTTCTTTCGTTGATTGTCAGGCCCGCAAATTCCATCCCATGGCACGACTCTCGTGGGCCGTCGCTGATGAAATTGTCCGGTGATTGTTATTCCTTTTATACGCAGCCGTGGTCTTTTTTCCGTCATAAATTCGTTCCTCCCCCCCACACTCATTTACAACAATTCTTTGACGCTTCTTCGATACCCCAATTCTTGGCGTACAATCGACTCCAGCCTTTCAACCTATCTCTTTCAGTAGGGACCACCGTTCACGATTTCCACCCTTTTAGCGATTCGACATGATTTTTTATTCCACATCCTCGCACTTTCCCTTTGTGCCATCTCTTGTAAATGAAGGACTTACTCTGCCCTTTCTTTTTAGAGGCGCGCCAGCTTTTCCCCTCTTTTCATTTTATAGGAGCCAAGAACAACTGTTATGGCAGTTGCTCTTGGGTCCGATCAGCCCCGAGTCAGAGAAGAGCGATGAAGTTTTGAGCATCAGTTATGACTTACATGGACCCTGCCCCACATCGACTGTGTCTTTTCCTCTTCAGGTCAGGCTTATGGCACTCTGATTCATTTCTGTATATTCCGAGGCTTCTTTCTCTTCACTACCGCGTGAGTAGAAAGTCACACTTTCAAGTTCAGAGATGACGGTTTTTTACTGTCTTTATTTGGTATAACCCCCCAGGTTTTTGAAAACCCTACCATCTCTCCTGTTAAAGTCGCTTTTTGATTTGTCCCATTCCCTTTCCCGGGGCCTTATACAACCATTTTTTTCCTAGACTCAGTCTAGATTCTGAGTCATTCTATCTTTTTCCTGAGCTCAGGTAATAAGGGTTCTCCCTCCTATAATCTGATAGTGTCTCCCCCCCCCTTTTACCCAAAACCACTCCTTTGAGCCCCCCCCCCCCCCCGTTGAGAAATTCCACTTGCCCTTTTCCATCTAGAGCATCTTCTACCATAATAGATAATCGGTATAAGTCTCCCAGAGCATGAAAGATTTGCATGTCCTCTCTGAAACAATGTTACTTCCTACTGTGTTGGGCGTTTCCTCTGACTTATCTTCTTTCTTCTGCTTTTGACTCTTAACGTGCTTTTACTTTTTTTTTCTGTTTTTCTACTTTCTTTATTAAGGAGATAAGTACGTTTCCTACTCTTGATTATCTTGTAAGAGACGGAGCTACAACCCCTTGCAATCTATGTTTTCTCCTTTTTTCCCTCTGGCTTAACCTAGGATAGTACCTCAGTAAGTCCGAGCCTTCTCTCCGGAGCTCCCTCGGCTATGCTACTTATCGAGTCTTGTCTGACCGCTCTTTTTCGAGCTCTTACCCCACTGACACCCTTTTTCCCTCTGTGGTGGGTCCAGAGACGGTCCCCCCTTTCCCCTTCTCCTGGCTCCGTTCTTTGATTTCCTCTCCCCCTTTACCCCTCCGTAACCCGGAGTCTATTCTCCCTTTTTCTCAGAGTTTCGCGAGCCCTCTACGTACCCTCCTCTGATGCCTTTTTTTCAGCAGCCACCATAGGCCTTTCCCTCGGTGGTGATTTTATAGTTCTGATTCCCCCCCCAATGCTAGGCTCGGATAACTGAGAAGTCGGACTGTTGACGATGCCCCCCTTTTCCCATTTATCTTCCCTTTTCCCCCAGCTGAAAAACAGACTTTTTGCCAATCTTTTTTTTTTTATGATGTTTTTTTGTTTAAGTCTTTTGGCTCCCCCCTCTTTCCCTATATATCTTAACAATACTTGTTTTTGTTCCGATCCCATACAAAGATACTTCCCCCCAATCCACCCTCTGCCCCCCCCCCGTGGTATTCCCATCCAAAGAGTGTATTGGTCCAGATCGTGTCTAGAGACATTTCACTTTCCACCCAAACGAATCCTTATCGGCATCTATGATATTGTCTCTCAGTCCCGTTTATCTCTCAAAGTACCCAAGAATGAACCCCTCCCGATTAGCACAAGGGCCTTCTGTTTCGATTAAACAGCTCAATTTTCTTGCCCTTCCTAGCCTGTAATTTCTCCTCCTGATAATGAACCGGTAGAGAAATCGCCTTCTCCCTCTCTGATACCTAGTTTGAAGTTCTTCAACCCGGTTCTCTTTCTGAGTATATTCTAATACTCCAATCGCCCCCCCTCTTCAATTTTCCTCGGTCCATCTTCCCAGTTTGCGTTTTCTTCCCATCTCCCTGTAAAAAAACCCAGCTGGCCTTAGACGCGTTACTTTTCATCCTCTCGTTTTTTCCATGCGCTCCCCCTTTTTTCTCGCCTCCCCCCCCCTTCCCTTCAGCATGAGAGACGATATTCACGCTTGACAGACATAATATTCCAGTCGACGTTTTTACACAAAACAGTAAATCCTCCTCGTCCCCTTTTTCTCCTGGCCTAAAGTAGACAATAGTCCCAGCCCCTTTTTTCTAAGTCCTCCCTCCCCCTGAAAACTCAGCTGCAGCTCCCCTTAGTCCTTTTCCCCGGCCGACACCCCCAGTAGGAATTGACTTGTGGTTCCTCTTGGTTGGCTCTCATCGTCCTTCCTCTTGCTCCCCTGATATCTGATTTCTTCGGAAAGATTTTCTTTTCCTTCTTTTTTACCTTTAACTGATTGGGAAGTGCTACCTCTTTTTTCCCCCCCCTCTGGAACCTGTCATTTTAATCTTGATTCGAGTAGAGTCCCTCGTCCTAGCTACCCTGCGTCACTCTCGCTACTCTCACAGGCATCGAGACTGCTTGCTGCACACCCCCCTACTTTTTACCCCCTTGGGGTTTTTAGTCCCTTACTCCCGCCCTTGCTAAATATATGGATTGTGTTAACCTTTTTTTCCTAGCCACTCCCCGATAGACACCGGTCCCCCCTTCCCTTTGCCAATAGTTGAGGACTCCCGCTTCGTTTCTGTTTCAGGTAAGACACTCTCATACCTTTTCCCCTTCTTCCAATTGTCCACTCGCCATTCCTCGAAAGCCCCATCCTGCGGCTCCAAATCTCTTCGGTCCCTCGGCATTCTTCCCTCCGCTTCCTCTTCCCGTCCGTGCATAATAGTAAGCTTCTGCTTGGCCGTCACTCTTTCCCACCCCTTTTTTTGTCTGCATTCCTTCCCCTCTTTTTTCCCCCTGCTTTGCTCTTCAAATATTACATGGCCGTTTTACCTTTTAAAGTCAGTACCGAGTGCTGCCTTTTTTTTCTTTCGGGCTTTTTTCCTTCTCCTGCCACAATCATTGTCGTTGACCCTCTCTTTTTTTTTTCCCCTTCGGTGATAAGTTTCTCCTCTATCTTCTCGAAGTGCTTCGTAGGATTGTTCAAAAGATTCCCAGTTTCGTATGACCCTCTCCCTGTACGCATTTTTTTCCCCCCAGAACCCTATGACCTTCTTATCTTTTCCCCTGATTATTCATAGATTAATAAAGCTCGCCTTTCACTTCCCCGAGACGCCCCTTCTAAGTCGGCCCTTAGAATTGTTTTACCTCCTTCACGTTGCTTCTTACCGGTTTACTTCGACCCCATCTTCCTCCCTTCCCGCCCTTTCTTTCTTTCTACCCGAGTACGATTTTTAAAAGATCCCCCTCCTTCACGTATTTCTTGCCCATTCGCTGCATTCTCTAACTTTCCTGAGTCTCGCCTCTCCTCCCTTTCCCTGGTCTTTTTCCCCCCCCGATTCATCAAAGGATTATTTCCCTCCTCCTCCGTTGTTGTTTTTTCTCAATCAGGCTTGAACGTGGTGTTTTTCCCTTCATATTTCCTCAAGTTCCCTCTGAGATCCTTCTTCTCCCAGTGTTACCCTACACCCCTTCCTCCTGAATGTTTCCTCTCCCTTAAGGAATTTGATCAGCTCCCCGATTTGGTAAGAGGGGTTCTTCTCCTCTCCTCGAGACTTATCTCAGACGGCTGGACATTCCCTTCCCCCTATCACTCCGAACTCCTTCCCTCCCGGTTCCCTTTGCATTTTCTGTCTGTCTTCTTCCGCCCCTTCTGATGACCTGTGAAAATGGCCCTTTCCCGGGTCCGCTCGCTGCTGATTGTGAACCTTTCTCTCTTAGGATCCATCCTCAGTGTGGTCCATGGAAGCTCGCTCACCCTTTTCCCTTCTCCCCAAATGCGTTCCCCCTTTCCCCGATTGCGATACCGAATGGAATCTTGTCGTCCTTCCTGAAATGATCCTGCCCTTCCCTCTTCCTCACCCTCTTCCCTCCTAGGTCTTTTTTTTAAGACACCAATCTCGCGCCCTGTCCTTTTTCCATGCGCCGTGCTCTCACCCCGTTCTGACATCCTCCCCTGTTTTCTTCCTTTTAACCCCCGTTTTCTTCCCCCTTCTATCTTTTAGCGCAAGTCCACTTTTCATTAATATTCGACGGTTATGGATTCCTTACACCGATTGGTTCGTCCCAGTCCTCTAACCTCTTATGTCCCTGCCTTAAGTCTCTTTCCCCCCCGGCCTTTCTTGAAGAATGAACGGATTGAAAGCCTCTCCATTCCCTCATATGGATGGAGATTTATGCTATGAGTCTCTTTTCCACCTTAGGTAGGCAGGGAGGTATCTTGGGGATTGGTTGACCACAGCACGAAGGAGGAGAGGTTGCCACGGCTGAATTGCACGGTGTGCGATGAGAGAAGCTCTTGCTTCTCCTGGCAAAACAGACCCGAGCCCATCACATCGCCCTGCTTTCGAACTTTTTGGCGTGCGGTGAAACACCTCTGCAGGGTGTTGAGCCAAACCAGACGGTTGTTTTGCAGCCTATGATCAAGTAGATCTGCTTTCCTTTTTCTTCATTAAGTCTTTTCTTGAGAGTGGACGTCTTGTTTCGCTCTTCCCTCGGCATTCCTTCTTCCGAAAAATCAGTTCCACTCCCCTCCTCTCTTAAACAAGTCCTTTTTCCATTTTTTTTGGACCCCTCTGCTGAGCGGCTCTGGTCTCCGAGGCAGCCCGACTTCGCTCAATTCCTCTGTCTTCATTACCCCCTTTTTTTTCGTGGTTTGATAGTAGCTCCTGATTTTTTTTCCTCTTCTCTCCTCCCAGTGCTTATGCTGGGACTTTTTTCATTGTCTACTTTTTCCAGCTCATTATAAGCGTTATCCCTTCCCTCTACTATTTACTTTTTTTCCTCTCCCCCCTCCCTACCTCCTCCCCTGTCGTCGACTTTTCCCCCTAGGTTAATCCGTGCCCCGTTTTCCATAGAGAGTCTCGACAATCGGCTCTTGTTGCTTCTCTCTCTTTTTCTCCCTTTCTGTCCGAATACGACGAGAAAGAAAGCCCGACGCCCTTCTCCAAACCTACTTTGCACTGGGTTTTGTACCCCTTCCCTGGTAATCCCTTTTCATGGCCTGGTCTTTTTGTATCAGTTCTTTGTATTCTACCCCCCTCCCACCCCACCCCCCCAAAGTTCGTACTCCTTCCCCCCCTCCGGATCTATCTTCTTTCTTACTCTTACTGGGTTCAGCAGTTTACTTCTACGTACCAAAAGCTTGATGAACCCTTTTTTTTGGTGCCGAGTCCCACTCCTTCCTTTCTGCGTTTCTGTGGTTTCTTGTTCCTCTTCTCTCCCCAACTTCCCTTAGATACTGCGGCTTCTCTCCAGAGAGGAGGCCGGTTGGGAGTGCAAAATTATCTTCCTCCCCCCCTCCGAACTTTACCCCCCTCCCTTTCTCTTTTTCTTTTTTTCAGTTTATGGGGGTGGTTGTTGTTTTTTGGGGTGGACGGTGTGATTTTCTTTGTTTTTTTGTTTTTTTTTTTTGTTTTTTTTTTTGTTTTTTTTATTGAGGTGGATTGTGTTTTTTTTGGGAGTTGTCCGGAGTACCCCCCACCTTACCCTACTCCCCTCACTCCCGTTGTTGTGCTCTCTCCTGTTCTACCAACCGCTCCGTCCCCCCCCCTGAAAATTTCCCCCCCGCAAAATTGTTTCTGGGTCCCTTTTTCTTCTTCCTTAAGACAAAGACATTCCGTCAACCTCGACCTTATTTGCTCCGGCCCCGTTTTTCCGAAACTTATCCCCTCGCAAAACAAAGCAGCCCTTTCGACACCCCCCTTTCTTGTGGCTCTTTCCAAACAAATCAATAACCCATTTTCTCCCTCGAGCTATTGTGGTCCGTAGAGTCTCTCCCCCCCTGAGCCCCTTGCCTCTACTAGTTTTACTTCGTTCCACCTTGGTATAATAGCCCATCTTCCCCCCAATTTCAGTCCGGGAACTTTCTTCCCTCTTTTCACAAACAGACTTTTGTTTTGATTCCCAAATCTCTTTCTTACCCCGCCACCAGATCCCCTTCTCCTACGAGCGTCCCTCCCCAGAGTTTTTTTTTTTTTTTATGCTTTCTATGCTCGACCGCTTCCGGTTCCTCGATACAACCCATGTTGACATCCGACCCTCCTCTGCAGTTTCGTCAGGTCCTCCCCCCCACCCTCCCTTTTTTTCAGGTCTCTCTCTACCCCTAGTTCCTTCCGCCCCTTTCGGATTGAACACCCTCAGCCTACTTCTATCCGTCCGGGGCACCCCTCCAGCGCCCCCTTAGCCTCTTTTCAACAGGCCCCCCTTTTCACCCCGTTATCCTTAGACCCATTTTGCCTTTATTGTTCCTGCTCTGAGGATCGGCCTCTTCCCTCTATGATTTCCTTCCAACTATTCGTCGCAAGAGCGTCTTCCATTCTGGTCATTTCTCCCCCGTGCTCCAAGCCCCTGCCAGCCCTGATTTTTGACGTCCCTATTCTTTCGTAGAAGTAGTCCCCCCCCCTTCCCCACTTACCCTTCATGGTTTCTCCTTCCTCCCTAGGCGCAGTTATCCCCGGCCCCCCCCCCTTTTGCTCTCTACCAAGCGAGGGATTCCCCCTCCTCCAAAGCCTGTCTCGTATGCTCTGTTTCGGAACTGCCCCTTATAGCCAAAGAAACTATCGACACCCTTTTTCTTTGCGACATTAACAAAATAGTTGCTCTCCGTCCCCATCTCTCATGAGGGTCTTTCCAACTCCTTGACTTCCCCATTCTACTTTGAAATAGTCTCCTTTCCTAGCCCATCATTTCGAGGAGACAACCTGTTGGCTGTAAATCCCCCTTCTTTCATCCTCCGTCAACCATCTCCTTCCCCCTTTTCTTCGCCCTTTCCCTCTTCTCTTCGAGGACACCTGTTTCTTCCTGCCCCCCTTGTTCCGTTTTCCTATGAATTAATCCTGGTCCAATGCTGCTCTCTTTCATACCCTTCTCATGTGATTCCTGAGGTTTTTCCAATTTTAACCTTAAGTACCGCTGTTTTTTTCGTTCTGCCCCAACCCCTCCCTTTTGAACTTTTTTTGAAACTCGGTTATCTTGTTTCCTTTCAGATCTCTTTGATGGATCCTCCTTGATTCCTCTTTCCCCTCTGAAGCTGTCGCCCCGCCCATCTTAATTGGTCCGACCGTCTTTTTTTTCCCCCCACTTCTTTTCCTCACCCAGATCTTTATAGTACTCTTGTCTTCGCGATTAATCCGCCCTCACCCCATCAGCTATCGGTGCAAACGGCTCCCCCTTCCTTCCCTCGTTAATCCCTTTTTTTGCTGTCCCTCTCTAGGGTACCTTAGTTTTCCCGTTCAGTTTTGAATCTTCAACAATATAGCTCCCGATGTCTCGTTCTCTATTTTTAAAGCATACCATTCTCCCCACTTCTCCCCCCCCCCTTCTTTGCATATCATCAGGGTCCAGAGCCCGGATAGAATCCTCTCCCTTGCGGATCTTCCTGTTTTCCCCCACCATCCATTTTACACGGATTCTTGTTCTCCTTTTTTCACCACTAAGTTGTTGTGTTCTACCCTTTGGAGAATCGGTTTACTCGCATTTTATTCTCTGTGCTCTTCTTTCTTTTCATGAGAAGTCTTGCTCTCCTTGGTCTCTCCCCTCTTTCCATTTTTGAATAAAGAGCGAGCTCTTCTCGATTTCTCTACTTATGATCACCTTGAGCTATTGTTCGTTCAATCAAGCCTTCCCCCCCCTTGTGAAAATTTTTCTCTTCTCCCTTTTTCTCCCAGTAAATGGCCGAAATGAAGTCTCAGTTCTCTTCCCTTAATGGCAGGTTAGAGCGGGTATTTCATATCTCTTTGATTACTTGCGTATAGATATAAAGTTGTTCGGTGTCTCCCCAACCCTGATCCCCCCCTTCCTGGACGATTTGAGATTAACTTTTTCCTTTCTTCATAATCGCTCACTCACCTCTTTCTTTCGGGATCCGACCCCGTCCCCTCTATAAAAAAAGAGCGCCCCTACCCTCTTGCTCGGCACCGACATCGCAACGGACCTCTCGATCCTTCTTTTTCACTTTTCCCTCTTCTGTTATATTCTTTCGTTCCGACAACTAAGTGCAACCTAGTCCTCCCTGAACAAGGTGTATTGAAAACTTGTTTTATTCCGTCAATCTCTCCCCCACGGAGTTCCTCTTTGAAGGACTTTCTGACTCTTTTTCCCCTCCTTATAAACACTGTTTGGAGAATAGACTTGTTCTATAATGTAGAAGGGAGTTGACCTTCGGTTCTTCTACACTAGCTGGACTCCCTTTTCCTCCAATTTGAGTAGGTTGAACTTCTTTTCCCCTTTTTTAATTGCGCTTTGTCTTCTCGGGTATTTTTCAAAGGAAACCCATGTTTTACAACCGTCTACCCCCCCTATGTGACTCCATGTTTGAAGGCGTTTCGGGCCCTCCCTTTTCACAACTTCTTGTGTCCGTCGTTATCTTCGCGGAGTCCTTTCTCCTTTCCCTCGCGGGCCTCGGCCCTCTTTGTTCTACCTCCGAGCTTCGTTGATACCAACAATTTACCACCTTTTCAGCACCTCCTTTAGCAATTCCCAAGATTACTCCTCCTTCGCGATTCCTCAAACGAGTCTCTTTTTTGTCTCGCTCTCGCCTGAACGTTTTCTCTCCTTTCCCCCAAATGTACTTTCATACTGTTTGTCGTCGCCTTTTTTTTTTGTTTTTCTCTCTTCTCCTGCGTTTCTCTTCAGATCTCCGTCCGTTATCTTTCGTGGTTTTCCTTTTCTTTATCGGCGTTCTCTCGTTGATTCTCCTTGACTATGCTTACTTTTTTTTGGCCTTCTGTTCCTTTTTCCCTCCTGATTCTATGTAGTCGGAATTTCCCCTCTGGTACCTCTTCCCTCCGTCCTTTCCTTTATTAGCGGCGGAGCCTCCTCGTCCATCGGCTTTTTTACGCCTTTTTTCCTCGCTACTTGTTTTTGCGCCTTTCTTTTTCTAAATTCTTTGGGCTACTTATCTGAATTTTTTGGGGACCGTGTCCTGTCATTTTCTCTATTTGACAAACCTCTCTATCTATCCCCTTCATTCTTTCACCACCACCCCTCAATACTCTCCTCCCCCCACCTCCCTCTCTTTCTCTCCCACCCCTTTCCTTTCCTATTCTTTCCCCCTTTCCTTCCTTCCATCCACTCCCTTTCCCCCATCTTCCTCCCCACTCTCTCTTGCCCCTTCCTCCCCCCTCCTAACCCCCTCCCCTCCTTCTCCTCCTGTTGCTTAAAGAACGTCAAACTCGTTCATCGATTGATGGGGCCTTTATTCCCCTTTCCTTACCCCCCCCCCTTTCTCTGATTACATGGGATATTTTGCTCTCCCCCGCGGCTTTTTCGAATCGCCCTTGCTTTATGCCGGGATAGTTCTTTTTCCCGTTCCCTTCTGTCTAAATTGCTCTTCCCGATCAGATCTTTCTTTTGAAAATCTCTGATACGAATTCCAGTTCCTTCCTTTTCTGCTTCTGAGGTTTGGACAGAGGGTTTTTTTTGGACGGTTGGTTCTCCCCCCCATCGGTTCATAACTCCTTTTCCCTTCCCCTGTGTTTGTTAGACTTTGATCCCCAACTATCCGTCAACCCTACCCTCCCTTTTCTTCTCACCAAAACTGAGTGTATGGTGTGTTGCCTCCTTTCTAACTTTGAAAAGTGAAGATCCCAGCCCTTTTATTCTTGCCTCCTCTCCTCCGAGAAGTCCTTTGACCCTGACCCTACAAGAAGCACTCCCATTCGAAAAGGCCGATCTGGACCTTTCAACACTTCACATTTTTTGTAATAAGACTATGTTTTCCGTTCTCTCCTTTTTTTCCAACTTGCGAAACCTTCCTTCGCGAAATCCTCGTTTTCAGTTCCCTCCGTTTTTTTTTTTGTTGATCGGTCCTAAGTCAACTTTCCTTTTTCCCAGTCCAGGAACTTTTCCCTGTCCCACCCCCTTGTTAATTCCTTTTCGGCACAAATCTCTTTTTCCCCCTCTACCAAATTGAGTTCCCCTAGCTCCCCTCCTCGCGTCAGAAACAATTGTTCCGTCTGCTCGTTTTTCTTCGAAGGCTCTTTCAGCACTTTTACCCCATCTGTTCCCTTCCTTCTTGCCCCTGTTCTTCTAAGGTACATCTCTTCTACCCAAAATCCCTTTCCCCAACCTCGTATACTTTCCCGGTTTTTTGGCCACAGAATAATATTCAACCTTCCTAAAATCCCTAGAAGAAAGGGACCCCCTTGCAAATTCTCAGTGCGAAATAGCTAGCTTACTTTCAACCCAGGAGCCGTAACAGCTGCACATAAATTGTGATAGTTCCTGGATCCCCCCCCCCCCCCCCCCCCCCCGTTCGGACCTTGGAGAGGAGAAAGACCCTGCCCTCTTCTCCCCTTCCTAGCGCAATCTTTTCCTGATTCCATGAGGGGAATGAGTTGACCACCGTAGTAACTCCGATTTTCTTCTCTAAGATTCTTCCTCGAAGCTCTACCCTCCCCTCCTTAGCAATATGTAATGAGCTCCTTCGACTCACTGCGTTTTCTAGCGGCCAAAGGATTTTCTTCCCTACCCCCTTGTGCTCTCTCAACAAACCGCTTCCTCCTTGATAACCTCTCGGAGCCTTCTTAATGTTGTCTGCCCTTTTTAATTTAGCACAATCCCCCCCGGCTTTCATTCTCAGAAATTGTCCATCGTGAAGCCGTTCCCCTACCTCGTTAGTGTGCTTTTCCCTGCTTGACCCTTCCCCAGGAATATTACAGACCTTCCCTACTTTCATTCCCTTCCTCTCCCCTCATACTCGATAGGAGAAACAGTGAATTGTCGATGCTTTCCCCCCCCTGCTTATTAATATCCTTTACAACTTCCTTCTTGACCTACTCTAGCGCTTCCCGCTGCCCTACCATCCTTTTTCTTCCCGCTTACCAAATTTTGCTAATACCTTTCAAACCTCTCCGAGATTCCATGATGTGAGACTTTCCAGATACCTTTTATAAGAGATAGTACAGGTATGTTTTCAGACTCATTGTAGTTTTATTTTTCTCCATCACTCCGTAGTACTAGACTTCTGTACTCTGACCGATCCCGGGAGAATTCATCTGATCCTAAATTCGATACTCTTGTTTTCTTCGTCTCCAGAAGACGCCTTCCCTTTTTCTTCCTCCATGTCCAAAGTTCTCTTCGAACTCTTATTCTCGAGTTTCTTCGGCACGTGCTTTTTCCAAGATTAATCTCTCTCCTGCACAGTATTTTCTCTCGGCACCTTTCCTTTTTCTTCCCCCTTCTTAGTTTAAGAATTTTTCCGTCTTACTTTTACGAGTCACTTTCTGTGGACCAGTTTCTCATCCTTTGCTAACTATAGCTTGCAAGACTCTAGCCTTAAGCCTAGATTCCTCTTATCACTTTCTTTTTTTAAAGAAGGTTAAATCGCCCCGTCTCAGAAAAGGAAAGGACTTTTTCGCCCTCCAAAGGTCCTGCAAGCTCCGGGATGCTGTCCAATCGGAGTAAGTTGTTAGCATATATCAGCCCCGCCTAGCCACGAAAGCTGCGGATACGGCGGGTTGCACCCAAACCCTGATAAACACCTTGAACTAGCTCCCTCATCAAGGGTGTTGTTGCGCTCTCGAATCAGGTGGGAAAGAGTTTTTAACAACGGTGATTCCCTCCCTTTTTTTTTCCCTTTCGATTGCCTTGACCGACGTAGTGCCCCCTTGAGAAGACTTCTCTCTGGCTATTATGGCATATCTCAAGCGCTTTGATCCCCCTTCTCCCGAACCTATCGGACGGCTTCCCCAAGATTTCGTGAGACGACTCCCCTGAAACGGTTCCCTAGTTGTTTTATTCCCCTCAACTTCTCCAACCGCCAAATGGCCCTCATCCCTCGGGGATCTTCGATGATTATGTACAGGTTAGCTCATAGGATCTCCTACATACTTCCCCTTTTTCACGTTGGAGTTCCTCCACACCGCCATTTTTCCAGATTGAGCTCCTACCTGGTCCTTCCCTCAGTTAGGAAGAACGAAGGATCTCCCGGCAAGATACCTTTATAAATATATCCTGGACTCAGCAAAGTCTAGATCTCTCCCCATATGATTCCCATTCCCTGGTTAATAGCAACAGCATCCAACATTCAACTGCTTCCTCCAATAGAATGCCTTCCTTTTTACGTTCACCTTATCCCTTTTTTCGATTTCTCGCACCTCCTTGCAATTTGTTTTCCCCTTTGAAAATCCCCAGGTGTAGTCAAGATTCTACGATTGTTGAAGATAAGCCGATCTCGAGCCTTCTCTCCCTCGGAATTCTTTTAGTTTTTGAAACCTCTCCTCCTTCCTTCAAATTGACGAACTTCCCCCCTTCTTCTTCCCCCAGAAGTGGCTCCGATAGGTGTGTATGGCCAATAATGGCATTATGCTTATACATTCCTATGTATTACTGCCCTCCAAATAAGGCGTTCGGCCCGCTTTCTCCAGTTCTCCTTTCAACGTAGTTGGTCCCCTGCCCTAGTGAGCGCAGGGTTGGCGAGCGGTTGCTTGGCCAATTGACACCAGTTTTGCGTTCCAAGACAGCTCCTCACCGTTGCGTTTGAGTTGGAATTCCGGGTCTTCCCTTCTAACAACCCTTCCGCCCCCCTCAGTCTCGAGTCTGGTCCCCGTGCATCCTCTTTCTGTCCGAGTACGACTGGTACCGTACAGGAATAGCATCCGACCCATCTGTCCTCCTACTTGTGAGCCCCCTAAGGTAGCCACTACCTCCTCTCAGCCGCTGAAAAGCTCTTTCCTCCTTTTTTCGAAACCTCCTCCGTTCTATTTATTTCTCTCCCTCAATCTTGAGAGACCAACTCCCCTCCCCCAAATGTATAATCTTCTGGTAGCTCTTTGTAGCCTTTCCTTTTTGTCGCAGTATCTAACCTTTTCCATTCCCTTTGAGGTTGAATGGGGTTTCCTATTCTCTCTTCTTTCCGGCGCTCAGTTTATTTTCCGTCTCTCTCCCTTACTTTGGGTACCCTAGCCAGCCCTACCCTTTGCATATTCGTAGTCTTGCATTGTCCTATCCGTATCCTTTTCCGTCTCCTTAGTTAGAAGATCCTCTCCATCGACCAACTCTTTTTTTTCTTCCCCGAAGGATCTTGTCAGAAATTCGCTTTTTTCCTTGGGTTACCCCCCTGGATGCTGTGTTTTGTGACCCTCTTTCTGTTGTATCTCCTTTTAATACAGCTCCAAAACCTGGCCTCCCCCCTCCTTGCTATATTATCGAAGATCCTTTTTTTCTCTTCGACGAGATATCCTTACCACTCTTTCAGACCCCTGTTATCATTTGTTATTGAAGACCCTTCTCGAATGGTCCAGGTTTTTGTATAGTATGACAGGCTTGGGTCGGATCGTCATGCCTTCTGGCTTTTTTCTGCGGTCCTTTCAAATTATCGACTTCCCTTTTTCCTCCCCCCTCCAACCAGACACTCTTTTGATCTTTGATATTTGTTGATGCTTCGGGTTGTATCCTCGCCACATTTTTTCTCTAACCTCTTGTTTCTCTCTCATTTTCATAGATAGGTGGTCTCCCACCCGCGTCCCCCCACCCTTTCTGCAAACCCCTGCAATCCTTTTTCAGATTGTCTTTTCTAGGCCCAACTTTGAAAGTGGCCTCCCCACCTCCCACTTCCTATTCCTTCCAGCGATACGCGTTTCGTTGTTCAAACTACATCAGCACACCTCCTCGCTCAATCGATCTTTCGATACCCCCAATTCTCCGTTTTCCGTCGATGTGGTATCCTGATCTCTGAACTTTCTCCCCCCATGTAGACTGATAGTTCCTTTTTATTTTCTTTTTTGTCGGTATCTTACATCCTGCCCTCTTCCTACCTCCCTTCCTTCCTGTGACCTTTCCCACCCAAGCTTCGTCTGATCCTTTTTTTTTTTTTCTTCCCCTCTCCTTCCTACAAAACCGTAGCCGCCCCCTCAATCTCGCGCGTCCGCTTAACCCCCCCCCAAGCTCTCTTGTCTAGTCCTCTCTTCTAGATCTCCTTAGGACCGGAGAATGAGTTTCTCCACCTTCCCCCCGTACAAGTCCCTACATATCAGGCGTAGGGCCTTCGTCGTACCCCCCAAAAAAGGCAGACCCTGCTTGCAACGCTATCCTCTGAGGAATAATGATCACGCCCACCCTCCCAGCCCCCCCCCCCCGACCGGGATATATCGCGGCAAACTCCCTTCTCAATATCCCTGGATCACCTGTCTTCCTAACCAGTAGGGACCTCCTTTTAGCATTTTCGATCGAAATAGTAGCTGTAGTTTAGAGTACCTTTTCTTGATTAGGATTTTCCTGGTATAGTGTAAGCTTACGAGTCTGAGTTCTCACAGGTCGATGTAATGTGGACGCTTCTTATTCTCCTCCCATCGTCCCCCTTAGAAATCCCCTCTCCTTTCTCGCTAATGAATAAAGAATCGTCGGCCGCCCACCTGAGGTTGCTGATACCCACTCCTTCTTTACACCCCCCCCACCCCCACCCCCCCCACAACACCTGGCATTAACTACCTCCCCCCTGGATACACCCTCTATGTCTTTTTTTTTTGTCCTCGAACCTGTTTTAATCTTCACAAGCTATGAAACCTCTGCTCTCGACTTGCCACCTTCCTCAGCAGCCGGATTCTTTTCTCATACATCCAAAGCCCCCCTCATCCTCCAGTTTCATACTCTTTTTATCGAAATATTCTCTGTCCCACCATTCTTAGAGTCCGGTCAATCTCTTTTTCCCCCCCAACCTCTTCCGTCCGTGAATCTCGCTCTCGATGCTCGCTCTCGCCCTCTTAGAGTCTCACCACCATGTTAGTGCTCTCTCCTAATTTTTTCCCCCCTTTTTTTCTCGACTATAAAAGTAAATGGTTCCTCGTGTCCAAAGCGTCAGTTCGATTCGCTGTTGCGCGGTCTGTCCCGAATGACCTTTCTGCCTTTTTTTTTTTGAAAGATAGGTGTCCTTCTTCTTTCCTATTAGTTATTCTTCATTTGATTTCCTTCCGAAGATAGGTCGTATAGCACATCTTCCCCCCCCCAAGTTTTTTCTCCTTTCTCCCCTGACACTGTCTGACCGCTAGCGTCTCCGGCCACTTTCCAGTCCCGATACTCCTGCCTATTCCAATATTAATCAGACGATCCTCTTTTCGTCCATGTTTAGTTTGTCAAATTTATTCCTCTCAGCTTGCGTTGCTTCCCACTTTTTTCGAAGGTCATCGACAATGATAGCTCCTATTGTCTTTCATTCTCGCTAGATTATCTTTCCCCTTCCTTCGCGCTGAGGTAAAAGGAACCGCCATCGCTTCCTCTCTTCACTTATCCTTCTCCCTTCTCCTCAGAGAAGCCCCTGCCCCTTTTTTCCCAATCCTCCACG
>Ga0179593_1723760_pt1 | contig 15775 bp, 25 predicted proteins | sample CZODoug2_1_08_16_FD_185931 | JGI IMG/M metagenome (GOLD analysis project Ga0179593, IMG submission 185931) | Vadose zone soil fungal communities from Angelo Coast Range Reserve, California, USA - CZODoug2_1_08_16fungal (PacBio error correction) | ecosystem: Environmental > Terrestrial > Soil >... | reverse complement strand
CTTTTTTCTTTTGACGGTAAACAGTGGACTTGGGTTTTTTGCAGCCCTGCGGGAGCCGCAATCCATCTTGAGGCTGGAGCCTTTTTTCACACGTCTCACGTCAATTCCAACACGGGAAAGCGCTTCTAGCTTCTAGCGTACGATTTTCCCCCGATTCCTTTTGTCGATCTTATTCTCTACGAGACCCCCCTTGCAGCGCCAGTTACCCTCCCTTAACCCCCTGACCCAGGGTTTTTTACCTTCTTCTCGGAATTTGTTTTGCCTTTCTGGTCGCGCCATTGTGAGTTTTTCCCCCCCAGACGCAATCCCCCCGACTGACTTTCTCTTTGGACCCCCCCCTGATTCCTTCAGTTTCGGCGCTCCCTTTTGTTTTTCCCTCTGTCGGTTTGCGTTGAACGGCCCTTTTCCCCCCGGTTTTTTGTTTTCCCCTTCCAAGTATTTCGGTCGGCGTTGGCTTATTTTTCGCTGGTTAGTCTTCTGTCATGTCCCTCGCTGTGTCTTTTAGTGTGTGCCACGGCCCGGTTTCCACGACGGACAAAAGCTGTCCCCCCTTTTCATGGCGCGAATTTTTCCGACCCCCACTTCCCAAACTCGGGGACCATTCCGCCTTCTCTTTTGGTCCGGTGCGATCTTTGGGGCTTGCCCTTGTCGGGGAGTTTTGAGACCTTTTTTTCATGGGTTACATAAACAACAATACCATACAAACCCCCCCCCTTTTTCCCCCTCCGAGAATTTTTCCTCTTTGGTCTTCCGTGTCTTCCTTCCTTTTCACAGACGGACTTACATGCACCGTTTTTGAGCGGGTCCCTGTGACCAAACGTTATGCTTTTGGCTTGCTCGGAAACATCTTTTTTGTTGCACCGTTTGGACCTGGGCTTATTCCTTGCATCCCTCGGTGTCTCCCGATTTGCTTTTTCAGTACACAAGGGCGCGTCCCAATTACTAGCCAGCTTTCGCATTCCCCCCCCTTATTCCGATTTAACCCCCACTGCTTTGGCGCCGGTCCTTCTGTCGTGCCGTTTAAATGGACCTGCAGCTGGTTCAGAACTCTTCTTCCCCATGGGCTCCCTTTCGGGAGGATGGCGAACCTTTGGTCTTTTTTCTCCGCGGAGATTGCTCCATCCATTTTCAATTCCTAATCCCCCCGTTTCTTTGTGTTCGGAGGTCGTTCTGCCACGGATAATGGCGCCTCCTTTGGCTCCCCCCCCTCCCCTGCCCCATCTTCCTCTTCAGACGCGTTCGACGCACGTGCGCCAGTCATCTTGGGCCTTTGCTCTTCTTAAACCTTGCTCCTCAAGCCCTTGAAGACCGGGATTGTTTCCCTTATGTGTACGCTTTCGCTTCCCCTCTTCCTTATGTGCGGGCAGCAAACAACTCGCAGTTTGCCCCCTTATTGTTTCACGGCATCCCCCTTTTTCAGATTTGGCTTGATTTGTCTGATGTTCGCGGCCGACGCTTTCGTGCCTTTTCCGCTACGGAGACTGTTTAGTTCCAGAGCGCCCGTCCCCCCCCCCGCGCTTTCCCTTTTCTTCCCCGCTTTATTTCTTCGGGCGGTCTCCCGATTGCTTTTTTTCCCGTTGGTTCCTTTTCATTTTGTAAGATCAATTGAAATCTTATCTCCTCCTCTTTCTTTGTGTTTGGTTGTGTCGAGGATTCCTTGGTCTGACATTCGGACCCTGGTAACATTGTTGCTGGGGCCCCCCTCATGCGACCAATGTCTTTTTTTCTTCTTTGTCCGGGCAAGTTTGTTTTTTTTTCTAGGAGAGTTTTGGGATACCGGCCCCCACGAGAGTTTTAGCGTGCGGCGTTCCTTCCTAGCTTTTCTTTTTTTCCCCTCGGTTACCTTCATTTCACCTAGATGCACGCAACAAGAGTGTCCCGTCCTTTTACTCTCCCAAGATTGATACACTCGTCCTTTTTTTCTCCCGCGGTTCCTTTTTGCCATTTTTTTTTACTGAATTGGAACCTCTTTTTCGCATCTTCGAGGGTGTGCGCCCCTTTGTGTACAAGCTCAGGGGCGGAGGGTTTTTACGTCCCTTTTTCTTTTTCCCCGTGTGATTGGCCCCCCGCCTTTCTCGAATGGTCCCAGTCCTCCGATGCCGGTGCCTTGCTCTCTCTGCCACTCGTCGCCCGTTTTTCTTGCTGTATTTTTTGTTCCCCTGTCATTAGACGTGAGTTGTTTAGTCTGAGCCCCAGTCCCCCCCGACCACCGTGATCTCATTCTTCGGGAAACTTCTGCCTTCTCCTTTTTTTCTTCCAAGGTAGAACCACTGCTCCTGCCGAACGTAGAAAATTTGTATTTTGTAACACTTCTTGTGTTTCGGAGCCGTGTTGATGCCCCCCCCGGTTTGCCTGTTCCCAGTATTTCCGGCAGCCCCTTTGCTCGTTTTATATTCAGCGTTATTTTCATGTTCGTCCGAGCCCCCGACGTGGACTTTTCCTCGTCCGGGTGGTGCGGATTTTCCGCTCACGTCCGGCACTTCGGCCAGAAATCGATTTCCCGCCCTTTTTTGCATCCTCGCCGAGTCAATCGCCCTTTTTCGCGAGTCACAGGCCCCCTCCTTGCCTGACCAGTGCCTTAATTTTGTAGGTTGCCTTACCGTTCCCCCGGTTATGTCTTATCGGGCTGAAGTTTTGCCTGTGCGGATCCGCAGTGTTCCCGCTTCTAGTGCTTTATTTTTTGTGTAGGGTTCAGTTTTTTTTCCGCGGTCCACAGTTGTTGTTTTCCCGGGCGCCCGAGCCTCCTTTTCTGCGTACTCCCCCAAGGCCTACCCATAGTGGCCCTTCCCCCGGTCCCTTTTGCTTTGGCTATTTTTTTCCGTTGTATTTAGTTTAAAACAATTGGCGATGCTGTCGTTCCTCTTTCTTTTCCTTTTTTTTTGATCCCCCCCCCTCATTTTCGGCCACCCACCCTTTACGCCTTTCCCCGAGCCCCGCCTTTGTTAGCGCCGCTCCCGACCCCTTGCCCGAGAGGGCTGGCCCCATTTTGCTTTCCTGTTACCAATACTTCCGTCCTTCTTGGCCCATTGGCTGTTCACCCGCCAATATAGTTACCCTTTTCCCCCCATTGTCTTTCGCCCATTCCGTTCATATGAATCTTTCCCCACCCCTTAGTCTTTTTTTCGGTTTTGGTTGCGCCCGATGCCCTTTTTTCGCTTCCTTTGCTTCTCCCTTCGCAGGACCGATGGGACACGGTTTGTTTTCCTTTTTCTAGTGTCACGGGTTGCTGCAGGTTCTTTAGTTTTTATCCGTGGCCCCCTGCGCGTTTTACGCCAATGCTTTTCTGCTTCAGTGCGCTTTCTTTTGACGTCGCGGTTTCCTTTTTTTAGACGCGCTCCCCTTTCTTGCGGTTTCGGCATTTTCTGTGACCCCACTGGTTGAAGTCCACTTTTCCGTTCCCTTTAAACGGGAAACAACAGTAACGTTCGTTTACGTGTGATTCTTCCCCCCTTCCCTCCTGACCCCGGGTCCCGGTTTTTGATGGTCGTTTTTTCCAATAGTTGGCCATTGGTTTCCTTAGGCCCCCCCCTCCCCCGTAGCTTGTGCCCCATGGATGACTAGGCCACTTCAGGAGGCGTTTTTTGGCCCTCGTTCGGGCGGCCAACATTTTTTCCCCATCTTTTTGAGGCTTCCACAAAACCGTGTTGAGTTACACTTTTTCCTGGGTGTTCAGGGCAGAGACCTTTTGACCGTTGTCTGATGGTTTGCTAACTTTACCTTCCCCCAGTGTGGCTGCATTTTTTGATAAATTGCCCTTTTGACTCTACGGATCCCTGCTACATAGCCCTTGGGCCCTTGACTTCCATGGCTTGTTCCTCGTTGTCCGTGCTCTTATGTTCCGAAGCTTATTGATTTCGTCTTAAGATGGGCATTTTTTTTTTTGCTAAAACCGCCGATTCCCCCTCGTCCAAGAGTAATCAAGACTGAGGGACCCGCAGCCCTGCCCTCCCTCTGGTCTCTTGTCCGGTTTTTCCGGCTTTCTCCTGCGTTCCCCGCGGTTGCAGGCCTTGGCTGTTTCTTCGCGATTTTTGATTCTTCGCAGATTTTGCCCCCCCCCTGGGATCGTTTTCTTCTGCACTCGGAGTCCCCAGGTGGGAAAGATTGCTCGCTTTTTTTGACTTGTCGCGACTTTCATGGTGCTCGTTCCTCCTTTTTAGGTCCCCCACTGCCCGAAGTTCCCTTGTCTCTTCTTTTTTCATAGAGTTTTTGTGCCCTCTTCCCCTCATTTGCCCTTTCCCAAGTCTTTTTACTCCGAAGTTATTGGTTTTTTCCCCTTTTTTTGCTTGCGCCATCCCAGACGTCCCTTTACGATCAACGTTTTGTCCTTCAAGTGCCAAGGTTTTTTACCGTGGTGCCTTCAGGAATTTCCAAGGACCCTCTTTGACTATGCCCTTTTATATAACTTTTTTTACCCCAGACATCTTGTACTTTTGTGTTTTCTTGCGGGGGCGTTGAAATACTACCTTCCGGCCAAGTCAGCCCCCCGTTCCCGGCCCTGTTGGCACGAAGCAAGGCGACTTCTTTGGGTCTTTGTTTATCTGTCCGAAGTGCAAAAAAGCCAGAAGCACTGAGTCCCCGGGAATTAGCTTAGGGGTCTTCCCACGCGTCCCCATTCGGGCTTGTGTCCTCCGATTTTCCCCCTTCAAGACCAGTTCGCAGGCACTTCCTTTGGCTTCCCCCCCCCAAGGTCGTTGCTTTTTTCCCTCTTCCGCACCTTCTCTGGGTGTACCCCAGCTTCTGTTGAACAAATTTTTCCCGCTGTATGTTCACACCTTTTGATTGCGAGGTGTCCTCTGGGTGGTCTTCGAACCCAATTCTGGAGTTGCTACCCTTTCTTTGGTCCTTTCCCCCTCTCTGGCTGTTTCGTTCTCCTCATCTATTTGGAAGAACCCCTTCCTCCCTTTCCCCCTGGCGTGTCCTTCCAGGATTTTGTAGAGGTCCCCAGCTGGGTGTGCACTCCGTCATCCCCCTGACGTTTCCTTCCATCGTTTTACCAAGCGGCTCACAAGAAACCCCGTGCTCTTTGCCTCCATGCATCTCCTCGGCAGCATCATCTTTTTTTTTTTTTTTTAGTCCTTTTGGGTCTCGGTTTTTTTTTTTGACGTACAGGTCTTTCCGTAACATTCCAGTTTCTTTTACCCCGCGTTTTCCTTCCCCCACCGCCAGGATTTGCCCCTGTAGGACGATCATTTATTTTTCCTCTACGCTTGGGCGTGCGGGTCTCTGGTCATAGCTTCAGTCCTTCGGCCCAAATTTACGTTTGCGGATTGTTTCTCCTTCTCTTTGTTTCCCCACCATTCCGGAGAAATCAGAGGAGACTTTCTGGACCACACCCCGTTCACTTTTCCCTGTGACGGGTCAACTTTCCCCTCCTCTTTTCTCGCCAACTTCCTTCTTTGTGGGTTCCTGATCCGAGAAATCGGACGACCCGTGTCCCTTTGCCTAAAGTTTTTCTGTCACTACCATTTGCGGTGTTTTGTCCCTTCCCACGAGGTCGACACTCCTTGTTGACGGCTTCTAGGTCATTTCTTGGGTTCTTCTTTGGGGTTTTCCCTCGTGCCAGGCCCCTCGCTTGCCCCTTTGTAGCCCGCCGCCCGGGCACTTTCCAACCTTTGTGGGCCCCACCCCTTTTGGGCTTTTTTTCCGTTTGCGCTGTTTTTCCATATTCGCCCCTTTCCCAATTTGCCCCCTGTCCCTGATCCGATTGCCCTCTTCCGGTTGGCTTTTGCTCCCCTTCTCACCCCCCCCCCCCCCGCCCCCGTCTTTCATTTTACAATCCTTACACAAACACTGACCGCTCCAAGCGATTGATCAATCCCTTTTTGGCAAGGAGCTTTCCTTCCTGCTCACCTGGCCTCCGCTCTTAAATCCTCAAGGGGTTCCCAACCCCCTCCCCCACAGGGGGCCCCCTGACGTTGCCGGACCTTTTTCGTTTTACCAAGACCCTGGGGTGGGCGGCTGCTCGACATGCTATCAGTTCCGGAACCCAACCCCGGTGAAGGATTGCCGATGGTTTTCGCGTACCTGACCTTTTCTCGCTGATTTGCGTTCTTTTTCCGCTCTACTCCATTTTTTTCGACATTAGATCTTTGTTAGCCGCAGCGGCAGGAAAACCTTCGTGTGGACTTTTTGGCCCATGAAAACTGATTTTCGACACCCAGCGGCGACTTTCAAAATTGGGAGGACAAATATTTCATAAGAGACCCACCTGTGGAGGTCTTTTAAAGGTTTCCCCCGTTATTGCTCACCCCATATTCTTGTTCCGTTTCCCATAAACTTGCCCCTCCCGCGTGCTCCTCCCCCCCTAGACTGCCCAAGTCCTCTGGGTTCTTTTTTTTTTTTTTTTGACTTTTTTTTTCCTTTTTTCCCCTCGGACTAGGTTTTTTTTTTGCCCAGGTGTCCCCCGGCCTGTTCCTCGAGCACAACGCCCTCCGGACGGCCGATCATCTCGCCCCTTACACTTTCCAGGACTACCCCCCCCCCCTACCGGGAGGAGAGCCCATTCTTGCAGTTTCCCTTAGCCTCGGCCCTCTCTCATGCAGCCCCCATTTTTTTTTTCCGGCCGTGTTTACCATGTCCCTCCTTAGGAGAAACACTGATTTTTCTCGGTTCTGTTGTTCCTACTTTCACCAACTTTTGCAAAAGTGTTTGTGTCGCCACCCGGTTTTTGATTGCGGTTTTTTTATTCCCCTTACGACCCCTCGCCTTAGGTTTTCCCCCCCCCGGGGTCATGGTTGCAATAGCCACCTTTGGAGCGGACCCGTAATGTCTTCTGTTTTCAAACGTCCCCATTCCTTGCCGCGGTTTCTGCATGTAAACTTTCGTCCGCCTTTTTTTTTTCCCCTAAATGTATCCCGTTCCCTTCTGCTTTAATGGTTCCCCCAGTGGACTTTACGTTTCCTTCTACTGCGGTAGAGCCACCCGCCACTCCCCCCTATTGAGTTTTTTTTTCTCCCCGCACGCTCCCAGTCAAGTTGCCGGACCGTTTTTTTCTAGATGACGGCCCCACTCTTCGCCGAATTTTGGCTGTTTTACCCTCCGAACCTTGCAGGCGCCGTTTCTCTCCCAAAAATGGGAACGAGGTCCCCTCCCTCTCCGACGTTTCCATCCAGAGCTCCTCCAGCTGGCATTGACCACAGCCCAAGGACGATTTCCCTTCCAGATGAATATGTCCGCTCTTTTGAGAGCCTCCCACCTGGTTCTCCATTTTGAGACTTTTGAAACGGCCGGTTACGCGCCCTTTTTTCAGATTTCACTTTTACTTTTAGTTTTTTTCCTGTCACCGGCTCGTCTTCGCGCTTTCCTTTTTCCCCCTGGGAGCCTAGTCCCCTGCGCTTTTTTGCTTGTTTTGCCCCGGTCCTTGGTTAGTCCAGAGATCACGACTGTCCCCACGCCTTTGCCTCCCTGGCTCTTTGGTGTCCCTAGCCAATTCTCCATCGGTCCGGGGCCCATTTTGTCTTATTTTCCTCACACTTTCAGGGACGTTTTAGCGAGGTACCCCTTTTTTTCGACCCTTTCCCCACACACACCACAATCCCCACCTTCGCCTAGACAACTTTTTTCGCTCCCTTCCCCTTTTTGCGACTTCCAAGTTTCCCTTAGACTACAGCCACTATTTTTCTACGGCTTTGGTCCTCCCCTTCTGAATTGTTTCTGGAAAAATCCTGGCGTGATTGTTGGGAGGCCCTCCCCACCAGGATTTTCCTCCCCCTTTCCCCCCGTTGAAACCCTCTCGGTAGTGTTTTCTGTTTCCTCACTCACCGTCCCTCCTTTCAATCCTCGAACCCCCCCGACCTTGTAGTCTTTTGTCCCAACGCTGATCCCTGCTCTCATACGGACCTTTCTTCACTGAACTGCGGTTCCTTCTACTGGGCCCCTTGCAGTCTCCTCACTAGTACTACCTGGCTTTCCGCTTCCTCCAGGCTGGCCCTCATGTCCCCCTTCCTTCCCGACTCCCTCACTTCCCGCGTTTCTTGCGATCAACAGTGTTTCTTGTCGTCGGACGAGCACCCTTCGGCTAAATTTCATCAAATGGTGTCATCCCCGCCTCCCCTCTTTTTTTCGAGGCCCGGTGCTTATTTCACGAGGAAGTGCAGTCTTTTCTTTTGCCGTGATCATTCCTTTTTACGATTTAAATCCCCTCCACCACTTTTTAGCCTTTGCTAAGCCACTTGATTTTCTTTCGCCAGCGCAGGGCGGGTTTTTCCCCTCTTTTTTCAGGATGGTGGGGCACAAACACGTCGGAAGGTCCCCAATTACCTTTGCGTCATTTTTCACACCAGTCTCATCTCCTTTCTGACAGGCGTTCTGATAGTTTCGACGGACTTTTTTCCCTTTTTTGGGGTTCCCTTCCTCTCGTGCTGCGGTTATCAATTCCCGGCGAAGCCCTGGTATTCCTCCTTGGCGCCTTCCCCGGTGCTTTTTTCCCCCCACCCCCCCCCGGTGGCTCCTCTTGTCTTTCTGGGGCGGTTTAATCTTTTATCGTGTCCCCTTTAGGGAGAAAAGGTGACACATCCGTTTTACTTCCCTCTTTGTTTTTTTGTGGTGGAGTTTTCACCCGTTTTTTTTCCTTTGTTTCCCCCTCTGACCGATTGGGACTGGTCCCGACCATTCCCCTTCTGCTCAAAGCTGCGGCCCCCGGCGGTTTGGATCCCTTTTGCCAGGCCGCGTTTCTTGGCGAGTGGGTTCGTTTGCCCCCATACTCTCGAGATTGTTTCCCCCGTGTTCAAAGCTGAGCACCCCCTAAGCGCAGACCGTTCCTGGCGACGTTTTTCCCCTCGGAAACCAAGGATGCGAACTAGGACCAATTCTGTCGTATCCCGGGGGTAAGGTCAAGTTCATATGGGTTTCTGAACTTGGTCCCTTTTTTGCGATGACACGACCCCCTCCAACCTTTATGGACTCTTATCGCTTCGTACCCCACCTTAATTGTGGCAGACCAGCCCTTTCTGCCGGGTTGCTCCGATGGTCCCGTGTACCCCTGCTCTTTTCCCCTGCTGGGAGTCCTTCCCCCCTCCATTGTTTGTGCTGTTGGACTTGCTGTTTTTTCTTCGCCCCTTTTCTCCCCCTAGATGGTTTTGGTTTATTTCTGTCCCTGATGCGCAAGTTCGTTTCCTTTTGTTCCTCCCTCCCTTTTACCAACAGACCCCCTTATCTCTTTTTCCCTTCCAGGTTCCTGTAATCATCTTTTTTTGGTTTTTTCTGGCTTTTTTTTTCCCCCCCCGTTTCGCCTCTCCTGCCGCAAACTGTCGCATTTTTTCGAAAAACACGGTAGTTACCCCCCACAGCTTTCCAAAAGTCCGCTTCGTGTCCCCCCAGCGTGGAATTTGCCCTATTCTTTAGATCCCTCGGTAGATTTTCCTTGGTCGTAAGCGCCGCCTCTCTTGAATTGGCCGGCTCCCTTTGTGTTCTTATTCGAGCCCATTTCCAATTGCAAAGTGCCGGTTGTCACCGTAGATGCCCGCATTTTTTTCTCCTTTCCCCCCCCCTTTGGGCTCAATCATCTGCCGGGGTGGCCCTTTTTCCCCCTCGAAAAACTTAGCTTTTGAGTGCCACATCTGAGACAATTTCCCTTTTTTCTTAGATTATTTTTTTCCTTTACCGCTTGCAACCTGCCTTTTCTCCCAGGGGCTGTTACTCCTTTTTTTTCTTGGGAACGGTGACTAGGTGTGTGTTCTTTAGTTGTTTGTGGAATTTTAGCCCAAAGCCGGTACTCGCACGGGCAAGCCCTTTTGCACTTACCTTCATTTTTTCTTTATGATTTTCTGCCTATTCCCTAGGAAGGCCATGGTTTAGCGTTTTTGTGCGTGATTTTTAAGGTTCCCCAATCCCTCCCTATTGACCGGGATTTTTTCCCCTTGCTCTTTTTTTTTTTTTTAGCCCCCAAGGGCCTTTTTGTTGCCCCCACACCACCAATTCCCCCCCCCCGACGACGAGCTCGAGTGTCGCTCCCCCCGTGCTCCCCTACACTGGGCCTCGTCTTGAATGACGTTTTTTTTTTTCATTTTTCCGGCGGCTTGGTCCTTACCTTTGCTTTGTTTTCCCCACGTCACATTATCCTGTTTTAATCCAAGGGAAGCTTCCCCACGCGTTTTTTCCCCCGTGTCCTTTTGCCCCGTACCGGGACCTTTCCGGTCTTTTGCGCGTCCACCGGTCGTTGTCCTTCCTTTACTTTCTTCTCCATCGCTAAGTAGCTGACCGCTTGGTGAGCAAAGTTTTCCAGTTGTGGTGTTTTCCTGGGCTTCTTTTTTTTTTTTCCAGGTTTTTCCGTTTATGAAGTCCCCTGACCAGGGGTGACTTCCCGTCAGTTTTTCGAATGATTTTCTCAGTTCTCTTTCTTTTTCCGTTTGGCATTGCTTGGCTGCGTTGTCCCATTTTTTTTTTCCCGACGACTTTTGTTGATTTGGTTTAGCCTTTTTTTTTTTTTCTGACCAAAGGAATTTATTTTTCCACGGGGCCCCCAGATCTATGCGGTCGAGTTTAAGCAAATGTCCTTGGTTTGAGTGCCGCGGAGTTTGCGTCCAATACTCCCCAACCCTTTTTTGTTTTTCCCCAAGGTTTTGATTTTTATCAGTTTTTCCCCATAGGTCCCGGTCCTTGCTTACCGCCCCCCGTGATCCTTTTTCACCAGGGTGCACCTAAGGGCATTGCTGTCGTAATCACCCCCCCTCTCTTGTGTTGTACCCCTTCCTTCCCCCACCTGGGCTCCCAAACTCTTTGAGGGGGTTCTTTCCGGGTTGGGAGGTCTTTTTTGACCCGTTTGGCCCCTCTTTTATTCTGGTCTAAATTCGGGGATCATGGTTTAAACGGACACAGTCTCTCTGATGTTGGCCCCTAATTGCCCCCCGAAGCTCCCTTCGAGGACATCAGCCCTTTTATTCCCCTAAATTTTTTTGTACTTTTCTTAGGTTCCGTTTTCGAATATGGCCTCTTCCGGGGGTTTGGGTGTTGGGGGGTGGGGGGGGGGGTGTGCGGGGGTGGGTTGGGGGGGGGGTCGGGCTGGGGGGGGGGGGGGGGGGTGTTGCGATTTCGATGATCCGGCTTTTTTTTTGAGCTTGGGACTTTTGATCTGTTCGCACCCGGCCTGAAACCTTTTAATTTTTACCATTTCTTGTTTTTTGGCCAAGTTTTTTTTGTTTTTTTCCCTGCATTTCTCCCGTGCCTTTCTCTTCTTTTCTTGGATTTTCTCCGCGCTTCCTCGGCGGATTTCTTTTTTTGCTTTGTTGGATATCCGACTGGTTTTTTCCCCACATGAGAGTCTCTTCGCTCCGCGAGTTGACTACAGTCCGTGTTCTTCTTTCGCTGGAGGTGTGTCCTTTTTTTGGCTCCCTCCCCCTCCTTCTTTTATGCACGTCTTTTTTTCAAGCTCCGATATGTCGCGAGGCTTATTCTCCGTCTTTTTCCCCATTTTTTTCCGATCAGTGCCCCTCTTCATGTCCCCGCCAATTGTTCCTTTGTTGTAGGAAATTTGACCCGGCTTATTCCCCAATCTCAGCCACTTCTTTTTTCGCTCTCCGGCCTTTCCTTTCCGGGGGAGGTCACTTTATGTACTGCTTTGTTCCTCCCGGTACAAGGGCCTTGTAATTGTCTCACGCGTCCCTTTTTTTTTCCTCGCGGTAGTTTTGTTTTGTTTTGTCCTTTTGACCCCCCAGGCCATACCCCGGTTTTTACTCTACGAAAGCGATATGAGCCGTTCCACCCCCAAAGAGTATGATTCCCTGATACGATCGCGACACCGAGCCCCTTCTTTTTTTTTTCCGTCGTTGACATTCCGTTCTTTGCCCCTCCCCGTCATGGCTTCCGTAGGCACCCCCGCCGGCAATTTTACGTTTTTCCAAGACCTCTCTCTAAAAAAGTTCCTTTTTTTGTTCATCGATCCCTGGACCAATAGTTCGTGTCCACCTTTTGGTTTTTTGCGGTGAAGCGTTCTTTTTAATTCCCCTCTTCGTTCTTCTGCACCTTCTAAGGTGACTTATTTTTAAGAGAAAGCTCTCTCTTCCTTCAGTCCTTTTCTATATACAAATTTCCTTCCTCGGGCCGGACGCACCTGTTTCTCTTTGAACGCCCGGCGCGTCCCTTGTCTCATCTCCCGTTCCCCAAGGATCTTTGCCCTTCCCCAGCTTTTTTTTTGCGAAAGCCTTGTTTTTTTCTTCCCCCTGTCGGGCACGTTTTTTCTCCATGACGCTCCCTCCTTTTCGAGCAAGAAGTTTTTTTCTCTCTTTTTCCTCTTTTTTTTTTGTTTTTCTGAGATAGCTTGTCGGTGCCCTTTGGTCGCCGCGGGTCCCCTCTTGCAAACCTGTTCTGCGGAGTGAACGTTTTGTCCCCCTCCAATGGGCTTTTTCTTTTTGACGATCTTTTGTTTTTTTAGGAAAATTTTAGCCTTGTTTCCCTTCCCCGTGTGGGGGTCGGTCCCCACTCTTCTTTGCCCGCCTTCCCTGCCCCCTTCTCCCGGATGTAAGGCTCAGAATTGCCATATCCCAACCTTGATTGTCAGGATTTTGAAACTACTTGACCTACCCTCCCTCTCTTTTATTTTTCCCCCTGACAGGTTTCAATCCTGTCCCCCAGTAGTTTTTTATTTTCGGCCCCCCTTTTTTGCGAAATCATAGTTGCGCGACGGACTGCGTCCACGATTTTTTTTTCCCCCCACATGAGTTGCATTTGGATCGTTTTTTTCTACCCGTAACGACTTTGACCCCTCCTGTGGATTTCTCATTTTCTTTGCGTGGCGGTTTTTGTCCTGTTTTTTTGCCCGGGCCCGGTTTTTTTCCCCGGGTTTGCCGTCCCCCCCCCCCCCCGTTTTCCAGGTTGGCAAGGACCCCGCCTTTGTCGGTTTTTCCTTTTTTTTTTTTCCTGCGTAGTCGAAACCCTACCCTGCCCCCAATCTTCCTCCTTTGCGGCCCGCTAGTCTTGGGCTTCTGCCCCTGATGGGGCCTTCTTTTCAGCGGACCCCACAGTTTTTCCCCCCACCGGACCGATTGGCCCTTTTTGGTACAAAACAAATTAAAATTTTAAACTCATCCATTCCGAATCTTTTTCTTAAACCCGACAATACGTGATTTTTTACCCCCAAAGATTTTCTTCCCCGAGTTTTTGATGGCCTAGGTTTCCCATGAGTCAATTCTTTTCCCTATCATCAAATTTTCTCCCCCCCCTGAAGGCAGTTCCAGACCCGCCCCCCTGGGGTTAGTTATGCAGCCCCGTTATGATACCTGCCCCGGATCTGCGGGCCTCCCCTGCATTGCCACTTGTCTCTTTTTTTTACTCTTCCATTTTTAATACCGTTTTTTTTCTTTTTGCCCCCCCTATTCATTGCTACTCTCTTTTCAGCCTGCGGAAGACACTGTCCCCCAAGATACCTTTTTTCCGGCCCACCTCCCGGAGAATCTGGCACCCCCCTCTTTTTGAGCCCTCGAGCTCCACGCGGCCGTTTTCTCTTTAAGGGTTTGGACACTTTCCTGTTTTTCTCTTCATTTACACTTTCGTTTTCCCAAGACCCCCCTGAAATTATTCCAGCCTTGTGCTCTTGAGCCTCCCGACCTTTGCCCCCTTATTGTGACTTTGCCCCCCTCTTGAGGACATCTGGATTTTTTGCCCTTAATTTGGCAGGCCTGTTTTTTCCCGTGCACCCGTCCCCCAATTTCAAATCCCATCCGCTCATTCTCCTATAGGGTTCCCCCCTATTCAACGACTATCATTCCTGGCTCTTTTTCCATCCGGGCAAAGTGGTGGGCCTCTGAGACGCTTTTCCGCGTCGGGGCCTTCCAGGCACTTTCTCGGTGCGTGTCGACCTGCCACACTTCTTTGGGGAGACCAGCGCTTTCCTTTACGGTTTTTCCTTTGTGCGGCACACAGACCGTCCGTGGTGTGCCAGTTCCCCCCCCCAGTTCTTTTTCTGGTTGCGGGGCAGGCGCCCCCAATTGGGCCTTTCGTGTTTCATTTATGGGGTGCAATGTTTCGCTCGGGCTTCTTTTTTCTATGCAACGATCCCCCCCTTTGGCGCTTTTTTTTTGTTTTTTTTCGTTTCCCCGCCTTTTTCCACATCTCTCTTTTTTCTTGCGGATTTGTGTTGACTTCCTGTTTTTTCCTCCCCAAATGTCGACCCTGAAGACCTCCCCTCTTCTCCCCGCGTTACCTTTTTTCCGTTCTTTCTACTTTTCCAAGGAAAGTCTCTCTATTTTTTTTTCTTCAGGAATTCGTGCGTGCTGTTCCGTCCCTTTCTGGTCGGATGTCCCTTTTATACCTCCAACCCTGCACCCTTTTCCTTGCGCACCCCTGCTTTTTTTTTTTTTTTCATTTCCCCCCTTGCCGACTAAATTTTTGCGCTGCGCGTCCCTTTTTTTTTCGGCACACCAAGTCCCTCCCCAAGCTAGGTCGTCTGTTCCCTGATGTCAGATGATCTCGTTTTTCGGAGCGGTCCCCCCCTTTGGTCACGTTCTCCGGGTTTCCTGTGCCTTTCCATGCGAAGGCGCCCCCTTTTTTGGTATTCCCGGTTCTGCATTGTTTTTTTCCCTCCTCGCCCCGTTCTTGTTTCCGGTTTCTTTCCGACCTCTGAGCTCCGTTTTTGGTATTTGGTTTCGCAACTGCTTTCCCGCAGAAGATCAGTTTCTTACCGGCATCGGGCGCTTGTCGTCCGTACCCACCTCGCAAACGCGAACCTTTTGGGGCCTCCTTTTTCTTCTGGCTCTGCAGTGACACCTTCCGTGGGGGTCCCCTTTTTTGCGTGGCTCGAACTTCATTTTTTTCCTCAACGTCCCAACTACCCAAAAAACACCCGTTTTTTTTTATAACCAGACTTGGAGTTACTGGCTTTTTCTCCAGCTGGAAACCCTGAAAGGGTTTTCCCCCCGACATCGGACCGCCGTTGTATTCTGTCTAGGCTGCACGTTTCCACCCACGTTTCTGCTGGGGCCTGGTTTTCTACAAGATTGCTTTTTTTCAGACCGTTGCGCGGGACATGGTCCCTTCATCTTACTTCTTTTTCGCATGACGGCTGCTCCCCCGCCTGCGTCCCTTTTTTTGTGACACATCATCACCCTTTGTTGCGTTTTTTTCTTCCGTCTTCGCCAAATTGATCGACTTCACCCGGCTTGCCCTTTGAGGTTTTTTACTCTTTTCCCTGTCATTTCTTTTGGTGACTCCGTCACCCATGGGACCCTTAGGCACCCCCCCTTTACTGATGGGCGACCTTGTTGCGCCCCCCCCCCCCTCCCCTGCGAAAGAAATCCTGTTTAATGAGGACCCCAGTTCTTTGTCGTCCTTTCCCCCTGGAAAACCTTTGGCGCATCTGTTTTTGCCCCCATAAGAAAGTTCCCTCCTCGGTCGGACGCCCCTTTTTGATTATAGAAATTGGAGATTACATTCCCTTTTTTTTTTTTATGATGAGAACCAAAGAGCGTTTACTGCCCGAACGCCCGAAGCCGGTTCTACAGTTTTTTTCTTTCCGGCTCTGCATCGTACATCCTTTTTATGGCGTTTCTTTCCCCCCCCTCCCCCAACACACTTGTTCCCCCCCCTTATTCCCAACCTGGGAGTAAACCCGTTTTGCATAATCCTTTCCTTTGTTGGGGTTTCAGTTTTTTTTTCTGGTGCCTTTCCGATGTTGCATCCGGCTGTTGCGTGATCAAGTTCCGCTTTCCTCGTTTTGCCCCCTTTCCCCCCCGATGCCCTCTTTTTTTTTGCCCGTTCCTCCCAAAACATATATTTTTCCTTCGCCGTGCCCTTTTTTGTCGGTCCCCTATTGCGATTTTGTCCCCTGAAGCGTCTAACCCCTGCT
>Ga0179593_1400346_pt1 | contig 15775 bp, 31 predicted proteins | sample CZODoug2_1_08_16_FD_185931 | JGI IMG/M metagenome (GOLD analysis project Ga0179593, IMG submission 185931) | Vadose zone soil fungal communities from Angelo Coast Range Reserve, California, USA - CZODoug2_1_08_16fungal (PacBio error correction) | ecosystem: Environmental > Terrestrial > Soil >... | reverse complement strand
AGCTTCTTTTCCCTTTGCAGTGGGTGAATAGTTCGCCTCACTGGGACGGTCCCCCTTTCAGGCCCCACCCCCCCTGCGTTCCCCCTTTTTCATCCCCTTGTTTTTTTACGATGTAAGATTTTGTCCCCCCCCCCCTTCCAGGAGTGAACCCTGTGTGGGCTCCCCTCGAAACAAACAAGTCCTTTATGGACCATTTCCCTGCAAGGAATTCCCCCCCCCGTTTCCCACCAAAGTTTTTATCGACATGTCCCTTTCTGATATTTATTCTCGTTCGGAATGACCCATTCGCCGTTTCTGTCATCTGACCAAAACCCAGGCTGGGATTACCACACGGTCTTTCACCCCCCCTCAGTAGCACCCCCCCCTTCCTTTTCTTTTTTCGTAGACCAATTTCCCCTTTTCTAAGTTCCTTCTTTTTCTTTTTTTTTCTTCTTTGTTTTTGTCCCCCCTTCCCAAAACCCCAGTCCCTTTGTCTCGCGTGACTTCATTATGTTCCTTATTCGGTTGTTTTTCGTTTTTTGAGATGTTTGGTGGGGCTGGTTCTGCTAATCTTCTTTTTCCCCTTTTGAGCCCTGCTCCCAACTCATTTGGCCTTCCAACCTCTCCTATGAAGTTGGGCACTTCCCGAACTTTTTTTTTTTCCCCCCCTTTCCCCTTAAGGGATGTTTCAGTGCCTTTCAACAGCTCCCTCCCAGCTTGTCCTTCGTTTTTCTTACCTTCTCTCCTTCCCCAGTACGGGGTCTTTACCTTTCCCCACCCGTAAGGCCACTTGTATATTTCCCTCCGTGGTCAAGACCCTGTAGAGGAACTTCCACGCCCCTTTCCCCTGTTTCACCTGTGCCGTCCCCCAAAGTTTTGCGGCCTTTTGACCCCCTCGTTCTCCCCTGGGCAAGTGTGCTCTTGCCGGTGGGCGGTCGTGGCTGAGTAAGAGGCGTCCCATCATTCCCCTTTCCACGAGTCATCTTTTTCCCTTTTCTTTTTTTTTTTTCCCCTCCCCTTAACTTTGAGTTGTTTTTTTTTGGTATACTAGTATTCCCTTTTAGGCTTTGTTGTGCCGTTCCCCCCAGACCTTCGTGTCTGGCCCCCCTCGGACAGTCCTGAATCCCACCCCTCCAATAGAATGGTGGTCCCTTCTCAGGTCACCTGTTCGGCTCTGTGTGTCAAACCCCGCTTTTTTTTGCCTGCCAGTGATGTGCCCATTTTGGTCGTTTGGTTTTCCTTTTTTTTCCCGGCGCACCGGTCCTTTTTTCTTTTCTTTTTTTGTTAGCGCGTCGGTCTCTATTTCCTGGTGTTGTTTTCCCCCCTCCCCCCCTCCCTTCCCCCTGCCTTGCGGACTTTGACCCGTGTATTAATTTTCCACCCCCCACCCGCCCACCTTGCTCCTCTCGTTTTTCCCTTTCTTGAATAGGCCGGTGACACCTTTCGCTTGCCCTTCTAGTTCGTTTTCTTTGTTAGGACAACGGTCTTGTCAGAGGCTCCTCTCGTGAAGTCTAATTCTCTACAGAACGACCCCATCTCCCCGCGAACCCCGAACGTAGAAGTGCCTCATCTTTCTCCGCCAATGCTGTATTTTTTTTTTTTTCTTTTCCGGTTTTCCCTCACCCCCATTTTCTTGCTGCCCAGTTGTCCTTTGTAATTTTTCATTATATCAAACCTTTTCTGCTTTGGCTAGGGTCTGGGTCCTGGTCCAGTACGTTTTTCCTTTCCCTTCCGGGTTTATCTTTCCCCAATGAGCTGTGTGTCAGGACTGTAAATTAATTCCCTGTGCCATGTAAATGTACGATTCCCCCTCTCCCGTGGTTTCCCCCCTTTTCGGCCACTGCGGTTTGCTGTGATGTCAACTTCTTGGTCCGTTCTTCTCTTTCATGCGACATCTTTTTCCCTGCAATGGGTCTTTTTCCCTCCCCTTCCGATGCTCCTGTTTTCGGCCACTTTACCGATGACCCCATGTTTTCCGCTGTTGAATGCAAGGACCGTTCCCCCCCAGTTGTCTTTTGACAGTGACCGGTGGAGCCAGTGCCCGATTTTCGGTTTGTGGTCACACCCAGGCGCCAGTTGTCCCTTTTTCTCTTTTCGTCTCTTTTCCGCTGAAATTGGCCACTTTTATACTTTTCCCATATAGGCTCAGGCTTTTTCTCCCCAAGGATCCCCCCTCTTCTTTTCCTGGCCTTTTTTCTCAAATTTACCAATCGTGTCTTTGCCCCTCGGGTCTCTGGAACTGCCCTCCCGTCACCTTTTTTTCCCTGTTGGCCTTTTTGCTGTCTGTAGTTGTCCTTTTAGCTGTTTACGAACTTTCTCCCCCCCCCCTAGTAAACTCCCCCCCTATCGATATCTTTTCCACGCCTTCGTCCTTTTTTTGCTTTTCATTGATTGGCCCCCAGTTGGGGTTGCATGCCCTTGGGTTGTATTTTTTTTTCCTCTTTTGGACCACCTTTTTTGTGCCCGGCCCTTTTCCCCCCCCTTCACTGCTGTACGGGACCCCCCCGAACCGTTGCCCCTTCCACTTTTTCTTTCCCCTATTGTAGACCAATGGTTATTTTGATCCGTCACTCTGTATCCCTCGGGTCCCTTCCTGGCGACGAGTTTTCCCCATTTTCTCCGTCACACCCAGTTTTTGATGTGTTGGTTCAGAAAGTTCTTTCCTTCATCATTTCCTTTTTTTAAGTCGGTTTTGTTTTTCAAACGATTCCCAGTGCCTCCTCTTTTTGTTTACATTTGGGCGGCCGCCACCCCCCCCACCATTTCTTTTGCTTTTTACCCCAAACCTCTCCTCTACGCTTTTGTCGCCCAAGGTTTTTTACTTTTCCCTAACGGTTTCTTGGCGCTGGCCGTGGCCTCCCCCTCTGGGGGAGAGATGGGGATTTTCTCCACCTCACTTTTCCCCCCCTCTTTTTTTATACTTCTGATCGGGTTCGTTGCTACTCTTGGTCCCTTTTTTTGCTCTTGGCTTCCCAACGTGGACATGTTCCCCTGCTCAAAACCGTTTCCTCCCCCTTCACCGTTCCTCCCCTTTTGTACTACCCCCTCCCTTTCGCCTCCATCCTTCCTTGAAACTGGCAACCCTTTTCTTCGTCTCCCCCCCGAGGTTTTCCACTCTTGCTCGCCTTACAGTTCTTCCCCCCCCAAGTTACAGCCGATGGTTGGGTTTTTTTCCCCTTCAAACCTTTTTCCGTGGACCCCCCCCCCCCCCTTCGCGACTTTTCTTTCTATCGATCAACGACCTTTACCCCTGAACTCTCTTTTTCCTCGCCTTTCTTTTTTTTCGTGATATGCCTTGTTTTTTTAGTTTTTTTTTTAGTGAGATTTCTTTCCCTCTTCTCAGAAAGGACCCCCCCGTTTGTTTTTTTCCACTCCGTTCCTTTTTTACTGTTTCCCCCTGGCTGTAGTGTGGAAGAGCGAATTGGGCCCCGGTCCGCGGTCATCTTTTCTACTAGACGGTGCACCAACCCCCCCTGTATTGCCTGTTCCCTCCCCTTCTTTTTGGTTTTTCGATTTTCCCTTGTTTTTCCGGGTAGTTTTTTTTTTTCTTTGCAACCCCCTTTTGTTCCCCACTTTGTTATCACCTTTGGCCGTAGCTTCCCTCCTAACCGCATTCTCTCCACCCCCACCCCCGCTTGTTTCTCCTGATTTTTTTTTCCTCCCAGTGCTCGCCGGCTTTTTTCTAAAACCTTGTCTCTCCCCGGGGACTTTTCCGAATTTTAATACCCCTGTTCGCCCCCCAGTAGTTCTTTGTACCGGTCCCCTTGGGGGTGTCGCCGCTGTTTCCCCGACTTAAATGTTTAATCGGTTGCCCCCCCCTGACTTGCTCTCGTCCCCACTAATTGATTTTTCCCCTCGACGTAACCACGTCTTTTGCCCTCTTTTACAATGACACTTTGTTCCCCCTCGACCACTTTCGGTAGTCAACCAAAGTTGCCTTGCTCCCCTTTTCCTTTTGTGGTCGTACCCCAATCTTAACTTTTTTCCCCTTTGTTGTCTTTTGCGTTTTTCCGTACGCGTTTTCTGCCCCCAATGGTGGGGACCCATGCCCCTTCCCAACACACCTTTGTGCCCCCCCTATCTCCAAACCAAACTTCGTCCCCCCTCCTCCTGGGGTTTCATCCAAGGAGGGTCTTCGCCCTTACTCTTCGCTGGGTTGGCCTCTTTCCGCGTTTTTTTTTTTTTCTGGTGGTGTCCCCCCTCCGGCCCCCTCTGGACCGTTCTGCTTCTATTTTCCCTTACACAGGGATATTTTCCCCCTTTCCCCCCAGCGACCCCAACCACCCCCACCGTCTCATTTTCTCCGAAAAAGTCGTTTCGCTGCCTACTTTTCTCGTCTGTCCTTTTTTTTTTTTTCTGATTCATTGTACAGCGCGTAGCTTATAAAGTTCCCCCCCTTTCCTGGAATGAGAAGCAGATCTTCCTTGCTTGCTTTTTTTTTTTGTCACAGCTGAGCTTTTCTTTCACCCCCCTTCATAGCTGGAACTTCTTCTCCCTTTTCCCCTTTTCTCTTTTCCCTTGACAGCCTCCCTTCCCTCCGGCAGTTGGCCGAATTTCTTCGCCCCTCTTGGCTGTCCAAGCCCCCTTGCTTTACTTTTGTGGCTTTCCAAAGCCCCCATTACCCCGCTTGCCATCCTTACTTCCCCTGTCCCCCAACTTATCCTTTTCATCCTCCCATTTCCCTCTTGATTGGGTCGGGAATTCCCCCCTGTTTCCCCTCTCAAAAAACCCACGGAGTTATTTAAGTATCCCCGTTCAGCCCGTAGACCTTTTGGAGTTTGATGAGTCCAATTGCCCCTTCCCCTTGGTTCCTCTATCTGGGTCCCCTTTCCCACCAGATTGTTTTGTGAGAGCTTTCACTTCCCTGATTTCCTTTTTTTTTTTTTCTCCGGGTCGATGGAGTTCTTCAGTGAGCGCATTTTTTTTTTTTCCCCACAGAGCGCCTTCCGATTTTTTGTCCTGTCCCCCCCGAGTAAAGGTCCCCTCCCCTCCCGCTTCCCGACCATACAGGTTCAGGTCTTCCCGGATCCCCTCTTTCCCCAAGTTTTTTCGGGTTTGACCCCTTAGATTTCCCCTTCCAGTTAAGGTTCTCTCTCTTCACCCCGGGCCCATGCATTATTTTTCCCTACAGCTGAGCCCGAACGCCGAACCTTTTTGTATCCTTAAAAGGAAAGAAAACTTTTTGCAATGGTCCAGCCCTTTCCCCGGAATACCCCCTCGATTACACCACCTTTTTTGCCTTGGGGCCTGCCACCTTTTTCCTTTTTCTTTTAGTTTTTTCCTCTTCTTTCGGTCCGCCGACATCCTTGCACCGCCTCTTTTCAATTTCCTTTTCTCTTTTTTTCCCTCCTTCCCCCCCCTGTGTGTTTTCTGTCGAAGATTGCCTCGGGCTTTTTTGTCCCCTTTCAGGAGTTTGCTACCCTGCCGGCTCCCAACACCGCAATAGCCACTTGTGTGCCAGGTCCTCAGTGTGGCCCTTTTTTTTGTAATTTTCCTCTTTGATTCGTCTCCTTACCCCCCCCCCCGTGCTGGGAGTGAGTTCTTTTCCTCTTCCAAGGGTTGTCCCTTTTTCCCTTGCTTCGCGTCTTGATCCCAAGAATATTTTCCAGGCTTTTTCTTGTTATCACCCGCGATCAGACTGTCGGACCCCCGTTGATTCTCCGTACCCCTGAGGTCACCCCACCCTTGCTTCCGGTCTTTTTTTTTTTCCCCTGTTTGAGTTTTTTCCCTGTGCTTTTTTCTGAAACCTTTGATGTTTTTTTTTTTCCTGGACTGGCTGGTCCTTTTCTTCGTGGTTAGTGACACCACTCGGTTCATTTTGTGCTGGGTGGATGCCCTGTGTCCTCACCCCCTCACATTAAATTGATTCCCCCGTCCCTCCCGAGCAACCAACCTCCCCAGTAGTTCCCCTTTGCAATGCCTTTTTTTCCCATCACGGCTGTGATTTTTTGTTTTTTCGCCCATCTAACGATGCAGCCAATTTTTCTTTTCTGTTTTTCCCAAGAAGATGTTGTGCTACGGTCTTGCGTCCCCCCGAATTGTTCCCTCCCCTCCGGTTTTTTTTTCATGAGTCGACCTCTTGGCTTTGATGGTCATTCCTCCCCCTCTACTTAACTCAAGGAGGTTTCCCCCTGGCGGATTTTTCACCCCTCGTTTCCCCTTCCTTGTTAGACTGGTGTCTTTTGAAATTTTTTGTTCTGTTTTTCCTGACTATTTGATGGCCCCCAGTGTTTGTCCTTCCCCCTTATTTTTTGGTTTTGGTTTTTGTTGAGCCTTTTTTTCCCTTCCAATGACTCTTCCTGTTTGGCGCGGTTCTCCAGGTGGTTACAGTGACAGGCTGCGTTTCCTTTCTTCCCCCTTTTCCGAGGCTCGCTGGTTTTTTTACCCTTTTTTTTTTTTGAACTTTGTCCCCTTCTTCTGGTTATCTTTCCCCTCTTTCCCTGACTGCCACGTTATAACGGTGAACCCCTTTCCGTGTCAGGATTCCTTCCAGCTCTTCCTACCTTCATCCTGTTTCGCTGGGTCGTTCACTAGCTTTTTTTCTTTTTTTCCCCATCGTTTCGATGGTCCAAAGTCCTCTCTCATTTTGAACCTCCTATTGGAAGCCTTATTCGGATTTTCCCACAAGTCTCCCCCACCGAAACTCCCCGTGCTCTCTCTCTTCCATTAGTCTCGTTAATGGGCTGCTTTCTTTTTTTTTGAGCCCCCCTGTCCTTTTTCACCGCCCGTTTTTCTTCTGGTGTTACAACTTGCCTCCCTTCACAACCCCTAAGCGTAAAGTCCCAAGACCGCCACTCCCACTTTCCCACAGGTTTTTTGCATTTTTCCTCCCCCCAACCAATTTCCCCGGCCCCACCCTTGGCCTACTGACCTTCGAGTGGTTCTCTCGGTTCCAACGGGCAGATTTTTCTTTCCTGTCCAACCCCCCCCACCCTGGGGATGTTTGTTCAGTTTTGAACCGTTTCTTTCCCCCCCCAGGATAGTGCCCCCGACGTGAACTTTTTACAAAAAAGTTCTTTTTTCCAACTCCTCCTTTTCCTTTGGAATTTGCGCTTTTTTCAGGTCCCTTCCCCCTACCACCCCTTTTTTTGGTACAACCTCTTTCTGAAGCGGGCGCCGTCCTGGTCCCCCTACAAGCGGGCCCCGCGGTGGCTTTTCCTCCCCTTTTTGGAAATCAGGGCGGCGTCTTCTGGTCCCCTTTTCCCCCCCCCGACCCCTCACTCCCGACAGTTGTTTTTTCTATTCTTTTCTGGCTCTTTTAATTTTTCGTGCATCATTTTTTTGTAGCCCCGTTGGACAAAGTTGCACCCGATCCCCACCCGCACTCGGTCAAACCGGTCTTTTCAAATTTGCCTGTCACAGCATTCGCAGTGTTCCCGTTCCGTTTTTTTTGGCCGGACATCTTCGTTTATTCATGTGACCGCTCGGGGAGCTTCTTTTTTCTTCCCTCCCTGTCACCACTGTCCCTCCTATTTTGGCCGGTTATTTTCCCCCCCAAAATCAGTGTACTCCCTCCCTCCCACCCAAAACTTTTTTTGGCCTTTCTTTTGCTCCGCCTCCATCCTTTTTCTTTTTTTTTTCTTTTATGGCTCTTTCGTTGTTTTTGAGTCTCTGGCCTTTTTTTTGTCAGATTTACTGGCCCCCCCCCCCTCCTTTTCTTGGGTCCACGTCCATTTTGTGTGTCACGTCCAGTCCCATAGTTTAGTACTTTTTTCCCCTGCTTTTTTTTTTTCTCCTCTTCCGGTCCACTCCGTTTTCCTACGTTTTTCCGTGCCCCCTTCCCCTTGTTTTTTCCTCACAATTATGGGTTTTTTGTTGTTTCTTTGGGCCTCCGTTTTTTTGACGGTTTCGGTTTTTCAGTGTCGTGCCCCCCCCCGTTTCCAATCCTGCCTCTTCCATCTCGAGGTAGTTCCCCCCTCTAAGTTTTTCCCAACACAGTTTTTTGCACCTAGGCGTCCCCTCTCTTTTTGCTGTAACTTCCTCTTCCAGTCTGGTTGGGGGCCCTTTTCTGTTTTTTTCCCCCAGCGTCTTTTCCTCGTGTTGTTACCCCCCTCCCCCCACCCTTTTTTTTTGCTTTTTTTTTTTTTTTTGTTAAACCCCGCTTTCTCTTTCCCTTTTTGCCCGGACTCAAGATCGCCCCCCTCCTCTTTCTTCAGAGCCTCCACGCTTTTTTTTTCTAACTGCTTTCCCTCGACCTTTTCTTTTTTAGTATCCCTGTTTCCAGAAATGCCCCCCCCCTTGTGGGTTTCCACTCTGGCATCAAAAGTTTTCCATTTTTTTTCTTTCTTTATATCTTTTTGGTATTTGCTTTCCCCCAAGTTTGTTACAAAGTTCGATCCCCCCCCCCTTAGTTCCCTCTTGGGCCATCAAGGTTATGACGTCGTTGTCCCCCCCCTCAGCTGTATTTCTTTTATGCTTTTCTCTCTTCTTTTTTTCGGCTCTTTGGTTATTGTTCAGAGACGGTTTTTTTGCTACGTTCCTCTCAGGGGCGTTCTGTCCCTTCCCCCCCCGTCTTCTCTTTTAAAGCCCTCCCCCTCTTTTTCCCCCCACACGTCATTTTTTTTCCGACTCCACCAAACCTTGGCACTTTTTTTGTCGCTTTGAGGGGTTTTTATTGAATACTGTCCCCCATGCTTCTTTGGTACCGTATTCCCTTTCCCAATGGCAGCGGAAGAGAGAGATATCCCCCCTTTTTTTCGTCTGTGGTACCCCCTGCTGTTCCCCTGCCAGACGGAGTGAACCCTTGCGTCATGTTACTTCCTTTCCAGTTCCCCTTCAACTTTTTTGCGTCCTTTTTTCTTTTGCATGGCCTTTCTTGCACGCCATTTTGTCTGGTCCTTAGCGCACCTTTAAGGGCACCCCTTCCCCCCCCGTCATGGAATTTTTTTCACGCTGTACCTTCTTGTACCACACCCGTACCTCCTTTTCTTTAGCATGACCTTTTTTGCTTCTTTTGGTCGGCATGCCCAGCCCTTTTTTTTTTCCTCATAAATGAATCACCCCCCAAGTTCCTGCACACCTCTTTTTTTCCACAACTGCAAGTGACCGTTCTCCCTTCCTATTGGAGTCGTCGATCACCAACCCTGTGATTCCACTTTTGGGTTTCTTTATCTGGGTTTCTCCCCTTTCCCAAAATCCAACCTGTCAGTGGGGGATGTCTCTCTTCCTCACTTTTCTTTTTGTGCTCGTGTTTCTTTTCCGGCTGTTCTCGGTTGCCTCTTCAGTCCCCCCAGTCTCTCTCTTCATCTTTGTTCACCCCTGATCTATCAGCAAGGCCCCCTCCCTTTTTTTCACGTGACCCTATTTAGGCGGAACCTTTGATTCAATTTTTTTCTGGGTGATTAGACTCCCTTTCCCTTCAGTTTTCCCCCCTGACTTTGAACAACGGTGACTCTTCCCTCTTCTTTCCCCAAAGGACGCTGAGCCGACCTTTTCTCTCGTGTCCAACCCCCGGCCCACGCCAAGCACTTGTCCCTCAACCACCCCCCTGTTCCAATCTTTTGAACGGTTCGTGTCCTTTTTTGAAAAAGGTTTCTTCTGGTGTTCCTCCGTCTTTGAGCGCCTTGCCTTCTTTCCCTCACCCCAGTCCTTTAATATCTCTCGTTTTCCTCCTCTCTTCTTTTTTTCTTTTTTTCTTATTTTGAAGATTAACTTCGATTGCTTGGAGTCTTTAAGTCGGTTTTAGGATAAGGGGCGGTTTCCCCCCCCCTCAATCTATGGGGAAGTCCTCATGTCACGGCCAGGTTTGTGTGTGTCACTCGGTCTTTGACGTCCCCGTTGTGCTTTTGAACCTTTTTGTGGGCTTTCTGCCGTTACCCCCCGGTTTTTGGCTTTCCTTTTCTTCGTCGGAGACTATTCCTTTTCTGGTGCCACTCGGATTCAGACTTCCTCGTTCAATTGACTTTCGTTCCCCCCCCCGGTCTCCATTGCTTCCCGTTTATGTCTTTCTGGCAGCCCGTTAGGTTTCATTCCCTTTAAAAGGTTTCCCGGGCTTGCATGTTAGTTGGAGGTGTTTTTTCCTCCTGGTGGAATGGCGGTTCGTACTGTTGATCCAATTTTTCCTTTCCCCAAATTTACCACTCGTGACCCCTCTCCCCCCACCCCCCACAACTCCAAAGCCCCCCGTCTTATTCTTTTTTTTTTTCCCTTGTTTTGAGTTTACCCCACTTCCTCCCTCTCACTTTTTTGTGGTTTATGCCGCTTTTAAACGTTCTTTCCCTTTGTCCTGTACACTCTGGCGTTTTTTTTGTTTTCTTTTTTCCCTGTGTTTCCTTCAGTGTTGAATTCCCTTTTCTTTTTTTCATTTTTTTCCAGGAGTTTGCCTTCTGGACGTCCCTCAGTCACTTAAATAAATGCCTTTTTTACTTCCTTCTTTGTGTTTTCCCCCCTGTCTTTGTGTCCGCCCTTGTCCCTGGGGTGTTTTGCTTTCCTCTTTTTTTTCTTTTTTTTCTCGTCTTTTCATTTCGACTTAGTTGGCGGGCTTGCCCGCCGTGGCGTTTTTTGTCTTCATTCTTTTTTTCTCCAACTGACCGCTCAGTGAGCTTTTTTTTTTGTCAGGTTTAACCGTCCTTCTTAGTGTTTTAACAGTGTCACCGGGCCGACTCGTTTTCGCTTTTTTTCCCGATTCGCTGGTTTTCTTCCCCCCCCATTTTGCTGCAAGGGTGGATCCGGCTCTCCTTCCCGCTGTCCCCTCTTTAAACTTTCCCCTCGCTTGTCTTTCATTGTCCCACATCAATTCTATGAAACTCTTCAGCTGTGTCTTGTTTTTTTTCTCCCCCAACCCCTAGACGTGTCTTTTTACCCCCTCTGTTTCAGCCCCGCGATCCACCCTTTTTTGGTCATTCGCCGCTTCTTTTCCGTTTTTTTTCTTCTGAGGTGCCACAATCTCACCACTCCCCTTTCTTCGAGAGAGTCACATCGTACCATCTTTAATGGTTTCTTCTGCCCCGGGTTTGTTGGGTCACGCCACTGTGTGTGTTTGTGTTGGATTTCGGTTGTACAACTTTTTTTTTATTTCACATCACCTTTCCACTCCGTTACAGCCTGGGCCCCCCCCAACGTTTTTTCGGTTCCATCCCCTCGTTTCCCCCCCCCATGGTCTGGGCCGGACCACCTCTTGTTACAACTCGCCTTTTCTTTTCGACCCCTCCCTGGTTCCCCGTCATGGCAAAAGTTGTAGTTTTGTCGGACATTCAGACTTTTCGCGTTTTTCCCCTGAGTAGGGCGGGCTTTTTCTTCCTTGGTTTTTCAACGACCCCCACTCCCCTTTTCCCTGGCGTTATTTGCCACCCCACAGTTTTTGTTTTGTTCCCCCCTATTCCAGCTGTTGGCGTCCTCGGGTATCTTACGTCAAAGGGCGGCCAAAATCTGTACTCTGCAGGCCTTCTTTGGGCTTTTTGATCTGCGACCCCCCTTGCTTTTACGGGATAGTTCGTTTCCTACGATTCCTTTTATGGGTTTTTTTTTTTTTTCGTCACTTTTCCTGGTCACTATAACCTTCTCCCCGGCAACCGGCTTCCCCTTGACAGAACCCCAAGGTTCCTTTTCATTGCCCCTAATTTTTTTTCACTCCCAAAAATCTTCTTTTTGTCAGATTCCCGGGTTTAGGTTTTTTTTTACCATTGTTTTTTTTTTCCACCCCCCTTAATGACTTTTCTTTTTTTTACTGTTCAGGGACCTTTTTCCCTTCTTCTCCCTTCATTTTCGCTCCCACCAGACCCACCAGGCATCCTTTTCCTCCTCTTTTACCTTTTTTTTTTCTTTCGAGCGCCTGGTTTCGGTTTCTTGCATCTGGCCACAGTTAGCGTACCAGTCCTTTTGTACGCCTTTTTTCCCATTCTTCCTGGTGGCCCTGGGTATCCCCCCTGCCTCCCCGTCTTTTAATTTTTTCGATTTTCCTTTTTCCGCCTTCGTTTTTTGTCGCTCACGGATGGTGTTTTCCTTTTTCCCCCTTGGGGCGGATTTTTTTTTTTTTTTAGTTGTGTGATCGTGCAACCGTTGCCCCCTGTGTGACCTCAGGATTCCCGTCCAGTGTCGTCCCTTCCTTCTCCGTAGAAAAACCTTTTTTGTTTTCAACCCTGATTACTCCCCATTTCGCGCTTCTTTGTTGAGTCCTTTGATTTAGCGACCCTGCGTCTCCCAGATTTTGAATTTTCTCTTTCTTTTTGACAAACCTTTTTTTTTTTGAAGCGCTGTCCAAAAGGTTTTCCCCTTGTTATTTGACCCCTCCTTCCCTGCGCAGGTCCCTAATCGTAGGTCAGGCCTTCCCCATCACGCTTTTTTGCTACATTTCCTTTAGTCCCCTGTCTTCCTTTTCTTTCCAAATTGACGGAATTTTGCACTCCCCCCTTGTGTTGTTTTCCCCCAACACCATATTCCCCTCAAAAACGTTGGCTGCGCGGTCTGTTCCGTTTCTTTTTCTTTTTTTTCAATGGTTGTCATTGGTCCCACCCGCTCCTCCCCAACCTTTCTTTCCCCCTTCTTTTTATTCCACCACTGGAAGTGAGTCATTCTCCGAGGTGTTTTTCACGCTTTCGTTCTTTGTTTTTTTTTTCTTTGGTGGTCGCCTTTGTTGGGCCTTTAGATCCTTCGTTCTGCCCTGACCACCAGTGTATCGCCCTTTTATCAACCCTCTTTCAAAACGACATCTTTTTTTTTTAGTAACCCACGCTTCCTTTTCCATTCCGTGGCTTGATTTTCTGGAAAATCGGAACGCTTCTTTACCCACCAGTATAAGTGCCCACGTGCAGGGCGGATCTCTCCGGCCCTTTTTTTTTTTTGACATTTTCGCTCTTTTGGGCATCATTTTTGTTTAACTTTTTTTTTTCAGTGACCCTTTTCCTCTTTTGCGACCCTCTCCCTTTTTCCTCGGGTCAAGGTGTATCGATGCTTGCTCTGTTTTCCAGTTTGAAGTCTGTAGAACTTCTTTTCCCAAACCACCGGACCCCCTGCTGGCCCCCCCTGGCTCCCCGTTCCGGGAACAACCCCGTATTCGTTCTTCACGTTTTCTGACATTTTTTCTTAATGAACACTTTTTTTGTTTTCCTTTTCCTTGTCCCTAGTGAAAGAAAACCCGTTGTGCCCTGCATGGCTTCGTGCCCGCTTGTCGAGTGAGAAAGTTCCCCCCCCAGGGAAGTTGTTTTATATTCTATTTGGTGTTTTTCTAAAACCCAGTAGTGCTTATTTTCTTGGCACCTTCATTCATGTCTTCGGTTGTTTTCTTTGGGTTATTTTTTTTTCTAGTTTGTTTTTAGCCCAGCACAATTTTGTTCGCTTCTTTCTTAATTGATTTCGTTACACGCGCTATTCCACTCACCCCCCAGGGTTACCCGTGCCCCAACATTCGGCTTCAGGCGGGGACTCCCCAGTTCCCCTTGTCTGTTGTCCCTGACCTTTCGTTTTTTTTCTTGTTGACCACCGTTTTTTTCACGTCTGTTATATTCTCCGAGCGAGCGGACCCTTATCACTTTTTTTAACGGTGGTCCCGACCTGGTCCATGTTTTTTCCTCAATTTAAAAAGTTCCCCTCTTTTTTCCAAGTGGTTCCTTTTCTTTTTTTTGCTGACGGCTGAGCCGGGGTCCGCCTCCGGAACCACGGGTTCCCAGATTTTAGTCCTTTTTCTTTTGTTGAGGAGAGTTGAACTCCTTTTTTTATTGCGTTCCGGCCCCCGTCCTTTCTTTTGGTCCCTACGGAGTGCCACTTTTCCCAAGTGCCCGCCTTTTTTTTCCCAACCTCCTTTTGACACGGCCCCCCTTCGTGCCCCCCGTGCTTTTGGTTTTTTTTTGCCGTCTCCACCGGTTTCCGGGCGTCTTTGTGTTTGTTTAGACTGTGCCCCGTTGGGTTCCCTTTTCCCTCGTTTGAGCTTTCAACCCTGAACGATTAAGTGTCTTCTACTTTTTTTTCAAACCGAGACCAAACTTGATTTCCCCCTTTTGTTGCCCCCCGACTTCCTTTTATGTCAGGGTTGAAAACCCCTGGGCTTGCTTCTAGCGCGTCTTTTTCGACAACATCGGTGAACGGCTGTTCATGCTTGTTGTTGTCCATAATCGCTACCTTCACCCGTTGACCCACGTCCGAGCCCCCCCACCTTGTTTCTTTATAGTTGAATGACGTTCTCTCCCCTGCTTTTTCTTTTTTTGGGCCTTCTTTCGCACCCCTTCTTTCTTTTGCCGCAAGCACCAAGTGCTTCCCTTTCGCTCTAAACTGTTGTCGTTTTTGTGCCTTTGTAACTCCTGTTATCCCTCGGTTTTTTTTTTTCATTCTCCCCCACTTTGGCGCTGTGCATTTGATCATCAATTTTTCAGATTTCCCCTTTGGATTTCCCCGCGTTGTTTCGCACGGTACTGTCTGTCTGGATTTTTCTTTTTTTTTGCGATTCAGTCCGGGCTGGCAACCGGCCCCAGGTCGCGTCTTCCCTTTTCGGCCACTGTTCGATTTGATTTGCACACTTTTTTGCGCTTTTTGTCCAGTTCCCGGCCCGTAATTTTGGAAAGGCGTGTTCCTTGCTTGAAGGGTGCCTTCCTCCGGTGGTTTTCCCCCCCCTGCGCCCGGTTCTTTGGGCTCCCCTCCTTTGGCCGCCAATACGGTTGACATACTTGTTTCCTTTGTCGCCAGGGCCTTGAAATATGCTGTCCGGTTGGGTGTTCGTCGCCCATTATGCCGTTTTGTTTGTTTTTTCCCTAGGTTTTTCGACTGTTTTTTTTCTCATAGCCTTCACTGGGTCCGGGGACTAACCTTGATCGGACGTATTTCTGTCGACCCCCCCGATTTCCCACCACCACCGAGGAATCCACTCTCCCCCGTCCCCTCCCCCTGTCCATCGCCCTCTTTACAATTTTTGTTCTCTTCTCTTTAATGGCCCCCCGGGCGGCCCCTGGGTCCCCACCCCCCCATCCTGGACGCTTCTCCCCCGGGGAAAACCCACCCCTACCGCCCCCCTTCCACACGTTTTCCTCCCCAACCTCCCTCCCGGCACATGTCCAACCGCTCCTATTTCTTTGCCCCCCCTCTCTGTTCTGCCCCCCCAATTGGTTTTTGTTCCTTGGGAACTTCCCTTCCGAGGTTCAGTCCTGTTCCCCCCCGGTATTCTCTTCCCACCAACACCCCCCCCCACCCAAAAACAAACCATTTCCGGGCTTTTGTTTTTTGGAAAACAACCACACATTCTTTTCCCTTTCCCCCCCTCTTAGGATTTAGTTGACCCTTTCCTTGGGTGTCCCCTTTTCCCTTTTGCGCGGCTTTCCTTACAAGGCCACCCATGTCCCCCCCTGTAAAACAACCTCTCTTTTTTTGACTTTTTGGATTTACCTCCCGCCCTTTATTACCAAATCCGGGAGGCATGCTGGACTCGTCACCGGTTACATCCCCTGGCCCTGTTTTTTTTTTTCTCCTTTTTTTTAACACCCAAAAGCTGTGGTTCCCTTTTCTGGGGGCGTTGCCGTGGCTGGACTTATCTTGGTGGCTTTCTTTTCCACGTGTGACAAACGGGTTCCCTGACCCCCGGGACCGTTTCTTTTTTTCCCCCCACCCGTCGCCTGATTTTGACTTTTCTTTTCAACACACCCATCTTTTAGCCACATGAACTGTTCCTTTTTTTCTTCCACACGTTGACCCCCACCCCCCAAAAAACAAAAACTCTTTTTATAAGATTGCGCGGTTTGCATGGGCCGGCTTTCGCTTATACATTTCCCCCCCCCCAAGTATCCGATTGGCCCGGGCGTGAACACACCTTTTTTTTTTTTTTTTTTTTCCCTCGGCGACTGATGCCCAATTTTTCTCCTCCCCCTCCCAACCAGGC
>Ga0179593_1311351_pt1 | contig 15775 bp, 32 predicted proteins | sample CZODoug2_1_08_16_FD_185931 | JGI IMG/M metagenome (GOLD analysis project Ga0179593, IMG submission 185931) | Vadose zone soil fungal communities from Angelo Coast Range Reserve, California, USA - CZODoug2_1_08_16fungal (PacBio error correction) | ecosystem: Environmental > Terrestrial > Soil >... | reverse complement strand
AACTTCCTTGGCTTTTTTTTTTCCTTTTCCGTCCTTTGACCCTCGCTTCTTCTCCCTGGTCACGTTCTCTTCCTAAACTGGTTCACTGATTATTGAACACCACTTACTGCCCCCCCCCCCCCTTTTTTTTGCCAAAGGCCCCCCCAGGCTCGGGATTCTCCCCCTTGTGATTCAACGGCGTTTTTTTTTTTACCGTTACACCCCAATGCTCCCCTGTGTTCTTTTTCCCCTTCCACTCTAGTGTTGAAATACAGAAATTGTGCCATTCCTCCTTTTTGAATTACTGGTCCCTTTCTTTTGATCCCTCCACCTTTTCTCTCTTGTCTTCCTGCACTTCCCACGCATGCTGGTACCGTTCCCCCCCCCCCCTCCCCTGGAGACGAACAGGGGTGCACGTTTGCCGTTTAACTAACCGATGTTTGGAGTTTTTTTTTGACCCCCCCCCCTTTTTTCTTTCATTTCCCCTCACCTTTTAAGTACCTCTTCCTATCTTTTTTTTTTCTTTCCCCCCCGTTTGTTTGTTTCTCGCTCTCAGGGTATTTTTTTAAACTGCGTTTTTTTCCCTCCCCCCTCCCCGGTGGGTTATACGCAAAAATCCGGTTAGTTTACCACAAAAACAGTCTTCCTTTTTGTAATCCTTTTTTCTTTATTTTTTTTCTTTTTCCCCCCCCCGCCGTGGTTGTCATTGTCCCGGGGTTCCCTAAGTTTAACCCCAAACTTCTATGGTTCTCGACCCCTTCTTTCCTCATAAGCGCAAGTTATGGCGTTTTTCAACCCTGTCTCTTTTGACTTTTTGCAAAACCCCCACCTCTCCTTGGGTTTTCAAGTCCTTTCCCGGTTCCAAACCCCTTTTCCTTCCAACGCCCTTTGTTATCCGTCTGCGGCAGGTTTGGCCCGTGTTTGCTTTTCAGATCACAGTTTTACAAGAAATCCTGTTTCAAATTCAGCCAGATTTTTACTTTTCATTTTTTTCCCTCTCCGTCTCCTTCCCCTGAAACCCCTTTCTTCCCCCCCCCCCCCCCCAACAGGAAGTGCTCGTTTTACGTTCCTACCCCCCCCCCCCCCCCCCCCACCCGTAATCGTTTGGGAAACCCTTTTTTTTGACTTTTTTTTTTCGTCTCCTCACTTTCACCCCTCATTTTGGTTTCAAACCCTTTTCCCTAGTGTTGGAGTAAACCCCTAACCGAAGATCAACAGCCTCTTTTTTTCCCGTTTGTCCTATCATTTAAGTTCCGGGAAGCATTGACGGTCCTTTTTTTGTTCTTTCCCCCTTTTCAGTGGCTATTGAATCTTTATTATGATCCCCTTCCTAGGTTGTTGGTTTCTGAGACTCTCACTTCCCTCCCGAGGGGGACCTTCCCAAGCCCCAGTTTTTTTCGAATGCCAAAACTCACTTCCTCCCCTGGCACTGCTTACGCCAAAAATCCTCTCCTTCTTTCCTTTTCTTTTTTCTGGTCATGGGTGCGTCCCTTTCCACCGGACGGGCCGTTTCCCTCCCCCTCAAACGGTGTCTTGTGCAGGTCCAACTGCATTTTTTTCCCCCCCTCGGTCATCCTTTGTAACCTGGTCCTTCTCTTTTTCCGCCCGAGTCTCCCGTTTCCGCCCTGCACTGTCTCCCATGGCCCTCTTCTGTTTTTCTTCCTTAACGCCGTATCTTCCATTGCTTGCCCCTCCCCTTTGGGCTTTGCATTCTTGAATCCGCCCTGTCTAGCGGTTGTTTGGCTCTGCCTGTCCGCCTCTCCCCCCGTCCTTCTTTCTCCCCCCGTGTTTCACATTTTGGTACCGTTGGCCTTTTCAACCCACCCCAATGGTAACATTTTCTTGTGTGATTCCGCTGTTCCCCCCCTCTCAAAGGGTTCCGTGGTTTGCCCGAACTAATACAAACATTTCGCCCCCTGCGAAACCCACCACCAACCTTTCGCACTCCCCTGCCCCGCGTTTAGTTCCTTGGCCCGTTTTTCAGGATTTTTTAAACCCCTAAGGAAAATCCCGACCCCTTGTTGAATTGTCCCCCCATAACTCGTCTTTTTCCCCTACCTATTTTTTTAAGGTTCTGCAACCCTCTTTGTCAGATATTTTTGTTACCCAGTCCCCCTTTGTTTATGGGGAAGTAGTCCCCCTTTTTTTTGCTGCTCCCCCTCCCCCTGACCTGTTATCCTTTTGGCATGATCTTTTTTTCCATTTTTTTCCTCATAGTGTCTCAGTCCGGGAGCCTGCTCCCCTGTGTAGGGGTTACTTCGTTGCAACGTGTCGTCTTTTGCAGTCAATTCCGACCGTTTTCAGGTTGGCATTTTCACCTCTCCCTACCACCGCCGCCGTTAATCCCCTTCCCCCCCCCTATTCGTTGCCCGTTTACCCAAACACGGGACCAGGTCACCAACGGTTTTTCCCATGGTTCTTGCCCCAACGCTCTTTTTGAACAAAAAGAGGCGTTTGCATTTTCTTCACTCCCTCCATTTCCGTCTTCTTCACAAAGCTAAGGGTTGTGGGTCCTGGGCTTTCCAAAAATGGTTCCGGCCTTCTATGGCCTCTTCTCGGTGCAAAACTTCCCCTTATGGACGGTTTTGTGATCAGCTATAAGACTTTTTTTCCCAGTTTCCCCAAAACCCCTCTCTTCTTATTTGATAGATAAGTATAACCTCTCAAGGGAACCTGAACTCCCCCATTGGTTAATCCCCCCGGTATTGCTCTCAATGTTGAAGTCTGTTCGAATTATCACATCCCAGTCCTTCCCCCTCCCTACTAACAGACTTGATCTTAACGTTTTTTCCCACAAACTTTACCTTTTTCTTGCACAGTCTTTTGCCTTTCCATTTCCTCCTTCTGTTTTCTGGTTAGTACTCTCCGTCCCCCCCTTCCCACATAAGGAAATTTTTTTCCACCCGACTCCCAAGACTTGCCCAACCCGCTTTTTCTTCCCTTCGATGTTTTTTTTGAGGTCATTCATTTCCCACTCATGAACCCCTCAATCATCCTTACATATTCCCACACCCCCTCCTGGCTATAGATTGCACCTCCCCTTTTTTTTTCCTTTTGGGGACATACCTTATAACCTTGGGGCGTTTTATGCTGTGTTGACTTCTTGGGAGTAACTTTCCTCCCTCTTTTCTAATTGTTGTGCTTCCGTTTTGACAATTTCGATAAACGCTGGGTTTCTTTTTCGATTTTCCGCTTTCCCCCCCCCCCTGGTCTACATTTGTTTCGTTTGGTTTATCTTCCTCATTTCCATCTCTCTCTTTCCTCCTTATTTTTTTTTTGTTTAATTTGTTGACTCCTCGGCTGGGTTTGTTTGGCATCTCCCCCCCATCACTTATAACATTTCCATGGGAACCCCCTCCTACCTCCCCCTTGTTTTTGGCCTCCTGTCCCCCCGGAATTCCCCCCACAATCAACCTTTTCCTGTTTTTTTTTTCCATCCCTCCCTTCGACGAAACCTAAACACCGCCCCTTTTTTTCCCCTACTTTTTCTTTCTTTTTCAGAATCCCTCTTTTTGTCCCTCATGCCTCTTTCCTCTGTCGTAGATTTGCAGATAAGACTTTCAACCTTCATTCTGCCGCCCGCTTGAGTTCCGAACTTGCTACTCTTCCCCTTTTGAAGGTCTTGTTTTCTTCTTTCCCTTGCTACCTGTCTGAGGGGTTGCACCTTTCCATTTTCATTTTTTTGAGTTGTTTGAACCCCCCGATGGCCCTTTCTTCCCCCCAAGTAGGGTGTTGATGTCGTTTGCCACATCCTTTTCTGTGGTCTTTTCTCCGTAAAACGATACTTCTTCATTCGCTCTGAACCCCCCCATTGTCCTTAACACCTCCTTGTTCTTTCCCTCCCGACTTGGCCCGCCGGATGTCCGAGTGGAAGAACAACCCACTTTGTCTTTTTTCCCCTTCTGGATATTATAGAACCGAGTTGCTGTTTTTCTCTTCTTGCATCGATCCCTTCCCCTTTTCCTCCCCCCCCATTAACAACCCCTTGGTTGGGGGTTTTTTTTGTCTTTTTGAGACTTTTTTTCTTTTTAGTACCCGTTTCTTCGTTCTCTTTTTTTTTTTCTTTTCGTGCGGTCTAGTTGGAGGGATGAACGTGGTTTTTTTTCCCTTTTTCCTGGATTGGGTCCAAACCCTCCACCTCCACATAAATGGTCTTTCTTGAGGTCTTGCCTCGTGTGAATTTTTACCCTCCTTAAGCAATCTCCAGTAAAGGTGTACTTTTGATTTTTCCAAGCACGAGGCGTCTTTTTTTCCAGGATCCAGTCTTCCCCTTTTATCCTCATCGTGTCCCTTACGAAATATCCGGTAGTCCTTCCTATTGATGGTGCCTCGTCACTACGTTCACTTCCCCCAGCCGGTTAATTATATTGTTTCAAGTTCTTATTTTCAAAACCTTGTTAGATGGTGTCCCCCCCAATCGCGTATTTTTTTTTTCTCCCTGCAAAAAATGTTCTGATTATTGCTTTTTTCCCTTTTACCCTCACAGACCAAAAAGTCCTCCCATCCCGGGAACTGCCCTTTCTTTTTAGGTTACATTTTTTCTCTTCCCTAGGCACATTTGACCTTTGATATTCATTTTTTCGCCTTCCCTTGCCCCCGAGTGTGGGAACTCTTTGTTTCCCGGCCACTTTAACCCTGGGTTATCCCTCTGTTTCGTGGAATAAGTACTGAGCTGGGTCTCCGTTCCTCGACCGAAGTCCAGTAATGAGTTCTCTCCTTTGTTTCATTCTTCATTGGTTTTTTCGAACGGCTTTTCAAACTCATGCCCGTCCACGGGAATTCCCATTAAATCTTCCCTTTTTCAAACACCCCCCAACCCCCGTGGGGGGGGGCGGGGTTGGGGGGGTGCTTGGTGGGTGTTGGGAGGGGGGGGGGGGTGGGGTGTGGGGTGGTGTGTACTGGTTATGGGGGGGGTTGGGTTGGGGGGGTGCGGTGTTGGGTTGGTGGGGAGGTTTGTTTTGGTGGTGTTTGGGGTGTGGGGGGTGCTTCGGTTAGGGGGGGGGATTGGTGGGGGGGGTTTGGAAGTGCGGTTCACTTTGGGGGGGGGGCGGGATGGGGTGTTGGGGGTGTTCGGGGGGGGGGGTTTTGTTGGGGCGGGGGGTGTTTTTGGTGTGTGTTTGGATTTCTGGGGGTAATGGTGGTGCGGGTTGTGGGGGTGGGGGGGGGGGTGTGGTTGGGGATTGGGGATGTGGGCGTGGTAGGTCAGTGATGTTGGGGGTGAGGGGGGGTGGGCTGTGACGGTGGGGGTGGGGAGGTGGGTTTAGGGTCCGGGGGGGGGGGGGGACCGGGCACGGAGTGGTATTGGGGGGGGGGGTTGTTGGGGGGGGGGGGGGCGGCGAGGGGGGGGGGTCCGTGGTGGGGGCATAACAAAACTTAAAAACAAAAAAAAAATCCTAAAAACACATAAACAAATAAAAACAAAACATCAACAAAATACCCTCCAAAATACAAAAACAACCCTAATACAAAAAACAAAAAAAAAAAAACACTCCACCCAACCACAAGAACACCACTCCTAAAACCACTACCCCAAACACAAACCCACACAAAAAAATCCCCTCAAACACATAAAACAATAACAAAACAACCCCACAAACACACAAACTAACACACCAAAAAATCAAAAAATAAAAAAAAACATAACCACAAAAAACCACCAACCCAAAAAAAAAAAAAAACAAAAAAAATCAATCTATAACAATAAAAAAATAAAAACAACACAAAACAACAAACCAAAAAAACCAAAACTCCAAAAAAAAAAAAAACAACACCTTTAAATAACAACGAACATAAAAACCACACAAAACCCACCAACAAAAAACCCACAACATAAAAAAACAAACATCTAAAACCAAAAACACCAAACCACCACACAAAAACAACAAAACAACCCAAAAAATCACACCAAATACAACAAAAACCCAACAACAAAACAAACAACATTATCAAACCTAACAACAATCAAATTCAAAACCAAAACCAAAACCCACCAATAACCCTAACATCCAAACAAACCAAACAAAAAACCCCCTACCCCCAAAAACAAAAACAACAAAAACTAACAAAAGCTCTCGCACAAAAAAAACAAAAAAAAAAAAAAAACAAAAACCCACAACACAACCCCAACCACAAAAACTTATAATCAAACAACAACCCAAAAACACAAACAACCAACCAACCCAATGAAACTACAACAAAAAAACAACCCAAAAAAACCCCAAACAAAAAAAAATCACCACAAACAACACACACAAAACAAAAAAAAACTAAACCCAACACAAAAAAAAAAAAAACAAAAACAAAAAAAAAAATAACCCACTAAACAAAAAAATAACAAATTTCAACCCACAAAAAAACCAAAAACACTAAAAAAAAAAAAAAACCAAAACAAAACCAAAAATAAAAAAAAACCAACAACCAAACAAAAAAATACAAAAAAAAAATACAAAAAAAAAAGACCAACCCAAACACCAAAAAACAAACCACACACCACCCCACAACCACAAAAAAAAAAACAAATCAAATAAACATTACAGAAAAAACCATCGCAAAAAAAAAAAAAAAAAAAATAAAACACTAAAAAAAAAAAAACAACAAACGCAAAAAAAAAAATTAAACAAAACCACAAAAAAAAAAAAAAAAAACAAAACCCCCCCCAACACCCCCCCACCAAAATAAAACCAACCCCACCCCTGGTTTTTGGGGGGGGGGGGGGGTTGGGGGGGGGTTTGTTGTTGGTGTTGTGTGGGGTTGTTTGTTGGGTGGGTGGGGGGGGGGTGGGGTGGGGGGTTTGGGGGGTGTTGTTTTTTTTTTTGTGGGGGGTTTGTTTTTTTGGTGGGTGTGGGTTTGTGGGTGTGTTTTTTTTTTTTTTGTTTTCCTTCCCCCCACAAGCCCTCACGGGCTTTCCTAGAGACGGGCACTGATATTCGGCGGTTTATCTTATTTTCCCCCTTTTTCCCCCTTAACACACTTTGCTTGTGGAATGTCTTGTTTTGGAAAGCCGCTTCGTAGTATTATGATCCCCCCCCCGTGGAAAGCCCAGTCAGAGGAGTTGTTTGCTTTGAGATTTATTCTTGATGTCATTCGGCCCCCTGGGCTTGCCCTGTCATGCTGCTATTCTAGTCCCTCTTTTCTTTTTTTAGCAAAACCACACCCTAGCTGGCTACCCCCCCCAAAAGGACCTTTTCCACTGCTTTTCCTTTCTTAGGTTTTCACCCTTTTCTTAACTCCTTCCTTGCTTTTCTTCCTATTCCTTGGTTCCCCCCTTCCGTGGTGAGATGTGATTTTTTCCGTAAAGTTTTGACCCCTTTATTCCCTCAAGTTTCCCCCTTTTAAGTTTTGGTTTTCCTTTTTTAACCCCCCCCTTTTCCAACTGATAAGTTTTTTCCCATCTTTGGTTGTGGTCCCCCTCGTAACCCTCTGCATGGGTTTGGACTTTCTTGTCATCTCCTTCGCGATTCACTGCACGTATTTCTTCACTTTTTGTCCTTTTGGGAACCCCCCACTTTACTGAACCCCCCCACGGGCCCACTGGACCCCCTGGGGGGAATGTTTCTCCCCTTGCTTGTTGTCGAGTAGGTTTTTTACCTTTTAACTCCCCCTTTTTTTTTGGCACTTTCCCCTCCTTTGTCCCCACTCAAAGAATTTTTTGGTCATCTGTGGCTTACTTACTGTTTTCTTGAGCCTCTCCTTGGTTCTTGGTGGTTATTCCCCCCTCACTTCCCCTCCTGTTCCTGGAGTAAAAAGAACCCAAGAAGTCCTATTCCTGACCTGCCCTTTGGTTTACGGTTTAATCAACGGTCTTTTGTGTTGATTTTTTCTTCACCCCCGTATGGTTCCCTTTCCCCCCCAGCCCCAATTCATCAATTCCCCCCCGCTTTTCCTCTGGTTGTCTGTTTTATTGAGAATGTTTTTTCTTTTCTGACCCCTTGTTATCCCAGTAAACCCCTTGTTCTTTCCTTGCCCCTAATTTGGACCCTTTTCCACCAACATCTGCCTTTCCCTTTCTCCTTCCTTTGGTGATTTACGCAACAGTCCTCGGTTTTTTTCTGGTTTCTGATCATCCGTTAGCCACCCCCCCCGTCCGGTGAGCAATGATCCGACACCCTTCTTTTCGCTAATCGTCCCCCTTGTTCAGTGGTTCAACGGCTTTGCATTGCAACACACCCCGTTAGTCCGTTGGGGAGGACCCTGCGTTCCAAACCCTCTTTTTCACCCTCCCCTTTAGTTCCTTCCCCTTTAGTCCCTTGGTCCTGGTGCCCCCCTTTATTTCAGATAAAATACTGTGTTTGTGCCCCAATTCCCCTCAACTTCCCCCCCCGTTCAGAAGGTGGATTATCCCGTTCCCATTGTCTCGCTCCTTCTTCTAAGACCTTCGCTTCCCGCCCCCCCCCCAAGGTCCCTCTTACTGCTTGCCCCCCCCCAACCAGCTTTTGTGGGAAACCATATGAGTTCTTGTGTTAGAACTTCGAACACCCCCCCTCCCACCTTCCTTGTTTTGTCAACCTTCTATTCTTCTTCCAACCCCCTTTCCTGCTCCCCCCACCTTTCCCCCTTTTTTCCGGTGATATCCTTGAGAAGGTTGTGAGTCACCGTCGCCTTCCTTACTGAGGTTAATCCCCCTTTTAGATTCGACTTTTTCTTTTGCGCCGGACTTCGGGTGGTTCTCGATAATCGCTCGAAGATAAGAGGTCTTTACCGCCCCGAACTTTTCCCCCCTGCATGACCCCAATCCCCTGGAAAGAACCCAGGTTGCCCCTTTTGCAACCCCCCCCTTTTCTCTGGTTTTTTGTTCCCCCCCAAGTGTGCGGGAACTACTCCCCTAGGCGAGCTTTCCCCCCATCTTTTTAATTCCACTTTTCCCCTTTTTTTTTGAGCGCTACAATTCCCCAAGATAAACCGCTCCTTCTTCTGAAATTTCTTTTTACTGCCCCTGGCAGTTTTTTTTTTTTTCACCCACTTTCCAGCCCCCCAATGCTGCCACCTTTTCTCCCGAATTATGTATTATTACTAGGGCCCTCCGCCCCCCCCCATTATCAAAATAGTTTTTTTATTGACCATTTTTCCCTCAAGAATGGATTACTGGTGGTTCCCCACGCTTTGGGGGCTACGTGGGGACTTTACCGTTACCTCTACACGAAGGTCCCGTGGTTTTCCACCCCTGGTTCCGTTCTCCCAGTAACCAACCCCCCCCTGCTGAACCTCGTTTTCTTTATTAATATCAACGTGGTCCGGGACTTTAGTTCCTCTCTAAACCTTCTTTTCCCGCCGAAGTGCAATTTTTTTTTGCTCTTTGGGTGCTTTTGTCGCAGTGTTTTCCCCCACCCTTTTTCCCCCCCCATTCAGGACGTGCCCCCCTGTCCTCCCCTGTTTTTTCCCCCCCCCCCTTCCTCCTGATTTGTTGAAAGTAACTGCTCCTTTTACCCCTTTTGTTTGCCCTTTATAGGTCCTACCAACTTTTCGTAGTCAAAAGATAGATGGTACCCCGTTCCTTACTTCTTCTCCCCCCTCAGGGGAACGCCCTGTGCTCTGATTGTAGTGAATTTGACCCCGATATTCCTGGAGTTAGCCTGCGATGTTGGCCTTTGTTCCTTCTTTGCAGGGCGTTTTTTTGTGAACTTCTCCTTCCCGGTGCCTTCACCTGCAACATTCCCCATTTTCAAGCGGCTACCTCAAAATAAAAATTCTTTTCCCTTTGCATTGTTACCGTCCCCCTTCCCCCGGTTGTTACCCCCCAATTGCTTTCCGCCCACTTTTTTTTTGGCTCTCCAACGATGTTTCCCCAACCCAAAAAGGTCCTTCCTCTTTCTGTGACCGAGAGTGAAATCCTTTTTTCCCCCATCTTTCCCTTTTTCCCCCCCCCCCCAATTCCGTTTGGTACCCTTTCCTGAACCCCATTCACGGATCGCCAGGCCTCTTTCACCCTCCCTTCCTGGGTTGCATTGCCTCCCCTGATTCCCTTTTTCAAATGATTCTTTCCTTTTTCGACCTTTTTGTTCCACTCGAAGTCCCTCCTCAAGATTCGGGAAGCCCCGGTCGTCCCCTTAACACATTTAAGTTCCCCTTTCCCTTTTCGGTCCTCTCCCCAAAATACCCCCCCAGGCTTTTTCACGCCCCCTCACTCCCCCACCGATGCACTTCTTCCTTTCCCCTCTTCCCCTTTTGATTTGACAATTTCCCGCCTTCTACTGATGTTGGCTCTTGTTTCACGAACGCCCCCCTCTGAAAAAATTAAGTTGCCACTTTTTTCAGGGACTCCACCCAAGAGCTAACCTGATTGTGAACCCTCCTCCTGCGGAAAGTCTTTCTAATGCTTTCTCCTCCGGACCTCCTCCTCCCTTGCTTGGCTTTACTAGGCGGTTCCCCAACCCGCTTTGACTTGGTGCATCCCGCTGTCATTTGGATTTGGTGGTGCGTTCGTTTTTCTTCTTTTTTCTCATGCGTACTGGCTCGCAGCTGTATTTGGTTCCTTCGGTTTACCCCCCCCTCTTCCGCATGTTTTGATTTCGTTTGTTCCTGATGTTCCACCAGTTGGTAAAACAATTCTGTTATTTGTTTTCCCCTTCAGCCATCTCTCTATCCCCTTTTTCCGTTTGTGGTTTGTTTTTTTTTGAGCTTGTGCGGAGAGACCCAACCCCCCCCACTCCACTCTTCTACCAATTTTTAAGACCATCGTAAATTAAACCTGTTCTTTCTTCTCTTGTTCCCCCCCGAAGTTTTCCCCACCTCCGCTGGAGTGCTGGTCCGCGTCGCCATTTAAACCTTCTAACCGGCATCTTCATCACTCGTATGCACCCCCCTATTTCCCCCTTTTGCTTATCCTCCCGGGCCGTTTTCCATCCTTTTATGTCGTTGATGCAGTCTTCCCCCCTTTGCTTTGGCAAATTTTTGAAGCCCCTGCACCGCGAGTCCGTTCCTTTTCCGGTCGATTTTCCTGTCGTTTTCTTTTTTTTTTTGGGCGTATCCTTCCATTCTCTTTCGACATGTTCAATTGCACTAGGTCTCGTTTGGAACCACTTGTCCCCCCCGGTCATTACCCCTTCTCTTTTTATTCTTGTCTTGTCCCTCTGATTTTTTTTTGTCTGATTGCCCCTGAACGAGACTTTCTCACCCAATTTTTTTGCCCTGGATTACAACCACCCCCCCCCCCCCCCCCCCCCCACCACCACCCACCGCCTTGTTTTCTTCCTGTCGAGTGGTTCCGTTTCTGTAGAGCGGTGAATCAAATCCTCTTTTGCCGTTTTCCAAGTACCGTTATAAAGCTTGTTGGCGTTTTTTCGGGGGGCGCGTGATTCTGCTTTTTCTTACATTTTACCAACCCCCTTTGCTTTTCTCCGTCGTTTCTGGCCTTGAGGTTCTTCGTTCTGTTACTCCTTTTTAGCGCAGTTGAATAGTGGGTTTGCCTGGTCCGTTTCTGGTTTTAAATGTCAAAGAACCCATGTTTTTCTTTCCTGCTGCGGGTCCTGGATCTTTCATTTCCCTGCCTTTTTCGTAAGGTGAATTTTAAACCCTCTCCTGGAGTTAACACCCTTACCTTCGCAGGATAAAGTGCATCTAATTTCGTTCCCTCCCCGCCCTCCTCCCTTAGGGGCGGTTTTTCGTGTGTGGCGTGCCTCCCCTCCGTATCTTCCGCCCGCTTAACATCCTTCCGGACCTCTTTTCTGCCCACTTAGATAGCTTTTCAATCGCTGTATTTTTTTTCCCTTCCCCAGTTGTTTTTTGGCTTTTCCCTTTTAAACCCCGTAGCCAAAGTAAGTGTCCCCACAGCTTCCTAATTGCGTATTTCTTTGTTCTAAATTTTTTTAGGTCGTCTTCCCCCTTACTTTCATAGCTAATTTTTAGTTTCAAAGGCTTTTTTTTTTTTTTTTTGCACGACACTGTGACCCTTTGTCGTCAACCTTCCTTTCCCCCTCTTTGATTCTCCGATTGACCTCGCAACCCACCGCCCCAGTACCAGCCTGCGTAGAATTTCAAGCCCCTTTTTTCCCTCTGATCCGTGGTGCTTTTTCCCCCCGCTGCTGCCTCCCTCCTGTTCCCTTCTTCATTTTCACGAAAACGTTTTACCCACCTGACACTGCACTGTCTGATCTTTTCCATACGTGGTGCCCTCTCTTCTGCGGTTATCTTTCCCTTTGGACTTCCACCCCTTACAAATTGAGGTTCCATTTAAGGGTACCCGCTTTGTTTTTTGCTTCGTCCTGATCCCAGCCCGCACCAGGAGTTTAGGTTGTATTCTCACGTGGGTTCCCTTATGTAATTATTCACCCCCTTTTCTTTTGCTGTCCCCGTCCTATTCCAGGATTTTTCGATGCCAAAACCCCCCCCCCCGGCTCAAGAAAAGCCGATAGCAACCTGTTTTCAGTACCCCCCTTCCCTCCGGGTCCTTTCTCCCCCCCTATCTTTCCTCAATTTTACCCTTGGCTGCTGTTGTTTGTCGTTTTTCCTGGTGGCCGCACTCCTTTCAGAAGTGTCCCCCTCTAAGGTGTGTTGGGATTTTCTTCATTTGCGACAATTTTAACCCGATTTTCTTTTTTTTTCCATTTTTTTGCTGTGGTTGGCATCGTCCCCCTATTTCGGAGTTGGAAGACTGTTTTTTTTGACGTTTGATCTTGGACCCCTATTCTTGAACTTTTTCCGGATCGTCCACCCCAATTGATTTTTTTTTTGTCTCCCCCACGGTGTGGCCCCCCGTTTGTCCGTATTGTAAACGTTTTGTTGAGCATTGGTTACCCGCTAACTCCCAACTTTCTTCGTGTTTTTGCCACTTCCCCCTTCCCGGTTTCAACACAATACAGTTTTCTCATTTCTTTTTTTTTTTTTTTTTCTACTACTTTCTGTCCCGACCCTTGTTTCGGTTTCCCGCAATCAACTCCTTCCATTGCTTTCAATGGCATCACGTTTTACAGGAGCTTCCGTCCGGTCATCGTTTTTTAGTGTACTCCACCCTTTCTGACCAACGTTTTTATTGATTGGGAACTCCCCTTTTCAGAATAACATTGATTATCTTTCTTTTTTTTTTTTCCCTTCCCTTTCCCCCGTTTTTAGACTGGTCGATAAGGTATTTTCTTTTCATTGCTTCCAAATTCCCCGGGGCCTCCCGAAATTTAGTAACGTTCAACCATTCTCAACTCTCCCCCCCCCTTTTTTTCTGTATTGCTCCCGCCCCCACAAGACTTTGTTTTGTCCCCGTTGGCGTTGATCATGCCCTGACCCCTTTTGCTGCCTGTCCTACGAACACGATTTTCCACTCAGCCTCTATTTCGCCACTTTTGTTCTGTTACCCGTCTGTTTCCTTTCCACACACGGGGAAGTCACAGTTTTTTATTTTCCTCCGTTTTTGGTTTTTCCCCAAACCCTTTTTCCCACAGTATTTCTCCGTTGTATCCCTTTTTCCTTCCCTCCGGTTCCTGTGTGGGCCCCCGTTTTTTGGTTCCTTATACTTTGTTCCCCCAATCACCCTTACTTTGGTTCACTTTCAGAACTGCTGATGTTTTCATTTTGATCCTCTCCGCTCTTTCACTCACCCTTTTCTTCTTGAAACTTTCCCCAACGCCCCAATCAGACGTGGCCCCTTATTTGCCCCCCACCACCCGACCCATTTGGAACCCTACTTTCGGTTTGGATGTTTTTCCCGTCCTCAGCCCCTCCCCCCACTTTTATTTGTCCAAGTTTCTCTTCTGCCTGGTTGGTTTTGTCCATTACAACGACCGTTTAATCAACATTTGTTTTTCACTTTTCCTTTTTTTTTCTTTTCATATTGGACCCTTTTTCCGTGTGGAGGTTCCAGTGCGTTTCCGGTATTGTCTTTTCCTCACCCATGTGTAGCGTCCTGTCTTTTTTCGCGGTCTTTTGTTTTTTTTTTTTCTCTGACGATTGACTCTGACATCGTCCCGCGTGTACAGGAAAAGGGACCACCCAATTTTTTTTTCGGACTTGATACCTGTTTTAACCTTGTTCCTGCCGAACCTCTTCTTTTTTGGACAAATTGGTTTTCGGACCCTACCTTTTTTTCCCCGCAGTCGTGACCCTGCCCACCCCCCCACCGGTGTCCGGTGAGTCCCCCCTTTTCTCCCCCCCATGCAGCTAACACAGACTGCCCTTCTCGTACGGTTCTCTTCGCCGTTCCCCCCTTTTCTTTGTAACCCACTTCAGCCATTGTTGGCCAGGGGACGAATTCCATTTCTCTTGCCCTTTTTTTTTCCCCTGTCACGCTTTTCTCCATCATCAGGCGCTTTTTTTCCGAGGCCGATTTTCAGTGGTCGATGGTGCCCAGTTTGCTGTCTCCTCCTCTTCCCGCGTCATCACCCTTTTCTCCCCTTGGGTCCGTGCTCCTTCCCCCCCCCCAGTTCGGGGTTTAAAATCGTTGCTGTCGTTGGCGTTTAGACACCATTAATGGAGTCCCTCTCATAACCCATTTTGTTTTGACCCGCCGGACATCCTCCGAAATTTGTTTGCCTTTACTTTGTCTTGGAGTCCCAGCCCAGCCAAAAAAAAAACCACAAACCGCATCATTTCAGTTCCCACCCCCCCCATAACGCCTCTTGACCCAGCCCTCTTTTCTAAACTGCACCTTCCCACCTTGTTCCCCTTTACCTTGTTAGTTTTTTTTTTTCGTTTAGGTGCCCTCTGGACATCACTTTTTTTTTCTTTGCCCTTTCCCCCATGCCGTAACCCCTTGCCCTTGTTTCTGTACTGTTGCCACCCCTTGATCTTTTAGGAACGTTGGCCCTTGAGCCTGGCGTTTGTCTCCTTGCAGGTCTTTTCTGCCCCTTACCTTTAGAACTGGGGCTTTGTCCCCAAAACCTAGTACATCACAGTCCCGTTTTTAAACTTAAATGGTTTCTTTTTATTCCCCCTAAAAGGTCGCCCACGGTTCTTTCCCCGTGTCAATTTGCGCTCCCCCCCCCACCGTCTCTCCCCCAGCGTTCCAGCTCTTCCCCTGTAATTTAAAATTACCTACCATCTTCCATGTCTCCCCTCCTCTCACCCCTCAACCCCGGTTTTTTTGGTTCATTTGTGGAGTTTTAACCCATGGGACCGCTCTCTGCCTTTTCCAACCCCCCCCCCAACCATCTTGCGTTTGTCTTAGCGTATCCCCTTATTACCCCCCTATCTTTTTCTTCCGTCTCTATCCAGTATACCCCCCACTCGACAGGGTGTGAACACACTCCAGTTACGGCGGTCCCCCCCCTTTTACCTCGTGCGTCCTCGTGAACTTCTCGTTCCTTCTTCTTTCCCCCACCACATGTTGCTTTTACCGGCAACCTTTTTTCCTCCAGCCTTGTTCCCCCCCTTTCTCCCCCCCCCCCCTTTTTTGCCCCCTTCCCCTTAGTTCACTTTTCTTGTTCGGCTTGACCGCCCCCCAGGATTTTTTTTTTTTCCCCTCCTGGAAACCCTCTCACTACCCCAACCAAGCCCGAGTGTGGCGACATCAAACCGATTGATTGGACCCGCAACCCTGGAACCCTTCACGAATTCTGAAGACAACCCCCGTCTTAGTTTTACCCCCTTTTTTTTTTCGGTGGACTGACTGTTCACTTCCATGAGCTGTCTTCCCCCCATCCTTGACTAAACAGAGGTATCTTTCTTCTCTGCCCCCCAAAAGCTTGACTCGTGGCAGATTACGTTGCTTATGAATCTTTTGGTTTATTGAGTTTTTTTCTCCGGTGTATTTTTACTTTTTTCTGTGGGTGTTCACTACCTGGTGTCCCCTCTTTCCTCATGTGGTTGATGTATTTTCCCCCCCCCCTTTTGGTATAAAGTCATTTTTCTTTTATCTGCCGTCTCCCATCTTTTT
>Ga0179593_1544365_pt1 | contig 15776 bp, 21 predicted proteins | sample CZODoug2_1_08_16_FD_185931 | JGI IMG/M metagenome (GOLD analysis project Ga0179593, IMG submission 185931) | Vadose zone soil fungal communities from Angelo Coast Range Reserve, California, USA - CZODoug2_1_08_16fungal (PacBio error correction) | ecosystem: Environmental > Terrestrial > Soil >... | reverse complement strand
AAGCTGGACGTTCACGAAACTTTTGCGTTCTTTTCATTATTTACGTTGATTCCTCCTCTGGTTTCCAATTATGCCGTTTTCATGCTTCTGGGGACCCTTCGGAAGCGAGTTTCTGGCGTGATACCCCCTGCGGGTGAGATAATTTTGCCGTCCGCGCTGGTCTGAAGGCGTTATCATCCAAGGTTTGTGGACATCCTGTCCCGACTGCACGAGTTTTCCCTTACCATGCACCATTTTCCCTAAAATTAGGCGACGGAGGAGCCACGCGGATGCTGGCCTTTCCCAATTTTTTTTTAACATTTTCCCTCTTTTCCTTCAGCCATTTTCGTCACCCTCCTCCGTGAGCCCCCGTATTTCTTTCCCCATCTTTGGTTCCGTCCCTCCGGCCCCTTTCCCCTCCCCCCCCTAAAATGCCGAGATCCTTCGCACAATCAAGCCCCCGTAGACGGCTCCCCCCGCTCTCTCCGTTACTCGCATTCCTTACTTCATTTGCATTACTTTTCTTTCCCTATCGTGGACTGCCCGCGCATTTTTCAAATCTAGGAGAAACTCCGAGCGTATGGTTTTTCTGTGCTCCCCTTTTTTTTGGCTGGCAAATTTGGGCATTGTTCTCCCCCGTTTTTAGCATTTGAACCTTCCTTTTAAAGTCATGGGTTATGACGTTGTCAGACGACTGACGACCTTTGATCCCCCCTTTTCACCTGAGACGGAAGGTTCGTCCCCCCTTTTCCTCAATTTTCCTGATCCGCAATTCTAGTCAGCGGCCCCCCCCGTAAAACGTTATTTTTTTGCACTTGTTTTTTTTTTTGACCAGCATGCGGCCTCAGCGGCGACTCGTCCCATCTTCCGGCTTTTTTTCGGTCCCCCTAAAAACTGTGCTCCAAGGTTTTATATTTTTTCCGAATTTCTCCGCACTTTTTTTCCAGGATTGGTTTTCATCCCTTCTCCACGCTTGAAATTTTTTTTTTTGAGGGAGCCGTTCGCCCGACGGAGTATTGGGTGTTTTCCGTCTTCAATCCTGTCTCTACGCCTCCCCGCCCTTTCTGCGGAGTTCAGCGGATGTACGCTTTTGTTTTCCTCCCTTTGTTTTCCCTTTTGCAATACTTTTCATCTTGCTCGCAGCGCCAAATTCTCTTTGAGGCAAGTCGCTGCCCCGCGAGTGCTTCACTTCTCCCCCTTCCCCCTAACCGTCTTCCAATAGTTCGATTCCCCGGTTCGCCTTGAGGCGTTTTTTCGTCCCTTCCTTCCCAAAAACCTTTCCTCTCTAGACCTCCTTTGAAAATGTTGAGCTCCTTGTTCTCTTTTCACTTCACCGATTCCCGACAGTTCGATGTCGAGCGAGTCATGCACCTCCCCTCAGACCACACCCCTCTTCTGTTCTTCCTTTGTTGTTCTCTCTTCCGTGTATTCCCGACCTTCTTTCTGCCTTCTTTGTTTTTTCCTCACATAGCCCTTTCTTCGACTTCGTTTAGGGTCCCTTCCTTCCGATTCTCGTTTTCTTTCGGTTATCCCCTTCAAGGTGTGCCTGTCCGTTTTCGTTTCCTTGGCCTTCTCCTCAAACCGAGTGCCTCTTTTTTTCCTTCAGGACTAAAGTTGCGCCCTACAACTCTCGAGTTGTCGACTTGCCATCTTTTTCTTCGCTCGGCTCGTTCAGCGCTTCAAGGGCGCGTCTTGTGGACGTGCCGGAAAATAAACGGTCTGTCCCCAGCGTACATACGTTTTTCACGCTGTTTGTCGCGCTTGATGGAAGCTTCTCTTTTTTAAGCTTCATCCTCCCCCCTTTCCCCCCGTTTCCAAACGAGAAAGTCTCCACTCGGCTCTCCCGCCTTCAAGACAACCTTTGCGACTTTTTTATGAAGCGCAATCATTGACGCCTTCCTTTTTAGGGGGTTTTTTTTTCAACCTTTGACCGTCCTTCCCTTCTTTCTTGGCGCCCCCTCCTTTTTGTCTCGGCTTCTCTAGCCGAGGTCGCCCCTTTTTTTCCAGCATTGGGAATCTTCCCGCCTTCAGTAACCGCTGGAAACGGTTTCCCGGTTAATGAGCCGTTTTTTTTTGATTTGGTTTTTCTAGAATTCAGAACATCTCGTGATTGATAAACCTCCTCCTTTTTTTCGGGTCCCGTAGCCACACCGTTTTCCTTTCCCCCCAGTTTTCGCAAGCGCTGTCCCCGAGACACATTCCCCCCCCCATTTCGGAGATCCTTTCTGAGAACCTGAAAGAAGCGCTTGGAGATTCTCCCCTTTGCTTTTCCACTTCTTTTTTTCATTTACCTGCTTCGCACCTTTCCTCTTCCGCCTTTTTCTAGTAAGTCTCTCTTTCTCGATGTGGTGGAGCCTTGCTTGATGGTGAGATCTCGGGATTTTGATACCTTTTTTAGCGTAAGAAATCCCCATCAAGTGCCTCCCTCCTTTGAACTCTTTTTCCCGAAAACTCGGGTGACGCCAGCGCTCGGACTTTCATGCCCCTGATGCTTCCCTTTTCCCCCTTTCAAACCTTTTTTTTTATAATCACTCTTTTTTCCTCCCTTCTTCTATGAAGGTAAGATCCCCTCCCCCTTGATGTTTTTCAGACTTTCACATTCGAGCCTCTGTATTCTGGAAATGGGTACACCCAGTCGGACCCAATATTCTTTGGTGTGTTTTTTTCCCATCGGTCCTTTCCTCGCCAAATGAATGGCCCGATCTTTTCTCTTGGAAGCTTTTCCCCCAAGACAACCCCCTGCCGCGCGCAAGAGTTCTAACCAGAAGCATCCCCGGTCAGAATGGGACCCCCTTTTCTTTTTTCTCTGCAACCCTTGCCTTTCCCCCCTCCACACCTTTGCACTGGAGTAGAGTTCCTCCACTTTCCTTCTTTCTCCTCCTAATCCTCCCGCGACGGATCCCTTTCCTCCCTTTCCCCTTTTTGGAGTCGCGCTCGCCGGGGGGCATTCTTTCGGTTCCTACAGTGTTACCACTTTGTTGGCTTTCCTATGGGTCCTCCTCTGCCCGCCTGCGGTTCGGATGTTCTCCCCCATCCCTTCCCCGCCCCAATTTTTTTGCAGATTCCCTGCGCGACCGTCAAAAGCTTGGGATTGCCCTCAAACGAGTTTCTTGTGGCCTCCTGTCTCGACGAGTTTTGAAGTGGCTGGCTCTCAAGCTTCCCCTTGAACTTTTTACCTCTGGGGGGACCCTTTCCAGTCTTCCTCCGCGGCATTTTTCAAACATGAGGAGAGCGCGCGTAAACCATATTTTTCTCCATTAGCGATTCCGTTCGTCACAATTTCCTTTTCTCTTTTTTTGAAAGTTGTTTTCTTACCCGCTGCTCGTTCCCGTTGAAATCCCCCTTTTTTTCGAACCTCTCTCGCGCCCTCTCTCATCCGCCGGTCTGCTCGAATGAATTCCTCGGAATCCTGAAGGTTTTTTTTTTGTCTGAAGCGCATTTTGAACCGCAATGACCAAGCTTTTTTCCCCCGCCTTTTCTTTTTTGGCTTTGCCTTGGCCTTCTCCCTTTTGGGCCCATTTTTCTAGTCCTTTTTCTTAACAGCATGGGTTATGACGTTGTTCCCGGGCTCCCGGCTTCCGAGCTTGTATTTGTTATTTTAACCCTCTTTTTTTCTAGGAAAAATTCTTCCCCGGGAGAGTTAACAGCCTCACGTCCTCTTCCCCGGGACTTTTCCTTTTCCCGGAGGAAATCTGGCACCCACCCCCCCCCCCCACACACCCCCCCCCCCCCCCCCCCCCCCCCCCCCCCCCCCCCCCCCCCCCCCCCCCCCCCCCCCCCCCCCCCCCCCACCCCCCGCGGCCAGCTTTTTCCCTCCTTTTTTTTTTGTTTCCCGCACCGGCTCACTCGGCTCATACGCCTTGGCAACCCTTCGTTTTTGCGCACTCCCCCACTGGCGGTACGCCCGAAGGTCCCCGTTTTAACCAGAATCCCTTAAAAATTTTCAAGGTTTTCAGCGGCAAGTCTGTCCCCGGGTTCCCCCTCCTTGTTCTTTTTTTTTTTTTAGGTTTAGCGACGAAGGGGGCGCCCCTGTTTGGCTTCTATTTGAACTTAGCTTGCGCCTTGCCATCGGGAGAGTCAAGAGTAGTCGGTTTCTTAATCTTCTTTTTATCGTTCGTATTTACCTCTCTTCCCCGACTTTTCCCCGTAATCTGTCCCTGAGCCGCGAAACCTTATAGATGGATGCACTTAGTTTCCCCCCCTTTGTAGGTTTTCCTTGTAAGGAATTATAGCCCGCTCGATTAGTCTTTTGAACTTTAGCTTTTGCTAAATTCAGTCATGACCATTTGACCCTACCCTCTGTGGCTTTTTTGCAGGAACTTCCCTTTCAATAAACGAAACCAGAGACGTGAATCTTTTTTCCCCCTTTTTTTTTAAAAGTTTGCGCCACGAACCTCCTCACATATATCTATTTTCCTTCTACCTGTTTTTTAGAGCCTTTTTCGCGAGTGAGGAGTTCCATTTTGTTGCATGCAAGCCTCGTTGTCTTTTTTTTTCGATCGGTTTCGTTATTAGTTCCCTTTCCTTCCCCTCCCGGAGCTCCCTTTCCCCCTCGGTGCGAGGGAGGTTTAGCTACGGTTGACTGTCTTTGCCTCCTCTTGCCACCTCCATAAGATTGCCTGAGTCGAAGCAGATAAAGTTCGACCTACACTAGCGTCCCCCATGATGAACCCTCGGAGTCCTTCTTAATCATCTTCTTGACCCTTTTCCGATGGGGTCCACTCTTCCCGATTGCCTCAAAGCTTTACTCCGAAAGCGACGATTGCGTCCGATGGTCCAATACTTCCCCTTCCAGCCCCTATAAGTTTACCCCTCGGCCTTCTCAAACTTTCTCCCCAGGCGTGCGGTCCGCTGTGTCCCTTTTTTCTCACAGCTCCAATCAGTGGACCCCGGGAGTTTTTTTAGGCTTCTTCCCGTCTTTTCCCCCAGTTGAGTCCTTTATTTTTGCGAGCAACGTTTTTCTCAAGAGTCTCCTTTGTCAGAGTGTTAGCAGGTATCCTCTTGATGTGTCTGGTCCCAAGTATTCCATTTTTCTCTGTTCTTTTTCCGCGGGAAGAGAATTTTCGAGTCCCCGTGTCTAATTTTCCGACAGAACCCTTTTTTTTTCCGGGTTTCCGGCTGATAAAGCAGCCGTCTGCTATCCTTTAAATGTCGATTTTCCTAAGTCCTCAGTCTTCGAAATCTTTCCCCCATTTCCCCTGCCCCCACATTGTCCCTCCAAAACGGCGATGAATCTAACATCGCCTTTTCCTCTCTTCCTTTATGCGAGGTTAAGCAACGGTCTTAAATCCCCTTTTCCTAATTTCCTCCCTCCTTTCGTTTTTTTTTTGAGAGAAAGTCCTGAGACGCTTTTTTTGCTGGTTTCTTGCGGACTTTTCTTTCTTCTGAAGACACGACCCGCTCCGAGCTCTTGTCCAATGAGCTTCCCGCCGGACGCTTACCGGAACGAGTGGGACCGACCCTGAGCGATCCGTAATGGCTACACGCGCTCCTTCTTTGTTGCCAGCAGAAACTTTTTGCCGTTTGAGAATAACTCCTGTTTTTTCCTTGACAGTTAAGAAGCCCCTGAGGTGCTGCGTGTGGAGTGAATAGCTTCTAAAAGTCTTTTTAGGGTAAACCATCCTTTTCCCTCCTGTTTGATGATGTTGGCGCGCTTTCTTCCGGCCATCTCCCTCTTTTATTAAAGAATTTTGATCACAATTTGAATGACTCGTGTGTTTCCCTTTTTTCAAAGATTCAGGAAACACTCGACAGAAATGGGACAACCCAGCGGCCGCTATCGCTCCCTCCTTCTTCAAGGCTTCGCGCCTCCCCCCCCTTGGCCAACTGGCTTAGAGTGAATATACGTAGCTGATCTTCCTCCGTTGTTTTTTTTTCGAGAGACCTTTCTTCCGTTAGCCAGTTCGCTCTTTTTTCTGTTCATTTCTTAGGGCGTCTCGCGGTTTTGGTTCCTTTTGCATGGTTTTCTTCTTCGCGGGTCTTCCGATGGAAGCAGCCGCGTCATCCGCGTTTCGTTCCAAGGGTGTCTTCCAGATTTTGCTCATTTCTCGACCTCCTCTGGAGTTTTTCCCCTTTCCCTCCCACCGTCCATCACCCTCCAGTCTTTTGTCCCCTGTTTCTTTGCTGATTTTCCGGAGATTATCCACAAGCAGCAACTTGTTTCTAAATCTTTTTTTTCCACGTTCACGCAACTCCCTTTTTTATGCACTTTCTCCCTCTGTCGCGCTTCCCTAACAACCCCTAGAATACGAGCGCTGGATTCACCCACTGCACTTTTGTAGCATTTCTTTCTTGCGCTGTTCTTTCGCGCCGTTTGTGCGAACATCCACCTTAGATCAGTAGCCCCCCCCTTTTTTCCTTTAGAGCCCCCCTGCGTGCCGTTTTTTTTTTCCTACGGTGCCCATGCGGGAATCGAAAGGGTCTTTCAGCAATATTTCTTGATTTTTTGAAATTCCTTCCTCAAGGCTTCTTTATTTTCGGCCGACATTTTCTCCTTTTGTCTTTCTTGGTTTTCTGTGTCTCCCCTCGCTTTAGGTTTTGGGAGAATAGCCTCTTTTCTTCTGTTGTTCTACGTCCTGAACTTTCCTGATATTTATCACTGAACCCCCCCGTTGCGACTTCTCCAATTTTCCGGCTGAAAGTCGCGGAAGACGGGCCGAAACCGCCCGTTGGACTTTCCCCCGTACTTGGACCTTGGCCGGTTCAGCCCCCCCCCTTTTTAAGCCCGGCGACCTCGGGCCCCGTCCCTCTGGACGAGTTTTCTCAACCCCGATTTTTCCCCCCTCCCGCCTCACTTTTGAGATTCCGCAATCCTTTTCAGGATGCTCTATCCGCTCGTGAACACAGGTCCCGGGATTGCCTTTTTTGCGTTTCGCTTGGAGCCTTTCTTTTTCGGCCTTCCTTTGCTTTATTCGCTCTCCTCCGAGGCGCGACCAAGCTGGGAGTCTTTTTTTTTTTGCCGTTTTTCCCTCAACTTCCACGTCCCGCGCCTTTCCCCCCTTCCTTCTCCTTAATCTCGAGGCGACTCCCCCATTTGTTTTTCATGAGTTTTCGAGTCCGCATGCACCGTTAACTGATTTTGTTTTTTCGATTTCGTTTGAGCACCCCGGCCTCCTTGTTCGACTAAACCTTCAACTCTCGACTGTTTGCTATACGGTTTTTTTTCCTACAAACAGAGTTGCCGATCGATTGCTCCTGCACCCCGGCCAGACGCCGAAAAGAATCACCTATTTTTTTAGATACCTTTTGTGACTTTCCCTTTGATTCGTTTTCGGCTGATGTTTGCTTCCCTAATTCCCTGGTTAGGATCTCCCTTTGTTAGTTACCCGAAACCTCCTCTGAGTCAAAATCACTTGGGCGATTGGATTCTTACTGTGATTTCCCCTTTTCGAGCCTCCGGCCTGCAAACCCCCATTTTAACTAGTTTTGCTCGTGTCTATGCTTTCGTGACTAAAGTTTCACCCAACTCTTTCGACTCTCGAGAATTCCCCTCCCTTCTCGGTTGCCGGTTTTTTTCAGTTTTTTTTTGAAACACACGTCGGGGACAGCTTACTGGCGCCCCCGTCCGCGACGCCTTTTTTCCCTTAGATCAAGGTCTCTCCATTTTCCTAATCCCTTTGCCGTCCCCCTCACCCTTCGCACGCTTCCAGCAAAAAGGCGCCTGTCTTTTTTTGTACCCCCCTTTCGAGCGGTGACGCCCCTTTCTTTTTTTTGGTCCTTCGGTATTAGGGGGAAACAGTTGAGACCCGGGCGTTTAGTTTTTCGTGGTTTTTTTTTTTGCGGACTTTTCTTCCTAGTTCGCCTATTCGTTTCTTCCTTGTGGTACCTCTTTCCCCCAGTGCCCCTGTTCCCATGTATGCCAAGTTTCCTTCCTTTTCGCCGTACTTCCGTTGAACTATTCCCTTTGTCGACTTTTGCCCCTTTCCAGAACCCTTTTAAGTTCTGAAATTTTGCTCACTTTTACGTTCGGCCTGCTTAGACATGACTGTTGAAGAGCGAACCGCTCCCCCCTTCTCCCAACATTCCCCCCCAATTTCCTTCAATCTTATTCCTCAGAAGACTTTGAGAAAATTTCCGGCCCTCCCTTTGCTTCTTTGCCCTCTCCTTTCGCCCTCCTCCTTCATCGAAAGCATTTAACGGAGATGCGCGCTGTTTTTCGTTTGATCATGATATCGGCGGATTTGTCCAATTCCTCTTGGGGTCCTTTTTTTCCCCTCAACACTGAAATTGCCGAAGATTTTCGGAATTATGTTTTCAGGACACTATCTCTCTGTCCGCGTCTGTTTTGCCAGGCAATATTGCCGTTGCTTGTTCCAATCGTCGTTTCGCCGCGCCCTACCGATTTTTCTTTTTTTTTTTTCTGCATAGACTGGATCCACTTCAGCTCTGAGTGGCCTTTCACACACCTGTTGAGTCTTTCCTCTAATGTGACAGGTAGAGCCAAATTTCTCCACGACTTTCTCCAATCCTGCTTTCAATAGGTACCACGACCCGCCGGAAAGAGTATCTGGCCCCCCTTTTTTTTTGACACCCAGCGCTCGTCCGCCCTCCTCCCCCTCCCGCTTTCCTCATGACCTTTTCCCCCAATCGGCGTTCTTCTCGATCTCCATTGTTTGTTGAGCCCTCTTGTATAAGGAAATTACGTTTTCGCAGGTAGGGCCTTTTTTTCTCTTCGAGTTTTTCCTTCTTTCTTGTTATCCTTTTCTTGCCCTCTGCGGGGCGTTTCAACTCTTTGCAGCTTCCACCTAGTTCGTTTCCCCCCTTTTAAAAGATGCGGGCGTGCAGCTCATTTTCGACCGTAACCGATCGCAATTTGGTTTTATGATACTCCTCAAGGAGTTTTTTTTTTACAGACCCTGGAACGAGAGGCTTTCCCGATCCCATGTATCCTTTTTTTCTTAAACTTTTGACGGTTTCCCCCGCGGTCTATTCTCCCGGCCAATTTTTTCTAGCTTTCTTTTCTAAAAAGTCGCAAGTCGAGCGTGGCTTCCACCAATCTTTAGGTTCTTTTTTATTCTTTCGTCCTCTCCTCGACCGCGGTCGTGTTCTAACAAAACCATTACTTCCATTATGCTTCACTTTTTGCTCCTCCGCGTTCTTCTGCTCTACTTACTATGCGGGAATCAGAACGTTCTTTCAGGTTTTAACAGTCGACGTTTTTTTTGGAATCTCACCCTCCGCTTGTGCTTGTTTTTCGCATACCTCTCTCCTTCTTTGACTGACCGTCTCAGGTGTCTTTGCAGCGTTCGAATTATTCCCCATGAATCCATTTTTTTCCGGGCTACTTTTACTCTTCCTTCGTTATCTTCCCCCCTTGAAGGTTCTTTTGCCCCCCCTTCTTCAAAGGCTTCAATCGAGCATTTTCTTTTCTCTCAGCTTTTTCCTCAGTACTGGGAAAGTCGTTGCGCCATGGAAAGAGGAACCGCCCTTCTTTTGCCACACTACTCTAATTTTTCCCACCACCGTTTAAGAGTGGCGCGAGTTCTTCAAGTTCTTTCGTTTTTACTCACTAGAAGCACTCCCCCCCTCCCAGGCTTCCTTATTGTCTCTTTTCATCCCTCCTAACACGGAGTTATTTCTCCTTTTTTCTTTTGAGGCGTTCCCCTCGAAGGGGAGCAGTCTTTGCCAGTTTTTAGGACCCTCGCGAGAAATTCTCCCCTCCGGATCCGAAACTCTTATTGCGAGTCTTTTTCATCTTATAGTCTGCGACTTTTTCCCCACAAGTTCCTTTCCCCCGAGCTTTCCGTTAGCGAGGAGCTTCTGCGATTTATTTTCAGTCTATGACCTCGAGGTAGGTTTTCACTTTTATTCCTACTCTCTCCCGTTACTTTGATTTTTCGGTTTTGGCCTTCGCTTCTCTTCTTCTCTGCGAAAAGGTTCAGTCCCCTTTAAAGAACTACCCCTTTTATCTCCCTACCTTTTTTACTGTCTTTAAATCCCCTTGGAACTACACTGTCCACCGCTTTTCAAGAGGTCCTTTCGTCTTGGCTTGCCGCCAAGTCTCCCAACTCACAGGCTTCTTCTCCGTATTGTTTGTTTTTTGAGAGATACGTGTATTCGTTGCTCGGAATGTTGGCCTGATCAGAAAGCCGGGCCGTATGGCTTCGTCCTCCTCCGGTCTGTTTTTTGAACCTTTTTTAAAATTTCCACGATCTGGCGAGTTTAGTCCCTTTCCCCCCTTCCTGAAGTTCTCGCGCTTCCGGCCTGCGCCTCCCCAACCCGCCCCCTTTTTCTTTGAACGAGTTGTCATCTGCGAGGAATTTCCGCTTTTTTCCTTACCATCGGGGGCACGCGCTGACACTCCCTTTGGACTTGGCCTCTCTCCTGGAACTTCGCCTGTTGCCCGTTACACTCTTTTTTGTGCCTACGATCAAGGCGTACCCTCGCAAAGTCTTCTCTCGACTTCTTTTCTCCCTCTTAATTTCCTACCTTGCACTTACAGCCCCCCCAGCGTACTGATAAACCTTAGGCCGATCGCACCTTTCTTTTTGCAAGTTTTTCCCCTCCCCGTGCGCCCTCGAGAGGTGATTTTAGGCAGGTTTTCTCTTTTTTTTGGATATCCTTGAGTCTTAGGGGAAAACGGAGGTCCTTCTCTGCGATACGCGTTAATCGTTTCGAGTTGAGTCGAACGGTTTCCCACCTTTTCTTTTTTTTTGATTTATCGTTCCGGAACCCGATTGAAAACGCCGCTACTGAGCTTTCTTTGAACTGGCGGGCTCGAATTTTGCTCCCTCACCTGTTCCTTCGTGACTCCCTTTTCCAACTTTAGTATGCCTTCGCCCTGGGCAAACATGCCCCTCTCAAGTTTTTCTGCTCCCCCCACGTAGAATGCCCACCCTTTCCCGCCACTCTTTTTCTTGAGTCCCCCGACTGCTTTTGGAAATCCCCTTTTTTTTTTCCCTTTTTTGACTGCCTGCTCTGAACCTTTAGGATTTTCCCCGCCTGAATTCGAGGACTTTCGACAAGTTTTGTCTTGGACCTGGTGAGAAATCCGGGCAGGATTTTTGATTCGAACCGCTGCCTATGTTTCCTGCCTTAACCAGAGCCCCGATAATTGCCCTTTCCAGGCCTTTTTTCCACTACCCTCTTTTCCCTTCCTCCAGGTTTCCCCTTTTCGTACTTGCCCCCTTTTTCAATGCCTGCTACAGCGGATCACGGTGGCCGTGTGTAGACTTTTTTTCTTATCCAAGAAGTAGTTTTCCAGCAATGGTGTCTTGTGGATTTCTCTTCCTTTTCTCCCCTTCCTTTCTGGAACTTTTCCCCATTGAAATCGTGATGCTCATCGTACTGTTGCTGGCAGCCCAGTTTATTTTTTTCCTGAGATTCACTCTCACCTTTTTTTTCCCGGAAATCGTGATACGAATGCGTCATCTTGCGGTCCCCCCTACGCGAATTCCCTCCCGGCCAATCGAATAGCAATTGGGCCCCCCCCCTACGCGTCGAAATGATCCATCCCCTCTACGCCTGACCCTGGCACTGTTTTCTCTCCCTTCTACGTCCTTTCTATCTTCTTTTCCATCCCCCTTTGTTTTTCTTTTTCTTTGGTATATTCCCGTTTCCTTTTTGGCTTCATCGCTCGCCGGGGGGGAATTCCCGTTTCTCCTTGTTCGGTGTGAATGCTTTTTCTGCTGCGGGGTCGTTTTTTCCTCTTACCTCTTCTCCGAGGTTCTGTTCCGGTGCCTTTTTTGAACTTTTGCTTGAGTCAACAATGCGGCGCGCACACCGTCGATGTTCCATTTACGATTTGACCTTTTTTTCAAGCCCTTTCTACAGTTTTTCTTTTAGATGAACTCCACTTCAGCACCATTGCGGCAACTTCTTCTTTTTCTTTGCGAATTTTTTTCTAAAGCCCTTCAATTTCTGGCAAAAACCTTTGAGACCGCTTCATTGAACAACCTCTTTTTTTTTTTTTTTTTCAAATTGCCACTCGTCCGTTGACGCCTTCTTTCCAATTTATGGGCTTCAGTTCCCCCGCGCCTCTGATTTCCTAAACCCTTTTAGAGCTTTTTTCATTCGCACAAAAAAGCCCGACAGAGTTTTTTTGATCGTTCTCTAAAGTTCCTTTTTCCTATTTAAGGGGCCCCCCCGTCCTCCTTTGTCTTCCATCTCCTTTTTTTTTACAATTTTTCCCCCCAGGCCCCTTAAAATTTCTCTCTCTGTTATGTTTCGTTCCTTGGAACATTTTTTTTGGGACCTTTTTTTTCATTTGTCTTGAGCAGAGCTTTTTTGACCTGCTAATTCTGTGGGTTATTGCCTTTTTCCTTGCGGAAAGAACGTCTTTTCTCCTCCTGCCAACGTTTCCCGCGCCCGTTTATTCTTCCCCCCCAATCTTTTGTTACAAGCCCCTGCGGAAGACGCCCTAAAGCCTTAGGTTTTCTTTTACCAGATTTTGTCTGGGCCCTGCAGCTCATAGTTTGCTTTTCCTTGCGCCCTTTCCAATATTTCTTTTTTTTTTGTCCTTCCCTGAGTTTTGCCAAGAAACCCCTTTTGTCACGTCCGAGTCTTCACTTTTCAGTTCCCCCTAATCCAACAGCCCGGCGTCAGGAGGTCTGCTAGACCTACCTTTTCCCCCCCTTGCTGATGCTTCGTTCCTGCAGAATCTTTAGCACGTCTCTTTTGTCGTCTTTTCGGGGCCCCTGACCTGCGCGAATGCATCGAAAGGCTCGGCCGAGTTGCGTTCCCATAAGCCTTCCCGACTTATCTACAAGCACAACGGACCTCCTCTTCGTACTTCGCTGCCTCTCTCTAACCCCTTTTGAGGTAATCGCTGACCCCCAAGTGGCTCCCACTTTTATCCCCCCACGCAGCCCCGCACTCTTCGATATGTTCTTTCTTTTGGCTCGTTTTTTTGAGATGTTTGAATCCTGCTACCCCCCCCCTCCGCGTGGCGCTTCGGAGGTTTTCCCGGTTTAAAGTGTAACTCCCGCCCTCTATCCTTTTTCTTAAGTGTTTCCGTGCCGTGATGTTCCCTCAGTTCGCCTCCGCTAGTATCTCCCTCCCTTCTTTTTTCCTCCTCTTTGTTTTTTTCGATCCTTCTTCGGTGCGGCGTGAGAAGGCGTTCGAAATTCGTCCCTGGACTCGTTGAGGTTTTAGTTCCGGACCCTTTCCACCGGCCCCAAATTCCGTTTCGCGATCGGAGCTTCTTTCATTTTCTTTCCCGCCTTGATTCCTTCACCCCCCCAAACACTCAGCTGGAAACGCGCGGCTCCTTTTGATAAGGTTTTTCGCCCCTACACTCTGTCAGCGAATTGCCAAATTCGGCTTTTTCCGATCTTGCTTGCACTTGTCCTGAGGTCCGCACATACCCAAAGCGTTCCAGGTTCCTTAGTTTTTTCAGAAGAGAAGCCCCCGTTAGACGACCGTCAGATACCTTTTTCGCGACGGTCCTTTCCTCCCTCCCGGTACGCGAGCCGTGGAACCTCTTCGGGGTGAAATTTTTTCAGTTTCCAAAATTTTTCTTGTTGCCGCAAGTGTGCCCGAGCGTCTACACGCCAAACATTTTCCCTTCTGAGGGTGCTTCGAGTCTTCGGGACAATTTTTTTTGTCTTGAATCGCGTTTTTCTTGGCCCGTCGGACCCACGAAGGTTCTCGGCGACTTTCCCGATTAGCAAGCTGTACGCTGTTCGCAGTGCCACCCGTTTTTTCTTTAATGAGGCATGTCGCCTTACAGGACCACCTTTTTTTTTTGATGACACAGAACCTCCTAGCGTGTGAAATGGTGATTTTCATTGCTTCAAACCTCCTTTTTCTTCCCTGATCTCAACGTCTAACCCCATGATGCTGAAGCTCCGTTCCTTCGTTCTTTCACAACCCCCTCCCACAAAATAGCCACAACCGTCTGATTCGGGGTTTTTTCCCAGACTTATTTTCAATTTTCGGCCTGCTTTTCCCCACATGCGTTTCCTTCAATTTGACCTTCCCCCTCCCCTTCTCCCCTTTCCTCTTTTCCCTCATGAGTCGCTTCTTCTGAGATTTCTGGGCGCTCTTGCTTGCTGGCTGTCGTTCTCTTTCCAAGACCGTTGCGCCGAGGGTTGGGAACGCACCTTCCCCCAACTTTTCTGATTCCCGTTTAAATTGCAATGGTTCCCCAGCGCTCTAGTGATCTATGTGTCCTGGAGCAGTTTGCCTTCTTCCCTAGATCACTCCGCGCTTCTACGTCCCCGAAGTTCCTGGTGCCGGTGTTTCATCTTTTTCCCCCTACGCCTCTTTTCTTTGGGTCCCCCTTCCAATCGTTGATGATATCGACTGTCTCCCTGGGCAGCTAACTTTGACTTCTTTCGGATTTGATCCACTTGAACGAATCGGATTGACGGTCCTGGACCCCTCCCCCGCTCGCACTTTCCCCTCCTTTTTCCAAACCCTTTTTTTTCCCCTCGGAGTCCTGATCGCCCCGAACTGAATGCCCCTTCGCATGCCTTTCATGGCCCTTTTCCTTCTTCTACCGACGTTTTTCTTTTGTTGGTTCCTCTCTCTTAAGCATTACTTTCTCGCCCTCCCTTTTCATGCGCTTTTTTTGGCCCCGGTCCCTTTTTCCTCTGTGGGCACATTTTTCTTTTTGACCCTTCTGGTTGTTGCCGCTTTAGCCCGGCGTCCTCCGAGTTCGTTTCTTTGATCAACGATTGCTTGAAGATTTTTGTTTCCACAGATCTTTTCCCCGTCGATCGATTTCAAGGATGTTGTTGGCCTGTCATCCTCTCCCTGCGCTCTGACCTCCACACGCGCCCCAGAAATTCTTTACACCTTGAAGTCTTTTGATTATTTTTTTGGCCCAAACACTTTGAGCCGCTGGAGCGCGGCATGACCTCTCGCTGCTTCCCTTCACTAGTTCCCACGTTTTTGCCCCCTTCTTCGATGTTCTTCGCCTCGGCTCCTCTGTCGGCGAACCCCCCTGATTTTCGCCTCAAGCCTTCTGCGCGCCCCCCCGCGATATTTCTGACTCTCTATCTGCGGGAATCTGAATGGGCAGGTTGCCCCGCGACTTTGAACCACTCCCGGAAGAAAATTTCTCCCCGCGTTCTTCTCTATTTCTTTCTGTTCATTTTGGTAATTTGTCGTTTTCTCCCGCGCTTACTTCCTTGAATTCTGGCGCCGTTGTCAGGGCTACGCAGGACCGAGCCTTCTTTTTTCTTCCTTCCTCCCCTTAGAATTCGGTTCTTTCTGCCACCTAAACCTCTACGCGCGGATCGGCGAAATTCTCGGTCTCGGAGAAACTTAAAGGCTGGTCTTTGACTCTTTTCCCTTGAGGACCTCTTTTCAAGCCGATGGCTCATCCAAAGGAGTCGAGAACGCATTCCTTTCACGCGGGCTAACTTTTGCTAGCCATCTTGTGTTCTCACGCTTTCTCCATATCTCTCAGCAACCTCCCGGCGTTCAAGGATTGCTTTTCCCCTCAGCTCCCAAGTCCTTCCTCTCCCTCTCGTTTTGTTCCCCGAGACAGTGTTTGAGTTCGTTGGCGGCCTGTCAACTTGTCTTTTTTTTTTCTCCGATGCTCCCTATCTCGCCCGCGTCGCTTGCGATCTGTTAAGATGATGTTCCTTTCCCATTGCAAGTTCTCTCCCCTGCCTAGCTTGCGCTCCGCGCAAATTCTCGGAGGTGGAAGTCTCTTCCCCCTCTTCTTTAAATCCCTAACTCCCCGCACTCGTTCCGCTGATGGTGAAGGAGTATTTTTCCACAGTCATTCACTAAAATTCTTCGCCTTTCTTTATGTGAGCGCCTTTGATGGTGTTCTTTCCCCCCCACCAGTCCTTTTAAGACCACAGGACGTTCCAGAGCGTCTATTCTTCCCCCTAACCGAATAC
>Ga0179593_1494017_pt1 | contig 15776 bp, 26 predicted proteins | sample CZODoug2_1_08_16_FD_185931 | JGI IMG/M metagenome (GOLD analysis project Ga0179593, IMG submission 185931) | Vadose zone soil fungal communities from Angelo Coast Range Reserve, California, USA - CZODoug2_1_08_16fungal (PacBio error correction) | ecosystem: Environmental > Terrestrial > Soil >... | reverse complement strand
CTCCTCTCCCCTCCCGGGTGCACTTCCCGTTGCCCGTATTGTATGCTTTCCGTCTCTAGCAAAATCTTTTTTATCGACTGCAACTGCCAATTTAGTCCAAAGCGCCTTAAGGGTACCTTTTTCTGAAAATTTCCAGAATTGAATGTTAGTGCCCCTTGATTCTGGCGGCCACCCTCGGATTGCTTTTTACTTTCAGAAACGAGTGGCCATGCCTCCTGTCAATCGAGTAGCCAGACCACATTGCGAACCTGTGAGATGCTTTCCCATGCGGATCACCTACAGTGTGTTCTGTTCTAGCATCAAAAATTCCCTTTTTGTGCAAATTTTCCCCTGCACCAGATTCCCCTTTTCAAACAATCCAGCAGCAACCATAAACTCCCTGCACTTGGTTCATTCCAGTTTGCACCTAACACGCCCCCCACTGAGGCCCCCGTTCCACCCGAAACCTAGCCGACCCAGCCGCGCATTTTATTCATGTGAACCACTCGGTCAGGCCAGTTTCGCCTTTTTGTTGATCCTCAATCCTTTTTGCCCCCGGCCGAGGATGTGATGCTGGTCTTTCGCCAGCATCTTTACCTGGAAGTATTCTCTTCTCGTTTCCGTGGCTGGACAGTCGCAACAACCCCCCACAGCCGGAGATCGTTTTCCCCCTTGTTCCCCAAATTTTAACAACCCACGGAACCTTTCCCGTTGTGACACCGGACACGCCGACTTTCCTTTCCGTCCCCAGTCCCTCAACAAGTCATGGGTAGGTAGCCACCTTCGGCCAATCTGTCCACCACTTTTTGCGATTTTTTCGTGAGTTTCGCCTGGCAAGCCTTTTCAATTACACGGAGCACCTAAGGTTCGAGTTGCCTTTTTCCTCGTGATCCTTCTCCGCCTCCCGGGTCCCACACCTGGCCGTCTTTTGCGAAAATTTGTGTCTACCCAGACATGGATTCCTTCCCCATGCCCGGTATCACTGACTCACTCGGTTTACACAGTGCTGTTGTGCCTCTCCTCTTCCCCCTTACCCACACAGTTAGTTCTGGGGCGGGTTAATCCATTGCGTCTTGCCTTAACCCCACCCCTACTCCATCTTTCTTTACGAAGGTTCGAGGCGGCCCCATGCATTTCGAACCAATGATAATTCTTCGGCAACCCTCTGGGTTTATCCTCTTCTTTTGTCGGCAGTCGAGTAGGTCACTCTCTCTTCCCGCCATCCCACGAGACTCCCAAGTCTATATCCTTCTTGATTTTTTTCACTTTGAGTTCCCCCTTGTTTTGAATCCGCCTTGTCCCCCTTTTCTTACTTCGGTGGAGGAAAAGTCACCTTTGATTTCCGTTTTTTCCCGCGTGCATAATCTTATTGAGGCCTCCGCCGCTGGATCTTGCAAACTCTCCCATCATCCTCCGCTCTGTACTTATTTTCTGCATCTTTGATCCTCGTCGGTTCTTTTTTGCAGTGATTTGACCATTTTCTACGGATCTTTTTCGTTTCGTTTCCGCATAAGGCGCGCTTTTTTTTTGTTGCGCCTGATGAGCCCATCGCAAAGGTCCGTTTTTTGTCAGTTTTACACGCCGTTTTTTCTCCTTCCGGAATCAACACGAGCCGTTCATCCTCTTGTGTTATTCTGTCAGGGTTCTTCAGAAGCACTTCGCCCCCATTTCTCGGCGCCGTTCTTTTATTTTGTCGCGTACAAAATCCGGTGACCGATTTCTGCATAACCTGCCCTTCCTCCTCCGAAAAAACGGTACCTTCCGAAGTTCAGTCGTTTCCGCGTTTCTCCTCGGAAATGTTCATCGTTGGTTTTTTTTTGATGCGTGTCTCTCATCCTTCCCGTTGTTTTTGGTTTTCTGAGATTTAAGTCCGGTGACCACTAGCACACTATGACGTCTGTTGGGTTTTTTTCTGAAACTGTTTTCCCCCCCAGGGCCCTCGTTTCCAGTCGTCCTTACGTCGGAGTCCTTCCCTCAAAGGATTTCTTACGCGGATTTGTACTCGACCAGAAGGCAACTTGCGCTTGTGTAGTTTGAGAGTCTGCTTGCGCAAACCTTGTTTGCACAGTGAAAAAAACTCCCTTTTTTAAAACTTGCTCGATGACTTTATTTAGATTCGGTTCATTTCTGCCCTGCCGCTCTTTTCGATGGCTCCCTCAGTTTCGCCAAAAACCACTCTGGGCGATCCCACCCTCGCCCCCACCGATTTCCCGTTCCCGGATTTCTTGGTCAAACTTTCCCCAATAACCCCCAACTTGACGATTTTTGTGATCTCCAAGATGCCAGAAGGACGCTCAGTCGTCTGCAGAAAATGTTTTTGTCCCTCTTCAATAGCCTCCTTTTTCGGCACGCAGAGTTTTTTCGTCCGTCGGGACCCGCCCCGAAGTACATCACTTACCTTTGTGCGTACTTTGAAATTTTTGGAAAATTCTTTACCGTTGCAACCTACCAAGCCAATCGGAAGTTGACCGAGAGTGCAGATTTAACGTCTCCCGTTCCTGGGCTTTTCTTCACGAGTTCCTTACGTTCGTTCTCGCCCCCTCAGAGAATGAGACAAAATCCCGTTTTCGTCTTGTCTGATTTCGCATTGTCGAGATTTTGGTCCATTTTGTCCAACTTGGGGGTTTTTTCTTTGTCGGGGTGCCAGTGCTCTTTCCCTCCTTGATTCCCTCACCGCGCTTTTGAAGTGAGAGGACCTGCGCAACACCATTTCTCCCCTTTTGGACTTGGGAGACCATGGAGCCTGTCCCCCTTGTCGTGTTTTGTGACGATTCTTATTCATGACACAAATCCGCACCAGTACTCCCTTTTTTTTTTCCTGGCTTTTTGCCGTCACTGAGTTCTCCTCTCCCCAGTCTGTTGGTTTTTTTTTTAATTTAATTTAGAGTTTGCTCTCACCCCTCTCATCGCCTTTTTTTTTTTTTGGCAAAGATGTTTTTTTTCATCACTTCCTCTGTGTTTGTTGCTTTACTTCCATTTTCTGGACTTCTGTGTGTCTCCACCACCTGTCCAACGGTTATCGCTGGTGTTTTTTCCCCCTGTTAAATTTTGGACAATTATTTGTTTTGGTAGTTTTTTTTTCGTTTCAGGCCACGGAGACAACTCGACAGTCAACGTTCCCCGGTGGAACATATTCTGGTTTTCCGACCCCCCAGCCAGCACGCCGCATTCGCGGTTCGGCGTTCTTCGGTCGAACCCCAGTTTCTGCTTTTCTCTTTTTTCCTTTTTAATGGTTTCCCAGGAATGATCGCGGAATGGGTTCTTCCTTGTTGCGGTTTAGTCACGGCCTCTGTTTGGGCTTGCCGCTTTGCCATTCTCCAAATTGGTGTTGAGTTCCCCACTGTTCGTTGCTTTTTTATCGTTTTTCTCCGCGTTTGCGAACTGGGATTGCGGTCACCTTGCGTATGATCATTGTTTTCGACACGTTCTTTGCTGCCATACTTTTTGCCTTCACATTGGTTCGGCATTCGTCTTCAGGAACTTTCGGTAGTTTCCCACTCAGGTGTCGACCCTCCAGCGCTAGAGTTCCGCGCTCTATGTGTCCTTCAAATCAAACAATTCCGATCCTCTTTGATGAGACAAGCCCTTTTGATTTCGCCGCTAGCGAAATTGCGTTTTCTAACCTCCTCCCCCCCCGCTTTGTGATCTGGCATGTTTTTTTTTTCAGTGCGGGGCCGGTTCTGCAGACACTGTTCTTCCCTCTCCAGACTTGTGTGTCATTTCTCGTTGTTCCCGTTTCCGCAAGAAACCGGCCCCCTGTCAGGGATAGTTCCGGCAATGATCATAACTCGGGTTGGAGGATCCTCTTTTTTTCAATCAGCCTCGTGAGCTCGACTCTTTCTGTAAACTGCTTGATTCGTGCTTTTGAGGCACATTCGACTTGAACGCGCCCATTTCGTTTTTTTTTTTAAGTGGCGAAACTGCTTGTGGCGTCTTCCTCCCGTGTTAATCTACTGCCGCCCCCCTCTAGCTTAGGTCAAAATTCGGGCTCCCAATACCTCTTTGCCGCCTAGTTTTCCAACTTGCTGTTTAACCTTTTTTGTGACCTAACTACGTCGCCCAACTGCAGATAAGCCCGCAAAACAGTTTCCCATAATCTTCATACGCAATTGGACTTTCAGGGGTTTCTTGCCAGTCTTTGCCCCGCACACCTTTTTTTCGCTTCCCACCCGAAACCCAGATCAGATAGTCGAGCGTCTTTGTGCCCCTTTCACCCACTTTCTCTCAGCACCTGCCATCTTTGCGCCCTCAATCCCTGACGACCTCCGGCCCTACCGTTTTTTTTCGCGACGGGTTGTGCATCTGTTCCCATCTGGTTTTGGTTTTTTTGTGGCTTGGACCGGCCCGCCAACACGCAGTCCCAGCTCGATAGATTGCGTAAACTTCTGAACCCCCAGCTCTCCAACCGGACAGTTGGGTCGAAATCCGTCCCCGCCAACCTTCCGTCCCTTTCACCTAACCAAGCAGTTTTTAAGTTATCTCCCTTGTCTAGTAATTTTCTTTGCCCCCCCCCAAACCCGGTAATCGATTTGAGCGGGTGATTCTCCACGCCGCCCTGTGAAATACCCGGCTCCACAGCGCTTTTTAGTGGATCTCTAGTTCATCGCCCGACCATTCCAAAACTTCCTGCCCTCTAAATTGTGTCCTAGCGACCATTTTCTATCCCTTGTACATTTTCCTTCCCTGCTGTTCCTTTCCGGGTTAGTTTTCGCCTCCTCCCTTCAACAAGGGCTAGTGTAGTGTGCGGTTTCATCCATTGCTTTTTCGGACAGTTGGTGTGTAAACTAAATCCCTTTCCACGACTTTGAGATCCAGCGACCATCCGGCCGACACCAATTCTCCGGCCGCACCGTGTTCCACCAACGTGGGTTTTCATCATCATTTGGCTCTTTTGACGTAGCTTGTTCCCCCCTCGCCCTCCTTTATTATCAAGTCTTCTTCTTTCCCCGTTTTGATTTGGATGTACCGTTTTTGAATCGTTTCCTTTTCCTTGGTTCGGCGTGTTGGCACCACTGTAATATTTGCTCTCCGGTTTCTTGTTCCCTCCTGAACGCGATTGCCGTCCCAGACGTTTTTTTTCCATGCACTCGCCCTCCCCTTTCTTTTGCGACCCTTAACTTCGTCGCATTCGCAGCTTTTTATCTCTCCCCCGGTCTCTAAGTTTTTAATGTTTTCCCCCTGTTTTTTCTTTTATTTCCCCCGGACTGCTCGGGGGCTCCAGAGTTCATTTCCTTCGTTCATTTGTTTTTCCATGTTTTTAACCTGGAGCGCCCGTTTTTCTCTTCTGTTTTTTCCGCCTATAATCAATCGGCATTTCCCTCTAGTTGTGGGCTTTTGTCAGCAGCTCCTTTTTCGACAAACGATCTTTGCCGGTGATCTTGTCTGTAAACCTCTTCTCGCTTGCCATAACAGTTCGTCTTGCAATCCAACTTCAATTCCTCAGGTGTCTTTGAGTATCCCCGTTTCCGCGTTTTCCTTCGGACGATCGTGATAGTTCTGGTTTCTTCTGACCATCTCCTTTTTCCCTCTTGTTTTTGTGTTTTTCGATTGATGATCGCAATCCGGACCCCGTCAACTATTCCTCATCTTTCCGATTTTTGAACAAAGTTTTTTTTTTTAGTCGGTCCGGGTCTCGAACCTTCTTCATTTTCGTTTTCTGGAAGTTTTTTTTTTTCCAGTAAATTGAGCCAGCGGACGACTCTTTTATGCCTTTCAATCCTTTCGTAGCCCGTGTAATGTTTTGCTACTAGCTGCTGCCAAGGCCCGGGTAACAGATGACTGCTCTCTGTCTCCCCTTTTGAAGAGTTCGGCTATTCGCCGCTCGAACACACGGTCCTTCGTTGCTGTTCTCCTCAGGCTTTTCCCCAACCCAACTTCTGTGCCTAACCTCCTCCCCCCGATCCCCCCGTCCGTCCGTGCTGGGCTACACCTTTACCCTTCCCCCTCTTGTCCCTGACCCTAGCCCATGCTCAAGGCCTTTTCCCCCCACGAATTATGAGCGATCCAAGGTTGTTTATTTTCTCTTTGTCAATTTTTTCGGGATGGTCCGCCTCCGCTCGTTTGCGTCCCGTCTTTTTGTATAACCCCGACTGTTTTTACAATTACCATTTCGCGCACCATCCTTCGTGTCTTGAAAAGTTGAAATCAGTTTTCCTCCAATCCCCGCGTTAGTGAAAAAGTCGTTCGCCTCTTTTCTTTGGATTGGCTGCAAGCTTATCTAGTTTGTCTCTCCTTGACGCCTTTTTTTCCCCAACTATCCAGTTTTTACCTTTGATAAGTCGTTCCCTGAGTTCGGTCCGCCTTCCCTTCGTAAAAGGTGATGAGCTTTTTTTTTAGGGGAGGGTTATCCCTTGCTTTCCCTCAAGACCCCTCCCACTTCTCCCCTTGTTCGGGGGCTGGCTGAGAGCACGAGCCTGGAAGTGCATTTTTTTTCTTAGTATTGCTCCACTGTCCCTGGATTATGTGATGTTGTCGCGATTTTTTTTTTCAAAAACTTCCGTCAGTTTTGCCGGTTTTGCTTGCGAAAAGCGGGTTGAGCCACCAGGCGGTTGTTGAGTTTTCTCCCCAATGGCTCTTTTATTACGCCGTATTCTGCATTTGTTTTTCCGGCAAAGATTTGCGCATCGTGGCTTCCTTTCAACCTTTTTGTCTGTTCTGTCTTCCGGCTGTAGTGTGCCCAACACCTGTCCAGGCTAGGTTGTTACCTTTCCCTGGAATTTTTGTTTTTTTTTTTTTCTTTTTTTTTTATTTTTTTTTTTTTTTTTTTTTTTTTTTTTTCTCTTTTTTTTTTTTTTTTTATCTTCGCGTTTGTGAGCTTTTTTCCCCGTGCTACCTGCACCCGTAACCGAGGAAGATGGACCTGGCTCATTGGGCAGATGGTCTCACTCCCCTCCCCCCCATACCAATTTTTTTTTGGTCCAGTTGCTTTTAGGTCGACAACTACTTTTTGGGCTGCTGGCCTTCCCCTTTGGTCCTCCTGTTGTTGACACTGATGTTTTCTGCGCGGTTGGTTTTTTTTTCGTTTGTTACCCTTCTCGGTCTTTTTTGTGCTTTTATGTTCCCTCTCCAACATTGCGGACTTCTGTTGCGGTTTTCTGGTCCGCGTTCTTTTGTACCCTTTCGATTGCCCCGCACAAACGTTTCCTCCGTTTGATTCTCCCCCGCTTCGACACCACGGTTTTTTCCTGGTAATGGACTTCTTTTCGGACTTTAGGTTTTCTTTCCCTAGTTCATTCGTGCATCTGTTTCGCCCCTACAAATTGCTCAGATTTGCGCTTCCCCAAGTCGATTTCCACATCACCCAACCCCCTCTCCCCCCTTCATCTGACGCCCTAGGGGATACCTACCCGGCGCTTGGCACCCATGCTTTCGCTCATTGATTTGCTATATGGCCGAAAGCTCACTGCGGGGCCGGTTCTGACCTCCCGGTAAAGCCTCTTTTTCTACCGTTTTTGTTTTTGGCTTTTATAGCTTCCCCTTGCATCCCTTCCTGTTTTTCGCTTGCTTTCATTCTCCCAGCCCCCCCTCGGTGTCGGACTGATCTCAATTCAATTTTTTGCCTTTCTTAAGTTATTTTCTCAACTTCGAGTTAAACTGTTCCCCTCTAATTTTGTTTCTTTGACGGCCCCACATCCTCCTGACGTTTCCGGTTGTTATCGGCTTTTACGGGTTCTGAGTGCAATCATCCGTGAGGCTCCTCCAATTTTTCAGCCATGTGAGCGTCAGGTTCCCCGGTTTTTTGACCATTTTCGTCCTCGTCATCAACCTTTTCCGGTGTTTACCTTTGCAATCAAGTTCGAACAACTCGGAATTTCAAATAATTCCTTCCCTTCCGACAGAGCACATTTCTGGTTCGGTTTTCTGACACGCCCCAAGAGGCCGTTCAACACACGAAAACCTTCTAAATCAAAACTCATCTCTATTTGGCCTACTTAAGCACCCCTTTTTTAAGAAAGGCATCCCAACTTCTTTTTTCTAACCCACGGCGACGTGATACCTCTGGTTTAGTTCTTTTTCTCGATATTTCCCATTTTGGTTGAGCTGGTTCTCGTTTTTTCTCTATTTTTTTCCCCTGGCGAAACCCCTACCCACAGCTTTATCGGATTGCCCTGTTTTCCAATTTTTATGCACCCCCCCTCCCTTCTTCAACGTTAAGTTGCTGGTCCCGGATACAGGTTTCATCCAAAACTCACGTCCCCCCCATGTCCCAACTTGAACCCGCAGATTGATGCAGCTTTCGTCGCGGGTGCTGCAACCCCCCCCCCCCAGCACAGTCGTTTTCCTCCCTCCTCACTCCTCCCTTCCCCGTCTCCCCTCCCCGTCCCTTATCTAACTTCATTCTCTCCTTGCTCCCCCCTCCGTCCACTCCCGTTTCCTCCTTTTTCCCACGTATGATTCCTCTTCCTCTTTTCCCGCACTCGCTCCACCCTCCACAGTCCTCTTCCCTTCGCTCCCCATTTCCCTTCTCTTCCGTTTCCACCGCCCTTCTCGCCTCCACTTCCTCCCCTTTTTCATCCCTTTCCCGCTCTCCGTCTCCTCCCTCCCCCTCTCCCCCCACCCTCCCTACCACCTTCCGCTCCTCCTCACTCTTTTACCCCCTCCCCCCCAGGTCTCTCCCTTCCCCCCGACCCCGCCCCTCATTAATCCCGCCCCGCAGTCCTCTCTCCCCTCCCCCCTACATCCAACCCCTCTTCCTTCCCACCCCTCTCCCTTCCCCCCACCCCCCTCCACTTCCGCCCCCCCCCTCCCCCCCCTTTCCCTGTTTCCTCTTCCTCCTGTCTTTTCTCTCTCACCCTTCTACCCTCCCCCCTTTGCCCACCTCCTCTTTCCACCCCTCTTCCCCCATACTTTTCCCTCTCTCTTCCCTCCCCTTTTCATTCCGCCCCACCACGTCTTCTTTTTTACCCCTTTACACTCCTCCCCCCCCCCTCCTCTTTTCTCACTTACCTTCCTCCCACTCTCTCCCCCCTTCTCACTTTCACCCCTCCTTACCCTACCCCCCCTGCGCCCCCCCCCCCTCCCCCCTTCCCACCTTCGCCCTTTTTCCCCTTCCCTCTCCCCCCGCCCCACCCCGCCCCCCCCCCTCCCCCCTATCCTCCTTTAGTCCCCCCTTCCATGCCCCCTCCCCCTCTGACCCCTCCCCCCCCCTACATTCCTTTCCACCCCCCTACCCCCCCATTACCTGACCCCTCCCTACCCCTCTCCCCCTTCTTTCTCGCCTGTACCCCCAGCGCTCCTAGTCTCCTCCATTTCACCCCCCCCTTTCCCTTCTCGCTCCTTGCCCCCTCTCTTTCCTGCGCATTTTCCTCTCGCATATTTCTCCCCCCTTTCGCTTTCATGCCCTCTTTCTCACCCCTCCCATTATTTGTCTTCCTACCCACCCAACCCCCCCTCTTTCTTTCCCTTTCCTCTTATTTCCCCCGCCCCCGCCATCCCTCCTGTCTCACCCCCTTTTTTCACCCCCCACCCCCCCTCCTCTTCATCCCATCTTTTCTTGTCTTCCTTCCCCCTTTCCCCTCTGCTTCCCCTCCTTCCCCCTGGATATCCCCTTCTCCCCCCCGTATCACGCCCCCTTACCCTTCCATCACCTTCCCTGCCCATTCCTCTTACTTTTGCTCTTCCCGTCCCCTTTCTCCCCCCAACCCCTCCCCCAATCCCTCTCACCCCTCACTCTCTATCTTTCTCCTCTACCCTGATCCCCCCTCTCTTACTCACCGCCCTCTCTTTTCCCTCACCTCCTGTCCACCCCACTCACCTCCACCCGTCCTCATTGTTCTCACTTCCACTTTTCCCTTCCCCCCTTCTGTACACTTCTCACCCTTTCTTCTTTCTTAGCTTTTCTTACCCCCCCCTTTCCCCCCTGCTCTTTTAGTTCCCGCCACTTTCTCCCCCTTCCTTCCTTTCGCCCCCCCCTTTCTTCTGCCGTGTCTCTTTAGCTTTCCCTCTTACTTCCCTTTACCCCTTCCACCTTCACACCCCCCGTTCCCCTTCCTCTTCCCTGTCCCCTCCCCCCCCTACCCCCCTTTTTTTTTCTTGTTTCTTTCCCACTCCACCCCTTCCCTCCCTCCCACCCTTCCGCACCCCCATACACCCCCTGCCCCCCCACCTCCCACCCCGTACCCCCTCCCTCCCCTCCCATCTCCCCCCTATCCCCCCCCCTTCCTTACCATCCCGCCTATTTTCCTGTGTCGTCGCTCCCCCTCCTCTCACCCTCCCCGCTACTATTTCTTCACCTCTTCCCCCTCCATTCACCTCTCTTCCTCCTTCTTCTCCTATTCCCCTCTGCTCCTTCGCCTTGCCGCCTTCGCCTCGCTCTCCCCCAGCCCTCTGCCTATCCCCCTTTCTTACCTCTCTGCCCTATTCTCCTTTTCTTTCATTCTTCCCTCGTCCCCGCCCTCCCCACGTTTCCTCCTCCCTTCCCATCTCCCCACTCGCTTCCGCTCTTCTTGGGCCCTCGTCTCCCTTCCCCCTGACCTTGGCTCCTCCCCCTACTTCCTCCCTCTCCACACTCCCCCGTCCCCGTTTACCTCCCCGCCCCGTTTCTTTACCCTGTCTGCCACCTATCCTTTTTGTTCCACCCCCCGCTCCTCCCTCACCACCCCTCCTAATACTATCACTTCATTCCCACTTCGCCCCCTTCCCTTGTCTCTCCCTCACTCCTCTCATACATCATTCCCTTCTCCCCCACCACCCTCCCCCCTTGAATGTACCTCCCCCCCACCCTACTCCTTCCTCCTTTTCCCTTAGTCCTTCCCCTTACCCCTTACCGTTACCCCCCCCTCCCTCTATGCTTCCCCACTCCCTCCACCCCCCACCCCCCCCCTCTTCTCCCCTGCCTGTTCCCCTCACCCCCTCTACTCTCCTCCCGCCCCCTCTCCCCCTCCCTCTCTTATCTTGCCCCCCTTCCCTCCCCCCTCTTTTTTTACCCCTTAACCTCCCCCGCTTTCCCCTCCCCTCCTATCTCAATCTACTACACCCCTCTCAAATACCCTCCCCTTCTCTCCTCCCCCTCTTTGGCCCTCTCCCCCCTTCTCTTTTCTTTCTTTGAATCCTCTCTCACCGATGATCGGCGTGAGAGGCCTTACAAGCCATTCTTTGAACCCCTGCCTGAACCCATCCTTTGTATCTTAGCCGTAGTGCTCTGCCGCAAGCCAGGGCCAAACTTTTACTTTTGTTCGATACATTGTGTCATAATCTCTGGCTATCACTCTTTTTACCAATTTTATCCCCATGCTCACACCTTTTCTCCACAGGGTCAGGTTCTCTTCGTCTTATCCTTCACAAGGGGAGTGTCTTGTGAGTTTTACTCATTGCGGACTTAGCCCCAAGTTTAAACTCCCTCTTCAATGACCCAGGGGAGAGGACGGCCCCCTCTGCGAACCCATCCTTAGCTACGGACACTTCTTGGGTTTTCTTCTTTCTTCTCTATGTGGTCTCGACGCGAGTAGTTTCCCTTTTTGCAGGCCATCCCAGAGCGTTTAAAGTCTTTTCTCCGATCTGAGTTCATTGATCGCCTTTTTCTTCTGCGGCGTGCGCGAATGTAATATTTGATCTTAGGTTTTTCCCGTCCTTCTTCGCTGCCCTTCCCGCGACTGCGGGCTTCCTGCAATCGACCCTTCCCATTTTCGATCGGAATTCGGTCGTCTTCTCTTTGATATCTTCGAGTTTCTGAAGTTTTTGTCAATTTTTGCCCGAGCACTTCAGGAAAGGCTCGGTTTGCTTCCTATTTCCTCATGCGCGCGATTTTTGTGCTCCCCTTTCTGCGCCTCCCCCGACCTTTTTGACGTTTTTCTTAGGAGAAATAGCCTCATGTTCAATAAACGTCCGAGCAGTTCCACTCTTTGTTTCCGTGTGCCTTTTCTCCCTCCGACTTCCTCAAAACCTGACCCGGTCCTCCGTTGCGTCTTTGTCGCTACCTCCTGCCAGCTGTATCCCCCCAATTTGATCGCTCCGACCACGTAAATTACGAATGTACGTGCACTCCCTTTCCTTGTCCTCTGTCACTCTTTCTTATAGTTCTGGTTGTCCGTAATTGCTCTCTTTCCCTCCTTGTTTTTTGTGTTCGCGACCGCAATTCAGGCCCCCTCCCAATATTTCGCTCTTTTCGGGGACACGCTGTAAACTTCCCGTCTCGCCCCTTCCCCCGTCCCTTTTTACGTTTTCGGATTCGGCGTCCCCTAAGTTTGTTGCTACAGCGGGTAAGTGTTGTACGCCCTACAATCGAACCCAGGCGAAGTTCTCGTTTGGCTCCTTAGTGCCTTTTCAAAGGAGCAAGTACGTTTTGTGCCCAAACACCCCCCCACTCTCATGACGTGGACATATTCCTATTTCTGCTATTTCCCGAGGAACACCTTCTGTTGCTCTTTTCGCGGGTCGCAGAAGCGTGCAACACCCTCTGCGCGCCTGTCCTTCCTCTTTCGCCACCTTTTTATCAAGGGTCAGTGCTCGGTGGTTTTCCCACCACTTGCCCCCCCCCCCATTTCAACCCCTTCGAGCCCCCGCCTCTATCTCAAAAGCTTCCCTCCTTCTGACGGCCCTTCCTGCGAGTCAAAATGTTTGATGTTCGATTGCCCCATCTCCTGCAGTTGGACGCATCTGGGTTCTCCGTCGGAACATCCCCTACTCAAATTACCTTTCTTCACCTCCGGCCGGGAACCGTTAAGTCCAGACCGTGGACCTCACCACTCACTCCTGCCGTGGAAGAGAGATTGTTTTCTCTTTTTTTATTGTTTGCTTCCCATCTTTCTACGTAGCTCTAGCCTCTTTTCCTACTCCCCCCAAATATCCTTTTCCCGCTGCAGCCTTCTAATTGTAGCATGAGTTTTTCCGACTTCCCTTCGTAAACTGTAGATGCTGTCTTGAGGTGAGGTTTTCAGTTCCTCTTCCCTCCCCTTTTTTCCACCCTCCCTGACCCTCTCACTGTGCATTTCCAGAGGGCGTCTCGCACCTGAGCCCTGTGGCCCAGACAATGGTTTGTCTTCATGCTCCCTGTCAGGGTCGCGTGAGATCATTTTCTTTTTAGTACCACACATTCCTCTCACCTTACGGAAGCTTTGGTTTGGTTCCCTTCTGACCAGATGGGTACTCCTCCACGGCTGTGTTGCCCCTCCCGTTTTTTAAGTTACTTTGCTATGCTGGCTTTTTCCTTCCCCCCGTTCTCCTCGTTTTTGTGCCCGTTTTTTTTTTCCGGCAAACCTTTGTCTCTGGGATAAAATTACTGCGTTTTATTGTTTCTGGACTTTAAATTTCCTGTTACTGCTTTCTCCCCTGTCACAACATGATGGTGCTTTTTTTTTGTTTTTCCCCCCATTTAAATGGCCCTTTCTTTTCCTTTTCGCTTTGGTGGTTTGCATGGGCTTTCCACCCCCCCACGATAAACTTCCGACGACCCATTCTCACCACAAATGGGTGAACAGATGCTGGCTACTCCGTCCGCTTCTCTCTAGGTCGCGTTCTTACGACAAATAATTTGCTTTGGCTTTTCTTACATGGGTGTCAAAATTCAATGGTCTCTATGGGTTCTTTCTTTTTTTTCCCCTTTGGAATCCCTGTGTTTTTCGTTTGCATTTCTTCCCTCTTCCCCCCACATTGCTTGAGTTCCCTTGGCGTTGCCTGTCTTATTATTTCCCTCGCTTTGCTAACTGCTTGCTTTCCCAACGTGCGCCGTTTTTTTTGATCTTTTCCGGCGAACCCCTTCCTCGCCCCTCCCCCTTTGCCTTGCTAACCTTCGCTTACTTTGTTCTTTTTATCATTTAGGAATTCTTTCACTCAGTTTTTCGAAATTCCAAGAAGCTAAGAGTTTCCCTCCGTCAACTAATGTTGCCTCCAACTCCCCATTCTCTTTTCCCTCATTCGCGCAATATTTTTTTTTCCCACCTTTAGTAGCTTGAGCGTGTCCATGGTTTTCTCTCAATACCCCCCCGCTTTTCTCTTTCATATGTTTCCTGAAGTGTCCCCTTCCGTTTGCCTTTTCGATTTAACTCTTCTCAATCATACAGTTGTTGTTTTAGTCGCTCCTTTTGTCTTTCCCAAGCACCCCCCGGCCCGGCAGGTCTCATTTTTTCGTCAGCCAACTCTGGGTTTTTTTCTCGCTGCAACTCATTTTTTCCGCTCCGTTATTTCTCAAAATTCTTTTCGTTCAACATTCGGATTGACTTTTTTTCTTTTGCGGCACATTTGATTGACCTTCGGCACCTTCTTCTCTTCTTCTTTAAGTTTTGCGAACCTGTCTTGGCACTCATTCAGCAAGTGAGCGCCTAAACTTGAGCCAAGTGTACCTTCCGGTCCCCGCGGGCTCATACGTGTGGCCTTCGAGCATCCCCCTTTCTGTTGACAGCAGACCCCCTTTTTTCACGCGGCATACCGATCTCGTAAGTGTCTTCCTCAAGACTTTCAGGGTCCCCCTTTTCATGCCTCCCGAGGGCTTTCCCCCCCCCTAAACCTCTCCGACCCCCCCTCTCTCCCTTGTCTGCTTCCGCCCAAGGATTGCCATCCCCCCAGTTTCCAAAGTATTTGTCGTCCGAAGCCACGGCTCCCTTCGTCTGAAGCTTACCTGTGTGGGTGGACTTTCTTTCCATTGTTTCTGCTTAGTTTTTTTTTCTTTCTTCTGGTTGGACCGGCCGCCCCCAAAAACCCCTCACCCCTCTAGCCCTCTTCTATTGCCCAGCACAATTGGCCACCAACCACCGCCGATCCTTTCCATTTGTTTACAGGCTCCCTGCCTTTTCCTGCAACCTTTAAGCCGAACTAACCAGCCGGACGTTATGACGCAACTTCTCCCAATTTTTTTGTTCTGAAAACCCAAACTGCGCGTTCATGTAGAGGCTAGTGATTCAACCCGTCATAGCCATGTGACAAAAACCGCTTCCCTTCTTTTTTCATTGAGCCCTTTTTTTCCTCACCGCCGGGTCCCCATGCCCGTAATTTTGCGATAAATTTTTAATCTCGACATGGTCTCACTCTCTGCCGGGTTTCCTTTTCCAATGGTCTACAGTTGCTCATCTGTTTCTATCTCCATTCAAAAGAGTTTTTTTTTTCTTTTTTCGGGTTGTTTTTCATCATTTCCTTTCCTCTACCCCTCACCTCATCCTCTCCCCTTTTACGAATGGGAGAGGAGGCCCCTTCATGCGACCAATTATCCGTTTGCGCTACGTGAAACCTTTTGTTTTTCTCAATCTTTTTTCTAGTTTCCTCGTCCTTTCCAAGCCATCCAGAGGATCCCTTCTCTACTCCGTTTGCTTCTGGGTTCCCGGAACGACTTTTCTTTTCCCTTTCGTCCGGTGCCTTCCCGGTAATTGTTTTCCCTCGTTTTGTTTACTTGCATCTTTCCCGCGATGTTTTCCTTCCTTGTCGTTTTGATCTTGCAACTTTCTCACATTTCGCGGGAATTTCTTTCTTGCTCTTTCCGTCGGCTCGACCTTTTTCCTTGTTGTCACTTTTTGACCCTAGCATTCGGGATGCTTTGCCGTAATTTTTTTCTCATCAGGCGTTGCGACTTGTTGCGCCTTTTCTCCCGTAAAAACACTTTGGTGATTCCCCCCTTTTCTCGGTGCTGCCCCTCCTAAATCGGAATAAGTCCCTGAGCTTTCCTTCATTGTGTCCCGTGCGTCTTTGCTTCCCTTGCTCCTTCGACACATGATCCCGGAGCCCCTTCTTTTTTCCTGTACAAACCCGGCTCCTTGTTCCTGCCCATAACTTATTTTCTCCCCCTCGTTTTAAACCGTCAAATTAAGGACGTTCCTTTACGCCGTTTTTTTTTCTCGAATTTCTCTTTCACATCTCTTTTTCTTGAATTTGCG
>Ga0179593_1360721_pt1 | contig 15777 bp, 17 predicted proteins | sample CZODoug2_1_08_16_FD_185931 | JGI IMG/M metagenome (GOLD analysis project Ga0179593, IMG submission 185931) | Vadose zone soil fungal communities from Angelo Coast Range Reserve, California, USA - CZODoug2_1_08_16fungal (PacBio error correction) | ecosystem: Environmental > Terrestrial > Soil >... | reverse complement strand
CTTTTTTTTCCCGGTATCACCGAACGATCGCCCCTAGTGACGAGTCTAGTTTCCTTCCCCCGTTCTCTCCACGCATGAATAGGAGTACGCAATTTCCCAGATTTTCCTCCCCCCTTCCCCTCTCTTAGAGTCTCTATTTCCTTCCCCCTTTTTTCTACGCTCTTCATCAGTTCGCGTTTCTAGGGTGACTTTCTTTTTACCCGAAGTTTTCTCTCTGAATGCTGGCAACCCTATTCGCTCCCTCTTTTGGTATCCTGAGAGACTGCCAAGAAGAGCCCTGTTTCTTCCCTGATCGCAAGGGCATCACGGAGGCCTTCTTTCCTTCCCCTTATTCGTTAATCTTCGCTCGATTTTTCTCGGACCATCCTGTTTCTCTTTCCCCGCGCATGTCCATCCCTTTTATCCCTTCTCCTCCCCCTCCTCCAAAAAAAAAGGTGGTAAGATAAATTTCCATTTCCCTAGAGTTTCATTCCCCTACTTTCTGACTGACAAGCCCTTTTGAGTCCTTGAACTCGACTTTTGTGGGTTGGTTCCTTCGTCGCTACGCGCCCGAAGTCTTGTGAGGTTTCGTCCTGCAGGCACCCTCCCTTCCTTACGGACGATCATTCCCTCCCCAAAGTCTTTTTATATCTCTTTTCCTTTCCAGAGCGTTACCTGATCGGCTCTCCCTGTTTACCTGTGACACCCCCTGCCGTATCAGCGCCGTGATAGGAACTTTGGTCCGGTGGCTGTCGAGATGGACCTCCCTTCTTTAACCTCCCCGGGACCCTTTTCCGATACGACAGAAACTCCCTTCCTGTTCCCCCCCCCGTCTACAGCGCCCCTCCTCTCTTTTGAATATGTCGTTGGTCTTTCCTCCTCCCCAAAAACAACGATTTTTTTCGTCTGGAGTCTAGCACAAGAACGACTGGAGGATGTCATTTCTTTTTTCTCGTCTTTTTATTCTAGATAGGAAAGAAGTCTTCTTTGATAGGATTAGAAATCTACCGTTTTTTTTGTAGTGCTTCCCCCCCCCACCGCCACATCTCCCACCTGAAGCTCACTCTCTGATGTCCCCCCACCGACCGCGGCAGCGTCCAGAGTTCTTTCTTGTGTTGGGATTTAGCCCGCCCAACCGGTGTTTTAAGCAGTCATCTCGTGTCTTTTTTTTATACAGACCCCCCAGGTCCCTAGCTCTGGGCTACCGAGGACTCCCCCCTTTCGGACCTAATTGGAGTTTTATCGCTCCCCCCCTCAAGAGTCCACCCCTCCCTTTTTCCCATTACTGTTTCCTGTCAGAGCCGAACGCGATTTACCAGGATCCCCTCGCGGGGAATATTTAGTTTTTCCAAAGTTCCCTGTCCCCGCGAGAGAGTAGTCACTCTTTTCCTGCAACTCTCTTTTTTTCTCTCATCTATGCGACTCCGGTTTTTAGGCTTATCTAAGAGCTTTCGTTTTTCTTGCCCACCAGAGCGGGGCGACGGCGTAGCAGGTGCCTTCCGCGAGAGATTGAATCCCGCGGGACGATCTTTTCACCCAAACGTGCGGTTATCTCGGTCCTGACCTGATTTACCAGTTTTTTCTATGCGCCTTTTGATGATCTGCCACGCCCCTTGCGTGGATTCCCCCTCTTCGAAGAAAGAATCTGCCCCTTCCTTCGCGATTGCCACTAGACTTTCTCCGAGCGTACGAAAGGTTTCCACAGTAGGGTCCGCGCAGCTCAACACAGCACTTTCCCGTTTCCCCCCGGCGTCCCTCCCTCCGAGATGTTCCTCTCGAGTGTACATATCTTTTATTTCCCCTCAATCCCCCCCGTGGTGTGTTGCTAGAATTTTTTCCTCACGGCCCGCCCCCCCGTGTCCCTACGCGTAGTTCTCTTTCCTTCCAACCTGATTTCCTTTGTTGGCATGCGAGCGGACCCCACTTTTCCTCGCCTTATAGACTCACTTTTTTCGAATGGAAACCCCTTCTCCCTTTCTCTGGGATTTAAGCTGAATAGAGTTTCAAGCCAATGGCTCTTTTCATCAGTGTAGTCCCCGAGCCCCCGGCCAGAATCGTCTTCCCTTTTTCGATAAGAGTCCGACTTTCTTCCCCCCCTTGTCATTCCTCAACGTCGTCCTTTGACCGACCTACTTCTCGCCCCCCCGTTTTTTGGGTGTTTTGTGTCCCTTTCCCCCAGCTCTTCCCCCCCTCCCCTTCAACACGCCTTCGACTCGATTTCGGCCATCGGCTGGAATTACTCCCACCTACTTCTGGCGAATGCTCCGATTGGTCCCGAAGTTGCCCGGTTAACAGAGAGAAGTGTTTTTTTCTTTTTTTGATTTTGCGGCCTCACCAGGATAGTTCGTTGCGCGCATTTGAGTGGTTTGATCTCGTTTCCCCAAGCCCTTCCCCTTTCAATTGAACGCGTGGCCCAGCCAGCGGCCTTCCCTTCTATCTAGTTGACTAACGACTATTCGTGTACGCCCCCCCAACAAAATGTTGGGATCTGACCCCCCCCTTCCCCCCCAGATGTTTCCCACTGCCTGTCTTGTATAGTCATCCGGTTGCATTCTTTCATCGGGCGATGTTGGCTTGTGATGTCTTCCCAATACTGAACGAACCAACCCCCAAAAACTGGTGTCGCTGTCTAGCAACTAGTAATAGGTGCATTGCTCTGAATTTAAGAGAGATCAAACTTCCCCCCTCCCCTCAAAGTACTATTCCCTTCCTCCACCCCGAGGCCTTTCCCGAAGTTTCTGTTGTTGGAACCATTTCTGATCCATCTTTCTGAGCTTAGCTACCTTAGAAGGGGTGGCTCCCAAGGAGGGTTCTGGAGTCCTCTTCCCCCTTTTCTTCCCCAGCGTGAGACCCTTCCCCCCCCTTTCCCCCCATCGCTCCACGAACTGCCTTGAATCCCCGTGACGGTACTCGAGACTCCGACCTTCCGCTCTCGCGGCTGGTGTACTGAGATTTTTCGTGAACTCCCTCTGGTAGTAGAGATAAGAGAGGGTTGCCATCCTTTTCTTGTTGACGAGCTTTTATTCTCTGTGCAGAAACTCACAATCCGTGTGCTTCTAGAGCCCTCCAGGAGAGTCTTCTTTCCTCTGAAGCGCCGTGTCTTTCTCGACGAGGCCTTCCATCCTCCGTTCCCTCTCAGGAAAAGCTTATTCCGTCCTCTTTCTCTTCCCCAAATTTGTTCCCTCCTTCCCTTACTTTCCCGTGACCTGCCAGCTTGTCCCCTCCCAGTTTTTTTGTCGGACAACCAGTCTATTTCAAGAGAGCGATTTAGAAGAGAATTTCCCTTTTCCTTCCCCCAGTCGGCCCTCCTCCTTCTGCACCTTCTAGTGGACCTCCAGACTTTTTTCCCCCCCCTCTCCAGTTACGGTTTCCGGATCAAACATCATTTCTTTTCTCTACCCACGCATTCCGCGTCCTCCCTCCCCCCCCTTTTGATTACACTGTTTTCCCTTTCCCCCGAGCCCGACCCCGGGTGCGCTTCTCCTCCTTCCTCGATTTCAAGATGCCGACCCCCGTACTGCCGGGGTCGGAATGGCGTTCCGCCCTTTTTTTTTCATCACGAGTGGTCTGGCCTTCTGTGTCTTCCCCCCCTCTCTTCGTCATGACGCGATTCCCCTTTTACTCCCAGGATCCTAAGTTTAGATGACTAACTATATCTCTCCTTTACCTGAGCTATTTTCGTCAATCGCCACGGCGCGTTCCTGTTACGACTTATCGCTCGGATCGCCTCTTTTTCCTCCCCCCCCGGTACGGTTCCATCGTTCCCCCTCCCATTCCCATCGAACGGACCGGCAGTTCCCTATTTACCCCTCTTCTTTTCCTCTGCCGTAGAAGTCTCGGACTGCTTTTCTTTTTCCAGAGATCAGTTTCCGGTTTCCTTTTCGATCGCGGTTATACTGCCCCCCCCCGTATTATTTACTTTGAGCGGACGATCCCCGGCTCTCCGCCTGTAGTCGTCTCTAATTTCCTCCGGCCTGAGGAATCGTTTTTTGTTTTTTTTCTTCTTGGATGCGTCGGCATCTTGTTTCGACAAGTACCCCCCCACCTCCTCCTTCTGCATACCGCCACCTCTCAGACCACCCGGTTCCTCCCCTATCTTCCAGCCTCCCCTCCTTTCTCTCGCACGAAGTAGTCTGAATGACTTTCTCCCCTCGGACGTTCGCTTTCCGCACGCCACCTCGATTAATCCTTCGTCGCGCTGCGCGCCTAGTGAGTTGTGCAGTCGGACAGCATTCCGGAGCTCCTCCATGAGTATGTAAACTTCCCCCTCTCATGACCGACAGCTTTCTTCCAAACTGAGAGGCTCCCAGTGACACCCGGACCCCCCTGCGTTTTTCGAGCCTTTGCTATGCTTAATACCGGCAGGCGACTGTTTTTGTGATCTCTGGCGCGGTCTGGAATTGAGCCAGTCCCTCTTCCCCCTCCCAGATCCCAGCATCCTGGCCGTCACACCAATTCTTACAGCGCGATCGAAGCTCGAATATGTTTCATCGGGATCCCTTCCCAAAGATTGGCTTCTTCCCCCCCCCCTTCCTTTTTTTAGAATTCTTTTTCCCCCCCCATAACCTGACTGCTGGCCCTTTGGGTCCGATGTGGATTTTGCTTTTGCCAAATCGATCAGATCTGCCTCGGAACGCCCTATTCCTTTTGATACCTTAGACAAGAGTGGTTTTTTGGGTGTCAGGCTGCCCTACAGCACCGCCAACCTGAAGGCTGCGATGCAACCCCCTTTCCCTTTCTAAGCCCTTTTGCCCCCTTTTCCCTTCCCACTCTCTTTTGGGGGGGATAGAGCGCCCCTGGGTTTTAGCCCCTTGAACGCGTCGAGTGTTAGTCCCCCATTTCGCATTAGCACACTCCTCTGGATTTTCCCCCCGTCTGACTTCATGTGGTTGTTTTTCAGACTCCCCCCCAAAAGCATCTCCCTCGAACTATGACAGCAGGGGGCCGACGCGTAAACCCTTGCTAGCAACCATCTCCCCTCTCCTTATGGTTACCCCCCCTTCCCCACGTCTTCCAATCTTACCAGATAGAAAGAAGTGTTGTAAGTTTGAGTTTTTTTCCCCCTCTCATAGAGTAGAGCTTTGAAGTTTTTGTACGCTCTTTGCCTGGAAAGCCAACAACTCCGACCCCCCTTTTTTTCCGAACTCAGGCGTCGTTCTGCTTCGGCCAGTTACTTTCCTCCTCGGGACGATTCAATCACTGTAGAGTTCCCGCTTGAAGACTTTATTCCCCTTTTCCTATGCGAGTCGGAAGGTATCACCCAGCTACTTCTTTGGCTTGATAGTCTCTAAACTCCTGTCTTCCTGCTCTCGTGACACGGCTAAGTCCTCTTCTCCTGCCCAGGTGACAATAGGGGTCTCTTTGACCCTTTTCGCCCCCCAACATCCTAGGTTGACGTCACCCCCTTCCTCCTCAGACGATGTCCCTCTTGCGAATTGAACTGCTCGCCTTGATATTTTCTCCTCCCCTGTTGAGACCGAGATGATCTCTCCGTCGGATTTGTTTCCACCGCCTCGTTTAGAGGTAACGCACGTCTTTTGGACTTCTCTCCTCCGGATTCACTGGTCGTATTCTAGTAATTACTCCCCCCTCCGCCGTTGGTCACCGTTTTCTCCCCTCTGTCTTTCTTTTGGACCTCTCTTCCGAGTCCCCCCCCCAGGTTTTTTCTCTCGTGTCATATAGCTGAACCGTCCCCCTCCATCTCCCAGGCGCGATACCCACAATCCCACACCCCGATGGATCCGAGATCGCACCGTTCCTTTCATCGAGACGATCCTACGCCCTGCTACCTTTACCTCTCTTTTTTCTTTTCGCGGGAGCGGCAATTATAGCAGCCCCCTCCGTAAAAAACTCTCTTCTCTCTAGGTTCCCTCCGACACCTACTCGGCGATAAGGAGCGATTCCGACTTTCTTTCACAAGGCGAGTCCGCGCCCGGCGTGTAGATTTTTTGTTGGACTTGCACGGAAGGAGTTTTTCTTTCCGCCCCTCTTTCTTGGTGGCGGGCCGACACCTCCACCCAATGACAAGAGGGCCCCAGAAGCTTCTTTCGATAGAGCTCTTCCTTCGTGAATTGTCCTTTGGCTTCCTGGACAACTAAACTGAATTCGTGCATGCTCCCGAAAACCCCTTTTTTGCTCTTTGAATAAAAATCCTCTCATTCCCCCCCTCGTCCCCCCGCATGTCTGATGTTACCTTTTAATATCTTTTCTCTTCCTGTGGCGGTTCTATGGACATACCGCCTCACCAACCCCCCCGGGACGAATTTCGAATGCGTGATCCCTCGACTTTACATATACCTTTTGTTCTCGATCAGAGCGGATTTTGAATCCCTCCCCTTGTCTTGCTCTTTTCTTGATTACTAGCCCCTCGGACTTTCTTTCATGGTCCGGTTTATTCCCAATTAGACTAAGGAGGATTAGAATCCTTGTCCCTCCCTGTTTGAGCGTACCTGAAGGAGTTGGCTTCATAGTCTCCTGGTCTCCCTCCAGATGTTTAGGTTCATTACCCCCCTTCCCCCCCCCCCCTCCCCTCAAAATGTGCAATGAAGACCTTTCCTTTCGCGATCAGCCGGATCGCTACCCCCCTTGAAGCAGGACAGGGTTTTTCCCACGTCGTCTCGCCCTTCTTCACGAAGATGTAGGATTACTTCTACTCCCCTTTTCCCCCCCCTTCAGAGTGAGGTCCTAGTTGCCTTGACGAACCCGAACCCCACCTACTCCCGTTGACGCTATGACGAGTTCGATGCGCCGTCGCGTGAGCTGAAGTTCTTTAGTTGTAAGGTCTGCTCGTGACTCCTTTTTCTTCAGAAATTAGTGAAGAGCTTCCCCTTCTGCTGACCGCTTTGGATCACCGGTTCTGCGATCGCTTAAGCTTTACTAAGTTCTTTAAATGGAGTGTTTGTCGACACATAAGGGTCTACTATTTTTTTTTTCCCCAAAGCTAGTCCTTTGGTACATATTCCTTTCCTCAGTGTTTACCTTCCTCTCCTCTTTCCGGCGTTTGCCGTCGCCCTTCAAAACCCCCATGAGAGATCCTCCACGCTATTTTTTCTCCCGTACCTTTTCCTCCGGAAAATTTTCTCCCTTGTTCCCCTTCCTCTCCAACCTATAAGGATCTAGTTCTTCCCCTTCCAGAGGCTCTGAATCATCCCCGCGGACCTCCGGCGTCTTTCGCGTTACAGGCAGTCCCCTGTTCCTTTGCGGATGTTCCAGCGTACTCCGTTCGTATATAAAGGAGACGAGCCTCTCTCCTTTTTCCTTCGGTAACTCCGTTCTTTTCGTCAATCACGGCGTTTCAAGTTCGTTCAGAACGGATCGAACTTTGTCCGACAAAGGTCAGTAAAGTCTTGAGGACCATTCCTTCCTCCCCATTCCTCCTCCTTACCTGAAGTCAGAGGTACTCTTTTCGCTTTCCCTCTTTCCCCATGAGATCCTTGATTTGCTCGAGGCGCACGAGAATCACAGTTCCGGACCCTTCCTCTAGGTTCGAGAGCCCTGGAGAGCCAGATGTGTTTATCCTTTATCCTCTGGCCTCCCTCTTCAGGACTACCCTTTCTTTTTTTCTTTTTTCCCCAAGGCGCGCCGCCTCTCTTTCTCCCTGCGGGATCTCGCTTCCCCCCTCATCTCCTTAAATCTATTTGGTAGACACGTTTAGTACCCGGCCTTGCATCCAGATAGAAATTCTACCCAAATTTTTTAGACCCCCCCTTTGCGTACGACCTCCCCTTCCTTCCCCTGTGCGCTGCCCCCTCTCAGGCCTGTCGATCAAGAGGAGTTCATTAAGGAAGAGGCATATACTCCTTTTTAGTCTCTCCTCTTGAACGCTTCTTGTGAGGTTTTTCTTCTTCCCGCAGGAATTCCCCCTCCCTCCCAAGCGTGGCCACAACCCTCTTTATGTATTGGACCTCCCCTCCCGGCTTTCCACGAGAGGCTCTCGAAGTGACCCGGCCAGAGTTCGAGAGCTGCTTCGCTCGTAGATGACCGTCCTTTTCTCAGGGTGCCCGTAGCTTTGATTGTCGCTTCTCACTGCGCGAAAAGTTTCCCGATCTCAAGACACTGCTTTTACGTTCAAACCAGATCAGAGCAGATCAGCAATCCCTCCCTCCGCAGAGTCCTCCTCACCCTAGACGTCTGCGGCCGCGGTGATTATAGACCATGAACGACTTGGTTGGACGATGCTCAGCGCAATCGACTGATCGCTCTTTCAAGACTTCTTCTCTTTTATCCGGTTTCGCCCCCGGCCAAAGTTGGGTTGTTTAGTCCCCCCTTGGCACAAACAGCTCCACGAATTGACCAGAGCAGATGCAACCTGCCCTCAATCACATGAGGTTCCGAGTTCCCCCCTCGATTCTTTTGCTTTCCGCCCGACCCCGGGTTTTTCGAGTTTTAAGCGTCCGTCGTATTTTCCCACAAGGCTAATGCGACTCTTTCCTCCCTTGAATATTATTTTGCCACTTTTCGGACTGTTTGTTTTTGTCGACCTACACGCAGCGAGACCCACTAATTCATTTTTAGGACTCCTCAAGACCGATCTCCCTCCCCTCCCTAGAGTCGTCTTCCCCAGTCGCCACTTCTTCAAATCGAGCGCCCCCCTCTCCCGAAGTATCCGAGCTCCTCCCTTAGTCAGATCTCTTCGGCCGAGTTCGCCTTTGTACGCGGCTCCCATCTGCAACTCCACCCGAGCCTTTAAACGAGCGGTAGAGATGCTTTCAGTTTATTTCTTCCCCTGAGTATAGCTTATCCCTCTTTCTACTTGCTCATCAGGTTGCCTTTTATTAGATCTACGATTCTGGCCATTTGCGATACGGCCAAAGAGATCCAATCAGGCCACTTCTGACACGAGTCCCGTATTACCCTCCCCCTCTGACGATTTGGTCGCGTCCGTTTTCCACGTGCTCCGGAATTAGTTTTCTGCTCTCCTAATACGTTGAAACGGGCCGCGCTAGCCCAAACACCTGTAATCAGTCGGTTCCCCCTCTCGAGCCTAGAGCACTGCTTGAGATTTTTCCCCCCTCCGAAGGTGTTGGGAGAGTGGCGTGTTCACGGAGACTCCCCCTTAAGCCCTTTTTCCGTCCTACCCCCCTGTGACCCAGCCCTCGGGGCCGTAGAGCGTCCTTTTGGTTTAAAAATTTTTTAGATAGTACCCAGTCCTGTCGATTTGACCCCCTTTCTCTGCTCCCCTCTGCTGTCGTAAGGACTAGTGTAATCACATTTAGAGAGTGGAGCCTCTGTAACTCGCCTGCAAATCCCTCTCTTAGGACAGAGAAAGACCCTTCTTCTCCCCGACGACGGATTTTAAATCGAGCCTCTTTCGCAACAGAAACCTTCTCCCTTCCCCGTAACTCTCCTTTGGTGGGAGTTCTTCGATCTGCAGTCCCAGCCTGCTTTAAAACGATACGACTGATGATGTCATTCTTCCACGTTTACCCCTGGAGCCCCCCGATTGGATATTTTGATTTTAACTGGTCCCCCGAGCTGCGATGCCAGCATCTCTTTCGCGGAAAAGGAAGGATTTTCTCCCGGGAGCCTCTTTTTTTGTGGAGGCTCGAAACCAAACCCTGTCACAAAAGCGTGGAAACCCTTCGAAGAGTTCCCCCCCCCCTTTCTAGCGTCTCCATTCCTTTCCGGTCCCACACGTACCCTCCATTGATCTTTCCCTGGGAATGTTTGGTCCGCGGCGAATCCCCCCCCCCCCCCCCCGAAACGACGTTCTCCGCGCTCCCTTTCGTACTTCTGCATCGCCTCGTGATCGTGCCCACTTTATGCTGATGCTTGCATGGACTCCTTACGAAAAAGGTTTCTATTGCCCCTAAGCTTCGAGTTTTCTTTTTCCCTACCTTCGATTTTTCTATAGCTTTCCGAGCGGCTGACCCCCAGCGGACCGCCCTCTTTCGGTCTTGGATAGATCACCTCACCTACGACTCCTTTTGGGTATACCGATTCCTCCCTTAGTTCCTGATCCTAATGTCGACTTTTTCTCCCCTTAAGGGTGTCTTTCTATCTAGACCAGCTCCTCTTCGTCTCAGTTCATCGAATCGCACCAACCGCATGACCTTTTCTTGCTTTCATCTTCCTTGCATAAGAGGCCGGGTTTCCCAGTCTCATTGACGCAGGTAGGATTATTCTTAATCTCTTGTGTCCCACAGCCTTTTCTTTTTTTTTCTAGGCCTCTCCTTTCTTGGTGATGAACCCAACCTCCCCCAATCCGTCTCTCTCTACGATCTGTCGCATTTCGTTCTCTGTCCTCCCGTCTTCTTCGTTTCTTTCGTTTCCCTCCGGGAATTCCCCTCTGGATCCCTGAAACTGACGCTGTCCCAGACGATGGCTTTTCCCCCCCTTGTGGGTATGGATCTTTAAATCTAATATTCTGAACTTCGTGGTTTACTCGACCACAGTTGGTACGCGCTTCGTCCACGCAGTTTTTTCCCCTTTTTTTCAAACACCTGTTCCTCCTTCCCCCTCCTCTTTTGGAGGCTCGAGCCAGAATTCCGATCGTTTCCTTTCTATTTGATGTCTTACCCTGCATCGATCGGTTGGCCACGATCGAAATGTAACCTTTTTCTTTTTCACCCTCCGCCCACGCGGATTCGTCCTCCTCAGGCAGCGTCTCTCCTCTCCTCCGTCTTTCCGAATATTTTCCCCCTCCTCTTTGGCCGGCCTGGGCGGACAAAGAGCGGCCTCCTTCTAGGTACTTTGATTTTCTCCGTGGAGATTTTTCAGACTTTTTTAACCTAATCCTTTGTGTTATTTCGCCCTGCAAAGCGATAATGTGTAACCGACGGATTCGGATCTCATCCTCGTTCCGCCATGGTCCCCCCCACCCCCCCCCCCCCCCCCCCCCAATCCACTTGATGACTTCTTCCCTCTCCTCTCTATGCCGTCTCTAGCTGACTTTAATCAAGATGTTGACGCTATGAATTTGAGCGTTTTGATCGGGGAGGCGGATAAATTTTCCTGGGTCCTCCTGTTCGATCTGAGTGTTCCTTCCCCGAGATGGTTTATCTTAGCTACTCACCCCCCTCTTACTTAGACTTTTTTCGAAGCCTCTGTCTGCCTCGAGCGTCTGCCTGCGGGCCGCTTGTCGACCCTTTTTTTCGACATTCTTTTTGTCCCGGAGCCCCATCCTCCTTTTTCTTTTTTGCTCTAACTCATGTCCTACCCCATTGTGGTCCGTCGCCATCCCTTGCGCTCGGCACTACAGTCGATCAACCCTGGCTCGTCGACAGTCGGTTCCCTTCCCCCTCTTAGCTCTCCTTCCTCATCTAAGCTCGTCGCTCGTGGCCAATTTTTTCTTTTCGGGGTTCCTCAGCAGGCACAAATGTCCTCCAAGTTCTGTCACCACCCGTTACTTTTCCTTCCTGCCGACAGCTGCTAAACTCTCCTCTCTCCGTACCCCCTGAGAGAGCGCGCGCACCCTTTAATACTTCCTTTTTTTTAGTTGGTTGTTCGCGTAGTTTCGGTCCCGCGCAACATCTACCTTTGCGATAGACCCCTACGGCGGTACTGCTCAACAACGTCGACAGCGCCGATCTAAGAATTACTGTTCGTCTCCCACAACTGACGTCTCGCCTCCCAGAAGTGGCTGAACCGTCTTCGGTCCGCTTGGGATTGAGATACGCGGCTGAAATCGATCAGATCGACCATCATAGGCCCTCCTTCTTTCTCCTGAGTTGCGTATATCCTCTTTGTGTTCGTCTGAGTCATTTCCCCTCCCGCAAAAAGACTTTTCCTCTCACGTAGCTTTTACAATTAAAGCGCGCGCGGTCAGAAGATCATTGTGAGTGTTTTCTCTCCCAACAGGGGGTTAGCTAGGCCCGTCGTAGTCTTTCTAAGCCTTCTATCGCAGGAAGACGCTGTCCCCGCGTTGGTGACTAATGGTTGGGTTTGAAACACTCAGGCGTCCAGCGACTATTGGTTTAGTTTTTGACCGAGATTGCTTTCTTCCTCGTCCCCCTTTCAACGTCAACTCGCTCCGCCCTTCCTCCCTTCAGTAGTCCTCCCGCTGGAGATAACTAGTTTTTTGAATGCTTCTATTTCTTCTCACGAAAACGAGAAGACCAAAAGAGCGGGGCGACGATTCGGAGGTTTTTTTTTTTGGCAAGGTCGATTCTTTGGTCAACTCGTGCGCTACACATTTCCCGGTCGAGCCCGACGACTTGCCTGGTGAGAGCGTGATTTCACAAGAGATAGAACTTCCCCCTTTTTAAGAGCTTCCTAGCAGCGGCCACTGTCTATTGCGCTTTCCTCTCTACCTTTTAACTTCCTTCGCGCGAACAGGGAACCAGTCCCTTTTGAACTTCCCCAATTCCAGATGTGAGTTTCCACTCCTAGAGAAGGAGGTCCACGTTTTCCCTGATCATCTCTAGTTAATTGTTTTTTTTATGAGAGATTCTAGTTCACGGAGCGCTCTTTCCCCCTCACGGATTCCGCGGGTGACTCAGTTGCGTGTTTGGATCTGCGGGACATCATGTTCCCTTCAGTAATAGAACCTACCCTGGACAACGCTAGTACCGGCTAGTGGCTGATTTTTTCTTTCCATTTTTTCATAACTCCCATTTTAGTTGAGCTTCACAGGATGAGAGCCCTCCAAAGACAGCTTAGGACCGTCACCTCTCCACTATGTATCCCGAATACAAGCTTGGTCTCGATAAAGCTTTACCCCCCCCGCAACATGCCGACTCTTCTTCTCAAAACGCCTTTTTATTTAGTTGGAGGGCCTTCCTCAGTGCGCGTACCCAACACGCTCGAATACGTCTGGTCGTATTCTCCTCCCTACGGGAGAAGCTCCATTGGACTGCCCTTTATTCCTACTAGCATAGAGGGATTTCGCGTTAGCGGCTAAAGGCTCCTGAACAAAGTGGCTTCGGTGCTCCTTCTTTTTGGATGAAGCCCCCCCCACCACGCACCAAATCCACCAATACCGACCTGGCTTGATAGGAGATTAATTCGATTGGGGCACCCTCCATACTACGCGGCGTGAGTGGAAACACCTTTGTGTCTAGGCCCTCTCTTTTCGTTTCCCGCTCTCCGGGAACGAGACGCAGCATGTAGGTCTCCCACCCGTTTTATTCTTTGGAATATGGCGCTGTTTGCTGGCATGACCTTGAAGACAACCAACACGGTGATTCGGAAGACAGCCAAGAGAATACGGCAGGTCCATAGCCTGGCGCTGTCCCTTATTTATTGAGAGCCTCCATCCAGAGATTTCTTGTTCCGCCTACCTAGTTCCACGAGTCTTTTTTTCGAGTTAAATATTACTTCCTTCGCCGGTCCTCTATGTATCTGGTCGTCAAGGTCGTGTATGATTCAAGGTTTAGGAGCTGGCGCAGTCATCCCGCCATCGCCTCCACGCACCTGAATTCTTCCGGTCATTCAGCGTGTTTCAGCAGAGCCCCCCGCGACGGATGTTTCTTTCTAGCCCTAGTTGAAAGCCTTTTGCTTTCCGTTCGATACGCGGTGCCAGACGTGGAGGAGGCGAAGGAATTATCCGTTAAATGCCCCCCCCCTGCTTCTCAGCCTCGAGACCCCTAGGAGATGTCGCCCTTTTTCCCAGATGATCGTTTTATCCTCTCTTAATAGAAGATGCGATTTTGCCGAGGCGCAACTAAGAATGCCCTTCGATGGAGTCGTTACCCTGTGATTCCCCCGGACCCTCTTTTTCGAAGGGATTCCTGATGAGGGGGCTCCCCCCCTTTTCTTTATGTTCGGATTTGATCGACGCGAGATCTAAGGCCGTACAAACTAGTCTTTCTAGTGGATTCTTGAAAATAGAGTCCCGAGAGATCTTTTATTTGAACAGGGGCCCACCACCCTCGCAGATTTTTGGTGCAACGCGATGACAAGAAGGCGTCCGACCAACCTTTTATCTTTCAGAAGCTGATCTCAGCTGCGTAAGAAGGCAGTATTCCTGCCTCGAATCAGTACTAGACTGCCCGGGTTCGGATGTCTCTACGTACGGATTTCCATCAGAGTGGTGGAGGCGGAACAAAGATTGCTCGTTCTGAGAGAGACTTCTTTTACCCCCCTCAGACTAAGGCGATTCTTTATCCCCTCTTTTATTTTCACTTTACGTTTTTGTGAGAGAGTCTTCTCGTCCATAGCCATTGCTTCCTTTAGTAACGGATGCTTCGACGACCCTCAGGTCCGCCCAGGTCGTACAGAAACGTTATTATTCAAGCCCCCCATGCCCTTCCCCCTTTCTTCCCCCTTCCCGCTAGATGATTCCCATGACTTGAAGCTGAATCCGTAGACGAGGTTCCCTTTTCTTTTTCTGTCAGCACCGAACCCCCCCCAGCATTGTTGGTGCGTAGTTCCGTTCGATCGCGTGTCGCCCCGCAGAGATATGTTTACATGATTTCCCAGAATTAAGCAGTAACGTTCTCTCTCCTTTAGTCCCTCGGCTCTTCTCCAGCCGGATTTTGGTGCAGGACATGCGGGAAGATGCGCGTCGATCCCCGACGGCCATCTATGGTGTCTCCCTTTGTCTAAAAAGAGATGGGCAGTGCATCCTTTGCTAGTAAGCGATCGCTAACCCCTCCTCCCCTCGGCAGCTTTTTTTTTAGGAAGTCCTTTCTTTCTCGTCGCTCACGAGGCAATGACACTCTTCTGCAGTCCCCCCTCCTAAATACCCCTTTATCTCCCCGTGCCCGTGTGCGTCGTAGCCGCAGCGATCCTCTCCTTTCAAAGAGTATGGAAACCCAGCTCTTATCAGACTCTTCCTTACATCGGAGTCTTCCCCCTACGACCAGTGCAAAAAGCCCGCGCTAGGCTTTCCGTTTGCTGAAGCCCCCCTGGGAGTTGTGGATCTTTTTACAATGTGCGACAGCGCGCCGAAGTTTCGCGATTCCCCCTTGCCCCCCCCCCAGGGAAGTCCCTTCAACCACGTCGCCCCTCCCAGAGAAGCTTTTCCTCCTGAGAATAGGGAGAAAGACGACCACCTATTCCCTTCGGACGGACTAGACGTTTTTTACGCGAGCCAAGACAGGGGCGCTTTCCTTTCTTTTCATTCCCCCCTTCGAGCTTTTGTAAGGAAAGACTATTTTTCCGTTTACGACCCCCCCCCTGTTTTTTGGGTGGTAGTCTTGACATGACAACTCCCCCAGATGCCCCGTAAGAGAAAAGCGATGCCCCCAGACGCCCTGCTCTCTCTTGCACCATTCCCTCCTTTCTCCCGTTGCGGGGGAAGCCTTGAACCCCCACCCTTTTTTGTCCTCCAGTTAACTCCGGTATCCCCCCCCCCTAGGTTTTGCTTTCCCTTCTGATAAGAAATCGTTCCTTCGGGATGGCCCGCTTCGGACGTCATGGTTGGCTTTATTCCCCCCCAACACACGCGCGCGCCCTCTTTCAACTCCCCTCGGGCCCGGACGCACGCGCCCTCGACCCAGATTTCGAGCCTTCCTACCTTTCGCAACGTCGAAATCTCTTCGGATTCGCCTAGAACTCATCCGCTAAGAGTGACGGCTTTGTACGCTTGCTCTAGTGACCTCCGACGAGAAAACCGCGTGGCGTACTATGCACTTTTTCACTCACACTGTTTTCTACGTTTCTGGCGATCTAGCTCAGTGTTTTCCCTCGGTATCCTGGCCCTGAAGATATTCCAGTTGCGCGTTCGCGTGGACACTAGATTTTTCCCTCTGGTGTCTTTTCCTGCCTTTTCACGCAGCAGCGACCTTTAGAGTCAAGGCTATCCTTTTTCATTCTGATTCGAGTGCGACGCCATGGGTGAAATAGGGCGCTACCTTCCCCCCCAACGCAGTAGTCAACTTTACCAGCGCGGTCCCCTTCTCTGAGAAGTGAAAT
>Ga0179593_1703565_pt1 | contig 15778 bp, 13 predicted proteins | sample CZODoug2_1_08_16_FD_185931 | JGI IMG/M metagenome (GOLD analysis project Ga0179593, IMG submission 185931) | Vadose zone soil fungal communities from Angelo Coast Range Reserve, California, USA - CZODoug2_1_08_16fungal (PacBio error correction) | ecosystem: Environmental > Terrestrial > Soil >... | reverse complement strand
GACATCAACAGATTGAGCCCTCATGTCTCTTTCCGCCACTGAAGGATACCCATACGATCGTATGGCCTATCTTTACCGGAAGCCATACTAAGTGTACCTCCTTCAAGATCCTCTAGATTTTTGTTCCCCTGAGTCCACCCCGATTCGTAGCGGTTTTTCCTTAGTCCCCTTATTTGAACTGAGTTCCCACCATCGCTCTATTGTGCCGCCTCGCGGATAGAACAGTTCCCCAGGTCCTTCTTGGCCCTTGCGGTCGTTGGCCGCTTCACATCCCTTCTCTTCCAGTTTTTTTCGTATGGTTCTATTGAATTAACCCCCCTTCGATCGTTGCTGTCCTTCCAACGATTTTTTTCTCTTCTTTCACTCATTCCCCCTTTTTTTACGTCCTGCGCAACTTTTTTGGTCGGGTTGAGGACGCGCGTCCACTTAACCCCCTTTCTTGGTTAATTCACAGTCTTTAAAATCCTTTTTTTCTTCTTCACCTAGACTTGATAAACATTTTTGCCCCCAATACGCGCGTTGCTGAGCCCATCAACCCCTTGCCCGACAGGACGTTTCCCGATTGCCCTCCTGTGTTATTGCGCCCTTTTTACTTTTTTCCTCTATTCCGAGTGCCTTTTCCCAGCTGATCTCCCTTTTTATTTGTTCCTGCCCCCCAACGCGACTACCGCATACCACGTTCCATGAGGATGTGACTTTCAATTCATGTATCTCAATATGATGTTCAATAATTCATGTTTTGGATCGCAACTTTGTTATAAATTTTCTCCTTTTCTCTTTGAGGGTCTGGACTATTCTTCAACTTGTAGCTTTGGAGCCCCGTCTTCTCGCGACTTGTTTTTGTAGCCCATCCCCATCGCCAGATGGTCTGTGTACCCTTTCATCCTTCATCATGACTTACCCCCCCCAGACTTCCCCCAGGGCTAGCCGGTGTCATGAAGTCCTAGTTCCCCCTGACGTCCTTTAACCCGGAAACCTCCCTTTCTTTCTGGCCTAAGGAAGAACCCCTGTTCTCTTTTCCTGGCGGATCAAGAACGCCCTTTCCGAGTCCTACTTGTTCGCGATAGTCTTACGGGTTCTTCGATTTGCCGCCCCAGCCTTCCCCCACACGGTTATTTATCGGACCCTCCATTTTTGCTGTGGCCCCCGATTTCTGGTCCTCGGCCCACCGATCACCTCCATTTCCACTGTTCCCTTTCGCTCCTCTAAGTAGTTAATCTTTCCAATGCGATGGACATGTTTGGTTGTCTCTCCTTTCCTTGGTCGGACCGGCAGGTCCTTGGTTTCTCTTTCTTAATCCCTTCTCGGGTCGACCGGGCTTTCTCAAAGCCTTTCGACGGTGCTCAATTTCGGTTCTTGGAAAAACGTAGACTTTCCTCGTCCTTTTCCCTATACTTCATCTCTCCTATGGTCCTTTACGTTTTGTTTTTTTTTTAGAGATGAAAGTCTAATGCCTGTCGACCCTGCCCTTTATTTCCTCCTTGAACTTCGATAACTCTGCAACTACCCCCCCTTTTTTTCGTCCCGTTTTCCCGCATTTCTAATCCTTAGTGATTTCTGCCCCGCGGATGCCTTAGTTTCCAGGGACGCTGTCCCACCATTACCCCCCACACCTTCCCTCTTCTTCCTTGGCAACGCTGCACGTAGATTTTTTATAACGTTATCGTACGGCAATTGAGTTCCCCCTTTTTTCCTTCCTGTTGGCGAATCCCTCCCCCCCAGTAGCCAAATCAGCAATGCTCCCCTTGCAATTTTGTTTGGCCTTTTTCTTGATAGGCGTTCCCCTTTCCACTGCCCGTACTACCCTTTTTTTTTCAAGTCTTCCGTTCTCTGTTCGTCACATATTTCGTTATTGATTCCGCCTTTGAATTCAGATGCCCCCCTCCTACCATTTTGGGCCTACCCCCTGCTAACGGTAGTTTCAGCTTTTCTACCTCGTTCCTCTTTTTTGCCTGAAACTGCCTTCCTCCCCAGGCGAGTTTCCCTTTCCTCAGTAACTAAAAAGGTTTTCGTCCTTCCTTGGTAGTTAACCTTCCCTTTCTTATGGTTGTTCCCACAATCCGCGTCACCCTCAGTTGAGGTCCCCCCCTCAGTCCTGTTCTGGGGCTTCCGCCAAAAAGAGTATGGAATACTTTTTTTCTCTCCAATTCTTCGCAGTAGTTCGTTTTTTTTATGCTTCGACATATTCGCAGTACGAGACATACTGTTCAGTGTTTAGGTAGTTCCGGACTTCCCTTTTATTCATTTTTTCAATGCCCCCAACACCCCAAGGCTCGCAGCGCGTCCTGCTCGTATAGAGCCTTCCCTTCCAATCGCAATACACTGATGACGGTTCTTCTTTTCCCCAACCTGCTGATCCGTAGTATCATTGGTCGCCCCAATCCCCCCCCGCTCATTCTTTCTGAACCCCCTATTTTCATCCCTTTCTTGACGAAAAGAAAAGATTCTTCCACCACCCCGACTTACTTTCTTCAAGCGGTACCTCTTCAAGAACTTTTCACGTCTTCCCGGACAGCCCTTCCTGACTCCCTAACGGCTAGTCCTTCCTTACGTTGAACCGTAAACGCCTCGTCTAAGGATGGATTTTGTTGTTTCAAATTTCTTATATCCGCAATCCTACAAACCTGTTTTAATTCTGTGCCTCCTTCCACTCCTCGTCCTTTCACCAAAGATGTATATGACTGGTTCCATCTCGCTATCGTGTACCCCTTGTTGTCGTTCTACCTCTTGTCCGATACCCCTTTTTTTTTCATTTCCCGGGTACTAGTCGAAAACTAAGGCCACTTTTTACCGCCTCTCTCTTTAATCCAACTTCACCAAAGGAGACTGTCTCCTTCCCCTTTCCCTCTTTTTCCAGTTTTATTAAGATTCTTCTTCTTCAACTTCGGCTCGCAGAAGCCTGAGACTTCCATGAGTTTCTAGGACTCTTAACCCTAGACCTACCGCTGCCGCTCAGGCAGGTACTCCCCGACTTTTTCCTTGGGCTTCCCTCACTTTTTTTTTTTGTTGATTCTTCTTTCAGAATCCACTCTTCCTGCTCCCCGGTCTGGTAAGCTCGTTTTCTAACGTTTCGACCAATTACGTCGAACCTCGTTTTCCCCCTTGTGTGAAACTTCCAAATCGTCCCCCCACCACATATTTCTTTCGTAAGTCCCCGATTGGTTCACTACTTTCAGCCCGCGCAGATTTTTTTCTTTGCAATGGTGTTCCGAAGTCTTAGCGCCATCCTCCTTTTTAACGCACAGGTGAAATACACTTGACTCCCCCTTACCCTGATCTAATTAATGCCCAACCCATTTTTTCGTATCGAAACCCCCCAAGCCTCCCCCTTGCCCAGCGGATACATGTGAAAACCTTCGAGTCCTCACCCGGCCGGCCCGACTGTCGATGTCATCCCCTTCAGCCCCTTTCACCCTCTCCGCGCCGAACGCAGTTTTTCATGATATAGTCGAAGAACAAGCTTCACGACCCCTTCCCTTTCCTCACACTGGTACTAAACATGCGTACCTACCCCCCCCTTTTGGCCCTACCCCCATAACAACAAGGATTTTGCCAAACCCTTTTCCTGCTCCGGAGGCCCGTCCAAATCCATTAAACTGGAGCACTTTTTTTTTAGGATCCCCCACGCGGCCATGGCTCCCCCAGTATTAATGGAGGCCCCCAACTGCCCCGGACAAGTCACACAGGCCGCATATTAATGTCCGACTTAAGACGTCGGACTTCATTGCATATTACCAACCTGTCACTTCCTCCCTCCCTCGCTGATCGTCAACCTGGTTTCTGTTTATTTTCTTCGTATCACCCCCTTTGTTTTCTTCGAACCTACTGTTTCCCCTCTTGGGATTTTCTTCTATTGATCATACCCCCCCTTTCTCTTTCCTCCTCCTCCTTGAGAGCGGAATAATCGGCGAACTTTTTACCCCTTCCCTAGCTATTTCGGTTCTACAGAAGCAGTTTTTACCTAATCTGACTTCCCCTCGAAAATTTTCCTCGCTAGCGATTCTTTTGATGCCCATTTTTTTATCCCCTTGGTGCACTGACTTCGGCTCCGCGTCATCTGAAAGCAGGATGTTGGATCGCCCTTCCTCTCATAATAAGGTCTGGAGCCACTTGCCTATTTGGCTTTACCCACGTAGTACGCTTATTCAATTATTTTCCTCTTCCGGAATGAATATCATTCCAAAATGGGACTCCCTCTGTTTTCACCAATTTTTTTTTATTTCTCCGACCAGTTTCTGTCGGAATTGACCCTTCATCCTTGACCCATACTTCTCTTCCTTTTTCTGACTACTGGTAGTGAAGGGATTCCTTGGATACCTGACTCGGTTTCCCCCCTTCTGTTCTTTTGTGTGGTTTGCTTTTTTTCCCCCCCCCTTGAGTGGCACATGTATCCGCTGGGCCCTTCTAGGGCTGGTTTTTTCCCCCTCAATTCCGGTTTTGGGAATTATTATTTCATCTGTGGCAACTGTTCAAAATATTTAGTTAATGTGCCTTTCGCCGCAGCTGTCTCTTGAAACCCTCCTCACCTCGTGAACCCAATTTCTGGCCCTTTTGATCTACCCAAACTCCCTCTGTGGGACGCTCACTTCAAAAAGCTCCTTGAGGACCTTCCCCCCTCAGGATTTGCACCTTTCGAATTTTTCCTGACACCCCCTTCGTTTTGCGCTCTCCCCCCCGTGGCTAAGCGAATTTCAGTGCGGACAGATTTGATTTGACCCCTCGACCCACACTTGCTCTCACAGACGTGATGACCATTTGAACCTTCGTCTTACATCCTTGGGGACCCGTTTCGACGAAACCCGCTTATGTTGGCCCGTACTATAGAATAACAGATTGTCACTCATGTCCCCTTTCCGCTTTTCTGCGCTGCCTCTATTAAACAGAACGAGAAAATTTCCTTTCTGAGACTCTATATTTAGGAACTATCCTTCCCTTTTTTTCTCCTTTTTTTTTTATTGGATTCAATCTTTCCTGTTTGTCTTCCTTCTCTTTTAAAATCTCTTATTCCTATCCAGAATTCGCTCACCCTTCCTTTTGGATCGACAATCTAGTCCCCGTTACCCCCCATGTTTCAAGCTCTTCTTGGTTTTCGGAATTGTCTAAGCGGCAGGAACTTTCACAGGTCATCTACACGTATTTTGACTTTCGTTCATGATTTTTGCATTGGCCGGAGATTCTCTATTTCTTTTTTTCTTTTCCTTTTCTAGAACTGAATGTGAACTCCCCCAATCGTTAAAAGAGTTTCATGCTAGGTCTTTCTGTTTTCAACCCTGATTCCCCCTCTTCCGGAGGATATTTCGAACGTCCCTTGTTTTCTCCTTGCTTCAAACTCTACTCCGGTTCCCCATTCCAGTCCCTAGAATCCCCCGAGGTTCTTTATTCTTAGCTGGAAAAATTGTTTTTTCTTTCTTCAACCATCGTTGAAGCTCTTTTTGCTTGTTCTTTCAAGACCCCCCATACGGAACAGTTGATGAAGTCCAGCGTTTATTTGTCTTCTCTCAATTTTCTGTCCGAGGCACTTCTCGCTGCGACCTTTTTATTTTGTGCGCTTGCCAACGCTTCGCAGACCACGGAACCTTGGATTGCCCACTCGAGAGTCTCCATCATACCCCTTCACTACTTTCGCTGAGTACGGATAGTTAATACCCCTCCTTCTTTTTTTTTTTATGTGCAGGCCCAGACAGGACATTAGCTGACCCCCCCCAAACCTTCTTATCGTTCGTAGCTGGACCCCCCAATCCCCAGCACATACCCAGTCCCACCAAGATTTCACGGACCCCTTTTTCCCCCCCCCTATTTGTCCTAACCCCTCCCTTTGCCCGACTGCCTTCATTCGCCGTGTCCTGAAGCTTTTCAGTTCCCACAAAAATCGGTGTCGTTCTTTAATCCCTTCCCATACCCCTTATTACGTGACTACTCTTCCGGTACGCCCTTGTGCATTTTTCGCCATTCTGTTCCTTCCCCCCAGCCACTCCCTATGTTCCGAGGCCCTCCGTTCGAGAGTATCCCCTACGGGCTTTTTTGCTATATTTGTCCCCTACCCCCACTCTCCAGTTACAAAACCCAAATTTGCCGATCTGCCAGCAGAATTTGTGGCGATCTGAGCTGGGAAACTGGTCGACCCCCCCTCTAGGTTAATTTCCCGCCCAGGAAGTTATTTCCCCCTCTTCCCCTCTCCTTCTTTTCCCCCCATTAGAGTCCCTGGACCCATGGGTGTCTGGATCCTTATCTTCTTGTCCTTGCGACCTGTCCCTCCCCTCCGGGGGAAGACACTGCAGAGTTAAGAACCACTTGCGAAAATTCTTGAAGGGCGAGGTGATCCCGACTTGTCTCGGTGAGTAATTTATGCGCTTTTCCCCCCCCATTGCTTTCTGCGAATTTTGTTCCGCATGTATCGCCTTCTACCTCTCCTAATCACTTTGTTTGGAGGAACCTTGACATTCCCTCCCTGTAGCCCTTCGAATTAATTCCCTTTTTACCCGACTACTCCCGCCCTCCAATTGTGAAAGCGTCTCCTCCAGCACTTTGCCAAGTTGATTCAAGAAGGTTCTGGTGTCTTTCTTCACCGCGTCTCATTTCTTTTTTCCCATTTGATTTTTCGAGATATAACACCCCCAATATCATATCGGCTTGCACGGGCCCCTGCTTCAGATCCGTTTTCACGCAGTGTCAATAGTTCCTTCATAGGTTTGGCTCACCAATTTTCCCTTCCTCTCCCCCAGCAATGCTTCCCGATAATACTACTTCTCTCGTGTGGATGACCCGTCCCATCTCGCCCCAGCCCCGTACCCTGCCAACAAGCAGGGGATCGACATTATTCGGGTCATCTTGCCACAACATCTTCCTTTTTTTCCGTGTATCCTGCCAAACGGTAGTTTTCACAGTCTCATTAAAATTTACACCCAATGCTTCCTCCCCCCCGGAATGCCCTTCTTGGAGTTTCCTAGACAAATTTTTCCTTCTAGTGGTAATTATTAGGGTTTTTTCCCCTTTAGCTTGCGATGGCTTGTCCTTTTTACAACCCGTAGGATCTTGTCAGGTTGAGGTTCATCTAAGAAGGATGTATGGTGCCACATTCCCCAACTACGGACGTGCTTTATACTGGTCCCCTCCCATTTAAGTAGTATTCCCCCGCAATTTATGACTGCCCTACTTCTCTTCCGCATTCCTCATTCTTGTGGCCTTCTCTGTATTCAGCGAAGTCCAGCACCAACATAAACAAGTCCTTCGCCAGCGGCATCCTCGGACCCTGCGGCTCCCTTTCCCTCCCAAATGCGAAATACACCTCTCCCCTGCCTCTCAAACTTCCCGATGTAATTTTTGGACGACAACCAGACTTCCCCCCAAGAGCTTATCTGGTGAGGCGTTAACCGGTGTTTTTCAGTTTTTTCAGAACGAACCTCGACTTATTTGAATCTTCACCCCCAGGCCCACGATCTGCGTCAAAGAGTTGAGCGTTTTCCCCGACATTTCGACGGTTTTTTTTCCCAGAGTTATCTGGTATCAACGGTGAGTGAACTAGACGTTTCTTACGCCAACTCTTTGAGAAGAATGGGTGTGGTTTCTCATCATCCAATGCTACACAGTTGTACTATCCGGCCGAGAATTGCTTCCCGCGCGAAGTGCAAAGAAGGATTGACTTTTTTATCTCTCTTCGTTTGCCAAAACCCACACCCCTTCTCTCGGGTTGTCGTCTACATGAACCAGTTGCCCGACCTTTCTCCGAGTCTGTGCATCAAGCCTGACCTGAGAGGATCTCATCCCATCATCTTTATTGGCAGTTTCTCTTTTCCCCGGCCAGTCTCCTATGCTCTCGTTGTAATAGTCCTTTTGACAGTCTTAGCGGATTACATGAGCCCATCTTTTCTTGACCTGTAAATTAGACCCTCTCCCTTTCCTCTTGCCCCATAACCGTCTCTTTTATGGCTTTCCCTATCAAGTCTTCGATCCCTTTTTTTCTGGTCTCGTCGCTATCACATTTTCCTGGATTTCCGTCGCACGGCAGACCCCATTCGCTGACCCGAACGTTGCCCTATGACCCTCTTTCTTAGCCCTGATTTCCTCTTCTTTCTTATTCGCCGTGGGTGAACAACCCCTTAGCGTCCTGCGAGATCATAGACTTTTTTCCTGACCCCTGCCCGAGCATTTTTTGTTTTTCATTTTTGTAGCTCTCCCTTTTCGCATTCTCCATAGGGAAATTTTTTCCTAGGGCCACTTATGTAGCAGCCCCCCTTCACCCAATTCTTTTCTCTGTATTCCCCCCACTCGCCATTCCGGATTAATGTTCCCAATAGTAGCCCTTTCCAAAAAACCCTTCCCGACCGTCCCTTACCCCCCTCTTTGCTCTCCCTATCGACATCCTCCTGACATGAAGGCTCTCCCCGCGCCCCACCTCAGCTCTAGATCGATCCGTAGTAAAACTTCAATTCCGCCCCCCCCCCCCGTTCCCCCCCCGTAGTCCCGACCCCCCCCGTCCACTCTAGTTTCCAACCACAAAACACTTCGCAACCAATTTTCCTCTCGCAAAGAGTGCCTTGCCAACGCCCTGACCTTCTCCCTCCCCCTTTTTGAACACGTCGCAAGGTCCCCACTCCTCTGGAGCTCCCTGCCCGCCTTGAGACGGCTCCGAGTTATCCTCCTCAGTTGGAATTCACTTGTTTGGCATCACTACAATTTTCACCCCCCCTCAACCCCCCTCTTTTAGTCACCTTTTCCATACTCTTGCTCTCAAACCTGCTTCTACCACCCCTTCGTGCGGACACAGACTTCGCCCGCAATCCACCTCTCACCCGTTTTTTTTCTCTCTATGGAGTTTGACGAGCCTCTTTTCCCCGACACCTAACCTTAGGTTTCGGACCAGACTCCTTTTTTTTGAATCTCCAGTATTACATGTGACGAGTCTGCGATCTTGGTTTCCTTGTGTAAACATTGTATTGTGCAATTTCCTGCTCTTCTACCTTTCCCCCCCTCTTAGAGATCCCGGTGTTGACTTTCTCCCTTTTTCCTCAAGCCATGAATAAGGTCTTGTCGAGCCCTCAGTCACTCCAACCGTCGCGCTTCTGCAGTGTCAGCTTTTTTGCCTGGCTTTGCCTTCATCCTCGGGTGGTTGTCTCATTTATGGTGGTCTCCCCTTGCCCTTTTTTTTTTTGATGGGCTTACTCTTTTTTCCCTTTGTTGAATTGCCAATTGTTCATTCGTTCATCCCGTTCCGGGCGGGTTCGGCGCGTAGTAGAACTTATGTCGACTTTTGGAACTGTAGCCTTTTTCGTCCCGTCTGTTCCGCCTATGTTTTTTCTCTTTTTAGTTGCCATGTACGCTGGATTGTTCGGTTCGCCCTTGCTTGGGATTTTCCTCAAGAGGCTTCAGAGGTTTTCCTATGTCTTTTATTTACTTTTTTGTCTTTGTTTTTTTTACCTCAGGACCTCTCGCCTCCCATTCCACCATCATCATGCTTTCTTCTGGACCTCCCCTTCGCTCCCTACTACACATCACTTTGGCTCTACTTTTTGGCGTTTCACAACAAGGCATAATGAGACCTTCTCCCGCTGAGTTTCTTTGAGAAGTTCTTTCCCCCGGGTATTCGCTCGCCGGTCCAAAGCTTACCTCGGGCCTGGCTCGACTGAAAACTCTTTTGCCCTCCTTTGATGAGGAGGTCAAGCCACCCATTCGTTCGTAGTCCTTGGCCCGTCCTCTTTCGTCCCCACTGTCTGATCTACCTTTTCGTCTCTAGTCCGCGGCCATCATTTCAGTCTCGGCTTTGCTTTCAGCCACTCTTTAAAGGATCACCCCATATGCTGACCCATCATATGCTATGATTGAAAAGTGAAGTTACGGCTCCTTTGACAGATCCCCTCTATGTTTTTCCATCTCTTTAACTTCTTTCCCCCTCCTTCGACTGTCGGCGGAATGCGCCGCCTTGGCCAAGAGACTACCAACCCTTTAAGCTATGGGGTGGTTTACGCAGCCGTATAGACTTTCCCCGTTTTTTCTCCCTTTCCCCCCGTCCTGGGCCATTCGCGGTGTCTCCGTTGCACTTTTGCTTGAATTCCTTGTTGGGTCGATTTGAGTCTCATAATAAACCCACCATTCGTCCCTATTTTGCTGCCTACCGAGGCGTCGTTTCAACCCTTTAATTCCCTCTTCCTCCTTCTTCTTTCCTACTTTGAAGGTCTTAGAACTCTCGTCAACTTTCCACAGTCACCTTCGTTTTTCTTCCCTCAAGTCAAATAGTACTTTCGTGTCGGCCGCATGCGTTGAGTTCTCCCTCACCCTTTAAGTCGTCTTGTTTTTTGGTCGACCTATCCACATAGAATCGCCCGGTCAGTTCTTTCCCCTTTCTTAGGTGTCTTGGCGTCCGACGCTATGGTCTTTTTCCTCTTCCAGAACTTCTGCTTCCGCTCGGGCCACTACCCCCGAGCTGCGAACGTTGATCAGATTTCTCCCCTTCATAAACCGTTTCCTCCTCGAATAGGGAGAGGGATAGCCTCGTATCAATCCATCTTTGCGGGTCTTGGGCAGCCAGACTTATGTCCCCCTTGCAAACCTGCTATCCCTCTAGGCCATGTGACCATTCGTGCTTTTTTTTAAGACCCTTTCCTCATCATAACTTACCCAGACTTTCGTGACGCCCAGTGGGAATCGCCGGTTTTTCTTTCGCTTTTCTTTGTCCCCAAAAAAACATTTGACGATTACTTTTCGGCCCCTCCCCTTTGGCGTCTTACTTTCGCGTCCAGGAATTTCCTGTTTTGATTACACTGTCCCGGTGCTCCCCACTACATAGTTCTGTCTTCCCTTGTCGATAGTCTACGGGTGCTCTTCCCATCAACCTTTTGAGAAGTACCAACCCCCCCCCAGTGAGCTTCTGAGCATAATTGCTTTCTGTTTTCGCTTTGCTTTTCCTTATGGGCTGCCAAGCGATTCACAACCCCCAACTATTGCCCTCTTTTTTCTCTGATCTCCCTTCTTACGTGTTTGCAGAGGATATTCCTCTTTTTTTTTTTATTTGATATCGACGCATGCGTCCTTCGAGACGTTCCTATTCCTCTTTCTCACTCGAGTGAATCAAATTTTTGAGCGCGGAAGCTCCTCTCCTTATTATCCCGACTAACTTTTTGTCCCCCTTCCGAGGTAGGTTTTGAAAACTTTAGCTTCTGACTCCTTCCTCTACTTTAGGCATCCGTGCTGTTCCCCCTTTTTTTTTTCTTTTTTTCGGAGATGAAGTTCTCTTTTTACAGCTCTTCGCCGTCAGGCCTGCTCCGTTATACGCATACTCATCCTCCCGGTTGAACCTTCTTTTCCTTAAATGGTATCCCGCCCCCCTTGCAAAGTTGTTTTCCCTCTTCTTTGACCTTTCAGTATTCCTTCGTTATTTCCCTTTTTTTAGCATTGGAGGAGACCACCACCCATATTCCCATATCTGGACTTGTCCACTAGGGAACTGCTTTCTCTTGGTTCCCCCGATCCTTATGACCTCCTTTTCAGGCCCTCTTTATTCTGGATTTCTTTGCGTTTTTCCATCCCCATTTCTCGAAAACTTTAATTCGATCAATCCCCTTTGTTTCATTCCCCCTCTTTTCCTGTGAAGGTATCGCCAAGCCCCTATTCTACCTTCTTTCAGGTTGTTTTCCCCATTTTTTCTTTATCGGCGGGAATCCTATTGTACTTGCTTCCCTGGGGGCAGAGTTGAGTATTTCCGCAATAATTGCCTCTTTTTCCCTCCTCGTCCAAGAGGTTTTTTTCCCTGAACATTCCATTGACAACCGCTTTTTTCCTTTCGCGTAAGCTCCAAGTCTGGTCGTCTGATCCTTCTCTCATTCCACATCCAGCACTTCTCTGGAGTCTGGTTTCCCCTAATTCCCCCCCCGACGATCCTTTTTTCTACGCAGTTTTGCTGTCAGCTAAACAGGTTTTTGAAAATTACCCGCCCAAAAGCGGTTTCCTCTACTAGCCCATCCCCGTCCTTCTAGTACCTTTTTTTAGATGCCACCGAATATTGAAGGGAGCTACTATTCATATTCAGCAATCTATCCTTGCCTGCCCCCCCCCTTTCGAGTGTTGGAAAGATCTCCTTCCCGGCTAGTAAGGATGGACATAGCAGCCCCCCCCCCAGTCCCCCCCTTTTCAAAAAACCGTTCCTTCCGCTCCCCTTCTTCTCCCGTTATGTGGATTTTTTCTTTATTTGCTCCCCCCCTCCTCAAACGCTTACCGATGGTGATCATTTAGGTGAACACGTATACGTGATAACCCATAGCTTTCTTTTTTTAGACTGGAATTCACCCTCTTCCCCGATCTGGTCGCGTTGATGCTCTTAAAACCTCCTTAGAGGACATTCTTCCGGAGGGTACTCAACGTTTTCCCCTCTCGAAGAATGTGAAGGACAGCCCCCGCTTCACGCTTTTTGGGTTCTTCCTTCCTCCTTTCCCTTCCCATGAAGCCCTAAGAGCCCCCCCCTAAGCGGCAACTCATTCCGGTCCTTCTGTGTGGCAAAGGACGGATATGACTTGGTCCCCCGTGCTTCGTGACCCTCAACCCCATCTCCCTTGTGTTTTTCCCCCTATGTCGATCCCCATAACTTTCCGTAATCCTCCGAAGTCGAAGAGAGTCTGGATAGCCCATGGAAAAGACGAGGATCTTTCCCACTGAGTGTAGCCTTCTTTCCTTCCTTTCACCCGTTTCTCTTTTCCTTTTCTGTATACGTCATATGGAGAAGCTCCGAAGGGGATTTTTCGGCCAATTGTTTCTTGGCCCCAGAGATTTTCTACCGCGATCGGCCTTGAAGGCCTAAGTCTTTCCTAAGTTGATTTCTTTCCTTCTGAGCAGTTTTCGCTTGTCTCTCTTCCCCCTCTGCGCACATGATCTAATGGCGAAGCGCCATCCGAATCTACCCTTTCTCCCCATTCCCTTTCCCTTCCTGTGTGCTCATTTTTCCTCTGCCTTGGTGCCCCAAAAAATTAGAGTCCCGTGATCGTATTTTTCCCTCCGTCCCTTCCCCCCTCTCTCTAGTGTTGGCAATGGTTGTCTTCTTCTCCTCCTCGTTCGAGCACAGGATTATAGTTTTGACAACTTTAAGCCTTGTCCAGAATCCATAACCCCCTTCCCCCCCCCGGTTATCACCCCAGTTTTTCCCCCCCAATATTCCCAGCGAGACATTCCAGTTCCCCCCCCCTTCCACAGGACGTCCACAGACGGGAAAGGACGCTATTCCCAGATCCTTAAATTCCTCCATACCAACCCGCCTTGAACGCCTGCATTCTCTCTGAACTCTTCCCCCCCCCCCTTGCAATTAAGAAAGAAACGTTCCCCATCTCCCATTTTCCATGTCAAGATCTGAACCCCCCCCCCAAAAGCAACCCCAATTGTCAGGATCTTTTCTTCAGGCTTTCGTAAGCTGCCAACAGAAGCTTTTTTGACCCTCGGATAAAGGGCTTAAAATCCCACCCCAGTCGTCAACGGCATGAGGTCCCCTTTTCCGCCTGTTATTCGAGTGAAATAAGAATGTACTTTCCCCATCCCTACACACCTGTTAAATCAGAGACCAACGCGAAGCCCGTCACATGTTACTTCTCTTCAACATGATTTAGGTCCGAACCTACTTTAGTTCTGGTCCCCTTTTGAAAGTACCCATCTTCTCTCCTGGGAATAATAAGACTTGTGTGCTCCTGAAGCTACTTGACGGATCTCCATTTTCCCGCTCGCCCGTAGTTCGGACAGAGGAAGGTTGAGCTCCCCCCCCTCCCTAAACTAGTTCCTAGCTAGCGATATGTGTTCTCACGGTGGGTACTGATGGCATGTATTCCCTACTTTTTCCGTACTTCCCCCTGTTAGAAGAGCGTTTGACTCTGCTGTTTTGACCATTTGAAGCTCACAATGACCTAATTCCCCCCCTTTCCTTTGGCCCCCCGTTGGCAAGTCCCCCGTCGCTTGTCCGCTAGCCGTCTTCTTTGGGCCAAATGTTCATTCCTTCTTGCAACAATTTGGGGGGACGCTTTCAACTTTCTGTTAGGACTCCTTCATTCGCTTCGCTCGCTTTTTTTTTCCCTTGGGGGTTCGGCGGTTGAGAGCCTAGTCGGCTTTCTCTTTTTCTGCTAGGCAGTCGCCCTACTTGTTAAGTCCGAGTTTTCCCCCTCTGTGATTTGAACATTATCCGTGGCATTGTTTCGGTTTCCCTAAGTCAACTGCCCTGGGTATTGGGTTATATTTCTCAGATTTGTTGCCCTCTGAGTCAACTCTCCTGTCCCTTTTTTTTTCCGTTATTCCTTCGATTTGACAACTCATGTTCCCTTGGCCTAGGCTGGACACTTTGACCCCAATTAGCATGATCCCCCCCTCGTCTTGACGCTAATTGTTGGAGTTTAATTCTCCCGCCTCCCTATCAGGACTTGCTACTATATGGTCGTTGTGGCGACCTTAGTTGTCTCTCCTCCCCCTGTGGCAAATCCGGAACCCTTTTCTAAGGTTTTCAGAGACTAGACACCTTCACCCCCCTAACATACTGATGAGGGGTCACGCCCACTTTGGACCTTCATTTTGCCCGCTTACTCCCTCAAAATGCTATGTTATCTACACCCTCTTCGCCGCTTTAGCCCTCATGGAAGTTTTGCCGCTGTCAGCATATGAACTTCAGTTTTCCCCTCTCCTTGAGATCTTTCGCCTGGAGTTAGTAAGGAAATTTTGACGTTACACTTCTCATTTTCTTTGGTCGCTTGTCTGGTTGCTCTCTATTTCCCTTTCTTTTCTTTCGACTCGGAGGTCTTTCGAATCGATCGGCCTATTGCTCACGACCACCCCTGTCGCTCTATGGTTTTCACGACTCCGAGGATAGAACTGGTCCCCCCCGTTTCCCACATTCGGGCGTGGCAGCCTCACCGTTCTCCTCCTGTTTGCGGATGGCCTGGCATTTCCGGTCTTTCACCCCCACCCCCTTCGTCTTGTTTTGCGTACTTCACAGATTTTAGCTGTTTAATCACCGTTTACTTACCCCCCCCCCCTTTCTTTCAGTCTCTTGTCTCTGATGTATGTTTGTTTTCGAAGGGTGCGCCCGACTCTTCTTGGGTCTATTTTTTTCCTTCAACTTCTACGTCGATTGTTTTTTTTCCCCTGATGCACTGGGCCCGCCTCCCCCTCGTTACTCGGTGGTCTTGGTGTCCAATACCTCCAACGAATCCCTCCTGTTTTCTATTGAGTAAGCCCGGTTTCCCTTATTTTGCCCGCAAAGATTGGGTCTCGCTGCAGAAGACCTTGTTTCGCTTTCCAACTCTGCGATCACGCCTTGTACTCCCGTCATGTGTGGCTATGCGTATGTCTGTCACTTCATTTCAATATCCCCCTTTTTCCCTCTTCTCAAGAGTGGAGAAGGTTAGCCTTTTCTTCAATCCCTCAGTTTTGTGTTTGATCCCCTCCAGTAATTCTATCTTTACCGCAACATAGTTCTCCCTCTCTTATTTAGTTAGTGACATCCCCATTGTTAGCCTATTCCTGTCTGTCCGGCAAATTTAATCCCCTCTCAGACCCCCCCTCAAACCAAGTTTCTTTTTCTCTTACCCCCCCGTTTCCTCCGCCTTTTTTAATGGACGATGTCGTTTATCCCATTTGAAGCACCTCCTTCCACCTTCTGAGGGAAACTAATTGTTTTCCTCCCGGGGAAGCATTTCAGGTGCATGCCTTTTACCGTTTTTTTCCCCTGAAACGTGACCAGCTGACGTCACAATTCCTCTCCTTCTCCTTTTTTTTTCCTGCTATTTCCCCTCTCCATCCCTAGCCCCCAGGTGATTGATCTTCG
>Ga0179593_1482955_pt1 | contig 15780 bp, 20 predicted proteins | sample CZODoug2_1_08_16_FD_185931 | JGI IMG/M metagenome (GOLD analysis project Ga0179593, IMG submission 185931) | Vadose zone soil fungal communities from Angelo Coast Range Reserve, California, USA - CZODoug2_1_08_16fungal (PacBio error correction) | ecosystem: Environmental > Terrestrial > Soil >... | reverse complement strand
CCGAGCTTGATTTCCTTTCCCTGACCCTTTTGGTTCTCCCTCTGTTTCCCTTTCCTTCGTCCTTATTTATTTCCTTCTCGCCCTTTTGTTCTTTTCTCTGAGGTGCCGGCCCAGTCAAACTCGAATATCCTCTTCGTCCAACCCTTAAACCGTGACGGTTCAGCCGGTTTTGAGTGCGCCCCAGAGGACAACCAATTTTTTTCTGAATGCGCTCCTTCTCTGTAGTCACCAGTTGTTTCTGAACAAAATTCCCTTTATAGGGTGGGGATTGTCCCGGTAAGATATAATCCTTTCCCCTAATTCTTTTTTCTCCTTGCCTTCCAGGTAAACTAACTTGCTCTTTCCGATCTCGTTGGACATTGAAATCTTGCTGACGTTTATGGCGGTCTTTACTCTCCCTCTTTGTAATTCGTCTTCTCTCAATTCTCCGAACGTGGTTGGTGTCAAGCGAGGACCTCGTTTCTCCCCCCCGCAGCGGACTTTGTGTCTCCCCTCTTTTCGTGCTGGAGACTCGGTTCGTTCCGGTCCTGTGCCCTTCGGTTTACTCAGATTGGACGTGAAATGTGGGGCATTCTTGCGCTTGTCGTGTTTCTTTTTTTCCAGCCCTTTCTTTTTCGAAGATGCAAGGCGCCACTTGGCGTTCTTTTTTTTTTGGTTTTCTAAGAAGGCATCTAAAATGATCCACACTTTTTTTTTCATTTAGGCTCTTTTCAGGGGTTTTACTTTTCCTTTCCTCACTTTTGCTCTTTTTCTCCTGCGGTTTTCTCGTCCCTTGTTGTGCTGTTCCCGCGAGTGTTCGGAGCTCTCTCTTGGGCTTGAATACTCTTCCCTGGGAAGTCCTTATTTGGGACCTGCCACAACTTCCCCCCTAAAAAGCCTGGGACTTTCTACGTGTTCGCTTTCCCCCCTTATTACGTCTACAAAGCCCTCCCAAGGTTTGATCGGACCGGACCCTCTCTCTTTCTCCTTGTTGGTTTTGAGCGATCATGAATCTGGAGCCCAGTCGCTTCTTCCACCTGGTAAAGCCCTTACGGTGCTTCTCTGTTTTTTTGATCTGATTTTATCCCTGAGTTTGTTCTTTTTCCCTTTCTTTTTGTCGGCCATTACTTTACTCTGACTCGATACTTGGAGTCGTACGCCTCATCCCCAATGCTTCTTTTTTCCCCTCGCGGCCCCATTTAAAGCCCCAAAACAAACTAAACGATCGTTTCTCCCTACCTGGGATTGTCTCGCCCCCCTGATCGGTTCTCCTTTGTGCTACTTTTTCCCCCCCAAAAATTTGCTAGTTTCCTCCGAATCGCATTATCAGAACCACCAGCCCCCCCTTCCCAGTGCTGGTTGGCTCTTCGAACCCCCATTTCTAGTGGCCCTCCCTTCCAAGCGACAATGGTCGTCTTTTCTTGCCCATTATGCTGGCCCGTTCTTTTTTTATTTTGAATCCCGATTTTTTCTTTTCCAGACTACGCCCATTCTCTCTCCAGTGGTCTTGGATACACCGCGTTCGTTGCTGCCTAAAGCCGCTCCCCTTCCCACTGTGCGGCAGACCCCCCGCGAATTGTGTGTTGTTCTATGACCCCACCCGACCTCCCTCCTTTTCCGTCTTTTTTGGCCACGAATATGAACTATCCCTTTTTTAAGCCGTTGACTACTCTTATTCTCGTCTTTCCTGTTAATTCCTCTCTTTTCCCAGAATAAATTTTCCTTTGGTTTGCAGGAAAGGCGAATAAGACTGTAGCTCAATTGTTGGAATTGGAGTTCGCAGCACCATTCTTCAAGTAATTTTTGTCCGATTTTTTTGATCTCCAGTCACTACCTTAAGATTTCTTTCTCCCCAACCTCCCTCTGTCTTCGTTTTACCCCTTCCAAAATCAGGCTACTCTTCCACGCTGTCTCCACTTCGGCGCTCTTTGGGTTTATTTTGGAAGATTACAGTACACCTATTCATCGCGTGTGTGTTCTGAGAGATCGATTTAACCCTTTGCTTTCCCAATCTACCAGTCCCTCCCCTTTTTACGATGTGGATGCGTCCCAGATGTGGCGATCTCTGATTTTTTCGTTGCTCCGACTTCTTTTTCCCTCTGAGTTTGCCCTCCCCTCGAAAAGTCCCCCCCTCAAAACTGAGTTTCCGGTTGCGTTGCTGGTCAACGCCCCTGTCTTCGGGTTGTTGGGCCTTCGGCTTGATAGTCCTGTTCTCCGCTTTTCAACCAATCGGGGCCCCTTTGATCAGGCGCCTTTTTCCCGAAATACATTGGAATTTTTCGTTGCCGATTCCTCTCCTGTAAAACGGGAATCACAGGATGGGTCCCTTTTTCCAGCCGTCAATGACGTCTTTCTGCTTTTGTCTTTTGAGTGCCCCATTACCCGTGCAGCGTTTATCGCGCTTGTAGTTTTGCGCTCTTACGATCACCATCCCCGCATTTTTCTGCGGTTATCTTGATGATTCCTTTTCCCCTCTTTCCGGCAACCGAACGGTTTTTTTCCCTTTCAACAGACCCCTTTCCCTCGTGGGCTGTATCGTCCATTGCTACGTCCGTCTCACGGGGTTTAGCGGTACAGGTGGTCGCCGATGTTTGCGCCCTTGTTTCATGCCTGGTTTTTTTGGTCTTGTTCCTTCGCTTGCAAATTCGCTTTTTTTTTTTGAACCGGAGCACTCCCTGTGATCTTAGGGGGCCTTTTAAGATGGACATCACCCCGTTTGATTCTTTTCGTTCGTTTTTTCGTCCTTTGTGTTTTACCCTGTGCCGCGATTGACCCCCGGTATTTTCTTTCTTATTACGACAGTTCGTGAAACTGTCACTTCTCTAGCTCCCCCCCACTTCTCCCACCAACCCAGAGGTGAGATCCCCCTTTTCCTCGCTACGTCAAAAGCGCTCCGTGGGACCCCTCTTTGCTTTTTCTTTCTTCTCTCTCGTTTTTGTTTGAAGATGACGATCAGCGAGTGCCCCCCCCTTTTTAATCTTATACTGGTTAGATCGCGAACCCAACGTAGCTGCGTGTCGTTTCTCGTGACCTTTGTTTTTTTTCTGAGGACCTGTCGCACCACCCGCCTTTGGCTTAATAAGACCGTCTCGCTGTCTTCCAGAACCCTCCCTGCACTGTATTAACCACAGTTTCTCGTCACTCACACGTTTCTTCCACCTGTATGCGCAGAGTGCATTCCTTTCCCCACCGCCTATGACTTCGCTTTTTAAACCCCTCCTCCTGTCTCAGGGCCTTCCGCCAACGCCCCTCCTCCCCGTCGTTCCCGTTCGTATTCCCCCTCCCCGTATGGACGTTCCTGAGGGTCTGAGTTTTTGATCCCCCCGTCTTTTTCTTTCCCTCTCTCCCTGCGCCAAGACGCTTTTGGATACGTCCTGCTGTTCTTCTTTCCACTCCCATCGCTGCTTGAGAAGGACCTCCCTGATCCCTCGCACTTTCTTTTCCGTCCAGAACAAATACCTCTCCTTTTTGCAGTCTTCTGGCCAAGCCTCTTGAACCAATTCCCTTTTAATTTCCCCGTCCTCGGAGGAAATAGTTTTACCTCACTTTTCTTAATTCCTGCAATCTATGGGTCCCCTCGACCGTTTATACCTAACTGACTTCGCCTTAGATTTCACATGTTTCTCTTCCTTGGGTCGCTTCTTCTTCTTTCCTGTTGAAGTTTTTGGCGCTCCAGACTATCCGGATTTTTTTTCCAAGAGCTCGAGTCACCAATTGCCTCCAGCCGGTCCACATGTGACTCCTCGGCGCATCCCCCCCCGTGTGGTCTCTTTCCTCTGACTAAGTTTCCAACGATTCCTTTCTCAATAATAAGTTTATATCTCCTTGTGTTCGTCAACCGTTTCCTCGTCCCCTCAAGTAAAATTTGCTCCGCTGGAGGCGTCCATTCTTTTCCGACTCCGGGAAGTCCCTCCCTTTTACCGCTTGAAGACGAAGCCTCCTTTCGTTTTTCTTTCGTACACCAAGTCCCCCTTTACACCATTCACTTTGTACTTTTTTTCTCGAAGAATTCTCTCCCCCACCCCCCCACAGGACTGGGAAGCGCGGGCCTTAGGCTTTCTGGCCTCGTTGGATAAAGTTTTTTTTGTGGGAACCACATCGATTTCCTTTTTGATAGGCTTGGGTCCTCAATGGCTCACTGGGATTCTCCCTTCCTTCTCTATGGTCCTTTCCATTTTTCCCTTTTTTTTAAAGCATAATTGCAGGCTGGATGTTTTCTTGTTCGGCGTGCATCAAACAGTCCCCAGCAGCGTGGATCCTTCGTCCCTTTTACGTTCTCAGAAGAGAACTTTTTTCTCCTTACTTCGAGGAAATATCCGCTCGGCTCATTCTTCTCATCTCTTGCTTTTATTCGTTCGCCTCGTTCAGAAAACTTTTCATTTTTCCCCCCAGTCCTCTGGAACCATTCCTTTCTGGTGTGGTCATCAAGTGCATCTCTTTTACGCTAAGGTTCTGTGCCTTTTGCCGGACTCCTCCACCTTTCCTTTGTCTTTGTGTTGAGAAGGTTCTTTCCAATTCGAATCTTTCCCCCAAATTTTGTTCTTCTAACTCGCGTGCTACAGTGGGATCCCTGTACCACTACAAGTTTGATTGTCGCCTCTTTTTCTTTTTTGTACTGTGCCTGCGATGGCCCGGAGACCAGCTACTCTTCTTTTCTACTTCCCCTCTCCCTTGCTCGCACCCTCTAGTTTTTTGCCGTTTAACCTCCCCCGACAAACATACGTTTTAGGTTTCCAATCCCTACCCCCACCTCCTTTTTTCAGTTTTCGGTTTTCAATTTCAGTTGAGATCTTCTCTCCTCGGTGAGAGAGTCTTTCCTCTTCTCCCTCTCGGGAGTCCCTTTTTTCCTACAGCTTTTGTACGTTCGTCTGCTACTTTTTTTTTCCCTTGAGAAATTTCTGATTTGTGGTGGTTTAAAATCTGACTCTCCCCTTGCTCACCTTGTTAGACATCCTGTGTGAGTCCCTTCCTCCGCATCGTCTTTTCTACTTGGCAACCTGCGTCCCTCCTCAACCGCGGCACGACCCTCTTGCCTCCTCCTATTTCTTCCCCTTTTTCGTCGCGAAGGTGCCCGCCCCCCCCCCCTTTATATGGCGTCTACTGTCACCCGCCCACCGCATGCCGCTTGGGAATCGTGGCATCTTTACCACTTAGCCCCGCAGTGCCCCCTTGATAGTAGCCCCCCCTTTCCCTCCTCCCTGTCTTCAATTTTCTTTGAATCTTTCCGACGTTCCCCTCCTTCGATCGCACTTTTCTCTCACACCTCTTACCCTTTGCGTGTCTCTTTCCTTTCATTCTCTGACTCCCCCCTCCCCTTTTTTCTCAGAAGTAACCTCTCCTTCTCCGCTTCTGTTTTTTTCTTTCGAACTCCCCTCAGTTGCAAGATTTCCCCACCGCCTCCTCCTCCCCCTTAGTTTTTGCCCAATGTGCCTTCCCCTTGAGTATTACTTTTCCCTTTCCTCCCAAAGCCTGCTCTGGGCAAATCGATGTTCTCTAGAACCTTCTTCTCAACATTGATCCCTGCCCGTTTTCTGCAGTAGAGCAAATGTGTTTATTCCTTTTCCCTTTCCGACTCCCTCCACTGCCCTCAATGTTGACAGTTTCTTTGTTGATCGACTCTTCTTAGTTTTTTTCCTCCCTCTTCCACAGCAAGTCTCGTCCTCCCCTGCCAAACGTAATCACGCTACCTCTTCCTCCCTGGGGTCCCATTGGCCCCTATTCCCCCTCCTTGTACCCCCTCTATTTTTTCCCCTCCTCCCTCCCCTTTGTGTTTTGTTCTTTTGTTTTAATTTGAGGTCCTTTCCCATCCGAAAACGGACCGATTCTCCCCTTCAGATGTTGACCTTAAACCTGACTTTTTTTTATTCCTGTGCGCCTTTTGCTTGTCCTTGTAAGGAAGCCTCTTCTCGTTCACCCCACACCACACATATTACGGGTATGGTGGCGGGGGACACTCCGGCCTTACCCCTCAGTTTCTTTTTTAAACCTTTTTTTTCCCCGAGTGTGTCAACCTCGGGTGAAGCGTGATAGGATGGCTGCTTCCTTCCAAGGTCACGAAGCTCCGGTCCTTGAATAGAAGATTTATCCTTCTGTTCATGGACTCACCTCCCCGGTGGGTTCCCTCCCTGAAAATTTCATCTTAATTGTTTTTTTGCGTCGCTCCCCCCAGCCCCGGGCCTGTCTTTTCATCCCTTCTCTTTCAAATAAGACAGTTGAGTTTTGAAGACGGACTATTCCTTCGGCTCCTTGGTATTCCCGCGGTGACTGCGCCACTCGCCCCCCCCCCTTTCCGGCACTCATTTTTTTTCCCCCAACAGTACTTCCACTCCCTACGGAATGTTTTCCTCCCTTGGAGCGCATTGTCTACGCTTGTTCCTTCGTTGGTTTTGAGGGTCTTCCCTTTTTCTATGTCCAGGTCCCCCCGCCGGGCATGTTGTTTGGGGAAGTAGTCTCTTTTTCACTTTCCCAGAGGTCCATTTGGTTTAATTCTGCAAATACAGAATTTTGTATGCGAGATTCAATCACACTTTGCGTTTCGTGTTTCTGTTACTGTGCGCAGCGGGCTGATCCGATTTATTACGTCACTCCTTCTTTTGACCGTGGTCAATTAGGACTCTTAATCCCCCACCCGCCCCCCAACCAACGCCGTTTCTCCGTGTTCTTCGCAGAGCCCTTACCACTCTTTTCACCTTTTCCCCATACTTGATCGTCCTACCTGCCCCCACTAGTGTTTTTTGTTTTTTCCGAGCCCTTTGCCCCTTTTAAGCATTCTTGGTCTTTTCTTCGCGTAACAGTCCTCCCCGTGTCGTTTTTTTCCTTTGTCCATACTCAGAGCCTCGCCTTGCTCCTGTTTGAGTCCGTACTCAGCCCTAAAATGTCTCCTGTTCCCCTTTTTCCTTCCAGGTCAACCTCCCCTTTTTTTGCACGGAAACCGCCTCCCGCAGCCGTGTCTCGTCCCGTCTGGTGCTTGGGTCCTCATTTTCCACAAAATTCCTTTTCTCCTCTTATTCCCCCCCGCTTAAGCATGGGGTTTGGGTCTGTGCCGTCGCGCTCTTTCTCGTAGCCAATGCGCTTAATTGATGCGTCCCTCGCTGATTTTTTTACGATTTTTTTGAGCCTCCCGTTCGCAGTACCGCTTCTAGTTCCCCTGCCCAAACAGACTGACATCCATGCTTTAACCCTTTGGGCCTTGCGCCTTGATCGCTGACCCCGTCTTTTCTACGCACTACACAAACAAGCCCCCGCTTGCTGCTGCACCTTGCCCCCCCAGAACCTGTACGAGCGAGGTTTCCCCCGTCACCTTTATCTGAATTTCCCCTTTTCCCCCTCGATCAAGTGGTCACCCTCTTTTTTCCCATGACCCGGATTTATCCCTTTTGACCAAGTTACGCCGTCGCTACATTGGTGGTTCCTTGGCGTTTCTCGGTTCCCGATCCGTTTTGTTCTTAGTGCCCTCCTGCTTCCGCTTCCAACGCCCCGCGCGTTCTTTCAGGCTCAATCAGCTAAGAAGCGGTCAGTCTCCCCCCCCACACTTTTGCGCAAGACGTCTTGGTTCTTGGCCAGCTTCCTTTTGCCTCTCTTTTCTGATTCTCTCCCTTTAAACACGGTGTTCCCCCTTCTCCCGTCCTTGTCTGTCTTCCTCTGTTTTCTTGCTTGGCCCTCTTTGCCGGTTAGTTCGACGATATTGTTTTTGTCCCTGGGTCACTCCTTCTCCAACACCCTACACCACCTTTTTTCCGGTCCGGCCGTTTTTTCTTGACGCCAAGTCCCTCTCCCCAACTTTCCTGGCGTGAATTCGCCGGCTTTTGCCATTTTGATAAAGCCGTTTCTTTGCCCCCCTTTGATAGTCTTTTTTCTTCCACGGCACAGAAGACAGCTTCCTTGCCCGTTTTGTAAAAGGGTCAACAGGCTGCTTTTTCAATGTACTGACACATTCATTCCGGGGGATTGATGTCGCGTCTTGTTCTTGCTTCTTCAAAAGACCTCCCGACTTGACCAATCGTACATTGGGCGAAGCGTAGACTGACCCCTCTCCCGCAGTGCTCCCCTTTATCTCGGCTGCTGACTGCTTTGGTCATTCTGAAAAGAACTTCACTTTAAAAAAATCAGACTCTGGACGCCATCCACGTGACATGTTTGCCCTTTCTCGCCCTTTCTACGTTTTTTCCTTTTTTCACGGATTTTTCGAATGTGGGCGATGTGCCGTGCACCTTTCTGTTTGAGTTGAGGGGTATCCTTCGATCCTATTTAGTGAGTATTGTTTTTTCTATTTTCGGAAACTGAGCATCCGGGGGTTTTACTTTTCGACCTTTCTGGAGTGTTTTTTTTTTGCTGCTTGGAATTAAATGTCGCCGATTTTCCCAAAAGCCCCCGCTACGATTTGCTATCTGTTTTGCCTTTTTGTCTCCAGAGTTCTGGACCGAGAACCGTCAACATGACCGTTCCCTGTCTTTTTTCCGGCGTCCACCCGGACCTGTCACTCCCAACGCTTCTTACCTGGTGGAACTGGTTCGTCACCAGTTCTCCTTAATGCTCAGAGTTTTGTTTTTGAAGTCAGCGCCCTTCCCCCTTCAGTTGTACTTTCCTTCGAGGTTGGTCCCACGTCCTTTTTTCGTGTGGGTCCTCACCGCTCCTACTATGACCCACACTCGCGATACCCCCCCAGTTTAGTTTGGTTCAGAGAGGACGACGCACCCCCCCCCCCCCCCCCTCTCCACCCCGCACAACACGTTTCCGGCACACAGTGGCAAATTTAAAGCCCACCTTGAAATGCCGCCTCACATCAACGGGTGATGCATCTTAGCGCCCCCCTCTGCCAGAAAATCGGTTTCCCAATTTTCTCCTGGCCGCATTATCCCCTTCCCTCAGTCTTTAGGGCGCCGGAATCTTATCCCACCCCCGCTCCTCGATTCTGCTTATCAAGTTTTTTTGCCGACCATGTCCCTTATGTTCGTAGAGGGTAATGAGTTTTGAATCGTCTTTCTTAACCATGTAGTCTTTGCTCTTAGACCTCTGAGCGAGGCGGGGCTTGCGGTTCGTTCTTTTTTTTTTCCACCTTTTTTTTTCGGTTTTCTCGCTCACGCGACCTGACCCGAAGACCGCGCATCGTGCCCCCTCCCAACCGACCAAAGAACGCCCCCCATCCCTCTTGTTCCAGATTTTAATGCTGTGCCATGCCTCTTGTGAAGTACCGTGTACCTGGGCGGTTTTTTACACTTCCCCCGGCTTGCCAAATCGATCCTTTTTCCGTGTTTTCTAGAAGTCTTCTTCCACCTGTTGGACCCCCAAGCGAAGGCCTGCGGCTTACTCCCGTTCTAGCAATTGGTTGCTAGGCTTCCTCCACATGCCTTTTTGATTTTCCTGTTTTGCCTAGTCATGTTCGCCCCCCTTCCCTTTGTCACCGACACTCTCGGAAACGTTCACACTAGAAATTTACTCTTACACTCTCGGTTGCTTGTTTGAATCCTGCCCTCTCCTCTTGTCTCGTTGTTTTTTGAGAGAGTTGGTTTTGTTCCCATAGACCGCCTTGCCTAGTGTGTTCCCCCTTGCCTTCTTCCATGATTAGGACTGTTTTGCTCCTTTCTGCCCCGCTTTTTCCCGCGCAATAAATCGTCCAACTTTTTACACCGCCCACTTTCAAAACATTTCCTGGTCGTGCGTTTCTAAACGTCCAATATCACAACACAGCTGTTCGTCTAGGCTGGTCTTCTTTTTTATTACAGTCCCCTTCTCTTGGGACCACATCTCCAGTTCTTTTTCCCCTTTTCCCGGCAGTACTCCCTGATTTTTGTCCTAGCTTTAACGCGTCCAGGTAACCTGGAAATCCCGGCGAATCTTTTGGCCAGTGTCATGTTTGTATGCGTCTTTTTTTTGTGCCTAACTCCCCCTTGTCATCCTGTTGATCATTCAAAGGTTCTACTCCCTAATTGTTTTCTTTTTCGCCTAGACTTCGCTTGAAAGCATAAAGCCCTTCCTCCTGTTCCTCTTGGATCGAGACTTCGCCTTTTTCTTCCATCCCCTCTGTGTTTCAACCAACCTCCCTTGGAACTCCATGTGACCCTGGTGGCAGAGCAAATTTGGTACCGTTTTTTTTTTTTTTTTTTGTTTTTTCGGCTGGAGTTTTTTTTTTTTTTGATGTCTGCCCCCCCCTCCCGGTGGTTGTTTTTCTGTTCTCCTGTAGAAAGTCTCTAGTCCCCCATTTTTTTGTCGAATGGCCCCCTTTCCCCATCTCAAGTGGGTTACGCGAATCAATTTCTTGCGGTCGCCTGCGGTTTCCTGCTGCCTTCCTTGTCATTCGTCTCTTTCCCTTTCTGTAACACAACTTGAGAGGTAGCGGTTTCCGTCACTCTTCAGAGTTCCCGATTGAACTTACCATTTTTTCCCTACACAACGGTTCTTTTCCTTTTCTTAAGAGTCCACACCCGTGACCGCATCAGACCCCCTTTAAACAGGTACTCCATCGTATGAACCTTCTTCCAGGATTTCTCTTTTCTTCTCGTTTGTTGTTGTGACTTGTCCTCTCTCTTTGATTTTTTTTAAATTTTCTTTTTCGACTTTGGTGGACGCTCGCGAACACGTAGTCACTGCTTTTTTTGGTGTCCCTTTTTTGTGGCGGGTCCTATAACTTCTGTTCCGGGTCCGATTCGTCCTTATCATCCCCGCCATCTCGCGTTGCCTTTTGCACCCCTTTCCTCACCACACGAGAGCACGAAAGTTTTTCACGTTGTTTTCGCCCCTTTGTCTCCTTCGAACACACATTCTTATTCTACTTTCTTCCCGAATCCTTATACTGCCCCCCCCCTCCCCCTTCGGGGCGGGCGTCTTTTCACACCGGACGCCGTGCACGACGGTCCAAGTAGCCCCAGGCCGTCTTGTCTTCACAAAGTCACTCTTTTCTAGGTCTAGTCTCCCCTCTTTCTGTTTCCCCGTAATGACCTAAATGGTTCGATCAGAATTGTACTCTTATGGGCTTCTACCCCCTCAGGATTTTGATTTTTTTTTCCTTCCTTCTCGATTCTTGCCCCCTCACACGGTCGCGGCTGTACTACCTTGCGAATGCGAGAAATGGGCTTTTGAACCTCCCAATTAACCTCCAGTGAGATTTCATGCTTCCCCCCCCCCCCCCCCCCACACCCCCCACCCCCCTACAGATTATATGTGAAGTTCCCCGTTACTCCTAAGGAGGGACTTGCTCTTCCCGTCCAAGGGATTCGTGACAGCCGGGAATTAGCCAAAGTATCCTTTTTCCCCCTCGATGTGATAGTCAACGGTCACCGTTTTGTACTACCAAGACGTGACGCCTAGCCTTCAGCCCGTATTCCTGTGGCTATTTTTTTAGTTTCCCTCGCCGGCTTAAAGGAAAAGGTGCCCCTGTTGCTTAGAGCCCCATTTTTTTTTCCCGTCCCAAGATCCCTCGTTCTTATACCATCTTCTCCGCGGTATTGGGACGCACCATGCCCTGTGGTTTTTTTGGCGTTGCCAAAGATTTCGCTTTCCTCTCCCTCCTTTTTTGTGTTTTTCCGATCGTGTTTGTGTTTTTTAAAGTCATCGGTCCCCCCCCTCCACCCCTCGGTGATGGTATTTGTTTTTCCCTACCTTTTATGTGCTTCTGGTGTGCCTCTCGGTTGCTTTGACGTGTACGTTCACTTCGCTCGTCACCCCCCTTCACACCTTGACGTGCGGGTGCCTTTTTTTTTTTTCCCCTTCTTGCCCGTAAAAACCAATTGCGATAGACTGCGCGGGCCTCTTCTTGGAGCAACTTTTACCCAGTGCCCTTTCTCACTTTTGCCCCCGCTTGGCGATTGCGTCAGTCATCTCCCCCTTGGAACCCGCCGTCCGCCCCGGGTATGAAATTCATTTTTTTCCCCACTGAGTCTGTTGCATGACTTTTGCACTGTAGTTTCTTTTTCTTGCGATCCACCAATGTTTGCGGTCGTCTAATTCTCAACAGAGAAAGTGGGAGGGTTCTCCGAGAGATTTTCCCAATCCGCCGCCGTTTCGGTGTCTGACTCGGATTGATGATCGAGGCCTGGTTCCCTCTGGACCCCCCATAGGGGAATTCAATAAACCCTCCCTCTTCCCGCCCATATGGTGGAATCCCTGTGCGGCCATTTACGATTGTTTCGTCGGGCGTTCGATATTCCGGAGCAACACGCCGGCCTCGCTTGGTTGCATTTGGTTGTGTTTGATGTTCCTCCCTGCCATCTTCCAAATTTTTTTGGCTTAGGCACCATGGTCCGTGGTTACGCGCTCTACTTCGTTTTCCTCGGGTCGCTTTTTGTGCTCTTTTTTTTTTTTGCCGGATTTTCAACGGAGACAGCTAAGTTTTTTTTGTCTACCCTCGTTCTTTCTTCGCTCTTGCGTATGTTGAACGATGTAACACCCAGCGACACGCCAAGGGACTACAGTGCTTCCACCCTTTCCTTCTGCAGCCCACGACCTTTTTCCCCCTCATCCGGGCGAGTATCAGGATCTCTCTTGTCCTTCTCCCCCTTTTTTTTGTTGATATCTATCTCAGAAAGAAGCGTTTTTTCCAGCCTTGTACCTCGATGATACTTCTTGGTGTCTGTGGTTGGTGGTCTGGGTTTTTTGTTGTGGACTCCTCTCCTAACTTCGATCCCTTTTTTGTAGGTGTGTTTCTTTCTCCCTTTTTCTATGAAGCTGAGAGTCCCGTCCCTCATCTCCTTGTTTCGTCCTTAATCCCCCCAGACTCGTCCGTTTGGACCTAGAGGCCACAGTAACCTGCACCAGCGTGAGCACCTCACCGCAGGCGACCCGCAGCCCCTTTCTTTCTTCTTCGAACAAATTCTGGTTGCCGATCGCAAACAAATTTACTCTTTCCTCGACATCGTTCGCCCACCCATGTCCGTTTGGCGCCGTCCCTTATCGACGTACGCTCCGCCGCTCTGTGCCCTCTTCGCCTCCCAAAATTTGTTTTTTTGAGTGAGTACCCGCTTTTTGTCCGAATTCTCTCTATCTCGCACTGATGTTTCTGACGAGCATGTTCTTGGTTGGTCGCAAAACCCACGTCCGTCTGAGTTTAAGTTACCCCTTTCCCCCCTAATTTTTTCTTTCCCCGAACCTCCATCCTCCTTTCCCGTCTGGAAACATATTTCACCACGCTGTGCCGTTCACGTTTGACGGCGGAGGTTGTCACATCTACACCCTTCGGTAATCGCCACGGGGCACCCCCCTACTTTTTTCCCACTTGCCACCTTTAAACTGTGGCTACCATCTCCCCGCTTCCTTCCAGTCCCCTAGTAGCACTTTTTTGCTTCAGCCCGCTTTTCTTTTTCAAGTGTGTTTTGTGACGTTTGCCCTGACTATTGGATTTCCCGCTTCCCCAAGCCAGCTTCCTCACTGCCTTCTAAAATAGGTCCTGAAGCTTTTCCTGAGTCTACAATAGGTGAAGACGTTTTTCCTTTTTGCCGATTACTCATCATTCTTTCCTCCCCCCCCCTCTTTGTTGTTTAGGAGGTTTTGTAACAAGGAATCTAGTCTTCCAAAGTCTTGCTCCTGAGTTTTGAGTCCAAATTTCCCTCCCCAGGCCGTTTTTCGGCTGGTTTCCCCCCTCTTTGCTAAGAAATCTCTTCTGACCACTCAATTCTGGCAGAGGGTGCTTGAGTTGTCCTCAGTCACTTTAGCCACCCCCAATGTTTCTTCGTTACTTCCCCTCTTTCTATCTGTCCCATAGGGCCCCCCCCTTTGGCTGATCCCACGTCTACCTAGACCTTGGAAATACTATTTTCCGTCTTTAAGGCTCCCCATGCGTTCCCGAGTTCTTTGGCCAGCCCTCTTGCCTGGTTAGGTATTGTTTTTTCTTTTTGCGTTGCTCTCCAGTGCATGTTAGGTTCTATCTCCAATCCGAGGGCCCGTGGATTAAGCTAGAGGTCCCCTCCCCGCACTTTGGCCCTCATCGGTGATCGAGGACTCGGTCATTTCTGATTCAAAAACCCTCCCTCTGGAACCCCTTCCCAGTTGGGCGGACTTCTCTTTTCGGTTTAACGTAGTGGATTTATTGGTTCGATGCGTTCCCGTCCCGTTTCCGTTTGTGTTGGCTCGACTCCACGCGTTGACCAACTTTTCCCTTCTTCAAGCCGGGATTCTTTGGGTGTGGTAAGCCGGATGCCCACAACGTTTGGGGCCTTTTTTCTTGATCGTGTTGTTCTTTAACCTGGTCCCCAGACCCGATCGGGTTTCCTCCCCCGTCTCTTTCGTTGGCCGGTTTGCCAGGGTCCTCCTTTGAGTCTAGACCGACACAACAGCGTGAACCCCCGCAGGGTCTCTTGTTCGCTCTCGCCCCCTGGACAGTATAAGTCAACTCCTTTTTTTCCCCGTTGGACTCCTCGTTCTCCTTTAGCTTTTTCCCATCTTTTTTGTTGTGCTATTCTCTTTGACGTCCCCCGTTAAAGCCAGCTTTACGTTTTCTCTGAACTCTGTGTGGTTGCTTCCCGAGTCCTTTTCTTCGCCTCATACTTTCTGCGCACCGCACGACTAGCATATTTCCTCCCCTCTCTTCTTTTGTACGTACCTACCCCTCTCGAAACGAACGCCGGCGACCGCCGCAGTGTGCATTCACTTTCTGTCACGCGAAGTTGCCCGCAACCTTGACTATTTTGCGGCCTTCGTTTGAATTTCCCCTCTTCCCGCCCCCCCCTCGAATGAATCGGTTTTTTTCGCGGGTATCTTCCCGCCACCTGTAGCTCTCCGTCCCCGGCCAAAGCGTCCCGGTCTTACTGCTTTCCCTGTCTTGTTTTTCCCTGGTCTGAGTTTTTGACCCGATGTGCTATTCCCGAAGGTTCATCCTTCTTTATTCGGATCACGGATTTTTTCAGTTTCTTCGAAACTACACACTGAGCGTTTTTCCAGTAGAACCTTGCGATTTCCGACTCTGGTCGGTGCTGAACGCCCCTAACCAAAGACCTCGTGATTTCCAAGACTCACTGCTTTCTCCAGTCCTTTCCCTGCCGGGAAATACGGACCTCTTCCCCATTTCTTTGCTCTTTTTTGCCTGAAGAGACCAAGCCCCTTTTCACCTCGAGGTCCGCTATGAAACGTCTATCACCTGTTTGGAAAGTCTGAAGTGTTTCCCCCTTCCCCTTGGTTTTCTAGCATGCGTTCTCTCCCTCCCCTTTCGTACATTTGCCGTTTTTTGAGACCTATATTCGAGTACTTTACGCTCAAGCGTTCAAAGCCACTCTTCTCTGCCCCGTCCCAATTAGGTACAGAAGGCCCACAGTCTTTTTCCACCTTGGGCCTGGCGGTTTGCTCCTTTCCTCTTCCCCGTGTTCACTACTTTTTCGCGTTTGTATATCTCTCCTGTTGTCCCCTTGAGTTCATCGGCCACTCTCAGCTTGAAACTGACGGTGTTGATTTTTCGTAAAAGTTGACCCGCTGTGTACCTGATTTGTTCGGTCTGGCGCTTCTTTTCTTGTACGCTTGAATCTCGAAAAGTCTTTCCACCAGCACAATACTTGACGGACGGGTTGTAGGTTTAAGCCCCAGTAGAGACACATTGCTCCGCTGCATTGCCTTGGCTGGGTCAAACAGGTGGACTTTTAAGCCCCCTTTCTATCCCATCGAGGTGCCTTCGGGCGATTCCGGCACTGTCACGAAGTTCCCATTGGCTTCCCTAGCTCGTCCTGCCGTAAGGAAACTCACCGGCCCCCTTTTTTTGCCCAAGAGTGGCCAGCAAATGCGTGAGGGATGGCTTGTTGTCTTGTGCTTTTTTTTAAGTTAGGGATCATTTTCACCACTTCTTCATCCGCGGAAATTATGGTTTCTGACTCTGTTCATGCTCTC
>Ga0179593_1339918_pt1 | contig 15781 bp, 18 predicted proteins | sample CZODoug2_1_08_16_FD_185931 | JGI IMG/M metagenome (GOLD analysis project Ga0179593, IMG submission 185931) | Vadose zone soil fungal communities from Angelo Coast Range Reserve, California, USA - CZODoug2_1_08_16fungal (PacBio error correction) | ecosystem: Environmental > Terrestrial > Soil >... | reverse complement strand
CTTTCCTCCTTCCCGAACCACCCCCTTTTTTCTCTTAGCGGGTTTTGCCAAATAAAACTGCTCGTGAAGACAGTTCTCTTTTTTCGAAGACCTTCCTTTCGGACACGTGTAGTCAGGATTCCCTTTTCTTAGACGCATTTCTCCAATTCTTCGTGATGGATTGACCTCTTATCGAGTGTAATTCGTTTATTCCTTCGAGTAGATAGAGACGTCCACTCTACTGTGATTCTCCTTGTTCCTGACTGCCCCCCATCCGTATATTCTGTATCTCTGATGACCTATCTCCTTGCAAGTTTCCCCTTCGTAGCCTACTCGACAAGCACTGTTCCCAATTCCTGTTCGACCGTTCTGCACCCAGCTTCCCTCTTGAACGCCAATTTTAACACCCCCCCCCCATCAGGGTTCGTCCAGCCTGTGAGAAGGCTCCATTTTCGTGAGAACTCTTTCTTCTCTTCTCCTACCTCTAAGAGATTTTTAGTGATACAGGGTCAGTCCGCGACATCCTTCAAGTACGACACAAACGGCTATGCCACTGGTTGAATCGATGGATAGCCCTTGTCTAATCTACTTCTTCTGTCCATGTCACTTTTACTAAAAGTGAGTACAGAGGTTCGAATAGAAGGACCCCATTGCCCTGTTCCCCCTCTTGAAGCTGCGACATAACAGACTTCTCTTTTTTTCTTTGTCTCGCTTCTGAAGGGAGTTTTTATCCTTAGCGCTGTGGTACTTTCCTGAAGATGCTTTCTCGCCCCCCGATAAGAGAAGGACCACAAACCTTCCCTATTTCCCCCGCGGAGGGCTTTGATAGATGTCTTCCTTGGTCCCCGTCCCCCCCATTTTCTATGACAGGTTCTGGAGCCGAAGTTTGGTTGTCTTGACGAGATTAGCACCCCTCTCCCCTCTTCGACTTAATGCATAGGCGGTTAGAGAAGAAGTCTGTTAACGGAAGCCGGTTACGACTTTTTCCTTAGAAACCTGTTTCGAAATTGTGGACTCCATTCTTGAAACAAGTTGACCCGACCCGCGTGGTTGTGGAGGTTTGTATTCTTGAGAGAGTACCTTATCGAGTGAGTTTTTCCACCAGCAGTTCCCACAGCTTTCTATTTCGACTGCGGCAGAGAGGTTGCTTAGATTTTTCGCCCTTTTCCTTTTACGCACCAAACCTATATCTCACCCTTTGAGAATTTCTTTGGGAACGTCGCTCGAGATTTGTCTGATAGCGTCATGCTTCCCCGCGTCCCTCCATCTCAGGCTAGTTTGCGTCACCGCAGCGATCAGTCCCAATATTTTTCGATTGATGTCCTGGCTCTCGCCCTCCTTTAAGATAGAGATCGACGGGACCCCCCCTTTTTTTTCCACTCCTTCCCTTTTTTCCTTGCCAAATAGATAGCCTTGAAGACCTAGTGATAGGAGTCCCCTCTCGATGTCGGCCTGATTTTTTTTCTGTTAGGGCATTCCCGATCAAACTGCTAGCTCGTATTTCTTATGACTGAAATCAATATCGACCCGACTCTTTGTCCCATTCTCCTCTGTCCTCCATATTCGAGACGTAGGCCGCATGAGCTTTCTCGGTGAGCGTTTCACATGAAGCTGCCCCCTCAGGGCGGCTTCAACCCCTCCACCATTGGCCCGAGTTGGGTCAGATTTGACACGTTCTCTTTTCTTCTGCTGTTTGTCCCCCCCTTTGATCATTCTTCTGGATGCCACCTGCTTGTGACCTGACCCGGACTCCGATTTTCCAAGCGCCGACCAACCCCTTTCTCAGTTTAAGTTGCCTAAACCGCTCCTTCCCCCCCTTTCCCGTAAGCGTGCGGCTGACAAGCTCCTTTTTTTTGACACCGACTCCTTCGCCCTCCGCTAGCCCACGATAAGTGTTAGAATATACAGTTCGAGAGACTCCTCTCGTGTTCCCATTCTCTTGTACCTTTTCCGCTCGGTCGGATCAAGACGCGGCTGTTCTCCTGTTTTGACGCTTCCAAGTTACGCTAGAAAATAAGAACAGATTATAACTTCGGTTTTGCCGATCCGGTCTTCCCGTCTTAGGGTAATCGGTTAGATGGATTGAGTAATATTTCTAGGTTCGTCTCTGGGAAAACCCCCCCTCTTTTCTCGCCTCTTCCCACGCATAGGAGGGAGTCGAGAGCTCGTACCACTGTTTTTTTGGACCCGGAGCGGGCCCGTTACCAGATCCCTCATCGTTCGCATCCTACCGCCCCTCTCTCCCTCCTTTTTTTTTTTTCTCTAGATCTTTCTTCTTCTTTCTCTCCCCGCGTGACCTTCTTCTACTGATAGAGGGTCAACGAAACAAACTTTTCTTCTCCCCCGCGCGCGCCTCGAAGCAGAGCTTCTATTCTGGGTTCCAGTCCCACCCCATTTATTCAAGCTTCATCACTATCCCTACCCCTTTCGTACGGGATCTTTCCCCTCTTCTCCAGGCACTTCAAACAGAAGGGTCTCGGAATTTTTTTCTTTCGCTAGCGGTACTTGCAGCGGTCCTTTAGCATCCTCCCTCTTGGCGGGGTCTGTACTTCAAGCTCGCAACCTTTTCCGGCGAATTCTTCCACAGCTAATCTCCTTCTAAAGGGGCGATTTTCCCCCTCGGAGTTTCCTTTCTTTGCGGAGGAATTTCGAGGCTTCTCGGGGTCATAACTCCGCCTCGGAAGCCTCCCCCTCGATTACTTCTAGGTGATGAAGATTCCTTCCTTGGGTGACACAGATTGCGGCTGTCCACAGGAGATCTCTTTCTGACGATTTCTCAGGGATCCCAAGCAGATCATCCCTCTCTTCATCCACTCTTTTCTACCATCGAGCGCAAAGTGAGCGTTTTCCAAAACTCTACAAGGTGCAAGTTATAATAGAACTCGGAGGAGCTTTTGTTTTTAGGGATTCCCCCCCTTCCGATTTCATCTATTCTCGTGGACAACGGAGACGCTATGCTAAGGTTCCACGAGTCCCCCTTAACCGAGAGGAGACGGGGCGTTATGCCCCCCTCTCCCCCTCTGCTTCTACCAAGTAGTATTTCCCGAGCACCCATATAGTTTGACTCCCTCGAGCCGGCGTTTCTCTAGCAGTCCCCCTCTTCTTTCTAGGAGTCGGAGAGGCTTTGACGCATTTGTACCTTTCTTACTTTGCTCGACCGGTTTTGATAGAGCCTACCCCTCCCCTCCTTCTCCAAGTCGGTTTGTACACTTCCTCTGCGGTAGTTCCAGCACCGATCTTCCCCTTTGGCGCCCGCATGGGAGGTGCCCGATGCCCCCTTCGAGCTCCCCTTTCATAAGGAGACATTTCAGTATTTACGGTGTTCTCATAGTAAATGGTTCAAGTGCCACCGGTCCCGGCTCGAAGAAATAGAAACGCAGATTCGACCCGCTTCCTTGCCCTGGTGGTAAACTTTTACCTCTAACTCTGCCCGATCCCAAAACAGGCAAAGTCCCACCCACTAGATTGCTTCATTGACTTTCCCCTTTCCTCACCACCTTTCTTTTTCAACGGGTATAGGAGAAGTCTTCCCCATTCAGATGGACTGAGTCCTTCTTCCCATTCCCTGCCTTCGTGTCGCCCGGTATTTGCGACTACCACACCCCTCCTTTTCCCTCCTTCAGAAACTTTTTTTTTTTCTAGACCCAAAGGACCTGAATGCCTCCAGCCGGTTTTATGACTCTGCATGTTTTTTTCTGATTATTTTAGATTCCGCGCATTTAACTTTAGTTGGTCGACCTTCTTTACCGTATCCCCTCTCTTACCGTTTCGCCTAGGATGTTCCCTCCCAACGCAAAACCTACTTAGTAGAGGAGGGTCAAGTATTCGTCCATTTTTCCTCCGCCGCCACCCTATGATCTCTTCTATTTCTCCTCTCCACTTTGTCAAGGTGACGATGAAGAGGCCCGCTCCCCCCCCTATCTCACTGGCAGCCAGACCCGTCCACAGTTCATTTCCTGTGGAGTCACTTTTTCGATGTATTGTTAGTGCTCCCCCCCCCCCTTCGTCAGCCTTTCCCTAGAGACCAAGGGAGGATAGAGAAGTATTTTTCCTACCTGCTCCCTGATGCCCCCTGGAGGTGGTGTCCCTTCCTGAGATTAATTCCTTGTTCCCGACTTTTCAAGGCTGGCACCCCTCCGATGATTAGAGATTTAGCGAAGGCAAATGAGGGTTTAAAACGGCGTGACCCCTTCCTTTAACCTTATGCCCCTCCCCTTCCGCTGAGGGAAGGCCCCAGGGTAAAGTAATCGCAAAGTGAGGGTGGATGTCCAATCAACTGAACCTTTTCTCGCTTCAGTTTCGATACCCAGCGTCCGGGGCAATGCTAGTCATTGCCACCTCTCTTAAGCATTTTGGGGCCCGAAGCCACGTGATGATTGGAAAAAGTCCGGTACTCCACCGTTGGCCCCGCCTTTTTTTTTTGTCCCGTTTCCTTTCTCAAGACCGCGTCTTATCCGCGAACGAACTTTTTCACAATCGGGTTTCATTGCTTCAAAACTTTTCCGGGACCAAAGTGGGTCTTCCTCCGTGAAGATTAGATCCTTTTCCCCCCCGTTTTTTTTTGTATATGATCGTCTACTTTTTCCGAACCCCCCTTCTATGCGCTCCCTGTTTGTGACCACAACCGAGTCGTTTGTCAAGGAATTTGTTTGCCCCTTTCCTTGTCCCTCAGAACCTAGTTCTTCCAATGTGACGGGTATTGTGTAACTTCGGTAGCACGGCAAGGTGATCCTCGGTCCGGTCTGCTAGGTTACGTTTTCCAGGATCCGCGGTTTCATTAGTAGGCTACCTTTAAGAGTAGATCTCTCCCCTCCTCTCAATGAGTGAATGTGTAGGGTGCCAAGATCCCCCTTCCTGTTGAGATTCTTTAAAAAGAGACTCCTCAGACTTCCCCCTTCTTTTCGAGGCCCTCCCTCTAGATCTTAAGCCATAGGGATGAGACTTAAATTGTCTTTACGTTCGGCACCTACCTATACTGCATCTCTGCCAGGGTTTTTTCCCCTAAGGTGTGAAGATGCTCCCCTTTCTTCCCCCTATTCTCTTCCATGGCCGGTGACGTAAGAACTTTTGGTGACTCACTTTCGTAGAGAAATCTCCGCCCCCCCCGCCAGGAGATGCTCTCTTTTCTATCCTTTTTCTTTTTTTCGATAATTGTAATTAGCATATCCACAGGTACATCCCCCAAGTTGAGTAGGACGCCCTTTTCCCGATAACCTTGTTTCTGAAAAGTTGTCCCCATGAACTTTCCCTCCCCTTCCCCCCCCTCTCCTCCTTCTCTTGGGGGAGTTGTAGAATCGGATTTATCAACTTTTGGCTAGGGTAGCTCTTTTCCGTTCATGAAGAGGTTAAGCAGCTTCCTCCCTCAAGTCCCCAACCCTTCCCCATCTCAGAGGCGCTTCCTGAAGTCTTAATTCATCCTGACCCCCACCCTTTTCTATGCGGACGCCTGGTTGTTGTCGTTTCACTCCCTTCCAAAGAGTAAAGATTCGCCGACTCCATCCGGTCCTTTTTCTCCTCAGAGTCAGCTTTCGGTCCATCAGGCAGCCCTTGTTTCATGCCGGCGCCTGCCCCCTGACGCCCTTTTGTTGCTGGCTTTTTTCCCACGTTTCCCCTCAAGAGGGCTGGTTTTCCTCTGGTTTTTTAGTTTCTCCTCGAGCCGGTCACAAGTAACTATGTCTTTCCTGCGGAGAGTATCTCTGATCAGTATCCTCTGGAAGTACTCACCCCCATATTCTTCCGAGAATTTGAGACCCTCCCGTAGGTTCGCTCCCTCCCTTCCAGCATTCCCCTTCCCCAGAGTACAGAAGGCTTGCCCTTCTCGCGGGCATATTTGTTTATACCGCAGGACAGTAACTTTGTACTCTTTTCCCTTAGGACTTTTTTCTAGATACCACCCGAAGAGACGGATCCTACGCTTGAAACCCCTTTTAAATACTCTACCCCCTTCTTGCGCTTCTTTATTTATGAAGAGATTCTTCCTCCGTCCCTATGGTAGCCATTTTTCTCTTCTTATGACCCGATCACGCCTTTGGCCCTCCTTTGCTTGTATGCCTGAACCCTTTCCCATCTCCCAGATATTGTTTTTCTCCTCCCCCTTCGGATCTTTTCCATGCACTAGTAGATCAGTTCCGAGAATAGATCATTCTTTTTGCCCGATTTGCGCAAAATGATCAGACATCTCGGGGATGCTGTGTCCCCCCCCCCCTTCCCCTTCCTCTTTTTTCCACCAGGAGCAAGGGCTCGTTTCCCCTCACAACCCAGTGGGGATTCTTTATTCTTGGTCTTCTTTAACCGGCTTGTTGCTCCTGAAGCTTTTTTTTTGAAGCTCTTCCCCCTCCCGTTCCTCCCTCCCCTCACCTTTTCAAAGAGACCTCCCCAATAGACTTCATTTTGTTTCTTCAGAGTAGCTGGTAGAACACATCCCTTTCACCTCCCAGCAAAACGACACAATAGAGCCCCTCCTTCCCCGTTCGGAGTCTTCTTTGATGCTTTTTCACAATGAGTAGATGTTGTTCCCTTTCGCTTTAGGGACGTCAGGTCCCTGCCGCTGGCGTCTTCCGATCGGGACCGTTTTTAAGGAAGAGTGCCCCTTATGAACTCGCTCCCTTTTGTCCGTTTCCTTTCCTTTCCTCGGGGCCTTACGGAGAGGATTTCTGATGGATGGAGCCTTTTCCTTTTTCTATGGTGAGGTGCGTCTTTGAACCCTCCTCTTTTCGATGTTTTCTTCGCTTTTCTTCTCACTTGGGTTTTTTTGGTGTGACCCTTTCTTTTCCTCTTTAACAAGTCCCTCCAGTATAGCCTGCATATCTAAAGTTTCTTCCCCTTTTTTCCCATCCTCCTTTGTTGATCGAATTTTGATCTGCGCGCCTCTTTTTTTCCTTTCGGTCTGTTCTGTTCTTCCCGCTCAAGGTGCACCTTTTTAAACAGTTGTCCTTTTTCTTCTCTCCCGCCCTCCTCTCTTTTTCTCGAATAGATGTTCAAGAGACTAATTTCCCTCCCCTCCTTCCCAATAGTTTTCCATTCTCCCTATTTCCCTCGATTTGCCAGATTTCGGAACCTCCTTTGTAGCTCGCCCGTTGCTTGTCTATATTTTTTCACTGGTAACTTTCCTCCCTCTTGGATCTTTTTTCTTCCCCTTTAACTGTGAAATACGCTTATGTGAACCCCTCTCGAATCGCCTCTCAACGTTGCGATTTCTCTCTTCTTTTTGTCTCTTTGGCTTGGCTTGAATTAGAATTCTCGTCCCTCTCCCTTCCTTCATTCCCTCCTCCCTCCGAGTAATGTGTGGTGCGCCGGAGGATATGAGTGGAAGATTTTCTTCGTACAACGTTCGGAGTTCTCGCTTCTGCCGTTATTTTGGATCCCATCCCTTGTTCCAGAAATAGACTATAATTTCCCTTCCCACCTCCTTAGCTCACGTGGCGCGATCTTCAACACCTCGTTTTATTCCTTTGGATATCTCCCCCGAGGAGGGAGGACCTTACCACCCCTTCCAATGTTCTCTTTCTTTTCCGCGAGAGAACTGTCGTCGTACCATCGACTCCCCTGGTGACAACGCGAGATTGACTTTCATGTCATCCTTCTGCCTTGAGAGTTTACCACCCCCATTGCTGTCATGCCCTCTATCCTTTTCTTCGAAGCACTCTAATCCCGATATTCTTCGTGCGCGCGTCTTGCAGAGACATCTGGGGCGAGTTAGTGAAGCCATTTGCGTTCGGTCGGCTTCTCTCTTTCTAGAGATCCCCTTCAACTCAAAGTCGTCTCTTTCCACGATCGCTGCTGTCTGAAGGGCCCCGATATCCGGGTTTTTTTTGCAAGCATGGCTGAAGAGGTGTTTTTTTAGCGGAAATTCCCCTCTTTTTTCTCCCCTCTTCCCCCTTTTTTTCCTATCAGGTGGAAAGGGGCGTCTCAAAGGACCAACGCTTCACGGCTTGAATCCATTCTGCGAATTTGTAATCTCCCCCCGCTTCATGGTGTGAGGGAACTGTCTCTAACTAGGCCGCGCTCAACAACGACTTACCACCCCTCCCCTGTTCAGGGTTCCGGGACGCATCGTACACCAATTCTTCACTGTCTCGGCGCCTGAGACAGGTCCTTCTGAACTCTTTAAGAGTCCCACCTTTCTCCTCTTTCCTCCGGTTTATTTTTTTTTTTCTGTTTCCCCTGATCGTTTTTGACCAAAACGTAGGTCCTAGCTTCAAAGAAAAACTTTTTTGGTCGGTAGACCACCTTAAGATTTTAAGCCACGCGTTTTATCCTTTTCCTGTGTGGTCTCTAGTCAGCGGTACCCGAGCGTTCTCCTTTTGTCTGACCCGGATCAAGGAGGACCTAGCACCCGCTTATATCTCGTCTCCTGACAAAGAACAATCTAAGTCCCTTCGCCTAGGGGAAGTGCGGGAACTCGGCCTTTTACGGTTTGCAGGAGAGATTTGAAAGTTCCCCCCTCCCCCCTTAATGATCCTCTTCTCAGTGCCGCTTCCCTCGGACCTCTGAGCTATGGCGCAAATACAAAAATGTTTCCATCGCGGTTGGCGTGAACGATCCTTTAGATCTAGGAATTCTAACCCCCTTCTTCGCGTCTCTCCCTCCTCCCATTCCCTTTATCTCGACCGATGGCTACTGCCCGCGGACTCTAAAAATTGGGGGTCATTGCGCCTCATTCCCTAGCGAGTGCCTTGAATTCAAGTGTCCCCTTAACTTTTTTTTCTTTTTTTCTGACCATCCCTTTTCAGATCCGCGCTAAGGAAATTTTCCCCGGATCCTTAAGGATCTAAACGAATCGCATTGGATTTGGTTTTTTATCAAATTAAGGACCTGTCCCGTCTCTCTTTGCTTTCGCTATCGAGGGACGTTAATTCACTCGATGAGTCATGTCACCTTTATCCCTCCCCCCCTTCTGTACAATGCAGTACTCTGCAGCTTCACTGTCCAAGTAAGGCGCAATACTTCTTCCTTTCCGCCCATCCCCCCCTTCCTCGACCTCCCCTCAGCCAACCTGGTTTCCTACCGCCTCGGGTGATGTTTCCCCCTTAATGTTTCCGCCCTTCGGCAGTTTTTTTTTTCGTACGGCCTTTATCCAGCGGTTACTGCCACCTTGTGTGGAGTCGTATCTGTACCTTCCGGGACCGTTCCCACGAATCTTTTCCATTCCGTGTTGAACCATAAATTGGGTTAATACTTGAGTCTTTCTTGGGCGTAAGGCAGGAAGTGACAGTATCCTTTTCTCTACGGCGTGCCCGGGACTGACTCTCAGTACGCCTGGAAAATAAGGCGTCTGATGCTTTGAACATATCATATGTTGATCGTATTTATATCCCCCCCCCCCTCCCCTTTGCGAGAAGCCTCCCCTTCTCACCCGGTTGGATTATGGTCAGCTCCCCACCCCGGTTTAGATTCCGTTAACTCTTACTCAACTCCCGTGTTTTACAGGCGTGCCCCTTCGTTCGACATTCTCTTAGTCATTGCTTTTTCCTAACAATGGTCGGTCCCCCCCGCGGCATAGATTTTTATTCATGGAATTCGCCACTTTGTCCACCCCATAAATGTTGCCGGATTTCTCCTTTCCTCCCCATTTTCCTCCCTTCTGCGGGAGACTGAGAAGTCGACTAGTTTTTCCTTCCGTCCGAATTCCTAGTTCAGGCCCTTCTCTTGACCTGCGTTACTTGCTCTCAAATTGATACTCAAGCTTTTTTTTTTTTTTCTGCATTATCCCCTTCGTACCACATATAATTCCTCTCTCCGAGCTTGAACGTCATGCACAGTTTGTGACCGACTCTGCCCGACAGCGTTTCCCCCCCGTCGTCCTGGACTGTTTGTATCATCCTCTCCCCGATAAACAGTTTATGAGGGTATAATTTTTCGAATTTTTCCCTTGTTCCTCCCCCTCCTTCTCTGCTCCCGATCATTCTCCTCGAATATATCAGACCCCTCCTTTTCTCCACGCGCCCCCTTGTTTCGAATTGGTCCTCCTGTCCCCCCACCTTTTCTTCTGCTGTTGAAAGGAAGGTTTGTCCCTCTTCCCCTTCCCCCCCCGATCCCTGCTTCTCCCCCGTCCTTCCTAGGATTTTCGAAGATAGGAAGCCTTTTTCCCCCTTCCCGTAGCCGTTGGCCCATAGACGAGAACATTTACTGCCCTTTGTGCTGTCAGAGATGTAACAATTTCCCCCTCCCCTTTTCTTGGTTTGGGACAAGGGCGTTTGTTGCGTCTCTTTCCCGTATGTAGATATGCCTTTTCCCCATCCGTTTAAAGGTTATTTTCGGCCTCCCCTTCGCGTCTCTCCTCGGCCGGGATCTTTTTTGGCAGTCTGAAAACTCTTCGCCCCCCCCTCTCACTTTCAAAGGGAGTTTTTATCGACTTCTTTCTTTCCCGTTTCTGCCCTTCTTCCCCCTCGTCCGCCTGCTGGAAAGGCGATATGGTATAAAGCAGCGATTCCCTTCCCACCGCTTCAATTGTCAGGAGTCCTGGCTATAGAGTCTCCCGATTTCTCCTTTCCGAGTTGCCCCCTCCTCCGACTTAGGAAAAAATCTCTTTTCATAAGCGTTCCCCCCAGTCTGCGACAGATACTATCTCTTGCTCGATTCTCCTTTTTGGCATTGTCTTTTTTTCCTTACGCTCTCCTTTGTGACGAAGCGTCTTTTTCTCAGTATTGAATGACCGTCCACTTCTTTCTTCCGGCTCCCCGGTGATATCATGGTCATTTGACTGAAATCTTTTAGCGTCCCCTCGCAAGAATTTTTGATCTGGTATTTCTCCCTGACTCCCTTCCCTTCCACTTCCGGGGCTTCAAAAAGAACACCTTGGCAGCTTTTTTTTTTGCCAACGCTCGCACCGTGCTCTTTTGTTAGCCAACGTGTTTAGGGGTCGTGCTGAACCAGGGGACATTCGCGACTTCCCCTTCCCTTCTTCAAAACCCCACTTTTTTCTTTATCCGCATTGTTCCCCCCCAGAGCATTTACCTAGACGTCCTTTCTTTTAGTTTTCGGTTTGCACTGAGCTTTTGTAGCTGAAACCGACCGCCTTCGAATTCCTCTCTTGAGCCCCCCGATAAAATCGGAGTAGGCCCGTTCCTCTCTTCCCTCTTTTCCGTGTTTTCCCCTCCCCTCCTTTCATTGGTAACCGGTGTAGCTTCTTTAAGTCTTTTTCCCGATCCCTGCGATGTCCGTGACCTGCTTCCTTTACCGAGCGACCTTCCCGCCCCGTAGAGATCTGTCTTTCTCCTCCTCGTTTCCCCCCCCTCCCTTTCCGTTTGAAAGGGATAGATGGATTGATACTTCTTTCCTCTTTTCGGAGGTTACTTTCTCTGAAAATCCCCCCCTTCCTCTGCCGCATCTTTCTTCCTTTTGCCCCCGCTGCCTCCTCCCCCTTTCACATGTTGCTGACCTTGAGAGGAAAGGACACAGACCACCTTATACATGTCGAGCCTTCCTCCCGAGATCTCCTCCTTTCCTCTCTTTTTATCTCTCTCTTTGAGGATCTGCTTGCTCCGCTGAAGGATTTTAGGTATTTGCCAATTTCCCCCTCCCCCGTGTCGTCTTTCTTTTCCTCCTCTCGCAGTCGGGACCTATGGGTTTAACTCTCCTCTATCTTAAAGACTGTACATACACATCATCACTATTCCATGACCTTTCTATGCGAGGAGTACGGTCCCCCCTTACACAGAGGGGGTTTGGATTATGGTAGCCCCTTTCTGCATCGTTTTTCCCCTCTCTATTCCGCTTGTATAGGGGTATGAATAGCAGCAGAAAAAAGGTGTACCTTCTCAGCATTTGCATGCCTTCTCTCCTTTTCCTTCGTCTAGTTTCCTGAGGTTTGGCTTTTCTCTTAGGACTTCTCCTTCTCTTTTTTTCGCTCCCTCCTCCTCTGAAGCCAAAGAGAGTAAGTATCGGTGATGAGTGGCTCTGGGAAAATCTTCCGGCCCCCCCAATTCGATTTTCCCCCCTTGATTTTGGATATTTTTTCCTTCCCCTCCATTGTTTTAACATGACGCATAAGATAATTGCTGGCCTCTGAGCGCACGGTCCTCTTCAGAGTCCAAGGTTGGCTTCCTCTGGCTATATTTCTTAGGCGCCCTTTTGCAGTTCGTTTTCCACACATCGGAAAGATGATCTCTTCTCGGGGCCCTACTTCTCCTTATCCTCGTCATGGTTAGACCCCCCCAGAATAGAGTTCTGGTTCTTCCATTGCAATCCCCTTCGTAGAAGTGATGCATTCCTCTCACCTCTCCGACCGACATTGCGCGTCCCTCTTTTCCGGCCATCGTCGCGATTGCTTCGAAGCGGGAGCGTCTGAATTGTCAGCGTCCTTTTCCTGCCCTTCCCCGTTCAGTCTTTTCTCCCAATGCCACTCTATACCCTTCCCCTGCGTGAACTTTATCCTGGGTGAGCCTTTTCCCCGCGATGCGTTTCTCGGGCGCAAGAATGCGAGGCCGGGTGAACTTCCCTGGCTTTCCCTCTTTTTATCACTCTCTCCTCTCTCCCACTTTGACCTTTTCCCCTTTGGAATCCGTTTTTTTCGTACCCCGCGTCACTCCAACAGCGCTCACCGCTCGACCAACTCTAATTTTTAGCTTGCCCCGTTCCTCTTTTCCTTCTGAAGATCAAAAGACCTCTCCCCACCAGCTTTCTTATGTCTTTCAGCTCGCTCACCCCGTTGAGTAAAGGTTCCAAGGCCTTTTAACCCCTTATTCCCTCTTTCCCCCCTGCATTATCATTATCCCCGGCCTTAGAATTAGTGTAGTCCCTTCTTCGTTTGTTGCTCCGTTCCCCACCACCCCCCCCCCCCTCCCCCGACACCAAAGTAGGAGTAGTCCAAAATGGGTTTTTTATGTTTCCCCCACTTCCTCCTTTTTTTAAGATGCTCCGAAGAGGTGCGAATTGGCATGTGTGGCTTCGAGATTTCCTGCGTCCTTCTCGCAGAGACGTCTTGTTGGGCCCGGAACCCTCCCCCCTGCTTCGTTTGGTCTATCGCCTCGCTGAGACAAAGCCAGAAGTCGTCGCCGGTTGTTGCCGCGTCTTTCTTCGGCAGCTTTCCAAAGGTGCATGATGGATCACCTTCTTTCCTCCTGTAACATGGAGCGTCCGCCGGTTCGATCCCCTCTCAGGATTTCCGATATGTCTCGAAAGGAGCACACCAGGGCCCCCCCCCTTTTTCTTCTGTTCGTCTGTCGAGAATGACGACTGATATAAAAACTTTTTCCTTGGCGTTGCGTCTCTGAAAGGGCTAGAGTCCGGATTTCCTCTCCCTCTGTCCGAAAAAAACACTGTTTCAGGTTTCCCTGGCCCCTGAGACTTCCTTCCTCTCTCCTGCCGGAAAGGGGTTCCTGTATCCCGAGTTTAGCTAGCCTCTCTTCGCCGATTCTCTTTAACAGGTTTTATCTTAGTCTCTCTTACAGCGCAAAGGATGGCTGCACCCCATTAATCCCCTCCCTCCGGTGAGATCCTGATTCTAGCGTCCGTTAATCTCGACTGCAAAGAAGAAGCATGTCCCCCTTTCCCCGCATGCTCAGGATCCACTCACTGGAACTCTCTCTCACCCGTCTCCTTTCCAAAAGTTCGTCACCTCTCTTTTTTTTTTTCCTTTACCCTCCTCTTTTGATTTTTCACCTTATGACGGCCTATAAGTGGTTAGCGGGCGTTTTTTTACTATCTATATCTTTCCTAACCCGTAGGTGGATATTAGATAGTCCCCCTCCCGAGTTTTTTCACGACCCCCTTCTTGAGGCCATTCGTTTTTTGCCAAAAACCAGAGTCGGTTCTCCACAGGTTGCCTGTCCTGCCCAGACCCGGCTTTCTTTTTACAAGGCCCTACGGGTATCCGTCGGAGTGGTTTTCTTCTCCGTTCGTTCCCATCCCCCCCGCTTTTCTTTCTCGGTGAATGCATATCGTTCATTTGCCTGACCTTCGCGGATCGGACTCAGCCTTTTTCACCCGAATTGCCTTGACTGGGTCTTACCCCGGTTCTCTGTGTACATCTATTTAAACGTTGCACCTTCTTGACCGGCTAATCGGGATTCAGTCCCCTGGCGACTTTCGGAAAAATTTTCCTTTCTTTGCCCCCCTCCCTTTTCTGGAAGGGGAGGGTATGACCTAGTGAGCCTCGGCAGGCTACCTCAATACCACTCCTCCGGACTATTTGGATCATGACTCCAGGCGAATCTCTTTTGGCACCTTTACCTTTGGGAAGATGTGGTCTAGCAATGCTCCTCCGGTAAGTTTGCCTGCCCATCTACCTTCGAGGGTGCTTGGGGGCCTGTAAGAGAGACTTATTCAGGGCACCCTTTCTAAACGTCCCCTCCTGTCCCCGACTTCTTTTTGTTTCGTTGATCTCGCGACGACACGTCTCCTTTCTTTTTTCTCTCAGGTAAGGATTACAGCGCGTCTCTTTCTCCCTTTCTAATTATTCCTCTCGCCTCAAAAAATTTTTCGAGTGTATAGGAGTTTTGAGAAGGTTGTTCCCTTTTGTCATCCGCCCCCCCCCCTTGAACTGAAGCCTTTTGTCGACGATCCCCCTTCGCCCCCCGATACAGAAGACCACGAAGAATCTTCTTTTCTCCTTTTTTCAGTCGTGAATATTTGTTATAGGATGAAGGTGGGGTTCCAGCCCGAAAGCCCCGTGACGCCCTTTTCGGATCTCTTCCCCCAGTGTCACCTCCCCGAGTGAGGTGTTTCTGCGCGTTCTTTTTCCGATTTCCGACGATTCCGTTTCACTTTTTCCACGATGTAGTTTAGAGAGCTGCCCCGGAGATCATATTACTGATCTGTGGACGTTTTGTCCCCAGACCCCACCCTATCTTCGCCCTCTCATCGCTCATTTTTTTTTGCTCCGTGATTCTCAGGAGCATTCATCAACCCCTTCTTTTCGCCCGGCTCTCTCCTCTCTGTTTCCAGACTCTCTTCAACCGCTCCCTCTTGTAGTGAGGGAATTTTGATCATACACGATCGCGCCTAGGACGGACGCACCCCTCTCTTTTCCCTCTCCTACCTCAGCTCGACTTTTTACCTGATATCTCCCCGAGCTACGGCAGATGTCGTCGGCCTTGATCTCGTTCATGAACATTGTTTTTTCCTAGCCTGCTTGCGGCTTATGCTGAACGTCAACTCGATTTTTCTCCCATCTTTTCTCCCTACCGGTACTGATTTCTCGAAGTTTCCCTGCCTCCCTGTTCCCTGCTGGCCGATTTGTTACCTTCAAGCATCCTCTTTTCTTTCCCCACGGCCTTTTCCAATTTTTTGTTTTTTCCCCCCTCTGAGGCCGAGTCTCGATGTTGCTCCCCAAAGGATAGGCCTCCATTCTCAAAGGCCCTTTGCTTCTTGACGAGCCCCCTTAAACTAATGGAAGTTCCCCGTACTCCCGCCTTTTTCACTATCCTCTTTTCATCACAGCCTTTACTCTGGAGGCAGTCTATGCTTCTTGACAACGACCCCCCCCTACCCCCCCAGCGTCTCCCCCCTCCCCCCCCCCACCATAGAGAAGAATAGTTCGATATGAGATGAATGTTTTTTTGTTCACATAATTAGACCGTAAAAGTTTTCTTTTCTTTCATCCCCCCCCGACCCCCGAGTGATGGAGAGGTGATTGCAGTACGAGAGAGACCCGACCCCCCCCCGAGATAACACCTTTCCCCGGACGTAATCCCGGGTCATCTCCCGTCTGTTTCATCTTCCTATGGTAGTACTTTCCAATGAGTTCTTTATTTCCCCTTCTTTGCAAAAGCCGAGTCTTTCCTGCTCTTCTTTTCGCGCGAGACCTAGCCTGTCCTAGAGTCAGTTCTAACAGCCGACCTTTATCCGCTTCTCATTCTCA
>Ga0179593_1678952_pt1 | contig 15782 bp, 14 predicted proteins | sample CZODoug2_1_08_16_FD_185931 | JGI IMG/M metagenome (GOLD analysis project Ga0179593, IMG submission 185931) | Vadose zone soil fungal communities from Angelo Coast Range Reserve, California, USA - CZODoug2_1_08_16fungal (PacBio error correction) | ecosystem: Environmental > Terrestrial > Soil >... | reverse complement strand
TTGCGCCTTTGATGAGCCGGGTTCTTGTCCCCCCCCCCTCTCATCCACACCTTCCTTCTTTTTTTCCCGCCGCCCGAGGCAAAGTTCGGTTTGAAGGTGGGGTGTCTCCACTTTATATCCCCCCCCCTCCCCAACACTGGCCACCACGTTACTGTACTGGATTTACTCGCCGATGTTTCCTTTCTCAGCCCCCCCCCCTCCAATCGCCACTCTGCTGCTTTTTGCAGGGAATAGAGTCCCGTCCGGCAAATATTCCCCCCTCTCCCTCCCCGGTGTCTGCTATCTTCCCTCTTATGGTTGCCCTTAATAGCAGATTGAACGGTTTACGGACTTTGATCTCCGAGACATCTTCTCTTACCCCTGGGCCCTTAGGCGGCTTTTCTCCTCACATGTTTTGGCCATGATGTGTGTTCAATTCGTCCCTGGGGTTGCCATTCGTTAGATTGCAACCCTTTGTGCACTTAAACCTCCTTTTTTTTTGGACCCCCCACTACTTGCTCAACGTTCAGCTCTCATGCCCTCCTTAAGATCGTCAAGTATTTGCGCCTCTTTCGTAGCTTGCCGGTCTCTCTTTCACCCTTTCCTCCCTCAAAACGCTTGAGGATACCCCTTTTTCTGACAGTCCATGCCCTCGTGTATCCCGTTTCACCAAGTTTTTCACCATACTTTCCATGAGTTTTCTGTTTCAGATTTTGAGATCATTTGCTCACGTCCTCAGTTACCCTGGCCTTGTATTGACTAAGAACTGCGACGTTCGACGGAAATTCTTCGTTCGAGACCCACGCGGCTGGTATAAATCTCTCTTTTCCCGATTACGGAATTTTTCCCACCAAAGGCTATTTTTCCGGTGAACAGATTTCTTCTGACCACTGAGTGGACCTTCTATTAAAGTCATCGGCCTTTTCTTTCCTCCAAATCCTTTGGCGTTTCCCTCTTCGTATTCATGTGTGCCGGAATGTCTTCTGGAAGGAAGTTGGTCCTTTCCATGTATGGTTCCCCCGAATCCCCTCTGTTCCTTCTGGTTGTTTCGCCCTTTCTTGCCCAAATTCTTCCCTGTGCCATGAATACGCATGTGTGTCCCCCCTCCTTTTTTTTCGAAGAAATCCTTCTTTTGCCTCGGTCGTAGCTTTCAAACCTGTTTTAGATTTTTCTATTAACTTTTCGCAGGTCAGTTGTAGTTCTTGTCCCCCCCGAACCTTCTGTCCCACGTCTTCACCAGGTTCCCCGGACGGACTGTCTTTCGCGCATTCGGAAGGCCGCTTTGTCGTCTCAATACGGAGCGTGCCCCTTGTGCCCCATAAGTTTCCCTAATCCTCTTTGATCCCAGGGGTAGGGGCTCCACGCCTTTTCAAAATTTTTTTCTCGTGGCTCCTTTTCCACGGTATTTTTGCGACGTGCTTTTCATGTCCCTCGCAAGTTTTCATGCCCCCCTCTTTCGACTTGCTCTTTAATTAAAGATCGATAAAGGTTTTCATCCTTGGACCGCACCTCCACTTCCCCTCAGATTTTCCCCCCGTGGCATTTTTAGAGGTTATTTCGCACTCCGTTCCTGCACCTTGGGGTGGATGTATTTATTGCCTAAACTTGGATAACGGGGTGGTTTGAAAGAGACCGTACACTTCACCAGTGTCCACCCAAACCCAGAAATGAATCTTGTGAGCGAGCTACTTCGTGTAGTCTTTGGGCTTCCTTCAGATTCGCTAACATTTGTCATCGTCCCTTTCCCTAATATGTACTCTTTCCGAGATCCGACGTTCCCACCGCTTTCTATTGCCGGGGGTTCTTCTTCCCTAAACCGACGCGGAACGTGCGGGGGACTTTCCGTGTTGCAGGTTGAAGTTTTTGTCCTTTGCTAGTAGTTCACCTCCGTTTTTTACGATTTTGGGTGTTGGGTTTCAGTTTGCGACCACCACGGCCTCGTAACCCCGCTACTTTCTTTTTTTTTCCCTGCTTCTTCCCCGAGTTTTTCGTTTAAGTCTCAGGTTGGAATGTGACCTAGGCCTCCCCAAAACATATGCAGCGCCAAGCTGGCACCAATTGCCCTATGCTGTCATTCGCTCACCTCGTCTTCGTAACTCCGTGTTTTTTTTCCCCGCATCTCACTGTTGAGAAAAGACCCCATAGGCGATTTTTCTTCCTCAGTTGGGAATGACCTTTATTGAGAAAGCCCTTGGATCCCTGTTCTTTTGAGTCCCCATACCTGAAGAATTTTAGACCCCTCTCCAAAGTTGAGGTTCACAAGGTATGTCTTCTTTCCCATTCCTCCGGGACGCGGCTGAAAATTTTCCCATTTGTGTCTACTTTTTGGAATCCCATTACAATGCGTATCCCTTTCCACAAGGATTTCCCCTCCGAAAATGAAGGTTGGTGATTTCCCCCCTCGATGACCCCTCGCCTAGACACCGGAGAGACCTTCATTCTTTCACACAACTTTCCCTCCGTACCCCCCCCCCTACCGCGTTTAGACGACCATCGCAACCCCTTTAACACCCGTTGCCAACGCTTACCCTTTTTGAATACTGGCCCAACCCAATTTTCGTATACAGGTATTCCTCTCACCCGCGGCGGACTTTCCCCCCCCCCACCATCCCTGATAGTAGAAAACTAGGACTGTTTGACTTCGTCAAGATTTTCCTGCTTTTCCCCGTCCCATTTCCATTCTGTTCTTTCGGAACCCCTCACGTGTTGCAAATCCCCTTTTCTTTCTGTGGTCTTCTTGACCTCCTTTGGCGCTTTTTTGCCAATCTAACTTTTCAACTATTTTTCCCCTCCGCGAGTGCTGGCCCTGTTTGCTTTCGCCACCTTTGGGGTTTTCACTTTAGCTTCTGTCCTCCTTTTTGTCTGCCGCTGCTTTCTCTCTCCGTAGAATAGATTTTACGATTTCCCCTTCTGATTGTGAGCTTCATCACCCTGATGCGCCCTTCCCCGGACAACCCCCCTCCCCTCCTTATACCCGGGTTGGGACGATCTGTGGATCTTCTGCGTTTTTTTCCCCATTTCTGGAAAGCGTGCCCCTCTGTGGTCAAAGTCCCTAGCTCTTCCCCTTATGTTCCTGAGCTTCTTTCTCCATTTTCGTGCCTAAGACGTTTGATCGAAGGTCTGCTCTACTGCGATTCTTCTCATGCCTTCTTTTTAGTCTCCAAAGATAACATGATCAACGCTTTGGCCCTCTTGCCCTCATCCTCCAGGTTTTTCCTCTTCGTACGGTTTTTCTTAAGGACCCCCCTCCCCAGTGCGGATCTATCCCCAGGCCAATCCACCCTCGTAACTATGGCGTCTTCCTTTTTTTTGCAGGTGTTGAATTGTTCACATTCTCTCCCCACGTTTGCCTCCTTTTTCATTTTGTGAGCCCCTCATCCTTTTACCTTCCTCCTTTTTTTGAAGAGCCACTCCTAATCCCCCTTCCCGGAGTATGACCACGCAAATTCCCATTTCAACCGACCCCTAAAAAGAGGCTTTGACAGATGAGACCCATTTCCATATTGTTTATATGACTGGGTGATCCGCTCCGCACTGTGACTTGTTGCTTTTTTTTTCCTCTTCCGGTACAAAAAACCTCTCCCCACTTCTGATTTTTGCCGCTCTTCGCTGCCCCAGACATTCCAATGTTATTTTTTTCTTTTCCTGAACGGCCTTCTTCGATCTATCCCGGGCGATTCATGAAAAAGTTCGGTTTGTCCCTGAACTGATCAACCCTGACTCGAGCTTTTTGGAGTGATTTGTGAATTTCTCCCCCCTTCCGGTCACCAGCCGTTGACATTTCTCCGCGATACCCCCCCTAAATCGACCCAGCTCTACGTGTGTTCCTGATTCTTACTGCGGGCCCCTAAACAGTGGCGGGATGTAGTGACTTTTGCCCCGGCCAAACCTCCCTCCCCTTTTTCCCCTTTAAATGAATTTTTCGGCAAATTAGCGCTCCTGTCTCATTGATCTCCTCATATTCCTGGTTTCTTGCGCCAAGCACGTTTTGCCCCGTACTTGATGAGGGTAAGTTCTTCTTTCGTGCTTTGCACTGCGTGCCGCGTTCGGCTGCCCTTATTTCTCTCCGACTCTGCAACCCCCTTTTCCCCGTGTCTTCGAGCCCCTTGTTCCAGACCGCTTGAAGGGAACTTTTCCCCTTCGAGAATCATGGCCCTTGACTCTTCCCTATTGGCCTCTGATTGTTGGCGATTCCGATCGCTTTGGCCCTTGAACCTGTTTCCTCCTCTTTTTTTGGGCCAATGACCCCGCGATTTCCGCTGTCCCTACCGGTTTTTTTCTCCGCGTATGTTTTGCGCTGTATTCACCACGAATAACCATCAATTCAAGAGTCTCGTCTTGAGGTTTAGCGGAGTCGCGCGTTTGTTCAAAGGAATTTTATTTTTTAGGTATCCCGTCTCGTAAGTTTTTTTTTTTACGCGAGTCCCTCTTATGTCCCCTGGCCCATTTGTGTGTTTCCTCCCGGGCCTGGGTAGTGGAGCGGAAACACTTGTGAACCTCATGCTCTTTCCTCGTGTTCTCTACCTTTATGTCCTCGGAAACTTGCCCTCGGGTCTAATGTTTCCGTTCTCCATAGTTTAATCGGTTCCACTTCCCCAGGCTTTAGGTCGCCTCGTTATCTCTTTCTACTTGCGTGATACCCCCCTAGCACTCATCTTTGGTCCGTGGGCAGCACTCTGGGTTTTGAAACATATGCAGTTGATCTTGCCCCATCTGTCTTCTTTGGGTGTGTGGGCTCATTTTTCCCTCCCTCGTCCAGACGGGTTGATTAACCACATTTCTTCCCAACCTAAGCTTTTAAGCCCGTTTCCAGTAGGCACCTCTTCAAGTTTCGTGTGGGACTCCTTCTGGGTTGGCCAAGTTGTCTCCACCCCCGGCCTATGTTATTCTCATGACCCCAGCGGAAGAGGTTAAAAGGATCCTTTCCAATCACCCCCCCCCCCAAATTTTTCATTTGCCCCCCACTATCGTGGATTCAACTCATAAGCATGCATGAGTGGACGTCGGCCATCGGTCGCTGTTTCTGTAATTCGTCAGGACAAGTTTTAGCCTCCCTTTTCTTACAGGATGCATTTTACAGTCTCCCCATGCCCCAGCGAGCGCGAATGCGATCCGGCGATGTCCTGATTTTTTTGGTGTTCTCATTTTTTCCATGGATGCCCTCCGTGATTTTGGGGCCACCAGGCAATGCTTCGTCTTCTTCTTCGGCCACCACCTTTTCCGTTCCCCCCCCCCCTTAACGTTCCACTTGAATGCCTCTTGGCTGCCTTTGTCCCAGATCTCGAAGGCTTTTAGGGCATTCCCCCCTCAACTCATCCTTCTCTTCTTTGGACTCCCAGACCCCCTGCGCCTCATTTGAACATGTGAGGCCCACAATTTTTTGTGTTATTCCATCCACCCGTGTTATCATTCCTTGACATTCCAGAACTACAGGATTTCCGACATACAGGGACCCGTCTTCCCCCCCTTGGCTTTAAGTAATCTGTATTCAGGAATTTCCCCACGGGTAACCAGCGACTTTCGTTCCTCGGACAATTTCTTTTTTTTCCCTTCCAAAGGACCCCTTTCCTTAATAATCCGAGCCCCCTGTAATCTGCCGTAGCTTCCGGGCCGGACCCATTTGGGTACCACCTTTTTTTAGCCCATGGCGCGCACCCAAAATTTTTTTAGCCGTTGCATAATGTCAGGCCTTGTTTCTTTGCCCAGTCCCACAATGACTTTTGGAGCTAGTCTTCATTGCGGCCTTTTCAGGTCCCGTGCACCTTTGGCAGAGGGAAAGCTCAAACACTTCTTCTCTTTTTACGAGCTTCGTTTGCCCCTTTTCCCTTTCTCAAATGCTTTCCGCAGGCATGCAGACAGGACGACCTACTTCTTAATACCCCCCCCCTGTCGAGGATTTCCGTAGCTCCCCAAATCCTCTTTTGCTTTTTTGGCCGCATTTTATGCGTCTAACGCCTGGTTTGTTTTCTCGTATCGCTCCCGGTTTTTTTTCTTCCCGTCGCGCGTTCCCAGAAGCATTGATCTGTCGACGATTTTCTTCTCCCTGGTGGTTCTCACAAGGCGGCCCCCTTTTCCCCCTCCCCGTTGTCCGCTGGTCCACGAGCCGAAATCACTTTCTCGTTTTCTGTTCTTTCCCCCGGTATCGTTTCTCGGTTTCAGTGAAGACACGTCTGTCCCCTTTGGCCGTCTCCTCCGGCATCAGCCAGGTTTTTTCGTCTTTGATCTTTTAGAACCTTTTCCTCCCCCTACCTGCCTTCAGATTTAGCGCACCTTCGGACTCAGAGGAAGATGGGCCTAACACCCTTTTCCTCCGGCGTGTTTTTATCCGAAAACCGATTTCCTGTTGCGGACTTCGGTAGGTGGTGACCCGCTGCCCTAAACCGAAGGCCCTCCCCCCCCCCAACCTTCAGAATGTTTCTCGTAAGAGCCTTCCTCCTTCTGACCCTCGTAAACTTTTGTTTAGGTGTCATATGGACTACAACCCCTCATCCATCTGTCATTTCCCCCTCCCGCTTTTTCCGCGTACCTCCTCTTTTCTTAGCGTTCTCCACGATATGTCCGGTGCCGTAGGAAACCGCCGTGATGTCTAGGTCTTGAGCCCCCTTTGTTTGTTGTTTCCAACTGCTTCATGCTATTCTTTTTCTTAATCCCGTAATCTTGTCGGGGGGTCCTTTTTCTCCTTTGAGACCGGCAGGTCGTACATTTTTTTTTAATTTGCAAGTTTCCCCCTGGTAAAGGCGTTCGTCGCGTTCTTTCTCTGGCCAGGCAGTTTTTAGGTTGATGGGATGTGGTGTGGCCCCCCCCTGCGGAAAGGTACCCCTTTCCTCCCCCCAACCCGGCAAGTTTTGACGACCTCTTTTAATCGCCACCAATTTGCTGCCGCACCCAGAACAGCTCGGGCTTTTTGGAGTGAGCCAAGATTTACTCATTTTGGCACCTCCCCTGTCCCTTGACCCGCTTCCATCTGATAACGCCATTCTTCTTTGTTCTTGCCAGACTTTACGAAGAAAAACTCCTCATGCATTTAGGCTCAGCCCCCCCCCACGCTCCTATTTCCCCGTCGCTAGGAAGTTCCCCCCCACCCCCTTCTTTCCCTAAGGATCTTAATCCTTTCCCCCATTTCAAAATGGTACCTCGGGAAAAGGATGGGGCCCCCCCCCTTTCCATTTCATTTTTTTTTCATACGATGCCCTCCCAGACCCCATTCTGGCCCCCTTGAAAGGTGAGCCACTTTTGGAATACACCCCTACGCGTACGCACCTGCCCTTCTCCAACCTCTTGAACATCCCGTTTTTCCCCTTTTTTTAAAATCCTGCATTCCAACCTTACCCGTGCAACAGCGAGTTTCGGCGCCCCCCGCAGCACCAGCTTTTGATAGTTCTCCTTTTTGAACCCAGACAAGTGAGGGAGAAGGACCCGTTTCCCCTCCCCGTCAGATGCTCAGTTCCTCCCCTTTTCGGGCGTTCTTGGGCATTCCATTGAATTATTTTAGTCCCCATACCGTTTCTTCGGTTGCTTTCCCTAACGTTCTTGCAAATCCTACAATCGCAGGAAGACAGGAAGTGGTTTGCTGCGGGTATGCATTGTTTCCCACATCCCTGCATTGAGCCGCTACTTTTTTTTCACGACTTTTTTTTTGATTGTTTTTTCTGCAGCTCCGTTCCGAGAGAGGCCATATTTTCCTCTTTCGATTGCCACCTTTTTTTCCTCCTTGTGCCGCCCAACCAACTATTCCTCCTCCAGTTCGCATCTTTTCCCCCAGTACACAGGATCTTCGAAATGGTTTTTGGTCGTTGGGTCGCGATGCTGATCCTAAAACTTCTCTTTTTACCGGTTTCCCCCCACTCCCTCCTTCCTTTGCGATGCCCGGTACCTTCTACGAGCTTCGGCTTGCTTGATAAATTTTTTGTTTTCCTGACGACCGTTTGCCCTCATTTGCCTTCCGCGCGTCCTTCCCGCCACCACCCCTTTCCCTTGCTGCGATCGTTGCTGAGGAAATTCCAGCGCATTGGACTCCGGAATGACTTGTTCTTTGGGTCCGCCCAGTCCCCGCCCCCCGCAACACTTTTTTTACCAGCCTTCCCACCATCTCCCCCACTTGAAGGGCTTTTTCCTCCCCCTTTAAGCCCTTTTATTTTCCCTTGTACTCAGTTTTCTTGCGTGTCACCTCCCCCTCTTGTCGCTCCATTTGAAGGGCCTTCTCTTCTCCCCAGGTTTGTGTTGAGCAGTCCTTCCTGGATTGTCCCGAAAAATGCACTCATGTTCCCCCAGGGCTTTTTAAACCCCGCCTTCTTCCTGAAACGGCAAAAGAGGCGAATGAACTTCCCTCATGAAGAGGTAATCTTTCCTTCCGGTTGGGGGTGCCTGTTTTGATACAAGCTCCGCCCTGGGGATTTTTTCCTCTTTTATTTCCCAACCCCACACACCCACCCCCAAAGTCAATTCCTGTTTCTGCCGCTTATTCCAAGCACCTTTTCCTCCCTGCAAAGTTTTTTCAATGATCGGGGTGGTGACGGTTCTCTCGATCTCTCGGTACTCCGCCTTTTAGCACCCACGTTGCCACCTCCAGCTAGTCCCTTCCTCCTTACAGGTTTCCTTCGATCAGGAGTTTTCTTTTCGTGGAAGGAAACTAGTGCTTCCAGCAGTACATACGTGTGTCATCCCCTTAAGCCCCCAACAGGTAGCAATATATTTCCTTTCTGGTGAGGCTCGCGGCCCAGCCTCCCGTTTTCCTTTGCTTCTCTGAAGAGGAAAACCCTAGCAAGAAAGGGCCCTCGAAATCGCTGCTATGTCCTCTCCGTCCCTTTCGCGGACCAGATCCCCATGAGTCCCGTGACCGCTCTTCCTGCCCCCCCATCCCTTTCTCGCAGTATGCGCTGGGTGGCCCTCATTACACGGCCTTCCGCGACTTGATTTTGCTTTCCCCATTTTGTTTCCCTTTAGCAACTCAATACACCCTGTGCTGTTGAATCTAATCTAGGCCCACCCCCCCTGGAAACAGTGTTTTTACTTCCCATTGTCCGCATTTTTTTTTTTTCCGCATCCCTTGGCTTGAATCTTCCTTCCCTCCCCTTGTCTCTGTTGCCTATAAAATTTTCTTGGCTCAGTAGAAGAATTCGACTTTTTCTACTGGGACTTCCATTTTTGCCCTCATCTTTTTTGATGTTCTGATTTCGTCCTTCCTCCTTCTTTGGTGGATTTATTCCAAAAGTGCTCAATTCCAGTTATGTGGCCAGCAAGGCTTCTTTCGTTCTGTTAGTCTAGTTAGTTCGGCATGTTTCTCCACTTTCTTCGATTTCTCCTCCTTGATATTTTTTCCTTTGTTCTCAGTGTTACGCGATGTATTCATTCTTTTTTCACTGAACAAATTTGTTTCGCTACTTTCCTTCCCTCTATGGGTCTTGTTCTAAACCCTCGCTCTTCTTATTTCTATTATTCTTTTTTTCGCCGTAAATTCCCCCTGCATCCTTCCCCGCCCCTGATAAATGAGGGGTTTCTTTTTTTCTCACTAGTTTTTCCCTGACCCCCCTTTTTGGATTTTTCATTTCGATTCCCCTTTCCCACATCAAATCCAGCCGAATAGTTATGTTTTCAGTTGTGTGAAGAAATATTTTTGACTTGATGGTTGTCCGTTCCATTGAAGTTCCCTCTTCCGACAGATGCGAGTTTGTGTGGTTTTGAGGTGTAATCTCTTTTATTTTCAATGGGTTCCCACCAACCTTTTATACGCTTTCCTTTTTTTCCTCCTCGACGTACCGCGCATGTATCTAGTCAGAGGAAAAGTTAGCGGTGCGTCGGACTTTTTTTTATTCTTAGACCCACAACCGTCGGAAACCAGGACCTAGTAAGTTTTACGCGAACCCAGATGACTGAGTAACTTCCTCTCGCCAACAACTACCTCTCCCCACACTTCCGCCGTCTCCGTGGGTTCTTCAATTTTTCACCTCCGCTGGCGTTTCCTTCGGCTCCCTCTGGGTCAGCACAGAGGCTGGAAAGGGGATTTTTTTATAGCTGAAAATTTGTTCTCTCCTCGGTCTCTGCTTCTAAAGCAGATACCCCCCCGTACTTCACTCCTGTTTGTATCTTTCTGCTTCTTTTTTTTGGTGTGTCAATGGAGTTTTTTTCAAACCGTCCGATTGTGCAACCAACTACCCTCCCCGTGAACCCGGCCATCTTCGTGTTGTTCCTTCAACCGTCAATTAAGCCTCCTTCCCCTCTTCCCCCTGCTCCTCGCTCACAGAGCTATTATTTTTTCCTTGGCGCATTTCTCATGCAGGTACTCCTTGGCCGGACTCAGTCGTCTTTCCCTGGCTGATCCTGCTTTCATGAACCTACACGCGATTGTTTCATACAGACCTCTCCCTGATTTAAGATTTTACCTTCCTGTCCTTTCTTTTCTCTGTGACCCGTGGTTTACACATTTTTCCCTTTTCGTGCAGGATTCTCGGGTGCAGACCTTACGTATTTGACCCTTCTTCTTCTGGCTTCCCCACCCTAAGAGCTTAAGTTACTCCAGAGAGGCCTTCTTTTCCAGGATCACGCCCACTATTTCGGTGAACGAGTCCTTCCTGCTGCAAAATTAGCTCCGATTAAGGATTTCCCTGCTCGAAGTTTTATGCAATAGTCCCTGGTGTCTTTTCGACCGTAGTCTTTTCTCCGAATCATGGCTTCCATGTTCCGATTCCCCTGAATTCTTTTTTCACTCCTCCATCCTTTTTTCTGAGTCTGCCGTTGTCCACCCCTTTACCTTCTCCCCCCCCATGGCTCTTAATTTTTTATCGAGCCTCTTATATCCCCCCGGCCCTTAGATGGGACTTATTGTCGCGGCAATCATTCAATTGTGATTCGTGCTTTGTAGCTCCCTGAACATGCTTTTTGCCGGAGGATTCCTCTGAGTCATTCTTATGGAATGAGCGCGTCGTTTAACCAGCGCCTGGTCCCCGAACTTAGAGGTCTTTCCCCCGGTGAATCTTCCAGCCTAGATTCCGTCCTTAAGGCTTAGCGGATCTCCCCCTTTTCTGATCACGTTCTCGTTCTGGATCTTTCCCGTATTAATCTGGAAGTTTTTTCCATTTTACAAGAGCCGTTCCCTGAACACCCGTTGAGTCTTCATCAACTTACCTCGATTTTCTCACATTTCCGAATCTCCTTCCCTTCTAAGATCTGTATTTCGCCCAGAGGACAGCCTTCGGTGATACCCTTGTTTTTTTTTGTGTTGTGACAACCCTCTTGCCCTTGTTTTTGTCACGTGGACACTGTTGCCAGCGAAACCCACTTACTCCGACAACCCACCAACTTCCCAAGAAGTGTCTCCGATGTAGATCCTTTTCTGATAATTAAGTTCCTGTAATACTTGTCCGGATTGACTTTGGCCCTAACTTTCTTCCGTACCCCTTCCCTCGTAATTCCCGATTTTTTTCCAGACCAGTACCCACTGCTTGCATGCGGAGATTTCCCCATCCACGCATATTCGGGTTTTCCCTCCACTTCTTAGGTGGCGGGGGATTGCGAGGTTTGGAGTTCCTTTCGAGGTTAAGATATTCGTTTGGTGCCGTACCCTCACCGTAAGGGTGGTTCCCTTTTGTGTGGTGAGACTGTAGGCTTGGAGCCCCCCCAAAAAGACTTGGACCCTACTTGTGGCCCAGCCACCTGGTTGTACCATGGCTTTTCCCTCTTCTCAAGGAGGTTGGCTTAGGAGGTTGTGGTGGACCTTCTGGCACGGTGAGAGTCCCCTTTCGCCCCACAAACGAACGATGCGTTCCCCATGCTCTTACCCCACCCACCTTTCCTCTCGTGATGCCCCAGTCACACGAAGAACCCTATGTCGGCTGCGATTTAGGGGATAACTAATCGAAAATTGGAGACATACGCGAGCGCCCTGCTCCGTATGACCCTTCCTCCATCTCCTTCTCTTTTTAATGATGCCCCCCTCTCTTTTACGGCGAAATCCCCCTTACTTCCTTCATATTATATCAGCCCCCGTTGAAACGATTTACCCTTCCCAGTCCCCCCCGGTCTTTTCGATAAGCTCCCCCCCCGTGCACGTGCACCTCCGGCCTGCGCCGGACATCTTTCCCACAATGAGAACAATTCGCCTGATCGGGAGACCCCGCTTCCCTTTTTGGTTCCCTCGATGCCCCAGAGAGCTCTTCATTTATGGCCCCCCCTACTTTCCAGCTGGTTGATCGTCATTCCCTCCCCAGACTCTTTCTCTGCCCGTCAATTTTGATGTGAACCTCCGTTACTTTCCCATAGTTTTCTCCCACCTAGTAGTACCAGGTTCACCCCCCCCCGGCCCAACAGCTTCGCGGACGTCGCCCCCCTTCCAAAGTCTTCTCTTGGTTTTCTCGCTTTTCCTTATTCCTTTCTCCCCCTCCCGGTTCCCTTTTTTCCGTAGCCCCTAGTTCGGTAGGGAAACCCTTTCTACTCTTAAACAAGTTTTTTCACAGGTTGTTCAACTCGAGGATGCCCCCCCTACCCTGTTTGCCCCCCCTTTTTAATTTCCCCTCCATCGTACCCTTTCCTATGTTGTCTGCGTGTCTGCATGTTTAAAAGTCCCCCGGTTGACTGCGCGTCAATTATTTGGCGCTACAGGAGCGGCCTATTTTTTTCCCTTTTCGAGATTTCCCCGATTTTCTTTCCCCTTTTTCCATTGTCTGGTGCCGAGGCTGCTTAAGATCCACTACATTTTCCTCACCTTTCTTTTTCTGCAGTCGCACGCAACCCTTCTCTTTGTTTCTCTGATTTTTTGAGAGAAACCCTTAGTTCACAAATGTTTTCTCCTTGACTTTGTGCTTTCACCGGTGACCCGCGAACCACTTCATTCTATTGTTTCCCCCGATTTCTCCCAGTTCTGTTTTTTTCCTTTTTGCTATCCTTTCCCCTTGCTGCTAAATTAGGCCCCTTCCCCTCGAGGAGAATGACGTTCAGTCTCCACGATAACATTTATTTCCCATTTTTTATCAGACCACCAGGCGCAGCACGCCGATCATTTCTCCAGAGTAATTTCCCCCTCCCAAGTCCCTTTTTAGTCTGGACCACCCTTTTCCAACCGTCAACAACCCTCGCTTCACAACCTCTGCATGGCTGTTTTATCTTTCCTGTCTTCTCGATCAGTCCTTTTTTTCCATCCTTCCCTGTCCCTCTCCACCCTTTTTCCTTGAAGGGCTTTCGAGCCCCCACCTTCTTTACTAAGCCTCCGTTTTTCTTAGTTTTTCTTCTTTTTTCAATTTGCCAAATTTTTCTCAATTCCGGATTATCGGTACTCCCCCCTTGCTGGAATGATGCGCCACGGCACTACAAGATCTGCGATGCCCATCCCATCCCTCCCCTTTTTTCTGGTTTTCCTTTTTTCCGCAATTTTTTGTTGTTTCCCCCCTATATTTTGCGTTCCCCCCCCGAAGTCCCCATTCTATTTTCGTGCTGCCCCTCTTATTTCATGCGGCCTCATGGCCCTCAGAATCCCTTCTCGTTATCGTGTTCGGGTTGTTTTTTCCGTGCATTCTTTCTTTTCCCTTGGATATCCCCCTCGAGCACCGGTCGTCTCCCAAAGAAATTGACCTAAATTTCGCTTCTTTTTCACCCCCTTTCCCTGTTTCATCTCATGGAGTTTTCTTTCCTCTTCCCGGGGACCCCCCCTTTACGCTACCCAGCAGTACAGACTTGTCCCGTCTCATTTCTTTCCACCCTCCTGCTGTTTTTTGTGGTTTCTTTCCCCTCCCTTCCGTCGCATACCTTGTTTCTTAGTTGCTTGACGACTCGGCACACGCGCCCAAAAGGGCAATCGACCTCTTGCTCTGGCCCCTTTTCTCTCTTTCGCTCACCCCTTCTTCCGGCTTTCCCCTTTTTCGGCACATTTTCATGAAGCGCATGATGTCCTGTTTTTTTTTGACGCTCCAATGTAATTCAAGAAGGCAGCCCCGGACCTTGTTTTTTCTATTTCCTTTTCTCTGGAACTCCCCCCTTTTTTTTTTGTAGGTCAGGAGGCTTAATAAATTTTCGGTTGCAGCCGTTCCCTGAATCTGTTTTCATTTTGTGCCCCTTGCCTTTTTTTTTACCTCTCCGGGTCTTTTGCACCGATCCCCTTTCATGCTGAGGATGAAACTGGCCTGGCTCCCTCCGTGTCCCGTTTTCTCTACCCTTTCCCTCCTTTTTCTTTTTCGATTTTTTTCGCCCTTTTTTTTTCCCCCTTGCTGAAACCCTTGTATCGGTCTGGTTGAACTTATTCCGCGATTCCGTGTACACGGGTCTGTTTCCCCCTTGTCTAGTCCCCTTTTCGCCCAGTGGAACAACTTTTTTGGCCAAGTTCTTTTCCTCTCTCTGGGGTCTAGGGAGCGGATTCCCTTCTTTGTTTTCACCCATTCATATTCGAGTGGTATCACCTTCCCGATCTCGTAAGCCCTTTCTCATTTTCTACTTAATTCCTTCCCGCTTTTTTTCTCATCCCCTTTTTTTTGAAATACCCTTCCCCTCATTATTTTCAAGAGGGGGGTTCTTTTTATCCAGTTATTAAGTTGTTATGTCTGCTCATATCTTGCCCTTGAAGTTTATTTCCCCTTCATGCGTTTCAAGGTCTCAATGATGCATTCCCTTTTAGATCGTCCTTTTCTTTCTGTTTCCGTATTGCGGTTGATCCCTCACCGAATAGTTCGGTTTTTTTGACTTTTCATCTACCTCTGTTTTTTCCCATTTTTCCAAGGTGAGTCCTCCTTCTTCATCGTGTAGTTTTTGTGTTCTCCTTTTTTTTCATATGTTTCGCAGACGGGGGAGGTCCCCAAAGAAGACTCCCTTTTCTCCTTTTCCCCCTTAAGACTTCCAGTCTTTTCCCCAAGTATTGTAAGACTTGACCCATCTAAGTATCCCCCCCACAGCAGTTGAACCAAAGGAAGGCTTGGGTCACGTACGGCCTCCCCCCCTAGCCCTTTCCTACCCATTCGCCCCCCCCCCCTCCTCGTGCCGTGTCTTTCTTCTCTTCGCCGACAATATAGTGGATTCAACGCTCCTAGCAAGCGGCGTTTGTGGTACGTGTTTTGGTCCCTGATTTTCCCTTCCATAAGTCCCCGGAGGAGCCCTTCCCCTCGAAACCCACCAATTTTCTACCGAGCCCCGACGGAACTCGCGACGCGACCGTCCTCTTTGTGCTTTGTTTTGGCACACCTTTCTTCATTTTTTTGACATGTAAGTTCGCGTGAATCCCTTAGATCCTTTTTTGAACCCCCCTCCCCCAATGCTTTTTGTCTTCTTACATTGCACGAAGGGAGAAACTTTGCCTTGCAGGTCATAGGAGCGTCCCAGACTGGTGGAGACCCCCGATTCATTCTTGCTTACAGTATTTTCTCGTCTTCTCGGTATACAGCCCGGATAAGCCTAACAGTCCTATTCTCCTCCTGATACGGTCAAACTCTCGTTATTAAACCAAAAGCCTTTACCCGCCCTCCCCCGTTCGAAACCTCCAAGCTCCCCCTTGATTCAGGATTTTGCGATCTTCTTGACCCTGTAACCCCTTGGACGCCCCCCTCCCGGCGTTAAGTGCCCCACAAGGTTGCCGAACTAGTTTTTTTCTTCCGCCTCCAAAGTGCGGATGTTTCCCCGCAATTGCTAGGCGTTAATACTTAATCCTGGCTTACTATTTTTTTTCCCCCCAGCCTTTGACCCCCCTTTCCGAATGCCTTATGCCCCCAGCGGCTCCCTATACAGGGTCAAGGTTTTATTTTTTTTGACGCTTTTTTTCGAAGGTCTTAGAAGACCCTTCTGGAGGCCGCCTGGCGGAAGACAGGGGGAGAAGGTCAGTATTTTTGAAACGA
>Ga0179593_1278759_pt1 | contig 15783 bp, 14 predicted proteins | sample CZODoug2_1_08_16_FD_185931 | JGI IMG/M metagenome (GOLD analysis project Ga0179593, IMG submission 185931) | Vadose zone soil fungal communities from Angelo Coast Range Reserve, California, USA - CZODoug2_1_08_16fungal (PacBio error correction) | ecosystem: Environmental > Terrestrial > Soil >... | reverse complement strand
TCGAGGCGTCAGTACGGAGTTCTTACCGATGGGCTCGCTGGTCGAATTTTAGTTATCAAACCTTGGCCGGAACCTTAAATTTTTGCCTAGCATGAAGTAGACCCAGATATAGGCGATTTCGCATCCAGACGATCGACGACGCCGGTCAGATCTGTGTCTCCGGGACAGCCAACCTCACCTCGGACGGCGCCATTTTTAGCCGTTCTGGGACGGTCAGAACTCTTAATGAAAGCACGTGGCCCTCCCGTTCAGATAGGCTTTCGCAGCCGAACCGCGCGGTCCGCGGGGATGGCTGTTAAGGCGTAGCCTTCTTTCAAAGCTTTCCGAAACGGGCGCCGCCTCTTGGCGACGCCTAACAGAGGCCACTCTGGTCCACCGCGGAGGCTGGGTTATCGATGCGCTACCGCGGGCCGCGACGGGAGCATAGGGGCTTCAGTTCGTCACGGCAACAACCCCGAATCGATAGCATGGCGAAACGCCATGTGGTGCGGTTCCGAGGTTTCACAGAACCATAACGAGGAGCTCAGTTGCAGCACTCCAGTAAGACATATGGGGTGCGAGAGAGTGCCCCTCAGAAGGTTTGGTCGAGAGAGACCCAGAGGGGGATGGAGGTGCGCACCAAGTTTCAGACATCGTTCGGGAGCGTTACTACACTAGTCACGCCACCACACGTCGGGCTAATCCTATACGTCACCCCCCAGAGGAGCGAGTATATGTGGGGCTCTTTTAAAAGAGAACGTAAACTACCCGCGAAGGAAGGCCCCCCACCTACATCATAAGCGAGTTTTAACGCCGATGCAAAGAGCCCTGTTCCTTTACACGTGCCGTTCGTCTAGGAAAATCTAGGAGCAGACATGTCTCGAGTGCCCTTAAAATCCGAAACTACCCTAAACGAAACCTGACCGACGACGTTTACGGCCCAGCCGAGACGCCCTCCTGTTCCATCGCTTTTGCGGATTAATGTGGCCTGATCGGGACTCTCACCATAACTAGTATTAGTCCTCCCGGTAGGTGGATTCTGAGTTGTTCTTACAGGATCAACGGGATCGGCCACGCACCTCTTGACATAGTGTGGCCCCTGGCGCGCTCCTTTCGACCCAGGGCCACCCTATTCGTCTCCAGCATGTAGCCAAGTGCAGGTGTTCCCTGACGATGCTCACCCCGTTTGCGTCACCGCTTCTGGAACGCAGAAGACGCGGCTCTCTGAAAAATGACTGCCGCCAAGTTCTCGCTACATCCGTTTGCTTCCCAGTTTGGGCCGAGGCTTTAGCAAAAGGTGAGTGCCGCCGCAGCGGGGCCATTGAGCACGGCGTGGCTTGACGGGGCGACCCGTAACCCAACCCACGATCAGAAACGCTGTTTTTTTGGCGGACCTGCCAGGGAGCCCGAGTCCTCTGAGACGGTTGTCCCGCACACGATTTTGCGTACTCGGAGAAAGCTCTGCCGATAGACCGCGCCGTTCTCACCTAACATTTCAAGCCCAGCGTCGAAGCCGCCAAGAGGGACTGAAGGCTCCAAAAAGGATACGACTAATTTCAACCTCACGAGGCCTTTAAGGCAGTAAACGCCGCTTCCGATCTTCCTTTTCTAGATATGACGGCGCCAGTTCGGTAGTCTGTGAACTTTCAAGAAAGTCTCGCCAACGTGTTCAGCCCGCGCTGAGCTTCGTGGCCTCACATACGGGAGTTCCAGCTTCACTCGCGACCGTACCTCAATTGATGGTGACTGGGAGCACCGTTGCGGCTCCTTTAAGGGTACCTTCGTCAAGTAAGCAGCTCCCCCCGTTTTCCCGATAAATAGCGCTTCGTCACCTCTCCCCTCTCTTAGGGACCGATCGATCGTCAACTGTCAAGGCGGGAGTGCATTTCAAGTTGCCCAACGACTCGACTTGGATTGATCACCCGGCAGAAAAGAAAGATACACGGCCGGCTGACGGTGGCGAGCTCACTGCCTTCATCGGACTCAGCCCGCGCGGTATCTGACAAGACGATCTACGCATGCGCAGCAGCTGAGCAACTCCTTAAAGGAGACCAACGGACGATGCGAAACCCTGAAGGACGGGCAGTCACAAAGCATTCGAAGGCGCCGCGGACCCACGGGAGAGCTTTGCCCCCACATTAACTATTTGTTTTCAAGGGCGCGTCGAAACCTAACTAGTCGTGACGCGTGACGTTATTGAACCTCCCGGCTGGGCCATCCGAATAAACGGACCTAATCGACCGGTCGCGTAACACGCGTACTCCGAGACTTCACTTCCGACGGTAAAGGAAGTGAGAGACCCCATCTCGATTCTCCGCGCTCTTTGTCCTCCTAAGATGAGAAGCCGGTCTCTCTAGCACTCCACGTAATGTTGGTGGATGGCTCGACTCGGTTTTCTTTACCCTGTCACCGGTTCCATGTCTGAGAGATATAGGTCCCCTATTTCCCTGCGCGACATTTCCAAGAGAGGCCATCGACGCTCCCCCAGTCCCTTTCTTACTTCTCTCCAACGAGCCTCGTACTCCCCCAAACCGTTGCGCTTACGTTCATATCGTCTCACCATGGGGATTTGAACGGAGCCGTGTCCGTGATTCCCGAAAATCCGCCTCAACTCAGTTAACCCCTTACGCCTTGCGAATGACTCGACGGGTTTGGTCGCAATCCTCAAAACTGTGACGCCTGAACGATAAATGTCTGAACGACCAACGCGCAGATTCGCCTCAAGCAGTTACGACTCTTTTTTTGAAGGACCCATCTTTGACCCGCCCCCTTCTCGGTATCAAACCCTCCGTAGCAAGATTCTATTTAATACCTGCTTTTGTTTAGATCTCTTTACATGATTTTTTTGATGACTTAGAGACCCTTCACTTTGCGTCATCCACCCTCTGACGAAAGATTCTAGACTCGTGTATTCCTTCATCCTTTAAATCTTTTCCCCTTCTTCTCGGCGCTATTCGCAAACCTCCCCTGTAGATCCCCCTTATCCGGCCTTTTCCTCCACTTGAGAGGTCTTATAGGAGATGAAACTGACGTGCGCTTGACCCCAGCCCATGTTTCTAGCTTTCTGCACTTTTCAATCCCCGGTTGTCGTAGGCCTGTTGCTGTTTTGAGATTTCAGACATCCAGCAGCGTCACGGCGGCTTTCCCTTAGTCCGGGACCTCTCATCGATTAGCCGCCTTCCTCCTGACCAGGTGCCGTTATATAAGTCAGACCCGCTCCCCACTGCACCTTTATTAATACGGAGCATCCTTTTTTCGCAGCCTTTGTAGTCTGGTAACACACCTTGCTAGACTGCGCTTTTCCTCTTCGCCCAGTGTCTTGACAAGCTCGACTTCGTCTCATAACGTAGTGAACGAGCCGATAGGGTGATTCTGTGGTTGCGTTCTATGTTAATGCCACTCCTGGAATTTTCTGTATCCTTTACAAAAAGTAAGCTCTTCTCTCGTTCAGGTTTAGGAGAGTGACGCCGCGTAGTGCACGTACTAGAAGTGATTCCCGGTCGGGCGGGTAGACTGGGAACTTTGGACGGCCACGTCCTTCAAGTTCCAGTAGGTAAACCTTTTAGAACTGGCCACCATTAGCGACCGCGCCCCACGCCAGGCACCCTGCTGTCTTTTATCTAGCTTGGCCGGCGCGCTGCGCTCTCTATCACCCAGGTCCATACTCCTAGCACCCGCGCCCTCCCCTCGCGGTCGTTTTCCCTCCTCGCTCTCACCGATATCGGTTGCTGTTACTCCTTTCATGGCGTCCTGCTCGGATCGTTTAGCTTTCTTTCTCCCCCTCCATTCCGAGGTCCCCGGATACCGTTTTCCGCCGTGCTGATCGAGCTCCCCTTTCGTCGTTGAACCGAGGGTACCCGGATGTCTCGCTTGACCCTGCAGAGGTCTCCTTATGTCGGCCACATTATCGACTGGCGCCACCGCGGCCTATTTCCGGCCTTCACCATCTTAGTAGCCGACAATGATTCACTGCATAACCCTTGAGAGTCCTTCAGAGGCTTGTGCGGAATCGCTCCTCTGATGGGAATCAATGGCTCTGTTCGTTGGGACCGTGACCACGAGGTGCCATTCGGCCATCTACCATGTCGCCAGCAAGGTCGTTCGAAATTCGCATCCTCGGTTAGAAGGGTGCGAAAGATGCGCGTTCACCGCAGTCTAGGGTCGGGGGTACGGGCCGGTAAGGACAAACTTGTACGATCTGGGTTTGTTTGCGTATCCCTAAGATCCGCCCGAAACGGGGCTCACGTCCGGGACCTAGAAGCTCGCCCCGCCTCGGATCGGTGCATGCAGCCAATTTGACCGCGAGAACGAGATTGGCACAGCACGCGAGGTTGCGCACTTGACGAAATTTCGTTCGGGCCGAGGAGACGATCGCGCTGCCGGACGGTGACGCTCGCCCTAGGTACCCAGATGGCGACCCCAGCATCGTCTTGCTGGCTCTCGAACTAAATCGGTTCGTACGCCTGCACGCATCGAGAAGGCCTCGTCGTGAAGCGTTAAGCCACGCCCCCCACATCCCTTACCCCCTTGCGCCATGATCCTCGGTGTCGCACGGTCTAGGCTGCACGGCTCCCGTCCATGCGGAAGCCTTGCGAGTCCTTTCGGATAGCATGAAGCCGCAAACTCTCTTGTCCGGTGGTCATTCTTGTAAGGTTCTCGGAGCCCCTTATTGATCTTCCTCGATTCGCTCCCTTTTATTATCCTAGTGGCCTCCAGATGCAAAGGAAGGTTCCATAAGAGTCGGGGCACAGTCGACGCTCGGAATTTCGGGCGGAGCAGACAGGTCTTCGTTTAGTCAATGAACCCCCCCAACAGCTCGGTCATGGCTAACCGTTCAACCCTGGTCGTTAAGACATTGTTTTCACAGCACCCCGAGTGCGTTGAGTTTGCGCCTCCCATCCCAGACACTTGGGGTTTATCATCTTCCTCTCCTTTCCGGTTTTTTTGTCTCTGCTTAACCATCGTCTGATGTAGTGGCTGCAAATGCCTCTGAACATCTTTTTTTTGTTGTTAACAATTCCCCTCAACCGTTTGAGATTTTTTTTTCAGCCATGCTTCTCGAGTTCTGTCTTGTTACGTTAAATAGGCAAGTATCCCCACTTCATTTATAATTCACCCATTGCTCATCGTTTCCCAATTCCCGCCGACCTGCGCCCCTTACGTGTCCTCTTATCTGCCTAGGGCAATAATTTGAGCCTTGTTATAGGGACATTTTCACTCTAGACTACACTATCAAACATGAAAGTGCGAACCGCTCCGAGTGCGTTATTCTATCCCCTAGGATAGACAGAGATGGGCCCATAGGATTCATCTTAGCCCGCGCGGTAAGTAACCTAAAGAGGTAGTCGACAGTCCACTCCTTGCGATTTTTTGAAAGGGTTTTCTTTACCAATCCTCTTAAAAGATAGGCCTTCCAATGCCCGTCGCCCGATCTTTTTCGGAGTGATCGAAGGCCCATCTTCTTTTTCGAAGTCCAGCAACCTGAAGGTTCGCAGCTTGGACATTGCTTCTTCGACGCCCTGAGTTCGCCTGACTTTCAGGAGCAGTCTCTCGGCACAACACTCTTTCTCAAAGCTCGTGGCTAAGATGGCTTCCACCGTTCGCGTTGTTTCAGCTCGGCCTTGCAAAGGTGCTCCGTCCCGGCCCCCGGGTCGTCCCGCCCCCCCCCCCCTCCCGCCCCCGGTTTTTGCCCAGCAAACAGACGGTTGCTCTCCCCCGGCTTTTTGTTCCTTTTGACTCCCGCCAACAGTCTTTTCTTTCAGCCGCTCGTAATATGCCCTCCGCCCTCCTCGTAGAAACTCCTCTTAGCCACACCCTCCCAATTTTCGTAACTCTGCAGGCCTATTACGGGTATAGGAATCCCACCAAAAACCCCCCACTCCTTTTAATTGGATTTCACCCCTAGTAGCTTTTTCCCTTCCAAACCCGCTTGCAGCCCTCCTGAGACCTTCGGCCCACGTCGCACAGGGCGGATCCTGCTCTATGTTGAAGGTGCCATGCAAGTCGCACACAGCGGTTATTCCCTCTCGACTATTGTTTTCAAAACCGACGGTTTCCTCTTGACTAGAGCGAATCCAAAGTCGGAATCCCCATAGGTGACCCAGCCGAGGGACGACACGGTGCTTGCGAGATCATTAGTACTCAGACGCCCCCACTGATAGCTTTACGCTACCCGGATTTCTCGTTTCCGCTTCGAGAAGATGGAAAGACTTCCCGTTAGTAGCAATTGAATTTCACCGGTGCAAGAATATTGTAAAGATAGAAGGTGCCTTTGCGCTCCCCCTTCGTTTTTTTTTATCGCCGAGACACGGTTCGCGGCTCTGTATGGGCTAGCCTCTCCCCTATTTACGGCTTTAGTCGTAAGCATAGCCAGTCCTATTCAACTCCTACACGCCGAGGATCCAAGATCGAGAACATCCCTTCCTGCCGCCGTAACAAGAGACGACTTCCGGTCAGTGTCTTCATATCGCCGACTCTTACCAATTGCTCCGCGAGGGTCCCCCCCTTACGAGAATCGAGTGCGATTCTTTAGCAACCTTTGCACTATTTCTCTGAGGGCGGTTTCTGATCGACTCAACGGGGCAATGGCCAGTACCTCATCCCCCTTGCACCCCTACATCCCCCAGACCGGTATTCGCTTCCTCCGTCCGTGATCTCCTATGCGTTGGAGCCCTTTTCACGCAACGTGCTCCTAGTAACATCCCCCCTATGAGCTCCTTTTCTTGTTTTCCCAGACCCTTGCAAGGGGCGGACGCTGGACCCATTAGCCATCCCCTTTTGGTGTGATCGTGCCTTCCCGCATTAGATACCCGGCCCACCTTGTCACGGATCTGTTGCTCCTGACTATTTCGGTGAACCTCTATCAATCGCTAGAGTTACACTCACTAGGCCCAGAGATAAGCCTGGACCTTCCGTCCCCCGAGACAGGCTCCCCGACACACCCTTCGTCTTACTGATAATTTCATCCGGCCCCCCTTTTGTTGGTGTACTCCGCCACCCGCCCTTCCCAGCTTCGGCCCTCGAAGTAAATCGATTTGACAACACTTCCTATGCGCTATTCCTCTTTTTTTAGCGCACCTGATGCGTCCGGTCCTGGTCGGAAGCTCCCCCATCCGCTTGGGTAGCCGAAGATTTTTTTCCCGGTGGTTTCTTGATGTCGGCACTTACTTTACCCCCCCCCCCCCCCCCGCCCGCTGCAAACCATCGTCTAGCCCCTGCTCTATTCTTTTTCAATACTTTTTTTTGGTTAGATGTCTCGCGGTAGGGGTGCGCGATCTTAGCCAGGCACGGTTTTCCCGTTTATACCCCCGTTAATTACCGCTTCGTAGACCCTCCTCTTGGTAGGTAGATCCCCGTGCATTTTCCTTCCCCTGCGCATCCGTTTGCCGATGGCCCCCCCCGCTCGATCGGTCTCACTTCGTCAGGGTCTCTGACGCTTGTAGTTCATTTTCCGTGCTTCCCCCGTTTGTGATTTCGATCCCCCAACCCCCCCATGTCTCCCGAGCCTTTATTGTCCTCGACTTTTTTTTTTTTTAGTGCTCTAGGTTGGATAGAAGAATCCCTGCTTGAAGCCGGAAAGTTTTTCGCTCTGGAACATTCGTCGCCGGTTCCCTGAAACGCACAATAGTTGCCTAAATCATGACCTGGTTGGATTAGACTTCTGGGAACCCCCTCTCAACCAGGCCTGTTATAAGGACCCGATCTGCTATTCCCCCAAATTTCTATTTGAAGTCCCGTTCAAAACCGCTTCGAGCATTATCTTCCCTTTTTGAATAGTCAGCAGTGAGTGCACCCTCGCTTCCTATGGCGTTTCTGTGGGGGGTGGGATTGTTGTTTCTGAAGCCATTTTTAGTGAAATTTTACGTTCTGGTTTGCTGGTAGGCTGCGTGGCCTTGTACGCTTTTGAGTCCTATAAGTGCACCCTTCTCGTGGTTCATTTTTCTAGGCATTTTGTCTAGCGAGCTTTTTAAGCCCCAGGTTTAACTACTCCGCTGGGGGGGCAGCTCCCCGCGTCGCCCGTGCCACGTCATGTAACATCCCCTTTCACGTTCGACCCTGGGAGTAGTTTATCCATTCTTCCATAGCCGAACTCACCGAGTAGTCTTCTAGCATTCAGTTCCTTATAAATTTTTAGCTAGAACAATCCCGGCCCTCGCCGCAACCGCACTCTCCCTTCGCGGCTTTAGCGAGAGATCACTCCCCCTCCTCGGTGGCTTTTTTACCCCGCCTTCATGTTCGCTCCTCTGATCGGTTTTCCTCTATTCCTTTTTAAGGAGTGATTTTCCCCCCGTTTTCCTGACTTTCCTGCCCCGACCCTGCTGCCTATCGACTCAAAAGTTTTTTTAAATCCGGACAAGAGATAACCCTATTTTCGCTCCCTTTTTCCCCTGACGAGTTCCCCCTTAGTCGTTTGCACATTATGCAAGAGTGGAGCCCTGATTTCTTGTGAAGGACTACAACATAGTGAGCTTTCTCCCGCCCATCTCCGTCACGATCGCTTTGTTCTCTCTTATCTGCGGTTGCTGGACTTAGTTTTTTCGTTTCTTTCACCGCAGGCGATATCGTGGTTACTCCCGAGACAACGCTTTCACCCCTGGATCCCACGTTTCCCTTTTGCCCGACCACGCGGTGACTCGCATTCCTGCTTTCCGGGTAGACGACCATTTTTTCTGAGTCCCTTTTGCTTTAGCCCCTTCCGGTTTCCTTCGGTCCGAAAAACCCCTCTTTCTATATTTTTGGGTTACCGTGCTTTTCCCTCTTCAGACATCGTGCGTTTTTTCTACACCATCTTGTTGCACTCGATTGCACCGCGTTTGCTGAACTCACGGTTTAGCTTCTCTTTTAGAGCCTTTCTGTGTCTTCCCTCTAAAGGCGTACCCGTAGGGTTGCGAGGTTTGCAGTACGGTTTTCACGTATTCTTTTTCCCACTTGTGGCGAATGCGCGTGTTAGCTTCGTCCCTCCACGCTCGCGGCTTTTCGCGCAGCCCTCACCCGACCTCCCGTTTTTGACCGTTTAATTTTTGATCCTCGTTCAGCATCCAATTTAAAATGGCCGGTTTTCTTTGATATTTTTTTGTTGAGGTATCGCTGGAACGATTTCCCCCCGTACCCCCCGTCGTCGTTGCCCCTACTTTTCTCCGTCCTTTACTTAGACGCTTTTTTTTTAACCGCGCGGATTCATGTGGCTTTAATTGCCCTTTTTTCGATTCTTGAAAGCGTGCCGAACCCCTTTTCTCCCCCATTGCAGACGGACCCTAAAGAGGCCCAAGTTTCCTGTGGACTTTTTTCACGAGCCTCCGCATATGTACAGGAGTTTTCCAGGCGTTTCCTTAGTTTATTGCACTGCCCCCATTTTTTTCACGCTATCCGGTACGAAATGTCAATGTTGGCCCCTTTCCTTTACAGCACCGACCGATGTCTTTTTTTGTAATCCCTCCTTCAGAATCCTGTTCGTCATCCTCTATTCTTCTCCCTTGTTGTTGTGTTGAGTTTCGCTACCCCCCCGCTGTAGTTGTAGGGTTCAACGCGAATCACCCTCTTTATCTGTTTAACCATACGAGTCTCGAGCTCGAACCTCCATACTACTTCTTGTCAAGTTAAATATCAATATAACAAGGCCCTTTTTAATCACCCTAAATGAAGAGAGTCTAATCTTTTCCCCCTAAAGGAAAGGTCTTTCCAATTTAATTCTTGTTCCGGTCCTAGTTCCCCCCCAATTCGTTTGTTTCCTGACCCTGTATCTTTGGACTCTTTTCCCTCCCTCGTTGCTTACCCTCACTTTCAACCTCCGAAAGTCCCCATCGTTCGGATCTGAGACTCAGCCTCTCTCACAGTCCTTTCCTTTAAGTTCTTTTTTTTCAATTTGCTTTCCGAGAGCGTACCTCCAAAGAAACACCATTGGTGAAGTCAAGTTTACCTCTTATCCTGGAGTGTTATCGGATTCAAGTTCTAGTTAAGGACCTTTACCGTTTTTCTTTCTTTTCCTGGAGTCCGATCTTACCGCACCGTATTTGTACGCTCCTGGCCAGACCCCCCGATGCTTGTCCCGTCCCCAGTAGGTGTAACACCCGCTATTTCACCGCGAACCACCCCGTAGATCTCCCCGGAATTTTTGACGCTGCTCCGCGTCCCCCCCTGCTGGTCTCCAAGCGGCCCGATAAGGGCTTACCCCCCGCTAGTGTGAAGTACTCGTCCTCTATTCAAAAGGCCTTGTGCCGCAAGGATTTGCTTTGCTTTTTTAGCGATTCAACCAAAACGTCTCCCATTGGTTGTTTTCCTGGCCCTTCCGTCCCTTGTCCTCCCCGGACCGGTGAAGCAGTCCCCGACGTACGTCTTTTCTCTCCGCCTGCTCATAGAAATGTCCCCTAGTTCGACATCTGCGAATCTTCTATCTGATTTGACCCTTCTCGTTTTTTTACCCTTCCCCTCCCTGATTCACGTTCAACCATCCCTCTTGCTCGGCCGTACAAACCTGCAACGGTTCATCCTTCTCGTTGCTTTCTAGGTTCTGCCTGAAGATCCTTGTTTATTTCCAGTGCCGCTCGGGCCATCCCCCCGCTTGAACCTCTCCTTCCCCTCGATTGCCCCTCCCATATTTAGCCCGCCCGTGCATTTTCGCGCGCGTAAATTCCCCAATGGCCTCGGTTGCCGCTGGACCACTGTTTGGCGGCCCTCATGCGACTTCTGAAAGAGAGCCCCTCCTCAGACTGCGTAGTGGCCCGTATCGCGCGTGTCACTGATCTCTTTCGCCCCCATGATCTTCCCCCTGTTTTTTCAGATCAACACCTCATAGCCCTTTTGAGCGCTTTGCGCGCATCCTCAGTCTGAGGTTTGTTCTGATTTATACTTAGACCTTGTTAGTCTTCGCTTAGCGGCAGTCTCACTTCATAGACATCATTTTGGTTTTGGATCCCTTTATCGCCCGCGCCACCGGCGAAATAAGGTCATCCCTTTTACATCTCCCTCGCTGTCTCCGTTCCCCCCGCCTCCGACTCTTTACCCCCACCGTTCACTTGCAGAGCACGGATTTCAGCGGTGACCCTGATCGATCCTTTCCGGTTCCTCGACGTCCCCGAACTTCCCCAACCCTCCCCCAGTGTAGCCTTCGACTGAGTCTCGACCCGAGCCAGAGAGTCGTTTACGCCTTGATCCGACCCCCCAACCCCCCCCGCGATCTCGCGGAGTTTTTGTGTTTTCCTCGGAACGGCGCGGCGAGGATCTTATTTTGCCCACGCCCCAGTTTTGGGTTTGTCCTAGGCCCACGCCGGTTTGAGTTGCATCTATCTTTTTCCCAGGTCTTTTAGGGCTTTCGCGCATTTCCCTCGCACCTTCCGCCTGGGAAGATTTCCCGGATACTCCAACAATGTATTCCCTTCCCCGCATCGTCGAGGGGATGGTGATTGAATTTGCAGCAGTGCCAGGCGCCCGACCCTGTTTTTCCAAAGATTCCCACATCTCTCTCTCACTTTTTTTTAGCATAGAACCCTTTTTGATTCTGACTTGCCTTAGACTCCCTTCCTTTCTGACCTTCGACGCGTTTAGCTCCCGTTCTTTTCTGTTTTCGTTCCCCCGTGCTTGTCCCCCGACGCGAACCCCCCCCCCCCGCTCTCCCTTTTCCTTTTTTCGTGAGATACAACTCTCTACGTCTTTTTTCCTATCGGCGCCATTCCCGGTGACCGTATCCCCAGCGTACGTGTTCGGTCTTGTAGTAGTCGAAAATGGACTTTACGTCCCTTTATAACTTGTGCTCTGCGACCAAATGCGTCTTTCCTTAAGGTTCGAACGCGTGTTGCTTCCCCTTTCTGCCCCGGTGTCTCTTCGATCACATCAATATCCCAGATGAGTCTCTAAGCTACGTTTTTTGTAGTCAGGGTCTGTTGGATTGATTCCTAGCATGGAGTCCACTTTTTTCCCCTCTGTTGAAATTGCCCCGCCTCGTTCCATCGTCCACCGAAACTAGCCGACTCGTGATGTTCTTTTTATCGAAGCGCAGTCCCACACTCACTGGGTGCCCTGATTCCCCGCTCTGCCCCTTTCCCCTCTTCAGTCGGGCCACCAACGCTCCGCTCTCCTCTCTTTGGCATCGAGCAGTGTTGTGCACTCCAGAGAATCTCGATTCGTCGTTCGACAGTTTGTTTTGAGTCCTTTTTGTGCCGTCTAGTTTCTCTTGTCCCCGTTAGTTGACCCTCAATTCCGTTTGTTATCTCTGCCGGTTGCTCGCGCTCGTACGGTAGTTGCAATTCTCTCCCTTTTTTTTCACCTCTCTCCCCTTTTGGATTCCTTCCTCGTCCGGGCCGCTTCCTAACGTTTTCTACAAGCGTCGTTTCGAGGTGAGAGTCCCGCGCGGTGCCTTCGCAAAAGTCCCCTGCAGTCTCTACACCCGTTTAGACCCCGTCGTCTCTTTCAGAGATTACCTTAGCTCGCCTTTTCGTCGAATTAATTTCTCCCTATTGTATAGGTTTCCCCCTCCGCGACTTGCCCGAAACGCAGCCGTGCTTGGATAGAGATTTTCGGACGAAGTCGTCTTTATATCTTTTGACCTGAACAATTCTTCTACCAGCAGTCCCCTTGACTTTCTCTCTCGTATTAATTGGGATAATTATGTCGGCCCCCCCCTAGCGAGCGCGTATTTGAAAATATGGTTTGTGCCGCCTGATCTTTTTTCCTTCAGGCAATGAGAAGTAAAAGTCAGAGAAGGCCCCCTTTACTCGGCCACGTCCGTGCCTTTCTGAGCGCTTGATGTTTCATTCCAGATATATGTGGCTAGTTTACCGGGGCCTAGCTCGCCATTTTGCACCATGTTAGGAACCCCGATTCTACCATTTCGCTTGACGCGGACTTAGGACTTATAGAGACAATCGGCGGGTTTGTACAGTTCACCCTGCGACGCTGCTTCAGGCGCTAATGCCCGCCAAAACCTCTTCCTTTTCTCTGGTTGTTTTAATTCTTTTCAGTGCTCTTCCCCTTTTTTTAGGATTTCATTCCCTTGGCATCCCGCATTCACAGCATTACTTTTGTGAAGCAACGCCTACTCCCGACGTTGTTTTTCCCCTTCGTTTGTCCTTCGAGCATCTCTTCCTTCGGCCGCATAGACCGTTGGTGCTCGCCCTGTTTCGATCCTTACCCCCCTTATGGCCTCCCGAAGAGGAGGCGTGCAGTCTCCAACTATCGAGTCGCCTCCCTACAAGTGATCTCGACGCCGGCTATCAGTGTTAGAGGTAAGCCAGCCACTTGACCACTTGGTTGCCCTTCTTTTGGTGTTTCCCCTTGTCCGTGTGGCACTTATGAATCGCTATGTCACACGTTTGCTTTTCGGCTCGTCATTCGACCGCCATGTTCGATTTCTCCCGTGTCTTTTTTCCTTTATGGTTGACCCATCGGGACCCGGGCCCACTCTATTTGGCAGCTTCTCCCAACTGGGCAAGAATGGCATCCTTTCCTTTTTTAGGAGCTGCTGTCACCTTTTTATGTAGCCTGCCGGGATTTTAGTGCCCCCCGGCACCCCCAACCCCTTTTCCTTTCATTTCCCCTTTTTCGTCCAGATTTTCCCAGACCATCCAAGATGTAGAGGTCTTTTGAAGCCCTCATTTTTTTTTCTTTTCCAGCAATGCTTTTTGGTTTTTTTATCTCATGTTGTCTTGCTTCTCTTTTCCTTTGTTTAGCCCCCCCCTGTCTCACCCCCTCTTTCATTGTGCTGGATTGAAAATGACGCACGACCTCGTTGCTGTTACCTCTGACTGCCCCGGTTTGCGATTTAAGACCTACTTCGATATGTTTGGATGAATTTGCCATTTCAACTCATACCGGCTTACTGTCCAGCCTTTTCTCTCTTTGAGCATACCCGCCGGCCCGTGCGAAGGAGTCCCCCCCTGGTAGTTATTCCCTCTCCCATAGAGTTCCTTTTCCATTTTCGCGGCCCCTTCACTTTTCCGACGGACCCCAGCCCGTTCTCACAGCGCCCCAGTCGCCGTCCCGGCCCCTCAGCTGCGACGCCCTCGCTAGCCGTTTTTTACTCCCCCTTGCTCTAGTCCCTCAGCGCTTTTCCAGTCACCCATTCTCGATTTTTTTTCATGTCCGTCCGCAGGTTCCCCGATTTGAGTTGTTACCGGTCCCGGATTACGGCAAAGTAGACTCTTCGTTTCGGCTGGCTTTCGCGCGCCCGTCTTTTTTTTACGGCCGCACACAGAGGAGGTTTCACCAGTGCAGGTGTCACAGAGATCTCCCCCGTTCTGTACATTGTCGAGACCTCCGATGGCTTTTTATCCTTCCCCAATGAGCTTTTTTTGACCTAGTCGGATCCATCTGGTTCACCGTAGGGTTCTCTCTTTTTGCTTTCCCCATTGGTGGCGCGTCTTCTTGCAGGCGGCATGATGCTGGAAACCCCCCCTCTTTCTCCCTTACCCCCGGTTGTGGCCGTTGACGGGCCCCCCCCCGGCGACATCCTTCGGGCGGGTTTTCTTGTCGTCCTCGGTTCGCTCCGCAGGCGAACTTGTCCTTCGTAAGGTCTACCGGGTGCTGTGCCCGACATTGTGACTGCTGCGCCCCCTCTTCCCTCGTGTTTCCGGAGAAACTCTCTTCGTGATGTTTTTTTACCCCGCCGACGGGAGACGGACCGTCCCCCCCCAACCTCCCCGCTGCACGCCTCTGCCTTCGCTCTTTGAGCAATTGTGCAGTTTTGCGCGAGATTCTTGTTGAAGTCTGACTTAGAGACGCGTTTAGACAAAGAGCCCTCAGTCTTTTGTTCCAGCATCTTGATTCCCCGTGGGCCCCCGTCGTTAGAAATACCCTCCTCATCGGTGCTGCCTGTTAAGACAGTGCGTCTAGCCTCTAAGTGAGTAGGAGGACCCTCCGCACCGCCCTAACCTTCATGTTCGGGGCATTTTTCAACTGCCCCACTTTTTGGAAAACCCAACGCTAAGATTTTATCCATGCATTCTTCTTTTGCATTACCCGTCAAATAGCACTACTTTTTAGTTTCAGTCTTATGGCGACCCCTAACCTCTGATGCTTTTTGTTCTTGGAGTCTACCTTGCAGGTTAGTTCGAGCAGGACAAGAGATTCTGTCACTCTCCCCTCGGTTAGCTGCGATAGGAGCCCCCTTTCTAACCTCCAGGGAACTTACCTTGAAGTGTATACCCGATTTTTAGAAGGAGGCCCCCCCCCCCCTTTTCGCTCCTTGCACTACACGCGTAAGAGCTGTCCGCAAACTCTTAAGCGGCTTAATCCTGATCTAACCTCTGCGGACCAGTTACATAAGTTCCCAACCCCGACCCCCACGTAACGTTTTTATTCAACGCGAGATACGCGCTATGCAGAGTGCTTTTTTAAGCCCGTGTCTGAGGCCCATTTGGGGGCGATCTAGCGCCGCTTCTTTGTTTTACTGCACGATTGACTTTCCGTTCCGACCCTTACCCCTCTCCCCGACATTCTGGTTGGGGAGATGGGTTCGACTTTGATCACTTCCCCTTTGCTCGGCCGCTTATTCTTGGCACTAGTTGGCCGGCGCGCATTTACCAACTTCTTCACTTGCTCACGACGTCGGATTGCACCTACAAGTTCGCCCTTTTTTTCCCCCCAACTTAATTTCCGCCTTAGTCCCCCCCCTTTGTGTGTTCCGAAGAGCCGACGTTTCAGGTTCCCTTTAACCCTCCCTCGTCTATCGTGAGCCGCTATTTTGGTTCGCATTTTCTTTTCTGCGCATCGACATGTTCCTGTTCGTACTACACGCTCGGGTAGAAGCGTAATCTTTTTTCTTGTGGTTTGACTTTCCCGTGCCTGTGGAGCGCAACCCATCCTATAGCCCAG
>Ga0179593_1723019_pt1 | contig 15784 bp, 25 predicted proteins | sample CZODoug2_1_08_16_FD_185931 | JGI IMG/M metagenome (GOLD analysis project Ga0179593, IMG submission 185931) | Vadose zone soil fungal communities from Angelo Coast Range Reserve, California, USA - CZODoug2_1_08_16fungal (PacBio error correction) | ecosystem: Environmental > Terrestrial > Soil >... | reverse complement strand
GCTCCCAAGCCTTTTTCTCCTCGCCATTCTTTTTTTATTGGCCCTGCGTCCCCCCCTTGGAATAAGCACTGTTTACCTGATGGGACCCTTTTCTTCCGCGTTTTTCTTTCATTCCCCCGTTCCCCCCCCCCTTCCAACATATCAGTCACCTAGCTTTTTTCTTCCCATCTGGCAAACCTTTCGCCGCCCACCACCCTGCGTCCCATCCGGTCTCCTTCCGTCCTCAAATTGCGGAATCACTCCATTTCTTTGGTCCCCACTGCCTCGCATTCAACTTTTAACTGCGATTAAACCTTTTTCCCCCGTTCGTTTTTTTTTCCCTTTTTTTCAAACCTAGCGGGCTGGCCAGTCTTTCTTGGCACCTTTTCGTGACTGAATTTCAAAGCCCCCATGATGAGTAGACTTTCCCCCCCCCGTGCCTTTTCCCTTGCTCTTTCCTCCTTTTCCCCCCTAAAACCTTTTTCTTTTCCAGTCCACTGCCTCCGGTCTTTTTTACGATCTCTCCCGCCCCTTCCATTTTCGTCCACCTGTCCGCTCGTTAACTTCATTTGCCCCGCTGAGAACGAGTGCTTTTCCCCCAACCGCGCTGGACCCCAGTCTCTGGCCTCGTCCTTTCGTTTGTTTTGGCTCCCCGCCTCATAGATTCTTGCATGGTGCTTCCCCTTGTTTTTTTTTCCCCTCAGAACCTTTGGCAAATCCCCCCCACTTCCTTTCCCGTTGGTCGTTTTCTCCTTTGTTCTCTTTTTTTTTTGGTGTTTGATATCTGGTGTTGTCCCCCTCCCTTCTCGTTCTCCATTCCTCCCCATTCACCTTTCTTTTTTTTCCTCCAATTGGTTGACACGGCTCCTGGCCGATTTTTTTTTTGTCATCTACCTTTTCATTCAATTTCGGCTTTTCCCTGCTTCTGCCCCTTACAACTCCCTCCTCCTTCCTTCGTGTTGGCCCGTTTTCTATGATTTTTTCCTTTTGAGTATTGCGGAACCCCTTTTTTCCGTTCCTTTTTCCCATGTTTTTCCCCCTTCTGAGAACCTTAAGGGCGTTGAGGCCCGTGAGGCACCTGCTTTCTCACTCCCCCTTTTTTTTTCCATGCTCTTTTCTAATGGTTCTAAATTTTATGGCTTGGGGTCTCTCCCTTATCAACTCGACAGGCTTTTCTTTTTTCCCCTAAACTGACCGCTTGGTCCCCAGGTCTCCAACGTTTCTGCTAGATTTCTACCTATGTTTTTTGTTTTAACTCGAATTTAGGCTCTCAGGCGCTTTCGTACCCCTTCCGACAGATTCTCTTTTCTCCCCTTTTTTAAATGAGGTCCATTTGCCTTCACAGGAAAAGTATTTTTCGTCCTGCCCCCCCGGGCTGGAGAACCCCCCCCCCCCCCCCCCCCCCTTTTTTTTTTTGTGGTTACCTCCCCGGAGGCCACCCAGAAGTCCCCGACTCTTTTTGCGCTCCTTTGCAATTTGTGAATCCCCCTTTTTTCTTATTTGCGCTCATAAGTGACCCTTCACGTTTCTTTCCCCCCCTTTACTTGTTATGTTCCTACTTTGGGCTACCAGATGGTCCCTAAGTGCTTCTCTTCTGATAACACTTTTTAGCGAGCCTTGCATTTTCCCTCAGTGCCAGACTCCCCCAACCAACCCCCCCCCTTCATGTGACAAAAGTTGCATTCAATTCTTTTTTTCTACCATGCCCGTCTTGTTAGGTTCTCTAGACTTTTTTGTTTTTTCAGGTTCCCCTGCCCGATTTTGCTAAGAAGTCTGCTTCCGGCGCCCCTCCCCCCCCCTTGATTGTTCTTTCCGGGCCCAACGGCGGGGTTCTCCAGTAGCCCCGCTCCCCCCACGTCCACCCTTTCTGTCCTTCGTCAGGTGCCTTTCTCCACGGTCTCGCCTTTTGTTTCCTCCTGGTTAGGGTTTGTCCCAATTTTTTTCTTGCGGTGTTCACTTTTGTTCCACCTCATTTCCCTCCTACCCCCCCTTTCAATTTTCCTCCCTTGTCTTGCGATCCTATACGTCCTTTCCCTTGTTTTGCGTGCGGCCCTATGTCAACCCTTCGTCTCACTTCGCGGCCCCCCTTCTCATATACCACAGACTTCCCCCGTGTTTTTCGTTAATGCTTACGTTCTCTTCTCCAGAGACGTTCCGCCTCTATTCTCTTTCTCGTTGCTTTCCCCAGTCTGATGTCCGATGGGATCAACCAGGCTTTAGTTATTTGTGACTCTGGCTACTTCCGTTTTTTTCTTTTTCCCATCTGTCCCCCACCAGTTTATTCTTTTAAGGGTATTATTTTCCCCCCCCCCTCTATATCCTACCCTTCCTAGTTGTTGTTTTTCTCTTTGAGGAGCCCTTTATTTCTCTCTTCCCCGCTGACAGTCGAGAAATTTTTGTCAACCTACCCCCCGTCCAAAACCGCCCTCACTACTCCGCTCCTCCACTCGGTGTATCCCCTTTCTCATTGTCACCTCCCAGTCTGCACAGTTTCCCCCCTATGAGTTCTTTTCCTCCCTTCTTGTTTTCAAATCTTCCCTGCCATTTACTCCCGCCCTGTCTGGTGTTTTTTTTTCTCGTCGCACGATTTGCGATTACCCCCTAAGTATGGTTTTTTTTTCCCTTTCTCTCCCCCCCCCCACTTTTATTCTGGTCTCGTACAACGTCTTGGCATAATTTTCCCGCGGGTAATCTTTTTTCGGTCCACTTCAGACTTTCTCCCCCCCCCCTCTCAAATTGCCGTTCCCACGGCCTGAACAGCTTCCAAATCAGCAACCCCGTTTTAGCTTCCTTTCTCCGGTCGCACTGGTGACTGATCTTCCTTTTTTCCTTCTTTTTTTTTTTCAGCTCCCCCTTTCTCCTCGTTTTGTGACCCTCTAACAAGCGGGGCGTTGCCCCTTTTTACCCCCCCCTCCCGCTACCCCTGCCTGCTTTTTCAGGCTTTCGCACTTCCCCTTCCTTTCTTTTCTTCTATAGTTCGCTTCTTCACCCAATACTTCCATCCTGCTCTTGGTTTTTTCTTTCGGGCACATTTCTTCTGTCCATTTCTGATGGTCCATTTTGCTTGCTGCTTTTTTTTTCCTATCCCTTTCCTATTGATTTTCCCCCCAAATTCAAATTCCCTCTCCCCCCCCCTCTTCCCTTTTCCGTTCCCTTTTTTTTTTTCGTAGTTCGAGTACCTCCTTGACGTTCTTTGCAGCGCAGCGTCTTTATTTTTTCCTGGCCTGTTCCAATTCAGGGATTCCCTTTCCGCGCATCGTTGCCATCCTTTTTCCTCCTGGTAGTCCTCCGCACATTCTTGTTTTACCACCAGAGCCCTTTCGCCCTCCCGTTTGCCCAACTTTTTTCCTTTTTTTTTCTACCTTCCCCTGTCGTCCCGGTTTCGTGAGTTTGCTTCGTACTCTCACCAGTCTTAATACTCTCTTTCCCCCTTCCCGTTTCCCTTCCCTTTCTCTGCCTGGTCTTATTCCTCCCCACAGTCCCAGAGTCTCCTTTCATTTTCGTCCTCGACACCCCGACTGAGGCTTTCTTTCCTCCCGGTATGCCCCGAATCTTCAAGATGGTCCCCCTTCTCTCTCTGGACGAGATTTGATTTCCCTCCAGCCCGCACCTGCTTTCTCACCTGCCCTTTTTTCCCTTCCGTTCCAAGGGCCATTCCAATTTTTTTCTGGTCGTTCCGTCCCATAGACCCAATTGAATTGGGGTCTTCGTCCTGTGCTTTTCAAGGTTTGTTCCTGATAGATTTACACACCCCTTTCTCCACAGTTGCTTCTTTGTTTGTTCGACTTGGGATCCCCCTGTCCCTTTTCATTTATTCCCTCTTTTTTCGCGGTTGCCTTGTCACAGGTTTTTGTCAAGTTCTTCAATGTGATTGTCCCTTTCCACACTGGTTTTTTTTCCCTTTTCCATATTATCACGCCGTTCCTCACTTCCCCCCCCAGCTTTTCAGGTGCACTTGGCGTGTATTGTTGGCGTCCAACCTTCGTTGAGCGTGTTTGTCCTTTTTGACACTTTTTTCTTTGGGAAAACGCGCAACGTGGCGTGTCTTTCTTTTACGCCTGCGTGCCCGTTCTTTGATTGCCGTGATTTCTTTTCCCCGCCCGTACTTTTACGTGGGTCACGGGGTGGCTGACATCTTCCACTTTTTAGCCTGTGTTGTCGCTTTACGATTCGTTTGGTTTCTCTCCTGTAGGTTTCCGGCCCTTCATCATGCATCAGGGGGCCTTAAGGGTGGCTTGACGATTTTGCGGTGTGACTTCTTCACTCTTTGAGATTCGCATGGTTGTTCTTCGATGGCCGCGCTTTTCTCTAGTGTTTTTCCCCCCTTCTTTTGTTCTCTTTTTTTAAGGTCCAGTCTATTGTGCCCCTCTTCACGGTCGTGCTGTCTCGTGGGCTTCTGCCTCTCCAGGGCCGATAAGTCGGGCCCTGCCCCTTCTTTCCTCGAGTGGTATTCTTCCTTTGATCCAGTCTTTTTTTTTTTCTTTCGGCACTCTGCTCCTGCGTTCACAAGCTATCCCCTATCTAGGTTTTTCGTCCTTGTTGACAGTGAAGCCAGACTGTGCTAATCCGGTTTTGAGCCCCCCGGACACTCCTCCCCTTCTTGGGCATTCCCTGCAGCTCCCCCCCACTCCCGGATGCTTGTTTTTGACACGTAAGCGCTTTGGCGTCTTTTTTTTTTTTTTTTTTGTTTTTTTTTTTTTTTTTTTTTCCTTTTTTTTTTTTTCCCTTTTTTTTTTTTTTTTTTTTTTTCTTGAAGCCCGCTGGCCCGTTCTTTTGTGTTTTCGCTTAATCTGTTTATCCGACAAAACGTTTATGGTGGGCGGCCCAAGGTCTTTACCTTAGGAGTATTCGTGGGGTGGAAGTGCAGCACCCTTTTTCTCCCCGTTGTCCCCCCTGTTGTTTTTGTAGGTAAGGTTTCGTGCGTCCCCATCATTACAAGGGTTTACAGCCACTTTCTTTGAGATTGGCATCTGTTCTCCACATCGCTGTAATCGTGTATTGCTGTCTTTTAGTTTTCTCCTTCTTCCTCTAAGCGGCTTTTATTTCCTTTCCCACCTTTTTTTCTGGAACCGCTTGCGCGGCCCTTTCCCCCAAGTCCTCGGTTTTTCACGTTCAGGCCGTTTTTGCGCGCGTTTTCCTCCCCGGGTGAGCTTCCCCTTTTTAGAGCATTCATGGTTCCCCAAACCCCAACACAACATTTTTCCCCCCTCATGTGCCTGTCTTGTTTTTTTTTTTTCATTGTGGACTAACTGTTTCAATCGGTTCTTTTGGGAAAACCCTCCGAAGCCTCCTTTTAAAAACCTTTTCCGATTTTTCCCCTGTCCTTCCATTTCAAGTACACTTTTGTGTTTCCCAAAAAAACAGAAAGGCCTTCCCCCCCCTGCGTCAATTTGCCATTTCTTTAGATTTTTTCCTCTGAACTTGCTTATGGAGTAAAAGGTGGACTTTTTCCTTGTCTTGTGCTTCCTGTTGATTCCAGGTCGTAAAAACCTCGAATCATTTTGTGAATTTAGGTTCTGAGTATAAATTTGATTGTTCCCCCCCTTCCTGACCAAAATTTGATTGTTTGTTTAATTATCTTTAATACTACGTTTTTTGTTTTTGAGGGATCTCCCACCCCAAATCACCTTTTCTTTTTGTCATTGCAAACTCCATTTCCAGAACCCCTGGCATATTTAGGTTTTCCTCCGATATCACAAGCAATGACATCTTCCGTTTCCGGCACCACTGCCGTGTCCCCTTCCAATTTCTCCCTTACTGGCTTCCCAAGGAATCTCGTGATGGCTCCTCCCGGAGTCTTAATTCTCCTTTTTGTTTTTTCAATCAAATGTGCCAGCCACTATGGTCTTGAGCCTGTTCCCAACTTTTTCCTCTCTCTCCCTCCGTTTTTTTTTTTCTTTTTTTTTTCAAAACTGCGTGGATGTTCCACCCTTGGTGTTCGCACATCTCGACCGATGGAACCCCTCGGTAGTTACTTCGGCCAGGCAGAGGTTTTCGCTTCTTCTTTGGCCGGTACCATTTTTTTCCGCCCATTTTCATCCTGTTCCTTTGAACCACTGTCGGCCGTCATCAACGCTTCGCCTTCCCCCAACCGGTCTTTTTAGCTTTCCCGTCTGTTCCTTGGTGACCGTCAATTTCCCCTCCCTTTTTCTTCGCGTCCCGTGGTCGTATCACTTTTTTTTTTGATTGCCGGCACTTTCCCCCCGCTTTTTTGGCTACTTCCCGGTGTTCGTTTCAGTCCACTCGAATTTTTCATGCTCTTGACACGGTGTCCTCTCCGATTTTTTACTGCGACAAAGAAAAGTGATTTGGTAGCACACCCCCTGAGGTGGTTTCCTCGTCCCTGCTATGTCCGTCCCCTTGTGTGAAAGCACAACCTTTTGCCGTTTTACCCCCCCCCCCCCTGATTTTTTGTGCGTTTTTTCCCCCCCCCACTAACTCGCCCCCCCTTTGAGGCACCAGTGACCGGCCTTTGGGCGCTCCCCCCCCCTGTCGGATTTTTCACGACCATCGCCAGATTTTATCAGCCCCGACTTCCTTTCTCTTGACATATGCCAAAGAGTTCAGCGGTCTTTACCCGTTTCTGCTGCCTTTTTTGCCGTGACCCGACCCCCTCCTTTCGCTTTTTAGGAGGTCGCTCAGCGAAAGGTAATGAACACCTCTTTTTCTTTTTCCCAGGGTTTAAGTGGGGTGGCTACAAGGCCTCTCTCCTGGTTTTTCTCGGCCCTTTGTGCGCTTTTTTCCATACTTGTAAGAAGTCAACATAATGTTTCGCTCCGATATAACGAACCCGATTTAGAGCCCTACCCGCTGTCTTTTTTTTCTACCCTGATGCTGCCCACTCACGGCTGTTGATTGTGCTGGGGGAACCCCCCTTTCCGCCCCGGCATTCTCCCGATTTTTCCCCGGGGACATTTTGCCCTTTTGATGATCCCACTCTATCCTTCCCGCATACCTATGTTTTTTTTTTTTCCTCCAAGGTGTATTCACCCCTCATCGTTTTTACCCCCCTTCCTCGGCACAGGTCCACCTGCACGCCCCTTTCTGCATGGTCGAAAATTTTTGGGCCCAGCCCTTTTCTCCCCTTTTATGTACCCCCTTCCCTCCCCCAAAGTCACCCGTAACTGCACCGAACAAAACTTTTCGCCGTCGTCGTGGTGTTGCTTTTTTTTCCAAGTCGTGGCAGGGTTAAACGCCTTTTCCTCCCCTCAGAATCCCCGCTGGATCATTTTCTTTTCCCCCCCATACGTTGGCCGTTCCCTTCTCCTTTGGTACCAGCTCGCCGGTTCAAGGTTTTCGCCCTGGCCGGACCTTTCCTCTCCTTGGCCCGCGGAGTGTTCGGCCCCTTGCGTCATCGAATCTCCCACCCCAACTTTCCCCCCCCCCGCTTTTTTTCATTCCAGGGATGCGGGATCCTGCCCAGCACTCGGCCTTTGCCTTCCATTTTCTTTGTCCTCCCCTTCTAACCAACTGCTCCTTGAAGTTCCTGGCGCGCTTGGATGTTTTGGTTATCGTAGTTGCCCTGAGCACCTTTCGAGGTTTTCTTTTTCCCCCTTTCCCCTTGTCATACTTGCGGGCCACCAGAACGAAACCTTGGGACATGGAACATTTGGACCCGTGCCGCCTTTTTTCCGTTTACCAAGGCGACGGTTTGTGACCCCTTCTTCTGCGCGGCAAGGGCCGAACTCTCATTTTTTTTTTATTCGGTCCCTCTTTGATGAGTTATTTCTTATCCGAGGGAATGCGAACAACGTCGTGGGGCCAGTCGTTGTGATACCCTCTTTCCCCTTTTATGATCAAGTGGTCATTTCCCCAAGGAGGGATTTTGGGTTTGGAAATTGCATTACTCCGAGTGCATTTCATGGTGCGGATTCACGGGGACCTTCTGTTTTTTTTTTCTTCGGATGGGTCTTACTGGTGGAGGTAACCTTTTTTTCGAAATCGGTGCTATTTCTTTGACAGCCTTTGCGGGACCCGTTCCCCCGATCGATGCGTCCCCTTTGTGTTGGAACGAACCAGGGCCTTTTAGTCCCCCCGATCGGACAACCCCATTTTTTGGCCCTCGTCTTTCGCGTTGAGCCCTTTCAAGTCATTTGCCCTTGCCAGGACCTTTTACCTTCTTTGCTAACTACCGGTCCTGTGAGTCCACTTCGGGAAAACTCCTGATCCCCAACCAGCGGGCCAGGGAGCCTTTGAATTGCGAATTTTTTTCCTTTCCCCTTCCTTTTCGGTTTCTCCCTCTTTCACCGACCTCCTAAATAATGGGATCGGCGTCCTGATCCTCCGTTATGTACCCACGTAGGTCCACCCGCTAGTTCCTTTTTTCGTTATGTCTGTTCCCCCCTTTCAGAGATTCCTGCAAACGCGTCCTGAGTTTCCGAAAGACCCCTCCCGGGCGTCCCCCCCTGTGCACGCTTTCCCTTTTTTCCTCTGGGTATTCTGTTTTTCTGTGAGTTGTCTTGGTCCCCTCCCCCGCCCGGTCCCTTAAGAAAGTTTTCCGGTTTCCCCACCCCCCACTGGGCCTCCCGTTATTCTTCGTGTGAAACATCTTTTTATTTCTTGAAAGGGCAAGCCACTGCTCCCCCGTCCCCACAGGTCCACCCTAACGTGTTTCTTGCCTGTTGCCACTTTCTGGTTCTCTGTTTCCCATTTTGAAGAGGTTGTGTCATTTTTTTGAAAAACCCTTCCTTTCCCAAACTCCCCTTCCCAAGGCCTGTACGCCAGGTCTGCCTTTATCTTCGCCTGTGACTTTTTGTTTTTCGAGGACAATGTAACTTCCCTTTTTTTTCTTCCCGGCACTTTTTTTCCCCCCCCCAAAAAGGCCCTCCGCTGCCTGTGGCATTTTTTTTTTGCTTACTTATTACAGTTTCTCGCATCCTGTTTTGCCTTGGTTTCTTTCTGAGGGGACCCTCTGTATTTTTTCTTTCTTCCTTCTTTCGTGAAGAAGTCTGGCTTTGAATTTTTCCTGTTATTTTTTTTTTTTTTATCTAGTGGTTTCATTATAGTTCGTACTAAATAAACACTACCATCTTTTTTTTCCTCCTCCTCCCCTTGTTGTTGTTCTTTTCTCTTCTGTAGTTTCTGCGTTCTTTCTCCCCATTTCCTTTCAATGTTTAGAGAAAAACGTTCAGGGCCAAAACCATAACGCACCCACGTCAGGTACCCTCTCCTCCTCCATTCGGTTATCCGACTTGTTCGCCCCCTCTTGTAACTAATCTCCGGCCCCGGTTTGATCCCTCCTCTCTAGTCTTGTGGGAGGACACCCCTTTATTTTTCTCAAGGTCAGCATTTCTTTTTGTGTTACTGGGCTGTCCTAATTTGCGCTCGATGTCAGACATGGTTCCCTCACCGCGCCCCCAAACCTTTTCCAGTCCTTCGTTAGTGTGTTCCCCTTTTTCTTCCCCAGTGGATTGCCCATGGCTCCTGAGGTTTACCCCTTAAGTCGTTTCCATATACTTACAAAAAGTAATGGCCGTCCCCCAAGTCGCCCACCTGAGTCCCCCCCCCCCGAAGACCCCCGTGTTATTATTCAATGGGAGGCGGTAATGGTGGACGCTTCGTTTCCCCCACTTCTTTGCCCCTGTTTTAAAGTCAACCTTTTTTTGCGGCCGAGTTTGTGCCCTGTGCATCCCCTTTTCCCCTTTTTCCGCCCCTTTTTTTTTTTTTTCACCAGACCCCCCTGGACCCCCACGCACCCCCCAACGACCCCGCATGTTCGTCGTTTTTTTTTCGTTCCAATGTTGACCGCCTGTTCCGATTTTAGTTTTGGTTACATCAGACTCCATCGACCCCTTCGCTGGTGTCTCTTTTTTTTTTCTTTCCTTATGACAGAACGGACTGCGGCATTTTTCGCATTTCTTTGGTGCCCCTTCCGTCTTTCTCCTCTACGTGAGTCACTTATTATCCTCCCCCTTCGAGCAATCTCACATGGATTTTTTTTCCCCTTTTCTCCCTCGTTCGATCCCCCCTTTTTTTTGCTCTGAAGTTGGAAACCACCAGTTTTCTTTTTCCCCGTGCCCCAATTTCCGTCTTCATCGCTTTGCGGACTGTTTTTTCCGCTTGGCTTTGTCTCGCTTCCGACCTTCCTTCTTTGTAAACATCGTCCCTTCGCATCTGAAACTTTTTCAAACCCTGTCCGCTTTTCATTTTTTTAATCCATGTCGACGTTGATTTTCGCTGTCTTACCCCCCACGTCGGAGCCCCCCCCTCTTCTTGACCTTCCCCCTTGTAGTCCCATTCTTCTCCCTCCGGAGGATCATTTGCAGTGTCCCCACAAAAGTCGCCCCCTTAGTGTCCTTTCGTTCAGCTGACAACTTCGGTCCCCACTTTTCCGGCAGTTTTCCCCAATTACGAGTCCCTCCGACTTTTTTTTTTTTTCCCGTTCTCCCCCTAGAGCTCCTTCTCTTTTGCGCTTCCCCTGCAGATTCTCCCATTCTTTGGAACATTAGCCCCCGCTTTTCCCATTATGTCCCCCTTTTGCTTTTTTTACGAATAGATGGTTATCCTATGGAGCCCTTACCTGTAGTTGCTTCGTTCGTTCCTTCCCCCCCCAAACCATCGCGCGCGAGCTGTGGTATAAAAGGGATTTTCCCGGTTCCCCCATTCCCACGCTCCTGTACCAGATTTTCTCGTGCGGGCAAGCCGTCACGCCTCCCCGGTGCCCGGCCTTTTCCCCCACCGAGCGTGATTTTGAAACTCTTCTGATACGCCTGCAAGTTACGCTCTTTGGCAGGCCCAAGTTTGCGAGATTTCTGGGCTTTACCTTCTGTGAGTCGCGGTTTCTCCCTGAAAACGAGTTTCGTTTAGACAAAGTGCCCCCAATTTTTTATTTGGAGTCGATGGCGTCCTCGATGTTCTGTCCTTTTTTCGAGGGCGCGTGTTCCTCCCCCCTTTTTTTGGCGCCGTGACAACGTTTTACGTCTGAATTTCATCTCCTTTTGACGGGGTGAGCCCCCGTACGGTTTCCTTCCTCCTGTTCGTTAAAGAAATGTGGGATTCGCGGCTTTTGCTTGTCATCAGGTTTGCAGGTTGTTAGTGGTGGCTTGTCTGATGTTATATGGCTTCTGAGGGTGAATTCCAGTTTTTTTCCGGTTCTGCAGTGGGCCTGGACCATTTTGCATGGTCCAGCGTTTTCCCTTTCCTCATTGCAGGCGCAGGTAGAAAGGCTCATCGGTTCCCTAGCGGACACTTTCTTGTGCGGTTTTTTTCTTTTTTTTGCAGGGCGAGTTCTCGCCCATTTGGTTTCGTTTTCTTTTTTTTTTTGTTTGGGTGGCTGTTGTTTGTTTTCATGGGCTTTTCTGTTGGCTTCGTGGAGATCTGCGCGGCCACTTTTTTCCCTCTTTCACGCCTTCTTTCTTCTGTATGCCTTTCCCCCCTGAGGGATAACCGCGTTGTGTTGTCGCTGATCCCGGACGGCTTCTCATCGGTCAGGTTTTCCTTTCCAACGGGCAGTTCCTTTCCATGCTCTGCCTTTTTTTTGCTGCGACCCGAGCGCGCTGCCCCCCCTCTTTGGTTTTTTTTCAAAGCGGTTTTTCTCTTTGCGGGGCCCTGTCAACTCCGAAAGTGTAAGCGCCCACTTTTCGGTCTGGCTCGTGCGTCCGACGTTTTTTTTTTTTTTTTTTTAATGTTCAGCAAAAAACCCTATCTCGTGTGTTCGGCACTCGTGGCTTCCTTCTCTCTCTTTTTTTTGACCAGCGAGCTCGGCTCTTTTTTTGCCGGAGTGACATTTCCGTTTCTCTTTTCATCTATGATTAACTGCAGTCTTTTTTCTGATGCCCCGCTCCACTGTCGAAGACGTCGTGTGTCTTTTTTTTTCCCGTCCTGTTGCTACGACCCCCCTTGCCAGAGTTGAGCCCTCCGGGCCCTCTTTCCCTTTTCATGCAATCTTCAAGGTGGGTTTGGGCGCACGTTCTGATGTGCGGCTACCCCCCCTTCTGGGTCAACCTCTGGATTCCCAACCTTCAATTTTTTTTCGGCACTTCTGCTGGCTCATGTTTAAGCACCCCGTTTAGATCTTTCCTAACCCCCTTCCATTTGAACTCGTTTAACCCCCCCATCGGGCTTCGCCCCCCTGCCTATTTTCCGGTCCCTCCCCCATTTCAGGTGCACTGCGTATGGAAAAAGCCCTCCCCACCTTCCTCCCGCTTTCCAGGTCATTGATTCCTTTTCCCCGGAGACGACCTTGTTCCAGTCCTGGGGCAACCCTTTTTTTCTTTTGGTGAGGCTGTCGATATGTGTCCCCCCTCCTATTTTCATGTTGTTCCATGTCCCCTTTAGTATCCTTGATTGCATGTTCCCTTTCACCCATGTCATGCTGGGTGGTCCTCTCCCCTCTCTTTCCCTTCTTTCTTTTTTTGTTGTTTGCAGGATCCCCCCCCCCCCATACATTTTCTTGTTCTGGGCCATTTATTTTACCGGGTTTGTTTTGCCGACAAATTGCGCCCCCCCCCCTCCTAGATTTTTTCGCCTTTTTTCCCTTTCACAAGCCAAGGCCCCTCTCGGCCCCTTGGCCACAGACGGGACCAGGGATCCGGCCCGGTTCGTCTCCGGTGAGAATTTTCATCTCGTTACCGAGGGTTTCCCCTTTCTCCGTTTGAGGACGGTGAGGCCCTTTTCCCCCCTGTGCAGTCTCTGGCTTTCGGTCCTTTTTGGGAACTCGTTGGCAGACCAGTCCCTCTTTTTTTTTTTTTTTTCTCCCCTTTAGTTCCAACTGTGTGTTTCGCCACAATCGGTTCCCTGATCCCTGTGTCGTGTTTCACATGATCCCTCTTTCTTCCCAGGCCTTCACTTCCTGAGTGGCTGACAACCTCCCCCAGGTATTTTTTTTTTCTTTTTTTTTGTGGTGCCAACTCCGAGAATTTCTTGCGAAAACCCTTATTCGCTTGCTTTTTTTGCGTTTGACTTTTAGCCGCTTTGCTTGCTACAATGTTGGTCGTCCCCACGGGCTTGTCCTTTGACCCCCATCCCAGCCCCGCGCTGCCCCCCCCGTGGCGAAGCCCCCAATGCAAATCCCCAATGCGGCTGGACGTTAAGCAGAGCTGAATGTTTTTTTTTCTAACTGGGTAGGCTTCCATTCGCCCCTTTTTTTCGTTTGGCGTCCTGCCTGGATGGTCCCCCTTTTGGCGATGATGTGGTTTTTTCTCAACAACTTGCCCCTGTTTGACTGTATGAGTTTTTTATGTTTTCCCCCTCCCCTTTGAAGTTAGAGGGCCTGACGCCTGTTTTGACCACTTTTTGCGGTATTCTCGCCGCTGTCCAATGAGCCCACGCTTTTCCTCCCCTCCTGCGGCCAAGCCCAAAGCGGCGTTTCCGGGTTCCACGGCGTTTTTTTGTCCGTGAGTTTCGCTCCCCCTTTTTGCCCCCGTTCCGGAAACCCTTCTTCGGATGTATAGCGTTCTAAGTGGTTTTCCACCTTCTTTATCTGCTTTCAAACCTCCTACCCACACGCTTTTCTAAGCTTGTTGCTCCTGTTTGGGATCTTGTCACGAAAGGGCTTTTGATGGTACTGCCCCCAATGTTTCCTTTCTTTTTTTGACCACCCGCGAAGGGACGTCATTTGCGGCCTTTTCGTGTCTCCTGCTCGGCCCAGGATGCTGGATTCAACAACGACCTTGTCTGCTCGCACACTGTGTTCGGCGGGCCCCCCCTCTTATGCGCCTGCCTATCCTCGTCCCTTTGCTAGGACACATGCGATGTTTGAGTTTGCTTTTTGATCCCCCAGGCTCCACCCCGGTTTCTTCTTAGGTACCCCTCAGCGTCTATTCCCACAGAGGCTCTTTCGCCCTCCACCCAATGCCAATTCCCATCTCTCGACCTTTTCTCCTCAAGCCCCCTTCTTACGACATGCTCGCCTAACCGGTCTCCAGTCCGTCACCGTTGCGTCGCTTTTTTTTGCCCGTTTTTTTCGTTCCCTCACCCAAGTCGGGGGCGCGCTCCCTTCCCCCCTCAGGCGGCCCACCATAGCTGTTTGGGAGCTCCCATCACCCTCCCCTTTCCGTGGGCTTTTTTTTTTTTGTGTCCGGAAACTCTGGGCCAACCCCCTTCCGGCCTTTCGCCCTTCACGAGTGTGCACTTTTTTTCCTACCTTGCCTGGTGTTGGAACTTCCATGGGCCGGTGCGTCTTCCTCGAGAGGGCCAAATCAATTCTTTTCCCTGCCAGGCGGATTTGGGGAACCTGCTTGCCCGTTCCGCCGATTTTGGCATGAGGCTTATTGCCGGTCCTTTTTTTTCTAACCCTTTCCCCACCCCCGCCGTTCTCGGCGCGTTGTTTTTTTTTTGGTATGACGTCGCGCGCCCTCTTTGGGCGTTTTTTGATTGAATCCCCCCATTCCCTTTTTTTTCCTGGTTGCGGACCAAAAAGAACACAATAAAAATTGGGGACACTTCCCCATTTTCTTTGGGACCGTTTTTTTCGATTGTTACCCTTTCCGACGTAGATTTCGGCTGCGCCCTTTTTTTTTTCCCATTTCGCCTCTAGTTTGGTTTTCAGGGAAGTCCCCTCTCCGAAGAGCATTTTTTCATCTTTAATTGATGAACTGGCGTCCCCCCCGCCGTGTTTTCCGTCGTTGTCTGACGATCACTTGAGAACCGCAATTGCGATTGCTTTTTTTTCCCTTCCCCCAATTACTCCAGAGGACTCTCTGCGTTCACGGTTTCGGGGTTCTAATCTTGTTCTTTTTCTCTTTTCCCTTTTTTTTCTCTTAACGAATCAACTGCCCTGCGGTCTCAAGGGATTCGAAAATCTTGTTGGCTTGTTAAGGTTCCAGTTTAGCCTTTGCGGCCTTTGGCTATGTCGACCTTTGAATTTTTGCTCCCGGGGCTTTTTCGTAGTAATGTCCCACCCAATTTGGCGCAATCTCGTCCCTTCTCCCCCCCCTTTTTGTGACTTTGCAAGGAGGAATCCCCGTTTTGCCCCCCCCCTTGTCTGGATTTCCCTCGACCCCTCCTCGGCAAACCCACAAGTCTTCATGTGGTTGCTGACTTTCTTGAGGTGCGCCATTCTCCTCCTTTGAACGGCGTTATATGCGTTTTCGAGCGATTTCTGAACCTATCGGTTTCACGAGGGCTCCGCATGTTTGACTCCTTTTTGTTTCATGAAGTTGTGTTTCCCCGATCACCATCGCTGTTTTGTGTCTGGTCTTTCTTTTCCCTGATGCGGCGTTCTCGACGACCGGCCCCTCGAACACATTTTTTTCTTTTTTTCCGCCTTTTTTTTTTAGGGGTAGCTTTGCGCTGATGTTTAAGGGTCACATCCCCCCTCCCTGCTGCTCCGAAGTTTTAACAGTGCCCACCACCACTCCCTCTGTTTTTTTGGTGGACCACTTTTCTTTTCAGCCAGGTGATCCCACTCAGATCACCCTTCACCCCAGGTCGACCTAAGTCATCTAAAGGTTTTTGGTGTTGGTTTCCCTATTTGTTTCTTGAGTTTCTTTTGCCCTTTTGTTTTTTGCGGGTTTGGCTTTTCCTTCCTTTCCCCGACTTTCTAACTATTACTGGGAAAGGCTCCCACTGTTCCCCCTTCCGTTCCTCCCTACTCCCCGGTTATTGGTTGCTTGGCTTCTCTTGTACCACTACGTCTGCATCGAGTTTCCCCAACTTTTTCCCCTTATCACACCTGTTATTGCTGCTTTCGTCCATTGCTCTTCCTCCACGACTTCGAAGCTATTTCTGTTTATAATCAACCTGGTTTCTTTTTGACCTGGATTTGTCCGGATAACTTCCCCTAGTTCCCTTGGAGGGCCCTTCTTTCCCTTGTTTGCGGTTATGTGTCATGCGCACCCCCCCGTTATCTTACCTTTTCTGCAGC
>Ga0179593_1560528_pt1 | contig 15784 bp, 16 predicted proteins | sample CZODoug2_1_08_16_FD_185931 | JGI IMG/M metagenome (GOLD analysis project Ga0179593, IMG submission 185931) | Vadose zone soil fungal communities from Angelo Coast Range Reserve, California, USA - CZODoug2_1_08_16fungal (PacBio error correction) | ecosystem: Environmental > Terrestrial > Soil >... | reverse complement strand
CGCTCTTTTCCCCCTTTTTCCGCTTCCACAGTGACCTGCTCTTCGTAGGTTGCGCGGTCGGTGTCTTGATTTCGGCTTCCCCCAGTCCCCATCCATGTAGCTGGGCTTCCCGGGAGGGCTCTTGTGCCTATATATTTTCCCTGATTGGACATGCCTGTTTAAGCGTGGGGGGCCCAGCCTGCCCCAACTTTTTATTTTTTTTCTTTTAGTGTTTTTGAGGTATTTTTTTTTGTGTTATTTTTTTTTTTTTTTTTTTTTTTTTTCGTTTTTTCTTATTTGTTTGGCGTGCCTCTTTTTGTTTTTCCCTTTGCTGTTTTTATTTATTTTTAGAGTTTGTTGTACCCCCACTTTTATAACCCTCCCATTCGCTCCGACGCCTCAGCCCGGCGCGGTTGGAGCCAACTTCCTTTCCTTTGTTGCCTCGAGCCTCGGAGACGATTTCACGACCTACCCCCCCTCCCTTCACTCTATCCTTGGGGAGGCTTTTCAGCGCGGGTGTTGAGATTTATGCGGGTAAGCGTCAAAGTTCTTGGCTTCATCCGTTGCGCCCCAGACCACCTATTTCATTTTGAAAGCGGCATCCTCCAGGCCCGGTTGAGGAGCGCCTACAGTTGCCCTTGCATTCGTCCTAGCAGTCCTGGACCTCTTCCTAATTGCAGAACTCGTCGGCCCCCGCACAGGCGACGACACCTTAAGGTCCCGGCTTGGTGTGTTCTGTTTTTATACTTTTTTTTGGACCCGTCCCCATTGCTATGTTCGAGGAAACCCCAGCATGACGACCCCCCCTAAACCCTTTCGGTTGGGCATGCCTGATAGGTCTGCCTTTTTCGAACGGCATGAATGCCCCAACCCCCGATGAGCCTGCCGCCTAATTTCCCCTCGGTGCTTTGGTCTTTTTGGGTCGGTCGGTCTTGACCCAAAAATCGGCTTTTTTCAAATTTTTCGGCATTCGCAGCTATTCGCCCGAGGTCACTCTTGACTTGGTCTTTGGCCGGCCGTCCAGTGTTACTTTCCCCTCCCTTGGCTTTGTTCGTCCTGCGCGGGGGGAAGAAAAAGAGGGTTTCCGTTCCCCCCCCGGATCCCGGGCGATAATTCTTCCCCCTTGGAGAACGATCTTCGCCTGCCCCCCTTCGAGTCCCTCTCCCCCGCTGGTTCCCTTCCTTGTGGCTCAAGACCCGCTGTGAAACTCTTTCGGAGGCTTGGATATTCCATTGGCCGGAATCTTTGCGTTTTTTTCTCCCTTTCACATCGTCGCGCCCCAGCCGACTTGTTAGCAGATTGCTCTGTGGTTGGAGTCTTTTTGGACATTTCTCAAATTTGGTACACTTTTCTTTCCGGGTTGCGGAATTTCGGTGGGATGCGCAACACCTTGGCCTTTCTGAGTTCCCGGCCGGGCCCCCACCCTTCCAGATCCTTTTTCCCAGGTCTCTTGCCGTCGGGCTCTCAACAGGCCGTTTGCCGATGAAGTAGAAATGGGCCCTTGGACAGCGACCCTAACCCCGCCCTTTTTCCCTAGAGTGGGCTTTAATTAGGCAATGCTGGAAACAAGCCCCGATTGATGGGTTTGCGTCTCTCCCCCCTTTTTGCGAGCTCCTCGGGCTCCCTTAAAATCTATATATTTGCCTCTCCATTGTTTGAGCGATGGTTAGAGCTCGCTAAACTATCCCTGCTTCCCCTCCTTATGTTTTTCCCCTGCGCCTATCGGCTTCTTCCAACATTCCCCTGCCGGACAAAATTCACGCCGTTACCTCCGGGAAGCAAGAGCGGTTTGGCGGCTCCTTTCCCATTTATTCTACCTTCGATTCCTTCCTCAGACGGCAGGGCCATGTCTGGCTTCGCTGCCTTCAGCCTGAATTCCCGCGGGTCCTTGCTCAGTCCAGCTTTTTGTGTTTGATCCCCCTTCCGTCACCCTTTCCGAACTGCTGACGCACGGTGTTTTTTGGCCTCCCCCAACGGGAAGGTTCCACAGACCCCGACCCCTCCCTTAGTCCCCCTCCACAACCCCTCGCTGACTCCTAGAAGTGGCCGCACACCGACAAAAGAAGGGAATGGCCCTATCCAACCTCTTCCCCCGGTTTTCGACTTTTCTAGATGCCCACCACCTCGTCCCGTATACCTGGGCGTTTTCACGGCCTTCGACATGGCACTGCCCCGATTCGTGCCCTCCCTTGCCTCCGCCGTTTTTTTTCCAGGCGTACCGGACCCTCTTTGTCATTCCCTCCCTCCCGCTCCGGGATTTATGCGCCTTGGCTGGTGGACCTCCTGACGACGGCAACATTTCTGCTTTCAATTTCCGACGGTCAAGCATGCATTAATGAGGGCTTCCAGCAAGCGCTTTTGCTCCCAAGTCGATCCCCCCTGAGCTCTTCTACTAGGGGCTCGCCTCGGTGTGGTGCCTTGCTTTCACGGCCGAACGAGCAGGCGATCGCCCAGGCTTGAAATTGTACGTGTGGTGATAGGCATTCTAGGGGATAGCTAATCCCCGGTTCCGTTTCCCCCCAGCCCCCCCCTCTGCCCCGACATCTTCTTTCTGCACCACTGGCCGAGATTAGTTGACCGTTATTCGCCTGTGCGGTCCGATTCGCTTCCCCCCTCCCCGTATGGTCCTTTGTGATTAAGACAAACTGTCATCATAGACCTCTGCGACGCTTCAGTGAATCGCCGGCCTCCCTTTAAATCCATTGTCTTGCATTTTCGCTTACCGCCTAACACCGCGCTGGCACGCTTCCCAAGGATACTTCTCAAGTTCCTCGTTGATTTTCTACCTTTCCGTCGCCCGCGAAATGAGTATGATCAAGGAAAGTGGTCCTCCCGCTGGCTCCTTTTTCGTCGTAATTGATTTATCATGCACGTTGTATAACCCTTGCGAGCCCACCCATTTTTCATTCGAATGGTTTTCATAATGGACGACACTTTTCCTATTTTTCCCGATGGTTCCCCCGTGCTCTGAACCATTTTATGGACAGCCTTTTTCCATCTTTCTAAGTGCGGCCTCTCCCGGGTGCCCTCTTACCAAGATGATTGATGGTGAGGAGGTTTGTCTTGGACTACCCCAATACTCTAATCCCTGGTTTTTCCCTCAATCCCTGTCCCCTCTTATCGGGCAGGTTGACGAGACTCCGATCTAATGTGGTTGTGGTTTGATTAGATATAGGCCACTCCTTTCCCAGTGACCTGTGGGGAAGTTTGCGGTCGTTCTTGTGTAGTCACAAGGAAAGCCCATAAGCACTTTTCTGTTCTTTCATTGCCTCTTGTGCTACGTGTTTCAGCCACAATTATGTCCGGATTGTCCATGAAATGTTTTCAGCTTCGGGTTTATCCGCCTTTTCCCCGATTCGGATCCGTTCGCAAAGCTTCCGGTCTGCTGGATCAATTGTCGCGATCCGTTCTTTGTTCAAAACTGCAGATGATACTTCGGGACCCGACGCTCTGCTCATTCCTCCCCGTCCTTTATATGGTTCACTCAACTCGAGCAGGGCGGACGGCATTTTAGAAACGAACCCACCAACTTAAAACCATCCTCCGTTCCAGGCGGGCACAGGGGTTTTTCGTGTTGGTAGTGTCCTGACTCACCCCCTTGAGTAAGTTCCAATTCTTGGTCCCTGGTGTCCCCTTCTCAAGTGACCCGGCAAGCCAGTGTGCGGAGAGCCTCCAGTGTGCAGTCATCTCCTTGATCCAGTCTGGAACCCCCCAGCTTTTTATTTCCTCCCGGAGGACGATCCCCTCGTAGTTCGCTTCCTTGGTGCGACAATCCTTCCCCCCCTTTCTCTTCGTATTCCCAGCGGTTTGCGGTGTTGTGGCAAAACGCCTAGGAAGTTGTATTTGTCGAATATCCCCAGCTCCTGACCCCTCCCCCCGTCGCCGGTCTATATCCATGAATAGTTCTTTTGGGTGCTAACGATGAATTCCCCACCTAGGTCTCACTTTTAACAAGGGAGAAGAGCTAATGGGTGGTGAGGTATTATTTTTTTTTGTGGTCGGTCCTCTTGATCCCCCCTTCCCGCAGGACTTTTTAGATTTATTGAAGAAGCCGCCGAGGTCGGTAAAAATGGTCTTTTAATCGAGGAAACGTCCAGGTAATGCCCCTACTTTGCTCTACCCCCTTTTAGCGATTTTTCTTCTTCCCCCATGGTTGACCGGTCCCGTCATGACCCTTGATAAAGCGATCTTCTTTTTCACTTTTCTTCCGTCCCTTTCGCTTCTTGATCAACGCCGGTATCTGTCGAGGTTGTGGGCTCATCGAAGTCCCCACGTCCTTCCCTATCCTTTTTTTTGAATCCCGGCTTTTTTGGTGTGGTTCGCCGTGACACACGTAGTTGATTTCCAGAGCCCGCGACACGACTCTTTTTCCGCCCGCTTCCCTCTATTTTTTTACCCTTTGGCTCGGTCCCGGAACGCACCGGGTCCCCACCTAGGTCTCAATGTTCGGATTTCGCGGTCTGGATTGCGGCCCACCCTCCGTTTATGTCTTTCTCCTTCTTCACTCGCAATTCCGGGCCGGTCTTGCCGGCTTGGTCGGGAGGTAAATGACCTTGCATATGACGGAGAAAGGGGCCCTTATTTTCGCAGAATTCCCCCCGATATGGCTTCTTTTTTTTTCATTTTCCCTTCCTTTGTCCCGACTTTGAGGATCTGGGGGGCGCCTCCTCAAAAACCTGAAGGTCTTGATCGGGCGCGCCGTTCTCCCATCTCTCTTCTCATGTTTTCTCTATTGGTAGAGCCCGCGACCGTTAATGAACCCTCCGGCATGTTTATCCACTGCGCGCGCCCCATCTCTCTTCCAACCTTTTTCCTCCCCTTTCAATCATGACTGGGACTGCCAGTCCGGGGGCTTCTGCGAATAGTTTTGTCCGTCGAGGCCAACTGTTGTCCCCCCCTCCTTCCGAGACTTCTGTTTCTGTCAGGCGCCGTTTTCCCTGTATAATGTCCGCGGAGTTCGCATCCCGACCGGCACAACTTCCCCCCCTTGACCCTCGTCCTAAGTTTTTTGGCGGTTGACTTCCCCCCATCAACCACTCCAATTCGGAAAGAGTTTTTACAAAGGGTCTTGTTTTTTCCTACCTGGTTAAAGGGCCCCCTCACCCCGCTGGGATGGCCATCATCACCTACTCCGGCGGATAGTCTCTCCAGTGAGTTTAGATTTGGACCCCCGCCCATATTCGTCGTTTTCCAATGCATCGTTTCAGGACGCGTAGTGATCCTAAACGGCCCAGTCTTTTCTTTTCCGGCGGACCCCCCCCTCTTTTGTATATCTCCGAGCAATCGCGTGCGAAAGTGTTGTGACGGCCGGTCGTGCCAAAGTCCCTCGTCCCCGCTCTTCCAACTTTCACCGTCTGCGTCCTTGTGAAAACGGTCCCGAAAGTCAGATTTAGACAGCACAAACCTTTGCCGGACAAGCTCGTACAATGTATTAACGATCCCCTTTTGCTTGGTTCCGTTTCCCCGTTCATAAATATCGATAGCCAGATCCGACTTGTGGACCTCAGGTTATGGTGTTGGAAGCTGGGTCGCTCGACTCCCTAAGGTGGCCCTCCCCCCCACCCCCTTTTTCTTGCCCTCCTCTTCCTCAAGTGATTGCGCGCCCCCAGGTCTTTTTAGGAAGTTCCGGTAGTCTCTGGCTTACTCGTCTTTTTACACGTCTTGTTTTCCAGGAATGGCTCTCCGACAACTGGAGGAGATAAGACCAGATTTGCAGAGTTTCCAATCCTTTTCGGTGGGCTCCCTTCCAGATTGAGGATAATTTTTTCGCTTACGAAAACACCAAATAGAAAAAACCTTCCCCCCTCCCCCAGTCTTCCCCTCTGGGAACGTGGGGCCTCCATAAGTAATGACGGACTCCTTGTAACACGGACACGAGTCCCTCCCCTTTACTTTCCTCTTTTGTCTTGTTCGCTTGGTATATCTGAACGTGATTCTACGCGATGTGCCCAAAATATGCATCAAATCACCTAGGACGCGCATCCTCCACCCGGATAGTTATGCGGGGGTGTTAACCCAAGGAAAGATGCACCCATCGGCCAATCCTTTTTTCCTCGTTGACTCCAACGGAGCTCCCATATCCGGGCTCCACCAGGAAATAAAAATATTTTTGGCGGAGGTTTTACTCCCGATACGTCTCCCCTGAAGCACGGTCACGGCGTCGGTAAAGGGGCCTTGATCGATCTCTTTTCCTCCTCCTCCCCCCGTTTGGTTTTCTTCTTCTTTCACCCACGCGTGCCCCGCGTTTCAGTTTTGAGACCTCGGTGACGTTCTGATTTCTGTCCCCCCTCCCCTTCCCCTCATCTATCTTTTCGCAGCCGGAGAGTCCCCCCTGGCCCCCTCCCCTCCGTTCCCACCCTTTTCCCCTTTGTCTGCTGCATCATGGTTCAGCTTGCCGGGGACAGTGAACTCGTACACGATTGTGTCGGCGCGTCTTTTCCGTTTCGGTGCTTTGCATCAAGGGTTGCGCCTCCTGTGGCACCCGTGCAGCTTCCCCTGCAGGACCCTCTTCCTTGACCTGAAGCGGAATCAGGCTGCCGTTCCTCGGTCCGGGTGATTCATCAGAGGAGTACTTTTTGGTTTACGGCCCTTGGTCGAAAATCCCTAAACACGCCCCTGGACCTGCCCCCATCCCTTGTTTTTTTTTTACTGGTAGCGTCGGGTTTTTGGCTTTCCCCAAGAGAAAAATGAAGGCGACATCTCCCAGCTGGATTTTTCCCCGTTTTTTTTTTTTTCCCTGAGGTTCTCCTGAGGCGGTCTTGCCTTTCCAAGTTGAGGACAAGCCCAGCCCCTGGCCCAAGAGCTTTCCCTTTTTTCAGAGAGAATCGCCCGCTGGACGCCTTACCTGAATGGAAGATAGGAATTGTTCTCCAATGGAGTTGGCCCGTCCGCGACCTGAGGTTTCCCGGGGAAACACGGACAATTGAGGGAATGTATGTCCCCCCCCTACTGCCGACCAAATAAACCCCGTAGGATTTTTTCCGAGGGACCGGGACGTTTTTTAGCCTTTCCCGTTATGTTTTTCTAACGGCTGCCCCCCCCAACCGAGGGTCGTCGGCCTCCCTCGGTTTCTCCACTTTTGCATTTCCGTTTCGGTCTTCCGAGCAACCGTTGGTGACCTTTGGCCCGCACGTCATTCAGCGCTTTTTTGACGCCGGTTCCTTTTTTCCGTTTGTGCTTCTTTCCGGCCCGTCACCAGCCGACTTTCTCATAAATCCCGGCGTGAGGCTCTTTTTGGAGGGGTATAAAACGAGGTTGCCCTTATGAACCGGTCCTCCCCTTCTATAAGTTTGCCGGTTTATTCGCCTATCTTAGAGGGCGTCGAAGGACATTCAATTTCTTTTTCGGTCTTGTGGGAATAATCGAATTTTTTCGCTAAATCCGACTAGGCTTGATATTTGTCCCTTTGTTCCTTTTTGCTTTCCCCCCCTTTCCCACTTTTCGAGGATTCACAGATTTCCCAGAAGCCTGTTAAGAGATCCGATCCGTGTGGGTCTGTAAAGTACACTTGTCGGGACTTCCCTCACCAGGTGCTCACGCAGTCCTTCCCCTTGTTTTCGGAATTTCGTCCCCCGGGATGGTGATTTCCTGATTTCTATTTCCGACCTTCCTCCCCTCCATCCCCCAGACGGTCTTGCCGACCTTGGGTCGGGAACGACACAGGGCTGGCCCGAGACGGGCTAAGGGACCGACGGTCCATCCCTTTCCGCGCTTTTCCTTCCCCGGCTTTCGGCCGAGGGGACGTTAGCCCTCAGGCATGAAGTTGGACTGAAGCCCGATTCTTGCTCTCGCCATGGCCCCCCCCTCAGGATTTTTTTCTTCGGGCTCTTAGCGCCGGGCTCTAATTTCCCCCGGTGTTGTTGAGAGAGTTTTAGAGCCCGTCGCTAACGCCGTCTTTCCTCCCCCCCTCGGCCCTTGATAATCAGTCCTTTTTCCCAACTTCATCCTTTAAATCAAACGCCGCGCCTCCCTCGGTACTTGCCAGAGAGGGGGACTTCCGCAGTCTGGAAATTCTTCCTCCTTTAATTTAAATCCCGGTCCATCGCAATACCTGTTTCTTCTTTCTCTGGCCTTCGGCCTGACTCCTTTCTTCTCTTTTTTTGAGGCTCCCTCCCTTTCCGTAATTACGAACCTCTTTCTGCGTGTCCAGCAGTGTGGAGTTGATCCTTGAATCGCACCTGTCCGCCCATCAATTCGTGTAAATCGGCTTGGCTTAGGGAACGACGACCCCCCTTTCAATTCAACCTCACAACAGTCCGGGATGGAACCCCGGGGATCGTTCTCCGTGGTTTTCGTCGAGAGGCCCCTGCTCTTAGAACGTATCAAGGCTCTCCAATTCGACCTCCCTCACCGGCACGTCCTTTCGCCTGGATTACCGGTCCCTGTCCTTCCTCTTACTTCCCCGCGCTTTAGCCGACGGGTAAGCGCCAGCTGGACGCCGGATACGCCGGAAACAGACCAGAGGACATTATCTTCCTCTTGAACCTGCGTCTCTTCTGCCAAATTTGCATCCGATTGTGATCTCCCAGACGAAGACACATCACTAGGTCCCTTATCCGCTGAAGCTGCCTCAGGTGTGGGAATTCACTCAGTTAGCACCTAGCCTTCCCCCCCCGGGAAACGTCTGGCCAATTCCTACGGGGTGTGGTGTCTTCCGTTCTTCACGACCCCCTTCCGGTGGCAGTCCACCGCACAACCGCACTGCAAATCACACTCTAGATACTGGCGGATTGCGCAACCCGCGTGCCAGGTCCCTCCCTCGTTGGACGGATTTCTCGCTTTCCTTCCTATTCCGGTTCAAAGGAATGCTGTGATTCCGCAACTGGAGTTCTCTCCTCGGTCAGATTCGCCGCTCCGGTATCTTTTTATGAGAACCGGGCCCGTAAATCTTTTGCGTTCTTTATTTTCCCGCCCCCCCCTGACCCAAAACGCGTTCGCTACTAGGATTACGGAGTCAAGTTCCAGTATGGGTTGCTTTGTTCCCCACTGGCCCCCCGGCCTCAGCGTGAGTCTGACAGAGTTCACTGCCCGGTTTCTAATGCCTTTCCCCTTTCCCCCTATTTTTCTTCAGCTCCCCGGATCACTTGCAGTTTTTCTACCCGCGGCGCGCAATCCGTTCCCCCCCTCGTACAAGACCTTTGGCTTCATAACTGTCGACAACTCGTGACTGATGCTTCCACCTCATTTTGAACCCAGGTCATTTCATGAATTCCGGTGCCCTATATCATTTGGGCCCGTTTTTAATCCTTCAACTCTTGCCGGGCTGCAGCAGCTACAAGCTGTGTATCTGTGCTCCCCCCCATACCCGATTTGACCCATCAAATGACAAGCCTTAAATGTGTCACGCTATAGGGAAACTCCCCTGAGTGGTACTTCCTCCTCCCCTTTTTTCGATAAGAGATCTAGGAAATCACTTCAGGAGTGACAAAGTTCCCTAGTGGAAGTTTCGGTAAGTTATTTCTGACCAGAATCCCCCTCCTCAAGATGTAGCTGTTTTCGCCCTCAATAGTTTTAGGGCCCCCCGCATTTTTTCCACCTCTTCCGTCCCCCTTCTTTCCCTTAATGGTCTCTTTCCGGGATGGCCACCCTAATGCACTCGTCCAATCGTTTGGCTTCCTCTCCCGTTCTTCCCCTGTTCTTTGCCGATCAAGATGTTGCGCCGGTAGGAACACTGCAGTGATCCTCCCCTCGGTTTCGACTCTTTCCCCATTTTCCAGTCCCGGTCCGGAATTGATAACACGTAAGTCTTTTTTTCTACGATGTTCCCCCCCCCCCCCTCACCCAGTCCTGGAAACTTGCCAACTCCGGTATTGCTTGCGTTCCTTCGATTTTCTCTCGTGGTCGCGGTACTCTCCACAAAAATTGTCGAGCCATTTACCGCATCTGTCCTTCGGTTTTTCCCCTTTTCACTTTCCTCCTTCCCGTTCGGTCGCCTTTTTCTCGCCCATTGAGTTCATAAGCCTGCCAGTCCTTTGGAACTTACAATTCCTGATTCCCCCCAGTCAAATATCCCCTCCACAGCCCCCCTTAAATTCGGAATCAGGGCATGGTTAGAGAAATTTACCACTGATCGTTTATAGCCCTGATTCTCCCCCGGAAACCGATTGAAGGGTATGTATTCCTCCCTCGCCCTCCTTTCAGACCCAATAAACAGTATCTCCTTAAGGATCGATACAAGTCTCTTTTCATATGATAGTATCCTTTTTAGCCACGAAAATGACCTGAACACCCACCCAACGAGGCGTTGACCTCATTTGTAATAGACTTTTTATTATTCCATTCGGTTTCCTTTCAGTTATGGAGAGTCACTGTCCGGGAAAAAGAGGGGGTACAACAAATTTTCATCCCAATACCTTATGACGAAGATTAAGCTGCTCTGCTAAAGGTATTGCAGGACCCCACACCCGTGGCCGTCACCACATCCCGCCTGGTTACTTCCCCTTTTCGTTCTCCCCACGCTTTGGTTTCCGTGTCTCTGGAACCCTTTTCCACGGCGAGAAGGGTGCTTGATCTCTCGGTCCCCTTTCTACGACTTAAGCCAGCCCGGTATCCCGCTTCCGGTGGTGTTTCAACCTTCTGAAAATTCCGGATTTGATATTGGCCATGCCCGGTGTGGTGCTGGTTTTTTCCCCCCCGTCCGTCCGGAGGATTCCCAAGCTTTCGGCCCAGCCGCCTTGCCGTCTCTTTGGTCCCCCCCCCCCTTTCCCCGTTTGTCCCTGCCTCAACTCAAACCGGCGTCACTTTCGTTTTGCCGGCTTATGCGCCACACATCTTTTTTTCGGTATTTTCCCCTTTTCCTTAAGGCCCCGAAGGCCCGCGCTAATCAGCCCTTTTGCCCTCCCCTTTTTTTTTTCATGCCCTTTTGCCTGATCCTGAAGAAATGGCCCAGACCAAACTCTCCGAAGGCCGATCTGGCATTCGGATTCAGGTTCGCTTTTCCCTGACTTCGGCTCTACGAGGATCTTTTTGACGCGCGCAATTATCAAAACCGAAGGAGTTATCTGTGCGAGTTTAGCTTTTTTTCCGACATGTTTTTTACGTTTTTTCTTCTAGATTTTAGAGCCCGGAGCAAACTGTCTTTTTATCTTCAACCCACGTCAGGGTTTCTGATCATGGCGCCGCGCAGATCCTCGGGTCTCCAACTTCCTTCACCATCATTCCTGACATTCTTTTGAATCAGTGGCCTTCGGCCCCGCCTTTTTTTTGCCCCTTCTCCGTTTCTCCCCGTGACAGAGCCTGTAATGTACCTTAACGGAAGAGGCAAAGCTTGATTCTTGCGTTCGTTTATCTCCTTCTTGTGAGGGTTCCCTCATACAGCCCCCCACGACACTTTTCCTCCCCCCCCTCTCGTCACTTGAGTGACTTCCAGGTGCGTCCTTTGGACGGACCTCCCCACCCGATCCCCCCCCTGATCTTCGTTCTCAACAATTCTGCGCGCGTTACAATCCTACGAGTTTCGGGACCCTGATCCCTTTTTTTTTCTGTTCAACAAGAACAACTGAAGCAGGAGTCTATTTTCCTATGGTTTTATGCCCCCCAATCTGAGGCCTGATTCCTTTACCCTAACTTAGAACTGAAAGAGACTCCTACTGTCATAGCAGGCCTTCCATAGGACCTCACCCCGATTTGCCTCAAAAAGAAACTCTCAGACGGTATTCAGGTTCCGGGCCTTCAAATCAGCGGGCAACCCTCTCTGGCATCGGAGTAACCGCGCTTCTCTCTGGACCGCACTCCGCTTTGTCGCAACTAAGAGAACCAAAAAGCCGACCAAGCTTGAGCCCTCCCTTTTCGCCCCCCCTGTGTTTTTTTAAGGCGTTCGTCCCCTTAGCAAAGAGGGGATCGGCACCCCCCCCCCCCCACCCCGACCTCCACTATGGGCCGGGGTGGTCGGCATGATGGGGGGGGATCGAAACTCCTCCTTTTTGACCCTCCCAACCCCCGTCGGCCCATTACGAGAAAGCTCTTCCGGATGATCACCCCCTCTGAAGCTGCCTCCTTCATTTAGCTTGGAGTCAAGTTTTCTATCGGTGAAACAAGGCACTCCTGTTAGGTCCAGTGACGGGATTCATGATGCCCCGATTTCTTGACTTCCTTCATCCCTCGCATGTAGCCGGCACAAAGTGAACCCTGGGTCGTCCCCAGTCTGAGCTTCGACGAATTTTTTCTTCCGCCTACCCCCCGGACCAAAAAAGAGAGGGAACTAATCAAGGAGCCCTTCTTAAAGTTAATGCGCTTTTTTTTTGTCTCCCTTTCCTTCCCATGAATACCTCCTTGATTCCAACGAGACCCGAAACTGCCCCCCAGGTGGCTGCCCTTTCTCAGCGAATGACAGTGTTCTAAAAGTCGCTCCTCCAAACTTTTATCTTTCTACAGAAACGCACATATGAAAGCGTAGGTCCTCTTGCCCCTCAATAGGGTCTCAGGATCTTCCCCCAAGGCCCTGAACCAATACGGACCAGATAAGGGGTCCAAAGATATCCGACCTTTTTGAAAAGGCTCTCGATCGCCCAATTTACAGGATGCGATGGAGGAGTGGGGGACCTACACTAGCCTTCGAAACATTTCGTCACTTTTGTCCACTCCTGATGGGCCCGGGGACGAGATATATATATTCTACTATAAGTTCTGTTTTTGCTTCTATGGTCCCTTGAACGTGAAAATGACTGACTCCCCAGTTCGGGTCCCCCGTTCTTTTCACCCCGCCCGCCAAATCCTATCTTGTAGCTTTTTTGAAGCCCGCACTCCGTTTTTGCCACCATCTTAGTTCCAACCATCTTTATTCAAGGACATGGTTCCGCTTGACGGTTTGAAACCAGCCTTCCCTCTTACTCGGGTATTCCCCAGGCTTTAGTCCTGGCTCTCCCAGATTTTTTTTTCCCTCCGTGTCTCCCCGGAGGAGACAGCGCTACGACTTGCTGCCCGCAGGCTGCTCCCTTTTCCTCTGGTTGTATAACCCGAGGAAGGCATGTGACCTTTTCTTCCACGGAACTTCAAGCCAGTTCCCCCCCATTTGAACTCCTCTCCTTGATGGGATTGGCCAGCTCTGTTTTTTCCTTGTCTTTACGCCGTCGCCCCATCCTAGATGTTCCTTTCGTCGGGTAGAAACCATCACTGTCGCCCCGCAGGCGGGATTCTGTAGTCCAGTTGCGGACAGCAGTGCCCGTCCCCTTTTTAACAAAGCTGGAGGGGTCCTCTCGACTCAGAGAAATCGGACTCCAGGCTCTCCCTTCCCTTCCTTCCTTCTCTCTCGGATTACCCAATTGATGGAAGTCATAAGCTTTCGCTGCGGGCGGTTGGTTTGTTTTGACGGAAAAATTTTTAAGTCTTAGAAGCCCAATAGTCAAAGAATTTACCCCCTACCTCTGTGATTGTTCCCGGTACGATAGAATGGCTCTAGTTATGCCGAGTTGAGCCCCATCTGCCTGCAACACGCGGCTCTTTCAGCGATAGCTTAAAGGGCGCTTTTTTTGCGTTTTCGTTTTGCGCCTTCTCTTGGCAGTACACACAGCGTCCCCGGGACATTGCCCGCTTCTCTTGAGAGCAGCTGCTATTGACCCCATTTCCCCTGATCTTGTCCAGATTACGTCTGCGGTCATGACCCCTCCAAGTTTCCCCTTCTACGGCTCCACTACGAATTCCAAATAAAGTCTTTATGGTGGCGAGGGAGATGGGGAGAGCAAAGAGGCTCGGGGTCCTGGCCGATTCCCTTTATCTTTTCCCCGGATACCCCCCCCCCCCCCCCCCCCCCCCCCCCCCCCCCCCCCCCCCCCCCCCCCCTCCCCCCCCCCCCCCCCCCCCCCCCCCCCCCCCCCCCGTGCCGTAGTTTTCCAGGAATGCTGACCCGGCTTATCACTCCGACCATGGTCATCGGTGCTCCCCAAAAACCCTTTCTCCGCCGGATTATTGGAGATGGGAAAGGCTTACGAGTGGTTTTTGGGGGTTTGTGACCACAGGCTGGAGGATGAAATCGCCCCCCTTTGCTAAGCGTTTGGTCTGGGTACGTTTGCGTTGAAAGGAAAAGAAACGCGTCACGCAAGTTTACTTTTTCCCGGCCTTTTTTTGTTTTTTGCTTCTCCCCCAACTTGGAATTCCCTGAAGACCCCGGCGGGCCTTTTGACGAACGAAGGCCAGCGCCCTTCGCCAGTTTTTTTCTTTCATTTTTGTTAGGGACATCCACCTTTCGGCCTCGAGGACCTTTCCGGCGGCAGAAGGAAACTGATGGCATTCCGTTATTTTGATTTTAATTCTATTCCAGGTTTCCCAGAGGTGGTTTTCGCTCCGCCCTATCCAACCTCCCCATGAGGTTTCTGCTGGCGAAGTTTATTCGGGCTCTAACAATCTTCTTTTCCCCCCCCCCCCCTTGTTCTCGATGTTTCTAAACTCGGCAGAAACTCCGTCAGGTTTCTCCCTTATCCCCCAGCACACCGATCCTCGGGCTATTAAAACCTTTAAGGGAAATCAAAAGCAATCATCTCCCCGGTCCTTTCCTTATTCGGGCCTCCCTCTCCGGCCCATTTCTGTCCCGACCGCCCTTTGTCATTCCCCCTGGGCAGGCAAAGACCTGTGATGGCGCTGGCTTCGGCCTGAAAGTTGGTTCCTCACTCTGGTTTCTCCATCAAGACGCAGAACTCCCATTGTACTCATGGCAGTGCGCAGGTGCGTTTCTTGGGGCGCACCCACTTGACCCCCTTTCAGACCCACAACAAATTAGGAGCGCGCTTTAACAAGGGGCTTGCAGATCTTGGATTTCCTAAGTCTCTTAAAGGGCCCCCACCCCTTCAAAGAGTAGGGCCTTGAAAAACAACTCAGGAGGATTTTATAAGCTTGTCTCTCCTCTCCCAACCCGGAAGAGATAAATGGAGGCTGATCAATTCAGGACCCCAAATTCTTCTCGGACAGTAAGAGAAGATGAAACGGAAAGTGAGGAGGAGCGGGATCCTTTGTCCCTGGCGGTGTTTCCAACGCGGTTTAATTCCGATAAACAATCGCCCACGAGGCTTGAGCATTCAATCTCCCTTCGAGGGTAAGGACGGAAGAACCTCCCACCAAAATTCGGTTGAACCCCCCTAGCCTTAAAGGCGTTAGTCCGTGTTTTCAACAGAAAGCACTTGCCCCCTCAACCCTTCCACACCTACCCCCGAGCTTCTCCAGTCCCCGTTTGGTCGGTTTCATTCAGGACTTTTTTCTCCACACACTTCCCCCTACTCTCAGTAATTCCCTCCACGTCATCCTCTTTAGTGGTGTCTTCTCGTGAGGGGATATTTTTTTCCAATAACGGACCTTCCAAAGCCACCTTTTTCTACTATTCAGATCATTGGGAATGAGTTTATCACCACCGGGTAAGATTGCAATTCCGTATTCCTTGTACATTAATCTTTTTCCAGGTGCCCAGGTTCTTGCCATTCCGCCCGTTTTCTAATCATCAAGTTCCTTTCGTCCCAGTGAAGGTGTCTTGAAAAAAGCGGGGGGTTCACCCGCCCAGTTTCTCTTTCTTCCGACTTTTTTCGCTACACCAACTCCGAGACACTCCCCTAATTTTTTCCCAGGCTTCCCCTCCCCTTGGGCTTGGGTTCGTGTTCCGACTCTCCGGTCAGCGTGATTCTAACTGCATCTTATTGACGTTCGCCCCCATTCCCGGCAGAAGCGTCGTCGCAGCTGGAGGTTTATTCCCGTTTTCACCCCGGCGTCTTAACCATTTTTGCCGAGTTTTTGTTCCTGACAAGTACTGAAAAGAGACAAATTCCGATCTTTGGTTCCCACCCCGGCACCCTCCTTGGCCATCCTCCGGGGGACCGAGAGCCTTGTT
>Ga0179593_1389239_pt1 | contig 15785 bp, 19 predicted proteins | sample CZODoug2_1_08_16_FD_185931 | JGI IMG/M metagenome (GOLD analysis project Ga0179593, IMG submission 185931) | Vadose zone soil fungal communities from Angelo Coast Range Reserve, California, USA - CZODoug2_1_08_16fungal (PacBio error correction) | ecosystem: Environmental > Terrestrial > Soil >... | reverse complement strand
GCGCATCCGCCGCGATCTTGCGCTTAGGGCGTTCTTGGTCCGCCATTTCTTCTTATTTGTTTTTCCCTTCCCCCTGATCGCCGACTGTTGTTTCCTTTCAGGGTTGACGGCATGCATCAGGAACGGATCAGCTGATGATAGTCGCCCTCCCAGCGCCAGAGTCCTCAGCTTCCCCCTGAGCCGGTTATGAAAGCCCTTCTTACTCTGATCTCAACATTCGTAGAGCCGACAAGCAGACCTATCCCCCTTAGCTTTAAATTTCTTGCAGGTTACTTGTGACAGGTCCCGAAACAACCACGGAGTTCCACAGGGCGCGTAGCGACCCCCCAAAACGGCGACTTTCCCCAATACTTCTTCCCGGTCGATAGTCTTTTATTTTTGGCGCCCCCGTCACTCCCTTCTGTGGCCTTTGGCGTCTCAACCCCTGGTCAGAGCTTACTTTGCCCTTTCTTTTCCCTTTCATCGCGGACCTACTGTTAAGAGGGCCACGATTCTTCTCCGCGCGTGACGTATGGCTCACAAAAATCCCTCTCACAAAGTCTGCTCTTGCCGGAGATGACTTCCTAGGAGAGAAAAGTTCCCGATTCCCATGGAGACTTCGCTCTCATTCATGGAGCGATTCTTCGCCCCCCCCCTGAGGCAATGTGGGGGCCTCCGATCCAACGGCGCTCTGTGGGCGGACCTCCCCGTGAGTAACGCCAGTTGCACATCTGTCCCCGACTCGTGACCTCGCTTTTTGGGATACCTTCGACGTTTCCAACCCCCTCCGGAACCCTGAGCGACGTGCTCGCTCCTGGCTACAGGCCGCGTGCTATTACCCATTCTCCCTGTCCCTTTTAAGATTTTCCACAGTCCGGAGATGGCGGTTTATAGAATATTTTGGAAAGGTTGAGGTTTTCTCGTTTCTGACCTCTCGGTCGTCTTCCTTTTTCCACAACAAACTTGCGATTCCCCAGACGTGCGGTGCCATTGCTTCTGTTTGAACGCTGACCCTGGGCTTGCCCCTTATTCGAACCCTGCTCGACGGTTAGATTTTTCCACTCCCTTTTATCTACTTTCTTCGCTAGGAAGCGGCTGGTTTTTAGCCTTGTAATCCCACAGTATGTGAACCTCCCGGTCGTAGCTACTTTCGGTATTTTTCCCTTGGACTCTCTTTCAAGACTGTATGAGCGCTTCTTCCTTCGCAAAAGTGAAGGCCCCTCAGCCTTCGCCCACTCCCCCCCGAGTGATGAACCTCATGTCCTGTGACCCCCCCTTTAAGTCCGATTTTCGAGAGAAGGCGGTTTTCTTTTTCGCTGGCGGGTCCGGCCCTCCGACTGCCGACCTTCTAAAATCCGGGGCTTGAGAGAGCGTTTCTCTTTCTTTTCTTCATTGCTATTTCCTTCCCGTTAGCGCCCAAACGGATCGTTGCGTTCCATCGCGCGTCGAGTTGTTACGCTTAGGATCGACTTCTAGACAGAGCACCCCGAGCTGAAGTTCTGCCCCTCCAAGGTATCTCATCCGGTCCCACTAACAGAAGCTGATGGAACAGCCTCCCCCCGCGGTGGACTGCCTGAGGTGCGCTTTTTGTTTTTCTCTCATTCGTCGACCACCAGTCCTTTATCTCTGCTTTCTGGTATTATGACAGTCCGCGAGCACGTCGTAAGATTCGGTTCCTGACACGGTCTGCTTGCTCTGAAAACTTTTTCGCACCCCTCCTGTTTTCCCGTCTGGGTTTTTTGTCTTGCGCCGTTTTCGGGCGAAAGGAAATCAAGAACTTGTCAGTCTTTTGGGGAAGTTGTATTTTCCCCCTTTGGGCAAGGAGTCGGGCTTCTTAGTAATGTATATTTTATTTTAATCCATGTTTTCTGTTGCGATCCGATTCCCCGCTCCACTACTTTTTTCCCCAGACGTCCCCTCCCCCCTATGCCTTCTGGTTTTCTTCCCCTTCCTGGTCTACGCGCCCCGCCCGCGCCCCGGCCGGCTCTTTTAGCAAGAGACAACCAATCAAGGATTAAGGCGAATGCATTTTCCCGAGTTTCTAGGCCTGTGTCTTACTCCCCCCGTCGATTGTATTCTTTCTTTTCTGCGCTCTTTTTTAGCATCTCCTACTTTTCAGAAGCACGCCGACCCGAAACTTCCTCTTTCTCGATCTTTTCACCCAAGATCCAACCGCTTTTCTCCGAGTACCGGTCGCAGGAAAAAGTCTGTTATTTTCCCATTCGTTCCCGGATCGCCGGTGTTTTTTCGTGTCCAGATGTAGCTGCACCCTTCCTTTCGTGTGTGTGCTCGACGTCATTCTCAGCCGACTTCCCAATCGGACGATTCTCTGCGCACAACGAAGCGTCTCTTATTTGGGTTCGGAAAGGTGCGGATTTTTTTCAATGCTTACTGTTTACTGCAATCCCTCTATATTACTTCCATCTGCCCGACTTTAGGTCGGCCTCAGGGTTTAGACCCATGCGCTCTCCTCCCCCAGCCACTCCTAGTCTTCCCCCCCCCCCCTCTGTCGTTTCCTTCAGGGCAATCCTGTTGTTCACAGGATTTGCGATTCGGCTTCTCTGAGCTGGCTCCTTCCGCACCTCGTGCCCATTGTAGGCTCCCCCCCCTTTCCCCCTGACTGACAATCGTCTCTTTCACTTTGGATTTCGTCTGATCACAATTCACGCGAGACATTCCTTGATCCGACTTTTTGTGGCGCCGCTCAATCCCGCGTCACTGTGCCCCGTAATTCATCTCCGTGATCCAAAACTTGTGGGGAAAGTTAATCAAGATATTGGTCGACGAGCCGAGAACCCTCAACCCCACCTCTCCTTTTCAACGCGGTATTTTCTCTGGATCTGATCTTTCGACTGGCAGCTTGGTCACTGGGAGACTTTTGGGAAGACCTTGCGCGCCGTCTTCGGCTCGAGCCCGTTTTTTTTTTAACTTGGTGTTTTCTAGGCATTTTGGTGAAGTGGGGCTTTTCTTTCGAAGCCTTAACTCGCGACGACGTTTCGTAAGCTGACGCCCGTCTTGTTAGTTACGGCTACTTACTTCTGTTGGAGAAGATACTAGCGCCCCCTTTAACCCCCCTGTTTGTCGGCTATGTCTGCGACGTCTGCGGCGCGCGGAGTGGAATTCGCCGCCCCCCAGATCTAACTCCGCGGCTCGTATGTCGAAGCTTTTTGGCGCGTGATTTTAGTGTGAGTAAAGCCCCCCCTTTCCCCAGCGTTCCTCTCGGCGGGCTCGTGGCTTGTTTTTTTTGCTCGTTTTCTGACACACGCGACGACGCGCTCCCCTTAATCCTGAGCCGCTCACCAGGGATATTCTTCGTGCCCGTCACTCCTTTAACCTTTTTTCTCTTTTCCGCCCTGATCGAGGCACTGCGTTCGATTGTTTTAACAGACCGCTCTTTTTGGTCCTACGCTCCGTCCTTAACTTCGTTTTTTACCTCGCCCTTAGCCTTCAGAACCAACTTCCGCTGTCTTTCCTTGGCCCCTCTTGTGTCGCTACATTCCTCGTCTTTCGCACACTGGCCCTTTGCGCGCCTTTCTTGTGCAAGGAATCGACTGACAGCGACGCTTGCTCGAGCCTTTCTACTTCGTCTCCTCTTATTTGGAAACAACCCCCTCTCGAGAAGATTTTTTTAGCCAGCTTCCTATCCCAGTCCCCCTCTCTCGATTGACGCCCTCCTCCCCCCATAAGCTTTTGTAGCTCTTAGTCCCTTCCCCACGCAAGTCGACCTTCTTATGAGGGAGTGAGTAGTGTCTCTCCTAGCTCTGTTTCGGCCCCCAATTCGCTGCTCGATCATGGGTTTGCAATTCACTTTTCTCTCTGCGTGCTACAGTCGAGGTTCCTCAATCGCCCTTTAAGCGTACAGGCTTCCCCCCTAACTCTCTTTTCGCTTTTTCCCTTCCCTCCCTTTGATGGTCGCCGCACCAAACTGACGACCCTTGCAAGCAGAAGAGTCTGATTCCCTCTGCGCGTACTTGCCCTCGGCTTGGCCTTCTCGCGTGCCCCCCCCCGGCCTTTTTTCAGGGTGTGCGTTTCGTCTCCCCAAACCGATGGCGCCACCCCCCCTCCGCACTTCCGCGCTCCTCTCGCCCCCTTTGGCGTTCCACCGCTTCTTTTTTCTGTTCTGCAAATAAAATGGTTTGTTACGATACCCCCCCCTTCTTCACTTCTCTGACTGAGATTAGTGTCCTGATTTACCGCCTCTAAATGAGAAATTCTCTTTTTCGGTTTTTTTTACTGGTGCTTTTCGCCCCCGATCATTTCCAGCACGAGGCTTAGCACACGCCGAAAGGCGGAGTCCATGTTCTCCGGAACTGCCCCTGATTCCCTGTCGCTGATAGACGCAGACCAACCGTGATCGGACTTTGGGAGATGATCCAACCCCCAGTTTTTTTCCGCTCGTCGTTGCGGATGCCGGCCCTTTTCAAAAAGCCGCGTGCCTTACTGTGTTACCCGCCTGGCGGCGATTTTCGCCTGTTCCTCTACGCTTCACCCATGCTTCCACACGCGACGGGATTCTATTTTTTTTGCTTACTTCTCTTCCCCCTCTTTCTTCCACACCCAAAACCCCTACAGAGTCTTGATTGTCGACGCTCCACGCCTCGTGTTGCCTTTCGCGACTATTGACAGTTTTTCTTTGGCACCTGGCTAGTAGTCCCTTCTAGTTCCGCTTGCCCCCAAAAACTTTATAACGAAGGCGAGGTTCCTCAGCTTGCACGGACGATGGCTGCGTTTCTTCTCCGGGATCTCCGTTCTTTCCTTACACTTTATCTCGTGGCGAGAGTGATGTTTCTTTTCTGAATTCCACGTGATAAAGCGGTCGTTCTTACTCCCTTGACGGTCAGTTTTTCATTGAGTCTTTGCCCGCGCTTCTAAGAGCTCCCCTACAGCGCCCAAAGAGCATCCGAGTCTTCCCTTTCCCTTTCCCCATTACAGCGTGAACCCCTTTGAACGTCTCGCACGACCCCTTCTCCGAGGACGAACCGTGGCTGGTAGAGAGTTGGGATAAATTCGGGATGATAGCATGAGTACGATCCGAAAGATTCCAGGTTCGTCCCAGTTTTTTTTGATCCTCTCTTCCTTTGCTTCTAAGACTTTCCCTTTGGCGATCTCCGTTTGGACCCACCCCCCAAGTCACGGCTTCGTTTTTGCGTGCCCCCTCTCCTCTGCCTACTGATTAGTCTCCTGATCAGAGCCACCCAGAGGGAATCGTGTCCCCACCCTTTTATTCCACGTCCCCCTTCCCCACGTTCAGAGCATGAACGCGACTGTAAAAAAGCGTTTCCGCGCCTCGCCGCGGGCCCTATTTCTTGGCGTCCCTCTTTCTTTCAGGTTTCGGCCCTCCCTCTCCTTTTTGGGCAAGGAGCATCTCCTTTTCCTCGTAGGACTCGTCCTGGGTTCCGTAGAAATTGAGTCCGCACTCTTTGAGCCTTTCCCACTTGTTTCCGTTTTTTGCGCGGTTTCCTTCCGCTGCCGGCGCGCGGGTTCCGAAGTTCCCCCCCGGAACTCAAATTAAGTCCGGTGGGGATTTCGTTGTGCCATCCTTTCCCTTTTTTTCCTCCTGTGAATTGTTCTCACTCTCAGTGTGTTGTTCGTATGCCTGCCCCATTGCGAGACCCTTTACGAAGTGAAAAATCCAACCCTGCCGGTTTACTTCCCCTTAATGTTGTACTTCTTTTGCAGCCGAAGGCCGCAACGTAGCCTCTCCAGCCGGAACCAAGATGAAGGTCTTCATGCCCCCTCTTTTTTTCCTTCGCGCTAGCGACATTCCCCCCGAAGAGCCACTCATTTTAGCGTTTCCCTCCTTTTCCCCGAAAGAGACCTCTCGCTCTGGTGAGGACGGCTTTGCACATATTCCTCCCCCTACCTTGGGCGTTTTGATTCTTCCCGAAGGAAATGGTGGAGACTCTTTTCTTTGCTTTCCAGACTGAGGTTTTTTCTTTGGTAGTCCGCAGGGGTTGGTCCAAATCCTGCGCGTTCTCCTGTGGCCTAGACTCATTCTCGCAGCTAACCCCGGCGCTCGTCTGGTGCACCAAAGAAGCTTTATTTGGTGTTCTCACCCTACCTCTTAAGAGATAGAACTCCAGCAAACACTCATGTTTCTAACTTACCCTCTCATGGTATTGATCGCCCGGAAATGTCTTCGCTCCGTCCCTTTGCGCTCGTAAAGCCACAGTCCCCCGGAACACCCAGTTAGCTGCGTCAATCAGGATTTTCAGCCCGCTTGATTTTTTTTCCCGGCTAGATTTTTTTAGAGGTCTTTTCCTTACCCGCGGAGTTGCCAAATCTTTCCCGCCTCAAAGTGCCCGACGTCACGCTCGCCGTCGACCGCTCCATTTTTGTCATTCTCTTGCTCCACCCCCCCTATCCTCGCGCCCTTTTCATATCCATGATTGATTCCTCCTTCACCGATCCTTTTTGAGAAGCGAAGCCCGTTGCCACATTTACTCCTCCGCCCTCGAATCTTGTCAAAAACTTTTTTGGGGGGCCCTATCCCCTCATTGATAGGCTTTGTCCGACGAGCTGCACCCCTTTCCATAGATTAGAAACGAGGCCCCTGCTCTCCCTTCTCTGAGGGAGGACCTTCTTTGCAGCCTTTTCTCCGTGGACCGGAAGCCTAGGCGTCGTATCCAGGCATATTGAGTTCCCGCTCAGGTGTTGTCCTCGCGTTTGGTGAGTGTTGACCCATGTACATGAAGGTTCCAGAGGGCACTGCGCGCCGAATTTTCCCGTACCCTTGGTGAACGAATTATTTTTATAGTTAAGCCAACTTGGGTTCCCCTTTTGGAGACTTTTTTCTGCCATGGCCTTCAGTTTCTCCTTTTTATCTTGCTATGCATGCGTCTCCCTTTTCTTTTTCAATTTCCTCTCTAGTGATCGTGACATTTTCTGCTAGTCTGTCGCTACTTTTTCCGTTTTCTAGCTTTTTTTTCCTTGGGAAAACTCCCCCTTTCCCTCTCTCAGGCGAGCCATCTGGGGAGCTCCCGGGAAAATAGTATCCATGGACAAATTCCTCGACGCCCCCCGTCCCCCCCCCCCTGTCTCTTCCCCTATCGAAGTCCCCCAAGCCTCACCACCTTCCATTTTTATCGGTCTCAAACTTATCTCCCTCCTCTAGAGGGCGGACCGGCTTTTTTTTAGGGACGCGCACTTCCTGGCCTAGGTTTTTTTTTCCCAGAGACCGTAGCATTCCACTTGTCTCCCGAATATGAAGAAGACTCTTTTTCCCGATTGTGCCGGCAGACATCCACCCCTCCCTTTATTGAAGCCCACTTTTTTTTCCCCAGAGTTTTTTCTTCTACTGCTTGGCGCACGGGATGAAAGTGCTAGAAGTTTTGTAGCTCGACAACCCTCTGCCGGTTCCTCCGACTTTCCTGTCGTCCCCCTCCCTTTTTTAGGTCTTTTAGTGGCCCGAAGCCATCGGCTCGAGGTACCCGCGTTCAGCAATGGTTCTCTTGTGTAGTTACAATTCTCTATTTTTCGATATCCTTCAATCCTTTTGTTGTTGATCTCCTATCTCTGCTATCGGAGAGGTGGGTTTCCCCCGGTGTGGGGGGGGGGGCTCCTTTCTTCCTGGTTGAGGCTTTTCCCTAGGATAGGGCTTTTTTTGCAACCCGATTCATTGGTTTTTCTTACCGCAGTTCCTCCTGGCGAAAGTTTTTTTTTCCTTCCCCTTTCTCGGCGATGAGTCTTACTGCCTTGAAAGGCAACAGCCGGAGCCTTTGTGGTCCTATCCTCCACGGCCCCGCTGATTTTTGAACAATTCCTCTTCTGTCAAGCAGTACTGTTAGATCGACTGCTACGTGTTCCGGTAGATTTACCTTGAAGACTTCCGCTCTAACCAAAACCCTCTGCTGGTTTTTTCCCCACATAGACGACTGATATCAACTGCTCCTCTTCCGTCTTGCGAGATCACGAATGAGTTTTTTCGGGATTCATCCCCACCTCCTAATGGGTTAACTTCGCGCGATTTTACCTTAGCGCTTATGCGTTACCCGGGACCTCTTATTCCAAGACCCGATCAAGCGCTCTTCTTCGCGTTATTGCTTTTCCTTCGCCCCAGAATTTTCCCCCTCTCCCCGGGGAAAGGCTCGAAGAGGGCGAAGCGACATTTAGCGATACTCTCCCTTGCCCAAGCCTCGCCTCTCTCTCTTCCCCTCCCCTCGCGTCATTACGCCCACTATCCCCCTGTCCTCCAACGCGCGCCCATTCCTCCCCCACCTCATCCCCCCGTTCGCAGCAACTCCCTACCACCTTTAGACCCTGGAGCGCGGAATCTTCCAAACTTTTGCGTCTAGAGCTTCATACCCCCCCCCACTACGAGGACACCCCAAGTGACCCTTTCACCTGAGTCTGCATAGCTGCCCGGCTGTTCCCTGCCCTCCTTTTGCACCCCATATTTCCCCAAAGTCTGGCCAACACCACTTTCGAGACGTCTTCGAGCTCCTTCCTTTCCGCCGCGCGCGCTTCTCACCACACCTTCTCCAGTGACGTCTTGAACCTCGATCCTATCCGCGAGTCTTTTCCGATCTTCCATTGTAAAGGGTTGCTTTCCCTCTTTTCTCTTCTCTGATCCCGCCTAGTCCTCTTCTTCTCGTGTCCACCCCCCAAAAATTTTGGTTGTGTCCACAGCCCGGGGCTCTCGGGGGCAGGTTTCCGGCTCGGCCGGGTTTGAGGCTGGGGGGGTTGCGCGGTGCCGGTGTGCAGAAGAGCCCGGATGAACGGAAGAGGGATTCTCTTTCCCCGGGATTCCGGACGCGGCATCACGGCCCCCCTGTCTAGCAGACGGCGTTTCCTTCGGCCTTTTCTAGACTTTTCACACGATTGAAGGGTTCGTATCAAGAAGTGCTTTTGCATGTGTGAATCCCCCGATCCTCCTTCTGTTCTCCTCTTCTGATCCCAGAGAAAAGTGCAAGCCCGATCCTCTCCAGTCCCCCCCTCCCCGATTGCACGCAGTTTTCTTACTTTCGCACTCCGGTTAGAGGAAGAGTTCCTTGTGGAGAAGCGCTTTCCCTTCCCGGCGGACGTCTTCTCCTTTGTCCTGAGCGAGCAGTCTCTGCAGCCTACCTACTTACTTGCTGGCGAGTAGCTTGCTCTCTCTTGTTCTTCTTTTGCCCCCCCCCCTCACGTCGCTCTTTCCTTTTTGAGGGCCCGACTACTAAGAGGTACTATTAGAGGGACGTCTCTCTCACTCGCCCTGATCCTGGCGTTGATTCTGTGTCCCGACCCTGTCTCGACATACATCCCCTCAACACGCAAGCCTGGTCAATATTCCCCTTTTCAGTTCCCCTAATTTGCACTTTCTTCGCCCACGCGGTGGAGAGGAGGGTTTGCGATCTCTCTCCGATTTGAAGTAGATCTCTTTCGTGGCAGGTGGAATTTCTCGCTCACTTCAGATCGTATTTTTTCAGTCACGTGCTGGATAGCGCGGAACCCTTCTTGCGCTTTTTTCCCCTTTTACGTCTTTTTTCTCCTTTGTACTGTTCTTCGCGGGCGGGACGACCAACCCCTTTATTGGTCAATTTCGGGAAACTTTCAGGTATCGTTGGGAAAGGGTCTTCCCTTTTTTTTTCACCTTCTTCCCCTTGATTCCCACTTTTGGCAACTTCTTCCCTTTTTCGCTCCTTTTATTCACCCGTTTGTTTTGTAAGCACACCCTTGTCCCACAAGCGTTTCTTCCCGTTCCAAGTGGTTAAGACACGTTCCCCCGCTCCTTTTTTTCCCTCCAGTTCCGGTGTTCCCTTTCTTCCCCCGCTTTTCCCCCGACCGGCACGTTCGTCGCGCACACTTTTTCCACCTGGATTAAGGAGCTTTCTTTTTTTCCCTCTGGATCGCCATTGTCTAACCCCCCGACGACTTTAGTGTCGAGCTTTCTCTTTCCATCTTGACCCGAACTCCTGGCCGAAATCTCCTGGTCCTCTCCCTGATCGACAAATCTTGCCTGCGATCGAGTCTTTGATCGTCCCGTCGGGAGCTTGTCCAGTTTCTTTCAGCCTTTTGTGGTAGAGGGGAATTTCTCTTTTCCCCTCGTCCCCCCTCCTCCCACCGGTCTCGCCCCCCTGTATCTTCCCATCTCCTCTCTCTTTGCTCTTCCCTACCCCCACGTTACGCTGCCCTCCACCTTCCATCCCCCCAATTATTTCGTTTTACGCCCTTCCCCCACTTTCTTTCCCCCTTCCGTCCCGTCGTCCACTTGCCTTGCCACCTATTCCCCCCCTTCCGCGCGAGTGGGTGGCTCTACTTTCTTCTCTCTAACCCCTCTCTTATGGACGCCCAAAGAACGATCTTGTTGTTGGTTCCCAAGAAAGGCCCCCCCTCCAGTCGCAACTCCTTTTTCGGAATTCCCTTCCTGATCCCTCTTCTTTTCTAACTTTCCCCTGCTTCGTAGGACAGGCATTTCAGCATAGAAGCCTAGGCCTGATTTTCCCCCCAGCTAGTAAAATAAAAGCCTGTTATCTTCCCCATCTTGCTCAGAGATTTCCCGGAAGGTTCCCTTCCAGTTTGTGGAAGACCGGCCCCCTCCCTACTCCGGGTGATTTGGTCTCTTCAACAGGCGTCCCCCAATCTTTTTGGCCTTTCAATTCCCCAGACCATTCCATCTTACCTTTCCCCGCTTCACTTACTTCCCTCACGGGTTAACTCACGATCCGATCTCTCATTCCCGATCCAGTGGCCCCTTTCTATCCCCCCTTTCCCCTTTGTCCCGACCGCAGCCCTCTTTTTCTTTCAACCCTTCCTCGCTTTGACCCGCGGCGGTTCAACCCCTTTGGGAACACGACCCCTATTGTTCTCGCGAGACTGAGTGACTCAAAAAACCCTGACTCTATGAACGCTCATCCTCTGCGGTCTTGTACTCTTGCGAACATGAGGTTGTGAAGTACGAATTTTTTTTTTCCTGCCTGTCGAGCTTTTTTCTTTTCTCCCGCACTCCCTAGAACTTCTTTCCTGTTTTGGACTCTTTCAGTTGGTCGTTTTGGCCCTTACATCGCTCATCTTTCCCTACGATCTTCCCCCCTGTTCACCTTCTCTGAGACAAGGAATTTTTTTTTTTTTTTTTAGATTTTTCCCCCTACCTGTTGTCTCCTCGCCGTTTTAAGGCTAACTTTTTTATGACCCCGTACTATCACTTCTTCTTCTTGTAAATCAGATTTTTCTAGGAACACCGTTCGAGAAGCTGATCGGCCCTTTTCGCCCCCGATTTCCCCTTCCTTGCGAGTATTTTCTTTTTCTTCCCCCATCATCAAGACGCGATCGAGTTTGAGCCTTCTTTGCCGCTCTGAAACGGTCCGAAGAATGAGAGCGGAAAATCTCCAGTAGCGAAGTGCAACCCCCTTTCTCCTTCCGATGCCAGGGCAAATTATGCTTTTCCCTTTCGCCATAGATCGCTGAGGCGCCGCATTTTTTTTTTTGTCTCTGTTGAACAGTCCCCCGCCTCAGTTTTTTGACGCGCAACCCTTTTTGTCCAATGCGATTTGCCCGAGACCCTGTCCCACGTCGCTTACGATGGCACGTCTTCTTCGCTCCTTTCTTTTCCTTTCCGCTATAATTGCGCTCCATTTCGTTTCCACCCCCGGGTTCCCCGTGAGGCTTTTTCGTTTATGCTCTAGGAGTCCTAAACTGTTACTGATCCCCTCATGCTCTACAGGTCTTTCCTTGCCCTGCCAGCAATAATTATCGAACGGATTCCAAACGCAACCCCTCTAGACGGGGGCGGCACATCTGACCCCCCCCCCCTTCAATACCTCTCGAATTTTCCCCCCTGGGCTGTCGGAAGGAGATAACGATTTTTCCCTCCTCCTTCGTTTGTTGTTTCGAGAATCTTAGCTCCTTTTAATTCCTCGTCGCGATTCGCGTAGGGCTGTGTCTTGCCCTTTCGGGGCGATTTTTGCGTGTTTTCCCTCCCTGATCTGTAAGCATTTTTCCCTTCGCTTTCCCTCCCCCTGCGCAGCAGGAACGACTCATTTGTTCTTCTTACTAAGAGAAGGGCGCCCGACCCTTCCTTCCCCACGGCTTTAGAAAGGTTTCTTTCCCCCTCTTTGATTTCCCAATTCGACTCCCTTCACTGATGCGTCAGCTGCGAACTTTGTCGTGTCCCTGTAGACTTTCCAACCTGGCCTTTCTCTTCGCGTTTTTCCTCCCCCCACACGTTAGGGTAGCCGATTTTCTTTTACCCGCTTCCCGATTGGGAGACCTCTTCCCAAGCTCTCTTTTCCTCGTGGAGCCTTTCCTGGCCCACTGAGCATGCTCTTTTCGTTTATACACTTTCCCTTTTTCGCTGTTCTGTCGCTGAAAGGGCTTAGGCACGAGGCCCTTTCTCTTGACCTTCGTTTTCTTCTGTCTTTCTACACCCTTCCCCATCCGTGTCCACTAGGCAGTCCGATTAAGACCTTCTCTTAGCGTTCAGATCACTCGACCTCTCCTTCCCAATGCTCCGCCCTGCGAGTACGTCTTTTATAGCGTCCCACCCCTCTCGGCCGGCCTCGACTTTTATTCTTCCCCCGGAAAGATCTTTTTCCCGAGCGCGGGCCTCCCCACAGATTTTTTTTTCCTCACGCCTTAAAAACACCTTGCCCGCGAGTAGCGACGGTGAAGCGACAGTTTCCCATCCAGGATCTTGACCACCCCCCTGCCTCCGTAGGCATGCCGCTCTCTCCCGATTATAAAACCCCCCCCCTTTCCCCCCTACGAGCACATCATTGTATCCCGATCATCCGCTGCTTGGCTCCTCTCTCTATTGCAAGGGGTTCACGATGTCAGGTCGGAGCCCGCCCTCTCCCCTTCCCTTCTTTCTTTTCCCCCCACAAAATGGTCCCTAAGCTTCTCGTCAAGAGGCTTCCCCCTGCACCCCGTCGGGGCTTCGTTCGCCCCCACGTTTTTCCTCCCTGAGGTCTCAACCCCCTTGGACGATCCGTGTTTTGTTTTATGGGGGCTCAGATTTCACGATGTAACCTTCTCGTCTTTACAGTTTTTCGGTGTTTTTTACTTTTCCGCCTATTTGCCCCCGCCTGTTGGAGTTGACACCTTCTTTCCAATACGGAGCCTTGATCTAAGGCTCCCCCCGCGTCTGACACTTTCTCCCTTGACTCGATGTCATCGACTTTTTTTAGTTCCGAGGCCTGGGTCTTTTCGCTGGGATAGGAACTGCCCCTTTTCCGGAGACCTGAATCTATGCCAAGCTAGTTCCAACCTCTCCTTTTACTGGACGCGCTTGTTTTTCTTCTTCGGTGCCCGTTGGCCTTACAAAACTTTTTCGTGTCAAGGGTGTTTTGTCTCCTTTTTGGCGTCCCCCGTCCGCGACGAGGGTTTTTCCTTATTAGTTTTTCGAGAGCGAGCCCAGAGCACCTTTTTTGAGTCTTTAGTGGCCCAACGACCCCTTCCTATCCTCGGTTTACATCCCAAAACTCCTCTCTTGGACCTCCGAACTGAAAGCCCGACGTTTGGCCGGATTCCTTGACTCGCTCTCGCTTTTTTGATCTTGTTTTTTCCTCGATTCCTATCGACTTTTCCCGCTCTTTCCTTCTTCAAGGAGCTTCACTTCCCCGTCGTCCTCCTAGCCCCCCCACCCCCCCCCCCCCCCCCCCAACCCTCTGTGGTCCGTAGAAACTTTATCTCCGCGCGACCCTGGCCTTTTCCTTTTCTTTCCTTTCCGGGCGTGTTCTCTTGTCTCTGCCGCTGCCTCAGGCCGGTGGACTGTTCAAAACCCGGCCCATTGCGTTGTCAACCTCCGGCAGATGGGGTCACTTTTTTCGGACAGTTTCGACTTGGTCTCGGCTGGGGCCCACGGTTCAGACTCTCTCTCTTTGAATACCAGTGTTTGGGCGTTCTGGCAACCTTTCCCCCATGCCTTAGTTTTTCACTTTTTCTCCAGTTGACCCCAGATTTGACCCCCCGACCACACCATCCCTCTGCCTTTGTTCCCTCCCCTTCCGGTTTCCTTTAGTCACACTTCGTCCTCCGGCGCTTTGCAAATAGCCCCCCCAGACCAACCGATCCCTTCCCCCGGCTTTCCCTTCTCGCTTTCCCCCCTTAGTTACTACTCCTTCTTCGACGAAGTTCTCTCGGTTCGCGGAATCTTGCCCCTGAACGCTCATCGCAGAAAGGAGATCTGTTTCTCGCCCGAAGGAGCGAACCCAACCAGGCGCGCGCGCGAGTTATGAGACGCGGCAAACGGGGATTCAGCTCTCTCGGTGAACGGTTCGAGGTTCCTTCTTTGAGCTCTGTGGTGGGTGGCAAGATTTTTGAGGACGGGGTGCGGGCCACTTTTTCTCGAGCCTCCGCTTGGGCCTGTTTGTCCTTAATCTAGCAACGTTCTGCGTTCTCTGGCCTCACAACGACTCGTCCGGTCGTTTTGTTTAGAAACGCCCCTACTCAGCCATTCCGCAGCAAAGGAATATCTCGGACTTTTTTTCTGTTTCGCAGACCCCCCTGACCTGAGGCCTTACTCTTCAGGTCGATCTCGCCGTCCTTTCCTCTTCGATACCACAGTTTTTCTTTCGGAACCGTCTTTTCCTCTTGTTCAAGGAGTCGTTTTCTCAAGATTTAAGTGGAGAAAGTGCCTCGTGGGCTTGTTTTCTTTCTCATGGATATTACACCCCTGAATTTCCCCCAAAAGTCAGTCCCCGTGTTCTTTACCCAACGACCGGACCGCGCACTCGCGTTGTTACCGACAGTTTATCTTGTAATCGACCCCCCCATAGATGAATAGGATTCTCTCTCAAAGTGGCCTTGCTAATTTTCTACCCCCTATCCCGTGCTCTTTTTTTTCGTCCGTGCAAAACGTCCAGCCAGCTAAGGTGCCCGTGATCCACCCCCGGGGTTTCAGAAGTCCAGCTATCTTCCTCCTCCCTAGCAGCCGTGACATTCCCCCCTTTCACCCTATCTTCGAGCCCCGCACCTTTCCCCCTTCTCGCGTGATTATGAGGTCTCAATGAGTTGAAGCTTTTCAGCTGGAGGCTAATTTTTTTGGGTCCTCCTCGCGAGTCAGTCGGACGAGAGGCTGAGCATGAGAGGTTTAACTATTCCGGTTTTGGCCCGAGCGTTGTTGATGGGGACCCCCTTGGCCGGAGACTCTCGGTTTTTCCCTTCTTCGAGAATTTTGCACGTTTTGCCTTTTTTCTTGGGAGTCGGACCCCCAACCGGGCTGTTTGGATGCCTATTTTTTTCTGCTCGGCCTAGCACCTTTTTCTCGCTTTACGACCTTTCTGCAGGCGCGGTGCGTTGTAAGTATTTTTTTTTTTTTTTTTTCGTCTAACTTCTTCGGTCTCTCTGCTTCGAAGCTCCTTCGGATGGGTTTCTTGGTTGCCTCCTGCCCCCCCAAGAACGAACCCAGACCCCAGACTTGCACTTTTCCTAGATCGGCCCCGATCTCCCCCTACGCGAGCATTAAATGCTTTCAAGCGACGCTTACCACTTATTCCGCCCTCCCCCCTCTAAAAATAATTCCTGTTCGCCTCCCAAAGAGGTGCTACAATTCGCTTCGCACGTGCGGTCTCTTCAGAGAGAGTTTTTTTTTTCTAGCCAGTAGGAAAAGCCGTTTTTGGACGCTCCCCAATCTCCCTGAAATGGCACGTTATAATAGATCGACTATGCTTGCCGTCAGACGTGCTCCCTCAGCGTAGTGAAGAACGGGTCTCGTTAGTGGTCTTTCTCCTCTCTTTCCCGGAATACTTTTCTCAGATAGGAGTTCCTCTCCTTCTCCAGGAATGCCTCCAATTTCTTTTGCTGCGGATTGGCAAGAAAGCCGCCCGAGGTGGCCGACGCACAGCCCTCCCTTCTGCACCGAAGAGAACGTTATTGAGAGGCAGGTCGCT
>Ga0179593_1384518_pt1 | contig 15785 bp, 24 predicted proteins | sample CZODoug2_1_08_16_FD_185931 | JGI IMG/M metagenome (GOLD analysis project Ga0179593, IMG submission 185931) | Vadose zone soil fungal communities from Angelo Coast Range Reserve, California, USA - CZODoug2_1_08_16fungal (PacBio error correction) | ecosystem: Environmental > Terrestrial > Soil >... | reverse complement strand
CTTGGTCTATGAGTTGATTTAGGATACGCTATCTTGTTCCTGTTCCGAGAAATAGGACCCAAGTTGGGGATCGACGTTGGACCCAGAGTTTCCCCCTCGTGATTACCAGGCTCGTCTTTCCTTTATCCTTAATCCCTTGCCCTCCTGAGGACTTTCGGAGGTTCTCTCACTTTGAGGAATTCAATTTTTTTATTTAGTCTGCAATGGGTCTTTTTTTTTTCTTTGAGTCCGTTTTTAGCAATTTGTTCACTGTTGTTTCTCCCCCCCCTTTTCCCCCGAGACATAGAGACCTTTGAAAATTACAAGATGTTACCGTCCTTTTTTTCCTCCTGTTACGCTACTTTTACCGACTTGACCCCCCGGGCGAGATCATTTTTTTTTGCTCTTCCCCCTTGCGCAAGGACTACCTCACTGATAGAGAGTTAGGCAAGGAAAGTTGCCGCTGTTTTTAGTGAGTTTGTTATGGAGCGTCTATCTGGTTTCTCCCCCCCCCCCCCCACAACCCAACCCCCCCCCCCCCCCACTTCATGTAGGTTATAAATGGGTAGTGGTGCCACCCAAGCCTTGGTTGCATATAAATGGTGGTGGGTGTTTTTTGGGGTTTTGGGGTTGTTTTTTTTTTGGGGTTTTTGGTTCTTTTTTTTTTTTTTTTTTGGTGTGTTGGGGGTTGTTTTTTTTTTTTTTGTTGGAGGGAACGAGTTTTTTCACTCCTTTGTCCCCTCTTGGTTTTTCCTCTTTTTCAAGACTCTACCTTCCCCCCTTCCTCCACGTTCGCCGGGGAAATAGTCAGTTTGAGGAAGGGTTTTTGTGGGTTTTTCCCCCCCCCCCCCCCCCCCCCCGTGGAGTATTCTTTTTTCTATACTCCCCGCTCAATTTTTCTTTTTCCCAGTCCATTTTTTTTTCCCTCCTTTCACTCGTTTTTGTATGAGAAATCTACCAGAAGCAACCTTGATGATGCAAGCTCGTCTCTCGGGCTCCAGCGGCGTTCCGAAAGAGACGACTCGCCCCTGCTTCACCCGACACTTTTTTTTTTATTGTTTCCGAAAAAGATCCTTCCCTTTCTCCCTCCCGAGGATTGGTCGGCTGCTTGGTCGGGTTCGCGGTTCCTTCAGGCATTTAAGTCAGTTTTTCTCTTGTTTTCATCCAGGCGTCCCTTTCCTCCTTGCGTGACTTTGCCGTTTTCACCTGGTCTTTCTTTCCTTCGGTCCTTTTTGGTGCGACGACGAGCCCTCCGGAAGAGTATTTTAGTTTCTTACGGATTGCCCGCGAATGTCTTTTTTGCACTCCTTGTGCAGGTTGGGTGATTTTTCCTTGCCTCTCTTACCGTCTTTTCGCGTGGAGGTTCGAGGTAGCCACTTTTCCTTCTTTCTTCGTTTGACAGGTTTCACTTGTTGTCGCCCGAGGGGAAGGAGTTGATCGCCGGCGGCGCACGACGTTTTCGCCCCGCACGCGACCCAACTTGGAGATATGTCAAAAACGTGTTGTCTTGGGCTGGAGTTTACCCTTTCTTGCGCTATACTCGGCAGCCGACCCCCTCACTCCTTCACTCGGACCTTTTCAGAGTGAGTGCGGTTAGCCCCCTCGTTTAGCGTCTCCGGAACTGATGCTGATTTCCCTCCCCAATTCGCTCTACGACCGTCTCGTAGAACCCTTTTTCTTCTGGCTATGGCCTTCGCCTTTCCCGAACATGTTCTTCCACCTTTTTTCCTTTTTGCGCGGCGAGCCTGCTTAAGCCCTTTGCATGCTTTGGACGTAAGAACTTTTTCCTGCTTCGCCACGGCCGCCTCGAAGTGAAATCCTCTTTGGTCCCGTTTCTCTCCGCCATGAAGATACCTTTATTCCTTTGGACCTAACAAATAGTGATAGGGGGAATCCGTTTTCCCAATTGGGTGAGCTTCCTTTCTCTCTTGAGATCCCGTCCACTTCGAGGAAAATTGACTTTGAGACCCTCCCTTGCGTATTCTAATTTCCTTGCGCCCCCCCCGCCCGACGTGCTCTCGTCGCCCGAGTAAGCAATCAAAATTACCGATCTCTCGTCTTCCCTTCCTTGTGGAGTGATCTTTTTCTCTTTCACGATGGGGTCTGCGAATTCCTTCTCCTCTCTTCCGCGGGTTAGTTTAAATTTTACCTTTATTTCCCCAGCTTGCTTCTTAGTGCTTCCCTTTTCTTTGTTTTTTTCAGCAGTTCCCAAAACTCCCAGTACGAAGCCACCCGGCCCGACGGTTCGCCCCCCCCTTCACTGGTATTATGTCCCTTATTTTTGGTAGGCTCACTGCACTATCACCGGACCCCCCAGCGAAGGTCATCATAGGCTCGTGGTTTCCGTGAACTTGATTTACCCGCCCGAGAACCTCCCTTATTACATTTCTCAGTCCCACGGCCCCCCCCCCCCCCAGGTGGGAATCCCCCCCATTTTCTTCTAACGCTTCAGCCTCAACGACAAGCCCCCGGTGGTGGCTAAATAGCTTTACTTCCTTCTCCGAATGTTTTCATGATGTCCCACCTTCCGTTTGTCGCTTGTTAGTTGAATCGCCTCCCTTCCCCCCCTTTTGATGAGTTTTTCTTGCTTGGCATTCCCTTTGTCTCCCCCTAGCCGACGGCACTCCCTTCTTCCGACAATACAGACCATTCACCGTGGGTTGTTACATTCTCTTCTATTTTCCCCCTTTCGTGTTGCAGCCCCTTTTCCCGGCCGCCAGGTTGCGCCCCCCCTCTAACTTTCCCCACCACGACATCCCCTCTCCTTCCCCTATTTTTTGGTCAGAAACCCCCTTTACACTACGTTCCTACTTGCTTCCAGACTACCCCCCCCCCCCTGCCTATTGCTACGCCCCCCAAGGTGTGACATTGGCTTGGCAATTCTGAGCTGCTCCCCCCACATTTTTTCCTTGTTTCTTTTTCTCCCCCCTTCGACGACCCCGGACACGTTACTTCTCTAAAGAGGCAAAATTGGTTTTCCCTCGTCGGCGGGAACGCGGACCCCCCAGCCGCCTTCATTGCCCTTGAGAGTCCTCTAGGACACTCCCCTCCCTCCCCTCCGAACCCCCCCCTTTCGCTTCCGGTCTTTTTATCTTGTGAACCTTCCCCCCCCCGCTCTTGAAGGAAGTTCGTCCCCGTGCCTGATACCGTTTTTGCGTTCTCCCTAAGCAATCCCTTTTTTTCCCGATAATTCTTCGGCGCACCGACGCATTCAGCTTGCCCCTCCCTGCAGTTTTTTTCTGTGCCCGATTAATTTCTCCGTTTCTCTATCCCCCCCCCAAAGCATCGCCCTCCCCCCCAGTAGGCAACCCTCATTCCACCTTCGGCGGCCTCCCTTCTGACTTGTTCCGCTAACGTTTTCTCCCCTTCTAGGGAGGCAATCCTCGGTCGTGCTTTTTTCGCAGCTCCCCCCCCCCTTCCCTACTCTCCGGCCCCGCGGGCCAGCGGAACTGTCTACAGTTTCACAACCGCCATGCAGATTATCCTCATCCCTCCCGCATCTCCGTCACCCGAGGTTACCCTTCTTTGGCCAGCACTTCCCCCTCTCTGTCTTCGGAATTTCCCTTCTTCCTTCTTCCCGGTTCCCGCCGAGCCGACTTGATATTTGTATGTAGGTAGTTATCTCTTCCAGCTTCCCGGCTTTTTTCTGACTCGGTTAGGGTCGTGTTCCCCTTTGAGCAACTCACAGCTTGATACCGTTCCCGCCCAGTCTCCCCCCTACTCTCGGACCACATCGGCTCAATTTCAGCAAATTTTGATAAGGAACGCTCCGTACATCTCTCTTTCCCTCACCCTTTTCTTCAGTGGTCTACTGAAAGCCTTTCCAGCCCCATACCCCCCACCTTCGTCCCTAGATTTTCCTCTCTCCCCGGTGTTCCTACAACGTCGGCTCCCTGACCCGACTAGAGTTGCGTATAGACCTCCACCGACGCGCCGAGGCTCCTTTTCTTGTTCTAGTCTTTGCTCGTTCCGAGTCGGTAATGAACCCCCCCCTCTGACGGGGTCCCTCCCTCCTCTCAGCCCCCGGGCTTCTTTCCCCTGAGAGTTTCTTGACGGACGAGTTGGTATGGGGAGTTCCCCCTTTTGGCTCCTTGCCTTTATCCACTTCCCTGCCGCTTTGAGTCCTTTCGATTCTTGGCGCGCACGTTTTGGCGGATTGCCTCCGCGTCTCTTCCGAAATAGGATTGTTCCCTTGGGTCTGGTAACTTTTCTTCTCCCCTTTATCTATGTTTTCCGGTTGTCTCCACTGGCCCCCGCTCCCTTTTCCCGTCTTGTCCAGATGTTCACCAAGGTCCGACTCCTTTCACTTAACCCGACCGCTCCCAGAGAGATACAAGCGCGTTCCCTTGTCCGCAAGGCCTCCCTGGCCCCCCGCTTCAGGCTTTTTTTTTTCTTTTTCACCGTTCCCGGCGAAGCTTTTTCATCTTTTTCCCGCGCTTTCTCGGATGTTGCTGTTCCTTAGGATGTCAGATGCAGTGAGTTGTGTTTATCAGGTTCTCGCCTTGTCTTTTTTTTTTTTTCTTTGTGTTGGGGTCGGAATCTGTCTCACTTTCCCCGATTCAGGTCCCAGCCTTTCCCATTTCCTTTCTTCCTTTGTCCGTTTCCCTTTCTCTTCCGTTGAAGTGTGGTCTGGGAGGGGTGCCTCCAGAGGGTGAGAGGAGTGTTCTCCCTGCGAAACTTACCTCCCTTCCCTCAGGGTTTTTGGACCGTCCAAGATGGCAAGATAGGTTTCGCAGAAAAGCCGTTCCTTCCCTCCGAAACCCCGCTCTCTCTCGTGCTGCAGAGGCAAGCTCGATCCGGAGCACCCATTTGACAGAAAATGCCCCCGATTGCTGTCAGAAACATATATTTTTTTCCCTTGCCTTCCTACCTGCCACGAATTTTTGTTGTGGCTCTTTTTTTTTTTCCCTAGAGGTTTTTGACTGATCCCCTACCCAGGTCCCGCCGAATTATGAACTTGTTATCTCCGCGTCGTTCTCTTTACCAGGTCCGCTGATGCCCAATGGTAGCTTGATTCGTCGGTTCGCCTGGTGGTCCTGCACTTTTCCCTTGCCGAGTATGGTTTCGTTTCTTTCTCTTCCGGATACCCCGCGCCAATTCACACCATTTTTTTGAAGAACCCCCTTTTGTTTGGTTCCTCGCGGAGAGGGACTTTGATTGGCGACTTGATTTTTGACGGACCCCTGCACTTTCTCTTCCTCCCTTTTCGTGTAAGGTTTCAGAGTTCTTGGAATGGAGGATCCGGCAATTGTGAGTGGTCTAGGCGGCACTCCACGTTAAGAAACACTCTTCCTTTCCCCCCCCTTCCCCTCTTTTAGGATTCCCCTCGTAGATTCTTCTTTCTTGACTCGTGCTTCGGGCTAAGGGACCTGTGGAAGAAAGCATCAGACGCTTCCAGGATCAGTCGTTGCGGAGGTGATCACCGACCGCCTCTTCTCCTGACGCGGGATTTTTTTTTTTTTTTTTTTTTTTTTTTTTTTTGTTTTTTTTTTTTTTGTCCACCCCAACTTACTGGCTTCAGTGATAGTGTCCTCCCCCACCCCTTTCTTGTCCTTTCCGCTTATCGTTTTCGAAATCCCCCTTTTTCTCCCAACCCTTTTTTCGTGATGGGAGCGGATCTCTGCACTTAAGAAGTTTGGCCTGCTCAGGGATAAGAACGCCTTTTCCTACTGTGAAACGAGAATATGCTTTCAGTCTGTTGTTCGATGGTGATTATCTCACCATTATTTCCTTTTTTCCCTAAACCCCGTATATGTGTAATAGTGCCCCCCAGCTCTCTTGAGTGAGCTCTTACGTTTTTTGTCTTCTTTTCGCATCTGCCTCGAGCCATTGTCCCTTCTCCCTCAATGCGATGCTAATTTCCGAGGTGAGCAAACCCGCCTAAGTGATATAGTCGAATCTTCCTTTTGTCAGCACTTCCCACTCTCCCTTTTTGAGTCGATATCATAGGGCCCTGCTGAAGCCTTGGCGACGATGATTCCCCTTCGGAGGTTTTTTTCCCTTAACCTTCTCCCTCCTGGAGTTCTCTAGGTTCAGGCTGCCTTCTATGTTAAAGGATGAGATCACCTCTCAGTAAGAGCTCACTCCGGGCGAGTTTTCCTTCTTCCTGGGTTTCATGTTATTTCAAACAGAGTCCTTTGGCACCCCCTTTCTCCCCTGACCCCTCTGATGTACTCCTTTTTGTGGGTACCCTTTCCCTTCCCTTCTCTTTCTTACCGCATCAGAAGTGAAAGTTCTTATTAAGTTGTCTCCCCGCTCATCCCTCTATCCCCCAGTTAGTTAGACCGCATTCCTGAGTTCCCTTCCCAGCTCCATCCAATATTTTTTTTTCAAAGAACTCTGACTGCCGTCCGAGTCTTTATGATGTTCCCCCAGCAGCACTCTTCGCTGTTTCGTCTCGCCCGCTACGTTAGTGACGTTTTTTTTCTTGCTTGCTGCCCCCCCATCTCTCGTTAGCCCTTTCTTGGAAAGACCCTCCCCCCCCTCCTCCCAGACGCGGGTTGAAACATTAAGATGTACGTGTTTCGGCGCCTTTTTCTTACCTGCCTCCTTGCCCATAACTAAAATAGCCGCCCTTTGCGCAAACGCTGTCCACTTTCGCCAGCAACGACCCCCTATCCCCCTTCTTTTTCGGCGGTCCGAACCGTAGAAAAATTTCTCGACGCCTGCCCCTCCCAATCTTCTCCCTCCCAATGACCTGTCCCCGGGGCAAGTCCCTTGCTACGGCCCCCCCCTTCCTTTCCAGGTTTCCAGTAGAGCAACCAATTTCCAACACAACCCTTTTTCCTCCTTCATGTTTCCACAGAACTGGGACCACGCTTTTCTTGACACCCACAATTCCCCACACTGAATTCCCCGTCTTCCTTTATTCCTTTTCTCCTTTTCTCTCTCTTCTTACCTAAAATAAAGCCGAGACCCCCCTTAGCGGATTACGCCAGATCTTTATTCACCTCCCCCCTCCCTTGGCAGCATTTGTGTCTCTTTCCCCCCCCCCCGTATCGATTCTTTTTCCTCTGTTCTCCCCCCTCTCTTGACCCTGAGGGTTGCTTCGAGACCCTATGAAGGGCCCCACATGACTTGCTCCTGGGCCTTTTCCCTAGATTAGAAGGGCTCTCACCAAAGCATCGTCCTCCCCCCCCCTCTGCGACTCGACAACTTTTCTTCCCCCTTCCCTCCTCATTCCTTTGGACTTGTAGAATTGGTTATAGGCGCCTTTCATTCTCTGGACCCTTTATCGCGCTTGCCGCTTTTTTTCCCCCCACCACCAACGTCGACTAGCGGACCACAGCTAGAACACATTTGCGAACCCCCGACCTTTCCCTCCCCCTGCCCAGCCTTTTCTCTATTCCCTCCCTATCCCCCCCCCTCCCTCCCCGAGCGACCCCCTGGCCAGAATATTCTGACCGAGTAACTAAATGTAATTTTACGGCTTCCTTCGCCCAATTGGACGCCTCTGCCCTGATCTCGCCTTTTGGTCGTCGGTTGTAACAAGGAACATAAGTTCGGCTTGACTCCGTCTGTGCCATCTACCCCCATCGTTTAAACGGCTCGGGTCTTGGCAAAGTGTCTACCCCCTTCCCCCCCCAACGTATCCCCTTTGCTATCCAGGACTCAAAATCCAAAAGTTTAAATGAGTCCCGGACTAAGCTTCCCCCCGTGCTCTGTACTTCGGCTCCTATCCGCCCTCAAATCGGCGCCGCTTCCCCTTTTCCCAGTGCTGCCAGCCTTTTTCAAACCTTCCCCCCCCCCTTGTCTTCTAACCTCTGGAGTCCCGCTCCACCCCCCCCTTTGGTATAACGTTTACACTCTAGCTTCGCCCGCCTTCCTGATTTTCCGCAGATCTACCTCCTTTTTGTTGTTGGTGTCTCTCGCTTTCAGGAGATTTTGTCGGAAGAAGCTCTTTTGTTTTCCGCGCCGCTTGTCTAGACACCGTGGGCATCCCTAAAGAGATTTCCCGACGTGAGGCGTTCCCCTCTTCTTTTCTTTTTTGTTTCTCCCCCGAACTCCCCCCAGATGTGTGGCCCTTTGCGCGCTTCTGGCCTTCCCGAAGTTTTTCTTCCGGGAGGACTGTACTCCTCCCCTCTTTTTCCCTCGCATTGAGGGAGGGGGGCTTTTCCGGGCCCTTTTTCTCTTGTTTCCTGTGTTACCACATTTTTCCCCCGAGACCCAGGGCATTTTTGACCTAGTTTTCCCTCTTTTTTTCCCCCTTCTGTTCTTTTTTCATTTCTCTGTGATGTTCAAGTATTTTCACCTCGAAAGACCCGTGATAAGGTCGGCGTTTCCCCCCTGGCCTAAGGACTCGTGACACACTGCTTTCTCTTACTACAGGCGCAGAGTGGACTGGTTATTGTTTTTTGGGTGGTTTTTTTTTTTTTTTTCCCCTGTTTTTGTTTTTTTTTTTTTTTTTTTTTTACCTGCTTTGGGTGATTTGGGAGGTTCTCTATCTCTCTCGCCTTTTTCAGGTTCTTCCCCCCTTCCCCCTCTTGGCTCTCGTTGACTTGGTGGGGGGGAGAGATCCAAAGAATGCACTGGTCAAGGTCCCTAGCCGCCTGATTTTTATCCCCCCAAGTCGAACATAAGACGGTCCCATGATTCTTCCGTTGCCTCCTTTGTTATTTTCTTTTTTCTCTAAAGGACCCTCTTCCTTTCCAGTTCGCCATCCTCAATTTTGGTACCGAAATTTACCCCAGTCTCCCTATGCATCGACTGTGGAAATTCTCTCCCCTTCCCTTGATTGCTTCAAGTCGGTCGAGGAGAGGTCCGCTTTCAAGGGCGGCGGCTCTTCCCATATACTACTGCTCTTTTACTTGGGTTTTTCTTTTTTTATAAAAAGATCTGGACTTATGTTCCAGAATGATTCGAAGGAGGTTCTTCTTGCTTTTGGTCGTTTCCTTAGATCATAAATTTCAGGAATCCTTTGACAGTGGTGTCATTACAAGATACGTTCCTTCCCTTCGTTCAACATGTTTTTTTTGCCTTAATGGTATTTCTTCTTCCCCCTTTTTTCTGCCTGGTGGGACCTCCCGAAGAGACCTGGGACTGAGTCTTTTGTAGTTCGTGGGCCTCTCAAGCCCCCCCTGTTTAGTTAGAATATGTGTTTTTCCTTTGGCGTCGATGGCAGGCGTCCTCGCCAGGGTGGCGAAGTTTTCGGTTTAGGCCTTTCCCCAACATATTGTCCTTACGCTGGCTGCAGGTGTGGCGTTTTTTGCCTCGCGGTCATTCGTGGATGCCGAGGCTTGACAGTTGTTCCGCTCCCCCATCTTTTCTCTGACCCTTCCGTATGGAGATTTTCCCCCCGCTTTTCTTCTTTTTTCTTATCCTGCTTGAAGGAGGGATAAGTCTACCCCAGATAGAACTCTCACGACAAGTCAATACGGAATAGGAGGTCTCTCGTCCCGCCGCTCTTCTGGCTAAGGAATGGCTGCTCCTCCCTTCCCACACCTTCTTCCCTGGACCGTCCCCTTTTCTTTCCCTTTCTTTTCGATGGCCCTCTACCTTAGAAAGAAATTGGTTGGGCCCCACTGTGGTCGGTGCGTTTCTCCGCCCGTTTCACTTCTTCGCGGTAAGAAAGCTGGGTTCCTGTCCTTCAAGAGCATGCGACTCCTTTTTCCGTTTTTATCGTGGTGAAATTAATTCAAAAGTAGCTGTTGCAAATATCCCGCATTTTCCCATCCTTTGCCCGGTCGTTCTCGTATTTGAGTTCCTTTCCCCCCCGTCCTCTTCCCTCCTTGAACTTTTTACACCATGCGGCTTGATCCCTTTCCCTCCTTTTTAGACCCCCATCCTTTACGTGATACTTTGTTTCTCAAGAAGAATTCCTCCTTTTCCCCGAGATCTCTCTCCTCCTTTTTTTTTTTTTGCTCTTTCCGTGGCTGTTTTCTCTTGCTCTGAGATCCCCCTTCTTTCTGGTCCCTTATTTGAGTGAGCCGACCTACTTTCGTTCCTATCAAGGCATGGCCTCTCGTACCCTCTCTTTCACAAGTCATACATAATATGCCCCTTTGCGGCCGGATGACCACCGTGCACTTTATTATGTCCAATATTTTGCTCCAGTACCTTTTCCACCCTGATGTCTTATCCCTTTCCCGTTAAAGCAAGAGGATTTTGCGAACCTCTTCCCTCCTTCTTCTTAACCGAGCAGTTTCCACTTCGTATTCTGGCGCCTCCCCTACCACCTTGTTTGGAACGACGCCAAGCCCCCTAATACAATACCCCCTTACAGGTGTTCCACGATAAGGAAGTTTCGTCCTAATGTTTTTGATGTATTTCCCCAGAGATTTTCTTCCTGCCTGATTGTTTTTTTCCCTCGCACGGGTCCTCACTCTATTCTTAGTGAATTTAGTTATGATTTTAGGCACCTGCCTCGTCTTTTTTCAGCCAAGCCAGAACCCCGGTTGGCAGATCATCCCTTCTATCTTCCTATGAGATTTTTTCTTTTCTTCAACTGGTCGGCAGCCTTCCCCTTTCCCCCCCCCTTCCCAATTCGCGCCTCCAGGTTGGCGAAAAGATGCAAAACTGGAAGTTCCCCCGCCTGCGCAATGACCCGAGGCGGTCCCGTTTTTTTTTCCTTCCCGCCCAAGCTGCCCCTCCCCCCACGACCGCCCCGCCCACATGATGCCCCTAAAACCCCCCCCTTGGTCCCTTGATGGCAATGTTCTCGACACTCCACCACATTTACGGCTTCGCTTTTTGTCGCAACCCCATTCTCACCCCCCCGAAACGGCCCGCCCAGGAACGGGTTTTTCCCTCGACTGAAAATTGTTTGCATTCAGGGCCGAACCCCTCTGCAAACTTGCATTTCCTTCTTCCCTGTGGCCTTTAGGTAGGACCTTCCCAATCCAGCGCGAAACCTTTCTTTCCTCCATGCACCTTTTCTTTTTTTTCCTCCAGGTCAAGATCTTTTTCTTACCCTTTTCACCACGCTCGGGTGCCTTAGTTATATGTGGCGACCCTGCTTCTGCCCGACCGTAGCCCATCAAGGATTATAGCCGGGCGGCAGCCACCCCCTCCCCTAGAGATGACGCCGTTTTCAACTTTCTGTCTCCTTAGGGCCCCCGATATAGCAAAAGTCCTTTCATAACTCGGGAACTAACTGACACCCTTCGGACCTCTGGCCCCGGTTTTCCTTGTCCTCCTTGGGACTTTTTCAAGCGTTTTTGGATCCTTCTTTCCTTGCCCTTCCTGGTCGCCAGGATTTCCTGTGCCCCCCCCTCCTTTTCCCCCCACAATCGAAGAGCAAGCGAAGGGTAAGAGAGAAAAGGCTACACCTAACGCCCCCATTTCTACATTCACTTTTTTCTTTCCTCAGCACCCCTCCGATCGCGGAAATATGGCCCCGTGTCGTGTTAGTCCTTCTCCCCTGCTCATTTCCGCGTTTCTTCTACAATTTTTTCCTCCCCCTCGCCCTCTTCCTTTGATTCGCGTTATGTATTTAGGTTAAAGGCTACGTTCGGCCCTTACCGTTCCTTCTTCCCTTGGAACCACTAGGTAACCAATTTGTCGTTGTCTGTTGTCGTTTTTTCTTTTCCCAACCCAGGAAACACTCTCTTCCCCCTTTTCTCTGGACGCAAGACCAGCACCCCTCTACGATAGGAAAGCTCCCTGCTCCTTTCCGCCTCTTCTTTCCCGCCGTCCCCTTTTGAAGGGCCCTTCACTCGGGTGTCTCCAGGTTGTGTCCAGCCTCGTGCCCCTCCCCCCCCACCCCCCCTTAACCTATATGGTCCCCTCTTCTTTCCCCCTTTTTTTCTCTTACAACGGTCGGCGATGCCAATTAGTCGTCGCAAGAATCGACCTGCATTCCTCTTTGTTGTTTTTGTTGAGAGCTCTTCTCGTCCGAGTCGGCTTTCTTTTTCTTCACGCGCTAGAGAGGGGGTCCCTCCTTTCGTTGTATATGACCCCCCGTTGTGTTCCGGTTGTAAAAGAGAGTTTTTAGACTAGTTGGATTTGGTAACGGGACCCGAGCTGGATCGGCGTAGTTTCTTTTTGACGCTTGATAGAAGAGCTCTTTGGCGCGTGCATAGCACTTTTGGACCTCTCCGCTGTACCCTCTTTTCTCCTCTCTGGGGGTCTGGTAGTGGTCTAGTTTTTCTGTGTCACCCCGGGCCCGTTCTTCGTGACCGATTTACAATTTTCCCCTGTTTTTCATTCAGAGACTTGCTTCCTGTTCTTTCCCCTCCCGACTCCTTCTCCCGTCCTCTTGCAGGCGTTCCTCCCAGGACGTTCCCCAATGATCCGTCGGGAGCTTCTTTCGAGAGAAGATGAGCCAATGTCGCGGTCTTTCGTCTGCCTGGAGTTTTTCGATCTGGCCACTTTTTCTGTAAGTTATAATGGTATATCTTTGAACTCTTGTGCCTTGCTCTTTGGTTTTTTTTTCTTTTTTCAGGAACTCCTTTCTCCTCCTCTTTCCGTGTACCTAGACGGGCATCCAGACGATGAGACCCACTTCGAACTCCGGGCCCCCTCTTCGGCCGCCTAAGGGGTTGTGGGAAGCTTTCTCGACGTCTTCGTTGCATTTTGGCATATCGCCTTCGAAATTTCTTCCTTTCCTGTTCCCTCACCGTTTTTCCAGATGCATTCTTTTTTCTCCCCCTAAACCCGGTCTCAAGCAAACCAGGTTCTGTTTCGGGATGGCAGAGCCTGTGCGGTACCCTCCGCCTTCCCTAAAGTCCCCCGTTTTCTTTTTCCTCAAGTCTTTTTTCCTTTTTCTGACACCTCTCCTTCTTTTCCTTCTTGCTGCTTGTCCGGGTAAGAGAGGGGACTCCCCCCGATATAAAGGGCAGGCGCCTCAAGTTGAGCGTTCCCATCTTTCTTGCTTGTCCCACACTGTGAGCGATGTCAATGGTTCGTTCCTTTCGGCGTTTCGCCTGGTGTTTTCCTCCCTGACTCTTGGACCCTGGTTTTTCGTGGTAGTAGTTAGCTCTACTTTGTCCCTGCGCAATGTCCCGTTTTGATTGCGTAGCACCATTTTTAGGGTTGGCGTAGATGGGAAGGCCCCCGTCCGTCTGGGCTGTCCCGCCTGCCCAATTTTTTTTCATGGCTTGGTGTAGGTGCCCCTTTTTCAGTCTTTTTCTCCCTTTCTTCTCCTTTTTTTTTCGGAGTGTATTCCCCCCTCTCTTTCCTCCCCGGGTTGCGCCGAACAATATAAGATACCACTGCGATATGTCCCCACCTTTGTTTATGGCTGTGTTGCCTTTTTCGGGAGAACCCCCCCCCTTCCCTTCATCTAAATTCCCCTTAATAAGGCCCTCTTTGATTCGTCTTCGCGTTCAAGAAATATTAAGGATTGTTTTATAAACATTCTTTTTCAGCCCCAGTCTTATGTTAGCCCCCCCCTTTTTTCTGTTTTTCACTATTCTCACCCTCCCCCTTTTTTTCCTGACCCAACCCATGGGTCGTGCTCGGTTCGTTTCATGCATAAGCTCCTTTTCTTTCTTTTTAAGAATCTGCATTTAGACCTCTAATCATTCTTCCATCATCTGTGTTTCTTTTTTTTCCTAGAGATCCCCTCTCCTTTTCCCCATAAAATCCCTTCATCGGTGTACATCGTGCCCCCCCTGAAGTTTATTATATGTTTGCCTTCTTCCATCTTGAAATAGGAGCTTCCCCCCTGAGTCTGCACAGCGTAATCAAGGTGGACCCCCCTCCCCCCCTCCTTACTTTCTCTTCCCTCCTCCCCCCCCTTTACCCTCGTGCCCGATGAGATATCTCTTCCTTACTGTGTTGGCCTCTCCTTTCTTTGATTGGCTTAGTTTATTGGTGACGTCGACACTTCGGTCGGGGTTTTCTAACCGTGTCCCCTGAGTTTTACTCCTAGAATTCTTTCCCCCTCCCCTTTTTAATCTTCACCTGAGACGACCCCCAAACAGATTTAAATAAGGATGATACTTTTTACGGACCCGAGGGCCTTTCTTCCTTTCTCAATGTTGCGATTTAATTAAAAGTATCCCCATTCACCCCTTTATGTCCCCTCAGATGATCCTTTTTCTTCCTCTTCCCATTGTCTTCTTACCCCCGAGCAGTGAAGTAGGCAATGCCCTGCTCCTTTCCTTCAGTGATGCCCTCCCACCCTTGTCGTTCAAGATGCATCATCGTACCTCCCCCTTCCATTTGTTTCCCCCGCCCTCCGTCACTTACATGAAGTAGGAATTTTGTTTCATGTACCCTTTTTATCCTTCTTTTTTTGTTGTTCCTCCCAATCTCCCCTAGATGTCAGTAGTTCCTTCTCTTTGGCTGATTCCCCTATCCCCTGTTCTACCCTAGAAAGAATCAAGACTAAGCAATAAACGCCTTCACGCCGTGCGTTGGACGATCATCTTCTTCTGCGATTCGTCGCCATGTCTGTGCTTCCGCCTCTGGCCTCCCCCTCCAAAATTTTTCCCCGTCCAACACGTGATTAAACCAGCCCCCACCAAGCGACAAGAATAGGACCCTATTTTTGCGTCACGAACCTTCGCCCCCCACTCCGTCCTTTTTCTCGCCTTCCCGGGGGGGTTTTTTGTTTTTGTTTGGTTTTTTGTTGGGGTTTTTTTGGTTTTGTGGGGGGGTTTGTTTTGTTTGTTTTGGTGGGTTGTTTTTTGTTTGGGGTGGGGTTTGTGTTGGGTTTGTTTTTTTTTTTTTTTTTTTGGGTTGGTTTTTTGTTGTTTTTTTTGTTTTGGGGGGGCCAAACTACCACTGATTCTAAATGTTTTTGTCAGGGATTTGCACTTTCTTGATCTCCCGCTCAAACAAATACTCTGGTCGTTGCGTTTTTTCGCACCAGGAGTACCCCTATCCCCGGCCCAGGGTATAATCCCTCCTTACCCACATTGTTTTCACGCCTTGTTTCTTTTTTTTTTTCCTCTGGATGAAAAACCCCTGCTCCCCCCCTTGTTAGCCGGAAGTTCCCTGCCCTTTCTATACTCTCGACTGACCCTTCCCCATTGACCTGACCCCCTTCCTTCCTCAATGTCGAAAAGGTTCGACTTCCCTTTTTCCCTCCCCATCACCCCTTTGCTCGGGTTGAAGTATAGTATATGACGCTCGCAGACTTTAGCGTTCTCGAGCTTATAATCCCTTGTCAGGTATCTGACCGGCTTCTGGCCTCCACCCGTCAATTCTGAGTCCCCTTTCCTTGTCCCTGAGAATTTGCAGGCGATTCTCTCCCCCAGCATGCAATAAAGTTAGGCCCCCGACTATTCAACCGGCTTCTCATGGCCCTTGGATCTTGGGAAACTGTTTCTCCTTCAGGGTCCTCTCTTCTCCCCCGGCGGTCCGCAGCTCCCCACAACACCTCCTGAGCGGAAACGCCGTTCCCCGAGAAAACAATTCCCCATGAACCTCCCCAAGAAATCTTACTCCGAACTCCCCTCACCCCCCCCTTCTTCCCTTTTCCCCCCGCATCTGCTCCGTGCTATCTCTAACTAGGATATTGCTGTCCTTGCCGTCCCCTTCTTTGATCTCGCCTTTTTTGCTGCTTGTCCCCTTCAGTTACATAACGTCTCGTTCTTTCTGACGGGAACTCCTTTCCCCCTTTTCAAAGCTTTTTTTTCGGGTGCCCCCCAGTGTGACCAGAAACAACCGAGGGTCACCTCTCCCGTGACCCCCGTCCAAGTCCTCATGAGATCCGTTTTCAAGACAGTTCTTCCCAATTTTCCGTCCGCTTTTTTTTACAATCTCCTTTCCCCCTCGGCGACTCGCTTAATTGGAAAATTGCCTCCCAGAATTTTACGACCCCCCTCGTCCACACCTTTTTGTCGAAACCCCCCGGTTTTGTATTTCTACAACGTCGTTTTTACCAGAGGCCTCACCCTCCCCCTCCGTCCTCGCCG
>Ga0179593_1465368_pt1 | contig 15786 bp, 16 predicted proteins | sample CZODoug2_1_08_16_FD_185931 | JGI IMG/M metagenome (GOLD analysis project Ga0179593, IMG submission 185931) | Vadose zone soil fungal communities from Angelo Coast Range Reserve, California, USA - CZODoug2_1_08_16fungal (PacBio error correction) | ecosystem: Environmental > Terrestrial > Soil >... | reverse complement strand
CCCCACCCTTCTGCCCGGCTCGCCCTCTACCGCAACTGACTCGAGTTCCCTCTTGGGACAGCTCTTTTTTCTTCCTTTATCTTGGCTGCCTTTCTTGTTCTTTTTGTGCGGTTTTCGAAATATGTCCCCTTTTTCTTGTAGATTCAATCAAATCCGGTATTCCCTTCTTGCATCCTGCGCCTTTTTTTTTTACGTTGAGTTTTTCTGTTTGCTGATTTCCCCGGTTTTCTAAGCTGATCTTATTCGTAAGTCGATTGGTCTCTTATCCCAGAGTGTGTCCATTTTTTTTTCCTTGCGCAGATTCGGTCTCACCTTTGTCCAGGAAGAGTGGTGAGGGTATATTCCCGGTCTATTTGGTTAACTGCCCTTGCTTCCCCTGCCAGATCGTTGGAAATAAGATGCGGTGTTGCTTCCTGTCGTGACACCCCCCTACTGTTTTTGACATCTCGGCTCGAGGCGCCACAGCATTCCCCCGCATTTGCCTGCTGAGATTCCTCCTCCGATGATTAGAGCCTTCCTCGATCGACGGCATCAACGACCAAGGGACGAAATCCCGGATACTCCCCTCCTTTTTGTTTTGATGCGATGATTCGCCCTTTTCTTTGAGTGTCGATCGACCAGGCATTTTCCGTGTTTTCTTTCGCCTTTTTCTTCCCGTGTTGAGACTACCCTGAGCCCCGCGCTTCCCCCCCCCGAGATAACTTAGTTGAGGTTCCTTTGACACGACGCTGGGACGGATGCAACGAGTTTTCGGCCCCCCGCCCTTTGAAGGGAAGATCTGTCAGGCCCCCCCGCGTCTGGATTCGTTTCAGCTTTTCTTCGGTTTGCGCCGCTGAGCTGCATTCTGTGGTGATCTCCCCTCGTCCGCCGCCAGATCAGCCCCTTTTCCTTGCTCCCGGATCGTTTCCGAACACTCGGCCCAAAAACCCCACTTTCCTCCTCCCCGGCTCTTTCAGACCCGAAAACTGGGTTTTTTCTTGACCGCTTGCATCATTCTATTTAGTCAACGCCCATCTTCAATCCGACCTGACCTTGGTCCCTTGCAGCCCGGAAGCAGACGCGTCTTTTGTCAAATAGGTGCCGGCGGCTGTCCCGCGGTTCTCCCAAGATGCGTCTATCACCCGCCCAGGGCCTGCCTTTAGTCTGACTTCCGGCTGACTTCCGCCCCCCATCCCCAAAGAGGTTTCCTTCCCTTTGATGCCCATCGGTCCGTTCCCATTTTCGCCGCCGCAAGTCTTGATAGTCGTCCTAGGTAGAAGTCTCGTGCAGGTTTTTCCTCGTTCTCGTCTTTTCCTTGCATCCCCGGACTTTCGTCATCACGTATCAGGCGTGTCCCAGCCGCTTCCCTGTCCGCCCATTGGCTTAGGTCCCTCCTTCGTAGACGACTTCACACGGTCGTTCTTGTTCTTGCTTTTTTTTCTCCTTCCTCATCAAGCATGGCGCACTCTCCTGTTTTTCTTTCGTCCGTCTAGATGCTGCAGCCAATCCCTTTCCCTCTCCTTTGCGTTCTTTCCCAGATGCTCTCACGTTTACTTTTCAGCTTATTCCGCCAATTCCCCTTTCTTGATGCACCTAAGCCGTTGACACTGGACATGGGTCGCACCCTGTGAAGCCTAGATTCCTCGCTTCCACGTTTTCCGTCTGCACTCAACCACGTTTTCTTTTCTGTTCGAACAGGTATTTTGCGAGGTATCTTGTCATCGCGTAATAGTGGAGACCCCCCCCCCTTTAGCGCTTTAAGCCGGCGCGTCCTCCCATCGTTTGAATTTACAGTCCCCGTCCCTTCCGGACGATCTGGTCTTGGGTCATCTCCTCGGCCTCGCATAGGAAATTTTTCCCTTTTCCCCGAGACTCTGGAGCCCGCCTCCTGTGCCTCTGCAGCTGACCCTCCTTTATGTGCTTATCGTTCAGGAACCCCCCCATTTAGTCTGATTACGCATCTGCTACTATCGAATTGATGTTCGTGCCATTCCGATCTTGAAGGTGCTTTCACACCCTTTTTTCCAATCCCTGCTCTCCCGGAAAACCTCTTTGCTACGTTTATCTTTATTCTTTCGAGTTTCGACTTCCCTGCCTGCCTCGCCCATCTTTCCGTCTCTTCGATTGATTGCTGTTCTCATGTGACACGCATCGATCATCTCAGCGGACTTGAGTTTCACCCACACCGGCGACAGATTCTCTCCTGTGGTGCTTCCTTCACAGTTCTTCGGACCAATTGTCCACGAGTGTCCCCCCAGCGCTAGTTCACCTTAACTGTTCCCCTGACCTAATTTGCCGGCGTACCGACACGCCTCGCGTAAATAGCTGTTTCCCCCCCCCTTCTTCAGCTTTGATGCGCGGCCCTCCTTTTTTGCCTCCTGCGTTTGCCCGCGCGCGCAAGCGACCCTCCGTCCTTTTCGAATTGAGCGCAATGCCCCTTGCTGTTGCAGGATCAGCCTTCCGCTGTTTCCGTACCCCCAAGCCTTCGTATCCATCTCCCTCCCTGTTGAACGTGGAGGGCTTTACGGCGCGGTCTTTTAATCTTGTTAGGTTTGGCACCTTCCCCCTATGCCTCACGCAACATCAGCCCCCCACTGGGTTAGCCTGCATGGCAGCTTTGTTAGCACGATCTTGAAGGACTTTTCTCCCGCTTCGTTTGGAGATTTTTTTCATGCCCTGTTAGAACCGTTTCATTTTTCGATACCGTGTTGTGTCTCTAAGCCTTTAGCGTTTCTCTTTTGCTGCGCCCTCCCCTTGTGTTCGCCTTTTTCCGTTCTCTGCCCTGAATATGCTAGTTTATGGCAGAAACACCCAGTCCTCGAGCACCTCCCCCACACCTTTGCGATAAGTTGTTCCTGATCGTTTCCGCTTCCTCTCTGATGTCTCGAAGTGAGTTTCACGAGGTGTTCCTCCCCTCTTGTTTCCGTATTCGATAGCCTTTGCCGTATGGGTCACCTTGAGCCTTCGTCGTTTCCCCGCCTCCCCCCCTCAGCGGCGTCAGCCAGTGGGGCGCGAGTTGTTGACTTTCCCTTCTTTCCCTCCTCATTTTTGTGATGATGATTTTGTTCCCCACTCATCTCCCATTGCTTTTCCTTGAGCGCTGGTCCGAAGAGGGTCCCTCCCCTCTTCCCTCCCCTCTCATCCTCCTGCCCCCGCTCGGCGCTTTCTTTCATATTCACCCCCTCCGTGTTTCCACATCGTGGACCCCCACCGACCTGCTTTGCCCTGTCGGGCTCGGATTTTTTCGCCGCGGTAGGCGCTTCCTTCCCTCTCCGGGTGTTTTTCGCGAAGACCAGCCGGTTGCTCTGCAGGCCCCCCCCCCCAGACTATGTAATTTTTCGCTGCTTATGTCACCGGGAGATGGTTTTCTCTCAACCTATCCCCCACGAATTTCAGGGTCGCCCTAGCCTCTTTCAACTATGCTGATGACTTTTACCGGTCCGCAAAGGCTGATCCCAATCCCTTGTGAACGCTCTCGCCGTCCCGCGGTTCCCAACTAATTCAAGGCTGTTTTTGCAACCGCGCTTTTTTTGGGCGTGCCCTTTTGTTGCGCTCGACCCAAGCCGCTCATCCGACCTTCCTTAGCCGCCGTTCACTGGGCTTGATTTTGACAGCGTTTTTAGCGACCTAGTAAGGACCGTGCCTTTTCCCTCCCTGTCCATTCCCCGGAGGCTGCCGGCGTTGTTCTCGCTGGCGATTTCTCGACTCCTCCCTCTCCCCCAAGCGGCCCTTCATTCAATGTCTCATCCAAGCGGGATAGTTGCGTTCAAATGGTGGCTTATTCAGAGGTTTTTTTCTCGTGTACGGTCTTCCCCTCATCGAAGTTGATTCTTGTGACCGGCCTTCTCTGCTGGGCGCTCGGTGGTTCGTTCGACCTTTTTTTTCGCGGTTCGTGACCGCCGGCAGCACCTACGCTGTCTGATGACCCCTTTCTTCGCTGTGGGTTTTAGGATGTGTTTGTCGAAGGATGCTTTTCAAATCCGTGAGAGGATCCCTCTCTCGCGGTGTTTGCATGGTAATCATGTCCTTTTGCCGACATCGACTCGTTCAACTGAAGTTTTATACTGCCTTATCGAAAGTTTTCACGCTTTTTTCAGCGATCACCTCCCCCCTTCCCTCAATCGCCTATAAGGTATGGATTGGATTTCGCTGTGTCTTCCTTCCCGCTTCGCCCCAATCTTTCTCCTTTGCTGCGATCCGACCTGCGAGCGTTTAGTCTCGACCTAGGAATATCCTATATCGTGTTCCCTGCAACTTAGCAATCCCGGCGTTGTTCATTGCAGATTTTTGCGCTGCCTTCTGCTGCGCTGTTCGTAAGGCCTTTTCCACTTTACCTTCCCTGTCCCTGCAAAAAGGTCCTCCTTGCGACCAATTGCTTCTCCCCCTTCTCCTGCAGGACCCGTTGCGAAGTCCCCGGTTCGCAATCCCTTTGACTGCGGCTTCTTGACTTGATTCCCTCTTTCCTTTTTCGTCCCGGTCCTTGAAGTGTCACCCTTTTTCCAGCTCAAATTTGACTCCTTCGGTTTTGATTTTTGCAGGTATTCCCCTAGAAGGGCTAGCGGCTCTTCTCGAGGTTCGTACATTCCGTGCGGGTTAGGACAATTTTTGCCCCTTTGTCCCCCTATTTACTCGCGGGAGAGATCCTAAGGACTTCGTATTTTCCCGCAAAGATCCTGCGCTTGACGGTGGTTTCCTCGCCCTCCCTTATGCCCAAAGGCTTCATCACCCCCCCCCTTGATTTTTTTTGTCTTGCTGCTATAGGATGCATTTGCGCCGGTTCCTACCGCGTTTCCGTTGCCGCCCCTTATACCTGACTCTTACAATGGTTCTTTCAATCGGTGTGGGCGCTGCTCTTTCTCTAGATGAAGGGGCCCCGTGGCCGGGACAGATGGAGAGATTTTCCCCCCCCTGTACCTCATTTAGCGCCCTACTTTTCGCTATGCGGCCTTGCGCCCCGATGGAGACGGGCCTGAGCTGCTGTTTCTAAACTTTTCTCAAAAACCCTGTCCTTGCTTCTTTTTCGCCTCATTTACGTCTAAGACGGCTGCATCCCAATGCGGTGCGATCCAACCGTAGAGCGTCGTTTCCCTTCTTTTGCTACCCGATCCGCACCGGCCTCGACTTTACTGCTTTCGTTCTTCCCCACTCGTTTCCAGGAGTCGAATGTATGGTGCAGTCCTAGAACTCTATTTTGTCTGTTTCGGAACGTCCCGCCCCGGATTCGTTCCAACGTTTGAAATCACGTCCCTGAGGAAGTTTTTCTAATTGGATCTGCCTGTTCGTCGATCATTCTCGTACAAGGCGTGATCTTTTCCGTCGCGTTTCCGAGGCTTACACTCTACACGCACGAATTTGGATCGATGCGAGAGCCCCCCCGCTTTCTCTGGGTCCTGCCCTAGTCCAGTCGGTTTTTTTGCCCCCTTACAGTTCGTCAATTAATTGGTGGTGGTACACCACCTTCTTTTCCCTCCCCCGATTCGTTGGCAATACGATGCGTCTTTTTGAGTCCGAATCACTGTGATGGCGGGCTCTTCTCCCACGACTCGCTCTGCCTAGCATGCGTTCCTTCTCCGCGTCTTGATGGCGTCTAAGGCGATATCCTCAATTCCCCCCCCTTAAAGGGGCTATCACCCCCCCCCCCTCCTCCTCCTTTTTCTTGTGTTGTTGAGATACGACGTTTTCTCTCATTGCTTCGCTCTTCTTGCTTACAACGATTCCAGTGACTGCTTGATGGCGTTCGGCGGTGGTTGTTGCCTCGGACAGCTTCAAACCCTGCTCCCGGGGATGTTTCCATCATCCCCTCTCGGATTTTTCACGATTTGGAGCGGCATGATTTTTTTCTGGCCCCTAGCCCGTTCTCCGTTTCCTGTCTTTCCCTTTTCGCGTCTGATACTTTCCAGTAGATCGCTCTTTCTCGGTGTCGCAGCTTCGACCTGTCGCCACGTGCCGTTGTGGTTGATCCACTGACCCCCCTTCCCCCTTCTCAGCATTCTGGATCCGAGCTTTTGACTTCCCCACGTTTCTTGCAATGAAGTAAGCCCTTCTTTTTCGTTCTTTGAGAAATAGGATTGCCCCTTTTGAGGCCAGCGCTTCATTTTCTTCATCTTCAATTCTCCCTCCGGGAAACGGCCATCTTAGGCCGTTTGCCCGGTGTCCACTTTTTCTTCTTGTCGTTTTTATGCCCTTGCATATTCCCCCACGACTGCGTGCTTTGGGGTCTCTCCCCTCGGCCGGTCGTAGAGACTCCTTCCCCTTCGCTCCTCCTCAAGGCCCCCTCAAGGTGTTTTTTGAAGACTGCGGTAACTTTTTTCTCTTTCAATTCTTTTAAGGTGCATGCCGGCTGTCCCCGTTGTTGAAGAGGTTAGCGGAAACTCGTGCCCGTTTTTTCCCCCCATAACGGTCCCGGCGGCTATCTTACTACCAGTTGCGCCATCAACCGCCAAGATAAGGCCGTTTTTTATGATTCCCGGCATCTCTGATCCCCGGCGGCAACGGTCCAGTATTCTGGCGCACCTTTATTTCCTCGCCGACTTGTCCCCCCTCATCTTGTGTTTGATGACCCGTTTTATGCCTTTGTCGCCGGAATTGAAAAATAACTTGTCCTTACTTCTCTTCGCCCCCCTGGCCTTTGGATTTTTCCCCCTTCCTCCCTTCGCCCCGCTGAGGGCCAGGCGCACTTTTTGGCTCCCTTCGAACTTTACAGCGACATTGTGCTTCTAGTCTCTCTTTTTTAATAAGTTCTTTCCGAATGCACCCATCACCCGCCGATTGATCTTTCATGTTCTCTTTTTAGTGATACATGCGAATAGGCCTTCCCACGGATGCTTTCTTCATCCCCGTCTTTCCTTGAACTGGCCGATCGAATTGTTCTGGATTTCGTAAGACGGGCGTCGAGGCCTGAGCCTGACTTTTCCAACGAAGTAGGAATGAGTTTTCGCATCGCCAGTTTGAAATTTTTTCCCCCCGTGCAGCCTGTTTGGAATTCTCCTTTATTCCACTCGGCGACTCCCCGTGTGTCTGTTGCCCCTGGTTAGTCTTAAAGGCCTTAGACTCGCTCGCTTGACACGCGATGAGCGTTTCTCAGCCATTTTCTTCGACCTCAGGAGGGCTTTTCCCACTATTTTCCCTCCCCCACTTTCATAGTTCGTCCTCCGGTTAACCTTCCTCTTGCGAACCATTTTTTTCTTTGTTTCGTCTTAGATTTTATGTGACCCGGTTCCCTGATGCCGGACCCCTCCGTGGTGCAAAGGAAATTGCGGCCTTGCCGATCACAGGATAAGTCCGGGACTCTCTTATGATTCTCACAGACTCCCCACAAAAAAAAGCTCAGTTCATATCGCATGGCGATCGGCTTTTTCCGTTTCACCCCCCAATCTTTACCCCCTTAACCGATCAAAAAGCATCCCTCTCGGTGCTTTTAAACTTCAGACACGGAGTGGAAAGAAAGAAGACAGCCGCCCCCCCCCTGCAAAAAGCTGATTTATGTCACAGCCCTTTAGTGCAGTTCTTCTGCTTTTTGGAGCCGCTGATTGAGAGAGCACAATCGAGCAACCAAGCAGACGGAAGGCTCGTCTTTTGACTTGGGGAGGACGGCAGTATGACGTGCGTTTTTTGATCCGGCGTGCGACCCAGCGCATCGTCGTTCGTTTGAGTCGATCTGGTTGGTCGAGATTCAACCGTCCTTCGTCGACGGCACAGAACCCCCCCCGCTGAAAACCACCCCTTTCAAGCCAACCCCTTTGTGTCGTTGTCACGGTCCCTGGAAGATTTTGTGAGCCCCTCGCTGTTTACGGATCGAGTTAGGCTCACTTTTTTTTTTTGCGAGCCCTTTCCCCTAACACGTAATCTGTTAGATTCCAGAAGCGGTTTTCGTCCGTTTTCGTTCATCCCTCCATTTCCCCCCTTCTTCTTTCGCCCCCGCTAAGCGTTGCCTCGCTAGCCTGCCTTGGATTTTTGCTAGCCGGAAGACACCCCGTCTCGTTTTTTGAACCCCCATATCCAAAACTTGTTTTCTTTGAGGTCCCCCTAGCGTCGCCCTTTCGTTTTTGCCTTGGCTTGAGTCCTCGTTTTCCACGTCCCTGCTCGGTTGCCGTTTTCACGTTTGTTTGCTGATGAGGCAACTTTCTCGCCGAGTTTTCTTTTCTCTTTCGGTCAAAACTCTCCTCCGGCTGAACCTTCCGCTTCTTTTGACTCCTCCCTATCTATTTTTCCCCTTCCTCTTTGTGTGATTTGCTCGCTTCCCCCCCCATCTTTGCCGCCGTCCGGAATACTTTTTCTTGAACGAGCGCCGTTCACGCAGGCCTCGGCGCGTAAGGTTCCGCACCGGCCGGCCCGTTCCCTTGCCTCTCCTCCGGCCACTAGCGGTCCACATTGCCAACTTTTCCCCCGGCCCTCTACCCTCCCGTCTGCCGTCTTTCGGTAGCCCCTCCTTTCCCCCCTATCCCGTGGGGGTTTGTTCATGAGAGCTCGCATTTTGAGGGGTTCTAGCCGGCGAGCACCCCAGCACCTCCATAAGGCGCTCTTCCCTTCCCCATCCCCCAAGGGGGATCGAGGGATTGCAGAACTGCCTTTTCGTTTCGATTGCGAAGTGTCCCCCTCTGTGTGAACACGTGTTTTCTACCTTGCTGACGCTCAATCGCCGGGCAGCCCAGCTCGCCCTACGTTCACTTATCTAATAACCACTCTTTCCTGTCATGAGACCACCCGTGTTTGGGTGCGTTTCATAGTTGCATTGCTTCGCCGAACTGTCTTCGCTCCCCCTAGCATGGCAAGAACAGTTTCCGGTCGCTGGATCGCCGCGCCGGCGCTTGACTTATGCGCCGCTCCCCTAGTTCCAGCGCTACATTGGAGCGGCTGCGTCGGTTGGAGAGATGGGTCTTCCTTCCGAACCCCTCATCGCAGATGCCCCGTCTCACTTCGCCTCAGCGGTTCCGGGCGTTTTTCCTTTCGCTATTGCCGAGGTTTTTTTTCGGCGTTCTTTCCTGGACTGATTGCCCCTGTAATAGTGAGTCGTCCTCCTTTTCGGGTTGTTTTCTAGTTTCCTCAGTTTGTCTCCTTCCGCTGGGTTGTCTCGCTTCCCCCCTTATCTCTGCCCTTGATGACCGCTCGCTTTGGTTTGCCTTCCCCTGAAGCCTCAACGAGCCCGAGCCGATCGATCTGCTTTGCACCCATGCACTTTTCGTGCCGCCGGCCTTTTTTTCAGGCTTGAAACGCGATCCGGTCCTATATAGGGAAGATGAAGAAAAAAGGTTCCCCGAGCGTATTAAGTGGGAGCCCCCTGAGTTTCATGCCGCCGCGTGATGGGCTTCTTTCTACCGTCCTCATAAGTCATCGCCCTTTCGATTCTGGATCTTCTTCGAAACAGCGTCCTTCCGGAAAATTAGAAGCCCTTGGTTCCCTGGGACCCTAACGGATCCGTCCCCACGATCCCTCTTGGTGAACGGCCTTCTTTATTTCCTTCGCACCAAGTTTCCTACGGGTGACCCCTCTAATATCGGCTCGGGCGCAAGTTGATTACCTTCATTTCTCCCCTTTAGCAACGACAGCTGATAAGTCATTCCTCGATGCAGCGCGTCCAGCTTTTTTCGCCCCGGCCTCTTTTCTCTTCTGCCATTTTAATAAACTATGTTCCATCTCACTCCGGCGGTTTTGAATTGCCCGTCCCCCTGAACTTCGAGAAGCATTGAAAGCCCCTATCTCGATTGCTTCCCGAATGTCCCCTGCGGATTATCCAGAGGGTCGCACTCTATCTCGCTTGTGTTCCTCAAAGGGACTTCGACCTTCCCTCGCCAACTCTTCCCGACCTGTCGGCAGTTCTTTACATCTCGTGCGATTGAGGACGTTCATTCAACTGATATCTTCTCCCGGCAGTGCTCCGGTTGCGCCCGGTTCGTATAACTTGTCCTGACCGTTTCTTCTCTTATCATACCCCTGTTCTGGTCGTTCCCTTACTGTTTGGTGTCGTGTTTGTTCTTCTGCACGTTGATATCGATTCCGGCCTGCGATTCGGGCAAGGTTGAAAACTGCCCCCGAGCTTTCTCCGCCTTTAGCGCCGTCCTCTTGCCCTTGCCGCGGCCTGATGCTGTCGCCCCTCTTTTGCCGCCATTTTTACCCACTCCTCTGGCCTAGAGCTCGGTTTTTCAGATTGAGTATGACTCTTCCTTTGGTCCTTTCTGGTGAAACTTCGAGATCCTCGTGTCTATACTGCTGTGATCGGATATGCACGACCCTCAGACAAGCCTCTTTATTTTGATTTTTGCGCGGTTGATTAGTGCCGTTCCCCCCTGCCTTTATCTTTTTGCCCCTTTTTTCTTTTCATTAATTGCGTCTGCGCGGCATAAACCACCGCGGAGTTCAATTGAACTCAAGAATTCGTTGTTCGTTCCCTTTTCCTTCCTGGCCCGCTTGGGGTTCTTTCGCCCCCGATCCATTAAACGGATTGCTTTTGCTTGTCGCGTGTTTCTATTTAATGCTCAAAAAAGGAACGTTCTTGCGTTGGATCTTCTTCGCCCCCCTCTTCAGGTCGGCGTACGCCGTCGACGCGGCTTTCTTATTTTTCCTCTGGTCTATTTGCGTCCCCATCCCTCAATCTGGAAATCCCGCAGTCTTGTTCAGGAGTAGTGAACCCCCGACGTTTATTTTGTTTCCGCGCGGGGAACCCCCCCTAATTCCTCCTCTGATCGGTCTGCGCGCTCTGCTTTTTCCTCTCCGGCTCCATCCGGCAATGAACTCCAGTCTAAATAACAGCTATATCTTCCCCATAATAAGTTGTTTGTCGATATCTCTTTTTTTGGTTTCTTTATTCGATGACGGCTAGCACATCCTTCCCTCCTCGCTCTTTTTCTGCCGGAGGCTGCCTTTTTTTTTTTTCGAGCTTTAATTTTCCCCCCCCGCGTATCCCGTCTGGTTGTTCACGTCCCTACACGGCTGGATGAAAAAGAGCGGCCTCCTGCAGGTTTTTTTTTCTTTCCTATGAATTTGGAATCCTTCGGTCCCCCTCTCGTCCTGCGTCTCCGTTTCCGACGGTGAGAGAACTGCACGAAAGTGCCTTTAGCTTGAAATCCTCGACCCTGACGTGCCAGAATAGGTATCATCCTTTTTTTTTTTACCCACGCGGCCCCTACAATTCCATAACCCCCCTCGTCACTTCGTGATTCGGTTGCTTGCGTTGCTCTCCTCCAACATTTCTTTCTAGTTTCTTCCATTTTCAATTTTTTTTTCACGCCCAGCCTATCAGCCGACGCGCTCGTCCCCATTTTGCTTTTTTTTTGTGCGTCTTCCGGTAGTAGCCCCCTCCTGTCTTCCCCTTCCCTTTTTTTCCGGTGCGCGTAAGGTCCTGCCTTGTTAGAGATTTAGACGCGTTACTGCACTTTAAGAGGTTTTGGATGCTGCACATCGCTTTCCCCCTCGCGTGCATCCCTCGCCCAGTTACGCTAATGTAGTTTTTTTCCCTCTTGCAGGTTTTAACTTCCTATTTTTCAGTTCTTTTGGTACTTCGATATTTAGCAGCACCCCTGGACTTGAATTGAGCGTATTATTTCTTGGCGTTGTCAGCAACGGTCGATTTCTTCTCAACTGACCCATCTTCTTTCCTAGCTTCCGCACATCCCTGGGTTGCTGTTGTACTTTCCGAGCGTAAGGACATCTTTTTTTTACCGTATTGTCTTTATTCCTTTGAGGGATCCCTCGACTCCCCTCACCGTCGATCCTCTCGCAAAGTCCCCCCTTCTGCCCCTCAAGGCTGACTTGACTCCCGCTATCTCGCGCTTTATTTTTGTCCCGAAGGAGGGAAGTCATGAAAACCCACTCTTCCAGTTAGTAACGGTATTTGAGCTTGTTCGTGATCCAATAAGGCGGTCCCTCCTTTTTTCGTTTCGTTGGAAGCTCGATGGCGTCCTCCTCTTTTTCGAATCGAATGACTTTTTCCCTCCAAACTGTCCTTCCCAGTATCTGTTAGTCAAAGGTGGAGAGCAAGTGACTTTCGTTGCTATTTCCTTCTCCATAGCACCCTCTCCTCGGGCCAGAAAGACGCTCCGTTTTTCCCCATTTCCGCTCCCGCCCCTCCTCTTGAGTCTTTCTCGTAAGTGTCATGGGACCACCGCTCCGTTCTTCTTCTAGCAGTAGCTACGCCGCCTCCCTCTTTCGCTTCGCACGCTCCCTCCTTGCTGTTCAGCACCTTCTCCACTGGAATCGTTCTGTGCTGACATTCGTTCTCTTTGCTTAAAAGGCTTTTCTTTTCCCGGATGATGCACGTCTGGACCTCTTCCGAGCGGTGTCAAGTTTAACCTGATTGCGTCTTCCCCCTTTCGATCACTTCCCGTTCATTCGACGTCTCCTATTGATTCCTCTCACAGCTCAACCACCCCCTTCGAAGTTCTTTCCTTTGCAAGAGAAGTAAGGTCTTCTTTGCGAATTCCCCACTTATTAGCCTCTTTTAACCCTGAGACCCCTGGATCGCGTCGGCCCCCCCGATTCCAAAAAGTACTGAACTACCCCACTTTTTTGAGACAGTCCTACCATTTTTTGACCCCATGATGCGAAGACAATCCCTAGGGCAGGAGCTGATTTCCCCCCTTGTGCGTTCCCCTCCGAAGGCCCTCATTGGTCCCCTATGCGTCGGCCCTTTTTTTTTGCGCAGGTGCTAACTCCCCTTGTCCGCTCCTTGATGAGCCGTTATGGGAAGCGGCGCATCATCGATCTTGCTGATCCGGCTGCTTCGATTGCATCAGCGGGATTCCTTGTGTCCCGAGAGGCCGGTCCTCGTCGTTTTGAGGTCCTCCCTTGCAGAAGAGATGGCCTTTCCCATCCCCAATTTTCGCTTTGCAGCTGTCACTATTTGTGGAGAGAGCTCTCCCCCACGGGTGCTTTTTTTTTTGGTGCTCTTTGTTGTCAAGAAGGCTGACCCCTCTTTTTCGCCCTTTTTGGTGCGCACAGAATTCAGCCTTTCTCCGTTATAGTGCCGATTCCCTTTGTTTCTTTTCCGCGCCCCTCCTCTCAGATTCTGTGAGGTTTTTCAGCCCATAAAAAGTCTTCGTTAGATGCCCAATAGAACAAAGGCTGAGTGTTCACCCTTGCGATCCATCCCTTCTTTTCTCTCTTTGCGTTTCTCTTTTTTTTCCCTCTTGGTCGGAGGTTGATAGCATGTCTCTTAAGTTTTAGTTCTTCACATGAGAGACCCATCCGCTCTCATCATCACCGAGATGTCACATGCGGGCGCGTGTGTTCCCCCTCTATCTTTTCCTCCCCTCCCCCTACTTTTTGTTGGTTTGTCTTAGAGATTCTGCTCAACACCACTATCTTTTCTCTTTTCCTGGAAGCCTGGGCTTGACCCTCCTCTGTCCCTCGGTTTCTTTAGTTGCCCGTTCAAGGATCTCGTTATTGCAAGAGTCCTACGGCAACCTTTTCTCTGTCCAACATCTTGTTAAACCCTCTGCTCAACTTTCGCTATACGACTTCTCTATCCCTGATGGCGCCCTTGTCGCCTTCCTGTGGGATGTGTGGATTAGCGAGCTAGGAGGGGGTGCGCAACTCGTACCCGCAATTTTCCTCCGCCCGGTCCAACACCTGGTGTTTTTTTTCGTTCCATCTCACATCGTCAATTCCTGAAGGAGCTCCCTAACACTCTGGCTTAGTCCCAGAGGTGTTCCTGAAAGTCTGATGTTTTCCAGAATCCTCATTACCGTACTCCTATAAGTACCTCAGATTTCCTATTCAGTGCACCCAAAGTCCACCCGGGTTGTTTTTCCTGGGGCGCCCTCTCTGTTGCCTGGCTGCCCTCCATCCCTTTCTGACTGATGAAGCCCCGGCCTTCGCTCAATTTCCCTGTAGATGATTAGGAAGTCGTGATCTCCACCTCCTTCTTTCATCTGATCGAAGTGAAATCCCCGTCTCGCTTCATTCAAGCGGATTCCTTGGAGGTCGTTTTTGCTGGAGCTATTTATTTACCCCCTTAGCAAAACCAGTAATTTTTTCTAACTCTTTCCCTTTTTCTAGTTCATGCCTTTTGCTAGTAGGAGTGACCCAATCCCCTGTGGACTTTTCTTTGACCGACAACTTTGCCGATCGACGAGATCTCGGTGGTCCCGTTCGTGTCGGAAGAGGGACGCCGTCCTTTGCCCACCAGTCTTCAGAGGATATTCTTTTTCCGTGGGTTTGGGATGTCTCATTCGGTCCTTATGTAGACCTGGACCCTGGCTCGATCGCTGGTTTCGATCCATTGTTCCTCTTCCATCCGTCATTGTGCCTCCCCGCTAGGTATTACGACTTTCAGGTCCCCTTTTTCAAAGCTACTCGTCATATCAGATTATTTTACCCCGCTCACAAGGCTCCGTGTTATTCCGGAGACGCAATCTTTTCCTTTCCCGTTGTCTTCCCCCGCTGTTCATATCGCTTTAGCGCTCCGCGTCGAGCCTGAGTGCGACGGCGTTGAATCCTGCCCAACTTTGGTCCCGCACTTTAAGGAATCCCGTTCTCGCTGTTTCCATGGGTGTTCCCGGAGTACCAGCGAGCGGTGACCTTGAAGGCCTCCCCCCATTCCCTCTTCTTTTTTTAACACGCCCGGCTAAGGGTTGACCAACTTCCCCAATCTCTTCGGCGTCCGTGCGATAATGTAAGGTTACCTCTCGAGCACGCGCTGATGACGAACATGGGCGGCTTTCGCTTATTTCGACGCTACCGTCTTTTCCCCTCCCCAGAAGAATACGCCCCTGCGGCTGAGTGCCTTTTTGCTTACCAAGCACTCCTGAAGCGCGCTATGGAGGGAGTCCACAAGTCGTCTTCTTGCGGCGTCGGGAACCGAGTGTAGACTTTGCCTGATTCTTCGCTGGCGAAGCGTTCAGTGCTTCCAGGACACATCGTCAAAGCCAGACCCGTCGTAGGTCCTTCTGGTTACACCCTTCTCGTTTTTCCTGCCCCAAGTTTTCGGCACACCCTTAGAGATGTGTGTATGATGCTTCAGAGTCCCCCCCGCGCTTACCGGCCACAAGTTGCCGGTTCTTTTTCTTTTCATCCCTTTCATGCGTCAATCCCGGATGTTGCAAGCTCGATTACTGGCCGACGATGCGGTTCCATCGGTTCCTCCTTTGAAAACCCTTACGAGATTTCGCCGACCTATTAGCACGCCCCGGGCTATGCGGCGGCGTGAACGTGTACGAGCGCTTTCCCGCCCCTTCCTTCAAAAACTGAAATGATGGTGCCGTCGCCGGCTTGGTTATAAGAAGAATGCAGGATTTGGTTTTCCTTTCCCCCTGTCTCTGGAATCGTTTTCTCCCCGTTGGGCAGACGATCTCTCCTACCCTGAACATATTTGGGACGGCTCGAGGGTCGGCCTTGGGTGCCGTTCGTCGAATCGATTGTGCCTCTCCCTTAATTCTGCTTCAGGCCTCCCGTCATCCTTTTTTATTCGTTCCCCCCTACACAAGAATCTGGGCGTTTTGACGGAATTTTGATTCCCCTTTTCGTGACTGACGTGTACCCGATGATCTCCCCTTGCTTTCCCTTCCGGGCTATCGTGGTCTCTGCCTTCAAGCTCACACACCTGCACGCGTTTTTTCTTTTTTCTCCCTCTTTAGCACATCGCTCCTCTCGGCGAAGTGTCCAAGAGATGGGACGTACAGGCCGTCCCCTTCTGTTCGCATGGAACAACCTGATTCTCTCCCCCTATCCGTGCAATCCGTTGATTCAACCTCGACGTGTCATCGTGTTGACTTGCCTTTTTTTCTGCTAACGGTCCAAGCCAGCTCCTTGTATCTCTCGATGGCTTGGGTTTCCTTCCTTGAGACGTGCTGAAATCAAAGACCGGGACCAAGC
>Ga0179593_1731900_pt1 | contig 15787 bp, 20 predicted proteins | sample CZODoug2_1_08_16_FD_185931 | JGI IMG/M metagenome (GOLD analysis project Ga0179593, IMG submission 185931) | Vadose zone soil fungal communities from Angelo Coast Range Reserve, California, USA - CZODoug2_1_08_16fungal (PacBio error correction) | ecosystem: Environmental > Terrestrial > Soil >... | reverse complement strand
AAAAACTCCTGGTCCATTCCTACGGTTTATTCTTCGTCCCTTTTCTCTCTGAGCGTAGATCCTGGATAGTTCCCCCTTCTTCATGATACTCCTCTTTTTCCTGAAGACTTGGGCCTCGCCCGATCTTTTTGTGCTCTCATCACACAGAAGCCTGGCATTTTTTTAGTTCCCCTTGCTCCTTTTCCCTTTGACAGCCTTCTGAGACCCTTCCCCTTCCCCCTCTTCGTACACCCTTTTTCCGTCTTTTCCTTAAGCGCTTTGTGTGGGGGTGGGTTTTTTTGTTTGGTGTTTTTTTAATTTTTAGATCCCCTTCCCACGCATCCTCCTCCCCCACCCCTCTTAATAAAACTATACCCTACTGGCTCCCTGCCGTTTGGTTCGCAAGATTTTAGCTTCCTGATGCTTTCTATCCCAGTTATTTGTGTTTCCATCTCTGTGTCCCCTCCCTCTCACCCTTCTCAGAGACCCCCCCTTCTCTTCCTCCTCTTTAACCCAGACGTCTCTCCCGAAGGCAAGCAACACCGGTTTTTCTACACCCGCTTTTCCCCTTCCTTCTTTTCCTCTTCGCACCATTCGGACTCCCTTTTCCCGGTGCGACTTTCCCCCCCCGGCATCCCTTTTTCTATTTCTTTCCTAAGGAGAGGTAACGAACCACCCCGTGCCTTCCAACTTGTTGAATCCCTCTTTCCCTTTTCCGAGTAGAATCCCCCTCGGCTTCAACCTTATCTCTGGATCGATCAGATGTTCCGAGTGGACCCCCGAACCAACCCCCCCCGAACCCAGCCCCTGTCTGTCCCAGCAGCCCTCCTCCCTTCTGTGTAAGCAGCCACTCCAGTTCTGGACAAGAGGCCGTGCGTTTTGGAGACCCCTTAGTTCTCTCCTCTACCTGCGCTGCCTCCCTCCCTCCCTTTTTTTCCATTTTTACAGCCCTGTCCGAGCATATAACTCTTCGGAAAGCCAAATTTTTTTTTTGGTTTCCCGTTGACCCTCCCTTTCTCTTGTCGCAACTCACTCTTTTTTTCCTCCACTTCTTTTTATATTCCCTCTGGAGCTCAGACCGGCGTTCTGTCCTTATTCTTTTGCGCCTATTTTGTGGTCCTTCATAGCCCCTTCTTTCCAGGCTCCCCTCCTCATGAGTCTCCGACTCTCTTTAATGAAGGAATCATGTTGTTACTCTTCCTTTTTTTGATTCTGCATTTTCTTCTGCACCCCTCTTTTCCTCCTCTCCCGCGATCGTTGTTTTTTTCCCGCCTTTTTTTTCCTTTCATAGGCGTCTGGCCTCGCTCCCGCGACGACGCTACCTTTTTTGAGGAAAAACTCCCTTTCTTTCTTCACGTCCGTTTTCAGGGGTCCCCTCTCCTCCAGAGCTACCCGTCCCGTCCCCAATTTTTCCCTCTTTCCTTTAAGGTCGCGTTGTGTCGTTTCTTTAGTCAGTGAATCATTTGACCGTCCGCGTTCCGCATTTTGGTTCCTCTTATTCGACACCTTCTCGATGTGGGTTTCTTTCTCGTTTTCCACTCTTTCTGCAGAATTAGCCACTATTCTTTAAATGATGCCCCGTCCCTACCCTCGGAACTTAATCATTTCCTTTCGGTTTTTCTTTCTTTTATCGTTTCTCTTTTCAATAGTACGGCTTCCACGTGAAAAGCCCTGTCTCGTTGCTTTTTTCTTGTAGTACGGCAAGTCTTTTTTTTTTCGTCCGCGATGAACCTTTTTTCCCTTTTTTTTTTGACAGGCCCCTTCCGTCGGATTTTCCCCCCCTTTCAGCCCCGAAGACTTTTTTTTTCTTGAATTGCGTTCGGCCATTACGCAGTGAAATAAAATCCTAATGGCCGAATCATCCCCTGTCCCCCCTCATCTCGTTCTGTCCCCCCTGCCCCCTTCGTGTTCCTTTCCTCTGCCAAATCTTCAAAGGAAAAAAGTCCCTTGAAACAGTTTTCTTTCCTGCATTTGCCTCTTCTTTAAGACGCTGTTTGGGCTTTCCTTCTCGCATTCCGATTGGTTCAATAACCGTTGATTTGTCCTTGTTTTTTCTTGACCTGTGGTTTTGACAAGTTCCTTACTCCCTCCTCCCGAAGTGATTGGTTTAGCACTCGCACCAGTTAATATAAAGTCTTGATGGATTCCAGTTCACCCGGTCCTGGGATTCCCTGCTGACCAAAATTTCCAAGTTCCTCCCATTGTCCATCACAGTCTCTAGTTGATGTTACGGAGTAGGTATTGATGAGTCCCCTTTTCATCAGACGTCCTTTCTTCCTTAGTTCTTGGGTTTTTTGGTTGGGATTTATATTTTCTCGCTAACCATTTCACCCCCCCCCCCCTTCCCACCCCCCTGCTTTTACGAGTAGATGTGCATTTGCCGGGCTGACGAAGAGGCCCCCGCGGTTTCTTGACCACGCCTTTTTCCTTTGGGACATTTTCCTTTTCCCCTAGAACTTTTTTACCTCTAGGGTCTTACCAACTCCTCGAGGTGAGAGCGGTTGCTTTACTTTTAAACTTTCACTCCTTTTTTTCTTCGAGTGCTTCTGAGGAGGACACTGGACCAATTGGCCCCGTGGGGGTAACGGACTTTGCGATTCCCTTTTAAGAGCCCCCCGTTTGGGACCAGCGCTTGACCGGGTAAGACACCCTCAACCTCAGATTGCGAACTTCGCTATCAGCGTCTAACTTTTCCCCAAAAAAATTTTTAGGATTTGGGTACGTCATAATGGGTTCGCTTCTTTCGAGGCCTGATGTCCTTGTTCCTTATGCCAGGTTCGAAGTCTTAGCGATACGCCTTGCCCCCCCTGTTTTCTGTATACCGATGGGATGTTGGCCCTTCCCCCTTCTCCTGGTTTTTGGAGGGGAACTCCCCCCTCCTCTGCCATGTGCTGGGTTGTCTGAAATTTCGCTGTTGCCGGCGCAGGCACAAGTATTCATAGAAGCGTTCTCCCCATGGATCAAGATTCCTAGGTCCCCCCTCCCCTTTTTTTCTTTTTTCTCCCAGGTGCGGTCTATTTTACTAATCCAGTTTTTGTTTAGACCTTCATGTCGTCCAGTCTTCCCTTTTTCGGGCGCTTTTTTGAGAGTCTCGTTTTCGCTTTTAATTTTCCTCCTTCCTTCAATTTTTCCTCCCCCTCCTTGGTCTTCAGACTTGTGGCCTTCGCCCGTTTCTCTGTTGTGATTATAAGACACCATGCGTTTTTGATCTCTTCCTCCACCGTCCCTTTCTCTTCTGGAACCACCTTCGCATAGTTTCCCCTCCGTCCCTTTGTTTCAATCGCTTCCGGGTCGCGCTCCTCTTTCCTAAGAAGAAGCAAAGCTCTCCCCCTGCCCGGACTCTCCAACTCTTTCCCACTAGACCCCCTCCTCTGACGGTTGGTTTCTCACCGGAGAAGTCGGAAGACGGGATGCGGCGGCAACCGGAGGTGGCGATTTTCTGTAAAAGTGTTTTCCTGACGAGAGCTTCCCCTGCCTTTCCAATGTCAAGCCGGTGGTAAGGGAAGTAATTCCTTCCAGACTCTCACAGCGCCTCCGCTAGCTACCTATAAAGCCGATCAGATCGAGGGAATTCTCCGAGTCTCCCCTTAGTCCAAGATTTAATCAGGTTCTTTTTTTCATCCGTTGTTTTTTGCCATAATTCCTTTCCATGTATCCCCCCCCCCCTGACTTTCCAGACAGGCTCTTCCCAAAGCCGGACCCTTACCGGTCCTATTCCCTGTCAGGTTTCTATACAGCCCCACCCTTTACCCACCTAAACTCCCTCGCCAAACGAATTTTCTTACCATCCTCAAGAAGCGACTTTTTCAGAAGCCATACATCTTTTTTGTTCCGTCGGTTTTTTTCCCCAGATATCCCATATATTACTATGCTTCCTCCCCTCCTTCCACCATGGAGAAGTGTCGAAAGGTGCTAGCCTATATCTTTCCGGAAAAATTGGACGATGTTCTACCCCGCCGGTGCAACCCTTTTCCCCGTCCAATTTTTGAGATGTCCCCCTCCGGTGAGATCCCTTCCTCCCTATTTAAGCCTATGTCGGCGGTCTGCCGCTCCGGATCCTTTGTAAACTGTTTTCTCTTTTGCGCGCCTGTTTGCCGACTGCCCTCCCCCTTCTTTTTCTGACCTTTTCCTACTTCCTTGCTTTCTTTCTCTGGCATGAGGGACTGACGAACCCTTTCACAAAGCGTGAGACGACGTGTCTTCTTTTTTGATCAAGCGCTGGCCGTTTCTCTCTCTCCCCTCTCCCCTTTTAAAGAACCAATCCTCGAGACAGGGCTTTTCACTGTCCCACGGTTATTTAAGGGATCCTCTTTTCTCGTACATTTTCTAAATGTCTACCCTCCACGTGTAAAGCCCCCCAGGTCCGAGGTGTTTTTACCTTCCTATAAGGTGGCATCCCACGAATAGTGGAGTCCCGCCTTGGTTTAATCCGTTCGTTTTCGAGACACCCCATCCCCCCTCTTTTTTTTTTTTCTCGATTTCTTTGTGGTTTCCCATATTCCACTCCCATCGAAACTATTATTCACTTCCTCTTCTATTATCAAAGTCCTGCACTAACGGGACATTCTTTTGACTTTCCATCTCTTTTTCCTTTTTTCGCTCGCCCCGACTTTTTTTGCTTGAAAAGAAATGTTCTCGCTTTGGCTTTTTTATTGTGCGTATGTCCCTTGTTGTCTCGTGGAGTCTGACTTGACCCACACTTTTGGAGGCGGGCACTCCCCTCGCGACTCCTTTTTCCCACCTCCTTTCATTTGCGTTAGGTCAGTCCCTTCCCAAAAGATGCCCCGAATTTGAGTCCCCCCCCTCTCCCCCCGTTTCTAGTCTTCTTAGGCCGTTTCTCCTTTTCCTTCTTACAGAGCCCTTTTTTAGAACAAGAAACCTGTTTCCTTTAAGTAGGCGCTGCGCCCTGAAGCAGAGGCATTCTTTTTCTTCCCGCCTTTCCGATATACCCCGGTGGTGAAGTCCCCATTCATTTTTTTCTCATACGGTTTCGGTAGGACATAGACAAATCCCTTTCTATAGCGACGAAGTTTTTTCCTCCCCCCTAAATGGGCCTTTTTCTCCGGCATCTTGCTTAGGGTATTCTTGCTTGATGAAGACGAGCGTTTCTCGTTCCGCCACCGGGACTCTTGTCAGCCCCTCTTGCGAGGCTGCCTTCTATTCTTTTTGCTTTCTGCTTTTTTTGCTGATTTCTGTGTTTATTCCTTTTCTGCCCATCTGCGTGTGGCGCAATAGAGTCTTCCTATAAGGGGTAAGGATTTACGCAGAGCCGCAGTCTTCGCTTTTAGCGGCCTTTTTTTTTTCAACTCCTTGTAATTTTTTTTCCTTTTACTGTTTCCTTCCCTTCCTGAATGTCCCCTGAGCACCGTCTGACGTTTTCGATCGGGTGCGATACCGCTTTGTCTCATCTTTTTTTTTTTTTCTCGAGAAGGGACCTTTCGTTGCTTTCTGATGACTTTGGGGTGCTTCCTTCCCGCGCCCCTTTTCTTTCAAGTCGACTGCTGTGTGATCGCGTTGTATCGTTGAAGTTCGGGTTACGCTCCTTCCCTGTTCCCCCATCAAACTTGCAGCAGCTCGTCTTTTCTTCTTCCCCCCAGGCTTTTTGTTTCAAGGAAGCGGTATTTTAGTCTCATACCATATTATCTTTCTGAAGGTTTTTCTTCTGAGATATTTCCCCTGTCCCCCCCTTCCGTCGCGACGCTTCTCTGTTCTCATGGGTTAATCCCTTTATTCAAATTCCTTTTCCTGAGCAGAAGACCCCCCCTTTTCATCACTTTTTGAGAATCCCCCCCGTCTCTCTGGAGGAGGCCCAAGTCTTTTGGTTGAACCGGCGTTTCTGATTCCCAGCTAACTATAATTTCCCCCCTCCCTCTAACTTCCCCCAGAGCTTCTCTCCTGAAAAGGAGTATACTCTTCCATAATACTTTTTTTTGTTGTAATCCTCCCACCAAATCCTACTGAGTTCGACTTCCCGCAGAGACGGGGCGTTGAATGGTCTGACTTTGCTACTCTTGAGCTCTCTATTTGCCCTTCATATACCCCTTTCTTGCTTTAAGTACTTGGGCCTCTCTTCAGAGTTTTTTCTCTCATCCCCAAGAGCAGGGCTCCCTTCTGGATTTGAGTGAAACCCCAGTTTCCCTCCCTGCATTTCCGCTTTCTTCTTCTTCAACTATCCCCCCTCTTTTTTGTCATTTTTCCATCTCCCTTCATCTCTCTTTCATAAGACGAACTTCCTCCCGCATGTCCCCCCCTTCGAAAAAAATTATGTACCTCCCTCAGGCAACCAACGCTTCCCTTTGGTTCCTCCCTTTGGGGTTTAGCCTCTATTTTAGGCGCAAGCGGATTTTAGATGGTGGCGGTCCCCCTAGCCAACAGTTGCTCAAATTCCTCACCTTCGTCTCCTTTTCACAGTCGCGTCCTTTGAAAAAAAGGTTTTTGTCAAGCGTAACTCTTCCTCCCCCCCATCTTTTTATGATGCGCCCCGAAGAAAACCCCAGAAACCCAAACCCCCCCCCAACACCCACACCCACTGCCCCACCCCCCTCCACAGTGATATCCCCCTTCTCGTCCTCTTGGATGACATTCCTCAGAGGTCCCCCAAAAAGTCAAGTTTTCTCCCGAGCCTCAACTCCCGTTTTTTCTTCCGGGATGCGCCCTCGGAATTCCCTCCTCCTCATCATTACAGTCCCTGACCAGGATAGGCTTTCAGATTTGCCTCACCGGCTATCCTGAAAAGGAGCCCCGCTACCAACGTCTCTTTTTTCAATGCATCAAGCCCTCAATAGCTGTCAGACACTCCAGTAGTTTCTCATTCTTGTTGTCTCCAATCTTTTTTCCAACTCGAGACCTTTTTAGCGCGCCTTTCTACAGACTTTTCCCTCGGAAAACGTGGCCCTTTTTGCGACCCTTAACAGCTTTTCCCCAGCCCCCTTTGTTTACGGGTCCACTTTTTTTCGGGGAGAAACCCCATTTCTCTCGTTTTCAGCCCCCTCTTTTCTCCCCTTCCCTCACGAGGAGCTCAAGGCTGGTCCGTTCACCCTATCCCGTTTTTACGACGCGCCCTCCAACTTCTTCTCTTTTGAGTCTGACCGGTGGAAACGACGCGCCAAGGACCTCTCGAAGCCCCCCTCACCGATTCCCCCTGCTGCCTATTCGTTATGGCATGTTTTTCCTCCCAGACAAATGAAACCATCTACCTCGCGCGGCCTTGACTCCCTCGTTTTTTTCCAGTTCCTTCCCTTGCCCGCTGCCTCGTTCCCCATAGCGGACCTCTTCACGCTTGCCTTTTTCCGAAAAGACAGCCCCCGTTTTCTCAGTAGTCCCCCCATGTCGCTCGCACTTTAGTGCTTGTCCTTCAAGGCGACCCTCCCGTCCAGATCCTTAATGATGCTTTTTCTGTGGTCGTTTCAATCATCCTGAACTTATGTTTTTTTTCTTATAGGAGGCCTCATGTTCTTCTTGGGTCCACGCGTATTTTCAAAGAGAGTCTTTTCTTCCCTTACCCCGTTGTTTGTGGTTTTTGGTTCTGTGCCCCCCCCCTTGGTCCTCCCTACCTTCATTCAGTTCCCGTCTGCCCCGACTATGCCTCCCCTTTCACCACAACGAGTTCATTCCGGCTCGCCTGCTCTTCCGCTCGGCTCTCAATAGTCTTTTTTGACTCCGTGGCCCCTCTTCCTCGACGGTTTTTTCTGTGCGAACGGAACGCGTTCTTAGCGGTCCTTGAGCCGGTTTTTTTTTTTCATCTCCCTTTCAATTGACAGTTCCCCTGAACCCTCTTCTCTTCCGAGCACACGCCCACGCGCGAAAGGAACTTCGCTTTGAAGTTTTTTTGCTGCCTCCCTCCCTTTTCTTTGCATGACCTTGAGAGCCTTACTTTTTTTCGCCGACCCTTGCAGTTCTCTCCGTTTTCCCCTTTTTCCCCCCAAGCCCGTGCGCAACCTTTTCCCCGTAGTTCTCTCGTAGGCTTTTCTTACCTCGCTCTCCTCGGTTTTTCGCTTATCGGCGTCTTATGGTGAAGATCAACCTGCCTCAGAAATTTTTTCTCCCCCCGCTGGACCTTTCCTGTTTCGGTCCACCTCTCTTTTTTCCTCAATCTCCATGTTTTTCACAGGGCTGGATGGTCGGCAGAGCTCCCCCTTGAGCCCCAGTTCGCTCTTAGATGTTTTTTTTTTTTTTCTCCGACCCTGTAACCGAGTGGCTTGATGACCGAATTTTTCGCGTATTGCTGCTTTCCCTGCAGAAAGCTTTGTTAGTGTTAGGTGGTCTTGATACTTCCTGCTGTGCCCCCTCCTCGATCCCGCCTATCCTGGTCGGCTGTAATTCCTTAGCGCTGAGTTCTCGGGTCCAGACGGTTTTTTTGTAATATGCACTTTTTTTTTTCCAAGTATTGCAATCGTCCCTTTTGACGAGAAACGTTGCCTGATCTGAGGCCTTGCTCCACCTTTCAGGTAACTTTGACTCTTTTGTTTCCTAGCGTTTCTCCTTTCCCCCTGACAACAGGTGGTTTTCGCGATCTGTGGTCCCCAGGACTTTTGGTTCTTCTTTTTTCCTAGATTTTTCTTCCCTTTGGTGAAACTACGTCCTCTTTTTCGCCACTCAGCTTTTTTGCATCCTCGCTCGCTTCCTCCAACCGTGCTTGCGACATTTCCTTTTCGGATTTGTTTTCCCTTTTTCGGCTCTTTGTGAACCCTTTCTCGTACTTGCTTCTTCTTATGCCGGTTCGCCATCCCTTCCTCTTTCTGACCGCAAACTTTCGACGAGCTCCCTTTGTCAGGCCCTCCCGTCTTTTCACCGGTGGGCCGCAACGGGTAATAACAAAACGTGCTCTTTTGGGTGGAATGAGAAGCAAAACCTCTTCTTGGCCACAAGACGGCCGCTTTTCCGGTTTCTTCTCTTCCTATTGACCATCTCCCTTTTCCCACGCTACGACTCTTATTACGTTCGACGGTCCCACCGCCCCCTTTTCCGATGCGCGGGAGTCGCCAGGAGGATCTCTCCTAATCTAAGTTGTGTTGTTTCGAGCGTCCCTCGTTTCCGACAAGCCGACGGGGTTCTGCGCTGGAGATTTTTTTTTTAATGCCACTGGATATTCGTCTTCCTCTTCCTCCTCCTTTCTTTTTTCCACATGCGGGACGTGGTCTCGTCCCAAGCGAGCGGGTGTGCTTTCCTGCCCCCAAGCAGAAGGTATTTCCAACTTTTTTTTTCCCCCCCCCATGCGCCTCCATTTTCTTTCCCGAGTTGGTTCTGCCTCTCGTCCCTTTCTCCTTCCTTCCCAGGCGTTCACGCCTTCTTCGAGCTGCGAAAAATTCCCTAAGAAGCAAGTGACGTCTCCCGCCCCAAGACGCCTGACTTTTCTTCACGACATAAGGACCCGTTTGTTTCATTTTTGCCAGTCGGATTGAGCGAGGAGGCTCAAGAGGACCCGTTTTTTTCTTTTTACATCGCTGGTTTTCTACTTTTCCACTCCATAGATTTCCGAGAGGGTTTTGAAAGCAGTCTTCCGCCCCCTTCCGTCGTCAACTCCCTGGTTTCCTTTCACAGCTGCCGTCTAGACATTTTTCTTCGCGCGTTCATCGAAAAAATTCCTTCGACTAGCTTTCAATTGCGTCAGACTTTTTTTTTTCCACGACAAAAAATCCTCAAAGGGCCCCTTTGAGTGCATATGACTTTCCTTGACGAGTCTCTTGAAACTGAGGAATTCGCATTCTTGAAGACGTTCCTCTTGCGGGATTCAGCTCTTACTTTTTCCCCCCCATGAACCACGTTTCCCTGACGAGACACCACTCCTTTAAACGCTAGGGAGGCAGTTTCCTCTGAGCGAAGCCTAGCCCCCCGCGCGGTTTTTTTTCTGTCGCGAAACAGTTTTCTTAAGGCCCCTTCTGTACTCCTTTTTTTGGCGCGATGCATCAGCCCCCTTTTCGAGCCCATGGCTCCGAAAAAGGGAGAGCCTCCTAACTTTCTTTTCCCCTTTATGGCCTACCAGACCTTTCGTGTTCCCCCCCTGAGGCCATTTCCCTGATGAACAAGACGTTTCTTTTATATCGGAAAGAAGATTCCAGGCGTACTCTTCAACACTTTTTCTCTGGAGCAGCGCTCCTTTGCGTCCCTTTCTTTCTTTTTTCTCTTAGGTCCGCATCGCTGACCGCAGACGCCTGACAAGATTTCCTTTAGAGCCTGATGGCGATCTCTGAATTTTCCTGTCTTTGAAGACCTCCTCCTTCTGACGAACGCAATTTCCCTCAGGTGAGACGAAGGGCTTTGTGGGCTTGCTCGGAAACGCCTTTCTCCCCCATCTTCAAGCTTTCGCCGTATCTTCTCCCTCCACGTCCCCCCCCACGACCTTCTCTTTCTTCATACGATAGTCACACATCCTCCCGGGGCGCAATCCCTTATAGTAAAAGAGATTGTAAAGCGACCTCCATCTCTGTCGAGTTTTCCTTTTCCTAGCAGTTTTTTTTTTAATTGACCCCCCTTTTTCTTAGGCACGAATGGTTTTCCCCTTGTCCACGCTCTGACCAAATATCGCCTCTTTCCCCCTACTTGTTTTGCGGTCTCTTTTCAAAAAATCTCCCCATTTTTTTTACTTCCGCAACTATCGTTCCCTCGCCAAACCTGAATTCCAGAAACCGGACAAAACTCTTTCCTCTGCAGGTTGGTCGCCTTACTTTATTCAGATCCTTTCTTCCTTACCCCTTGAAATATTTTCTGTGACTTACCGTTTCACCTCTTCGCGACGGGGTTTTTTCTGTGTTTCTCTCGGGTCTCTTCCCGTCTCATTGTTTCAGCGGGCGACTGACGGAACTTCAAGAGGCGGTGCCGAGCCCTCCCGAGTCCTCCTCCGACCTTAGTCGGCATTCTTGTGCAAACACCTTTCAAGTTTTAGGAACATGCTGCACGTCTCTCGTAGCTTTTCATAATGAAGGCGCTCCTGGTAAAGATGAGAACCAAGACCACTACCTTTTTACCTTAGGCTTCTCCTTTTTGAGCGGCACCTTCCCGACGCCCTTCCTCCAATCGGGAGTACCAGATATCGTTGAGCCCCCCCCGATATGGTGAAAGATCAACCATCGACGTTTGCGTGCTTGTAACATGTAGGCCCTTTTTCTTCTTGACTTCTCCTCAATTTTTGCCTCCCCCATGGGCCTCTCACAGGGCTTTCTTCGGGAAGAATCGTGGCCTAGGAGATAAATCTTCCTTAGGATGCTTCCTCCCAGACCTCCATGAAAGCCTTCTGACTTCCTAGCATTTCTTTCTGTTCCCTGAGAAAGAGAGTTTTCTGTGATTAGTAGTTTCGTGGGTTCATTTTGTGGGATTTACTTGCTTCCCCCTTCCAGCCGGGTTTTTGATTCTATGCGCTGTTTTCTCCGGCGGTGCTGCCGACGCCGGTGAGACAGTTAATGATGAAAGAAAGTAGTGATTTTCTTCAGTTTTTGTACGTTATGTCCTTTCCTTCCTTAGGGCCCTTCGAGTCGAGCGGCTGGTATCTGTCCCTCGAAGGAAAGCCATTGCTTCCCAGCTTTGCCTTCCCCCTGGGCTTGCCGTCGTTCTTCTTCTGTTGGTTCCCCGGTCTTCTTTGGAACGCTAGAGCGTGTCTCCGTTTCCGTGCTATTTTGCGACAAGCGGATGGCCAACTTACTTTCCCCCATCCCCTATTTTTTCGCTCTCTGCTCCACCTCCCTTCCGAACCCCCTCCCTCTTATGTGTATTGTGCTAGGGGCTCAATAATTGTTTTTTCTCGTGGGAATATGCTTGATTTCTTTCTTTTCTTCTATGACGCTCGATGGACTTCCCCTTCGTTTGTTTAAGGAAGTTTCCTTTCCTCTTTTCTGGCAATCGACCGGCCCCCTTGTAAACGCAAAGCCCTTTGCCATTTTTCACCCGATCTTTTGGTTCCCTTACGGCTTCATGGGTTCACTTTGAGATTTCCCTGGCCGCTCTATATCACGTTTCCCCCACGCTACAGATACCTGCTCGTACGTTGACTGCCAACCCCTGGCGACTCTTTCCTCCTCTTTTTTAAGATTCTCTTTACCAGACGTTTTTTTTTTTTCTCTCTTGGTAGCGTAGCGTGGCCTCTCCACGGATATTTGGCAATTCTCGTCCATCTCTAATACCGCGGCGTGTTCCCCCTTTGGCGCCCGTTCCCTTTTTTTGCTTATCGCCCCCCTCCCCTTTCTTAACGTTTTGCCCGTGCGCCCTTCTCTTCCCAGCAGTGCCCGGGGGGGTACCAAGAACATTCATTTCCGGCTCGTCGGAAGGCAATTTTCCCCCGACGGTTCTGCGTGGCCTAAGCCTCTTCCTCTCTCAAGCATATTCATGCCGACAACCGGAATCGTTACCCAGACAATACGACATACTCACCTGCAGTTGAGTTCTCCTTGTGTTATTTCAGTTTTTTCCTTATTTCTTCGAAACTTTTTGTGGACGATTTTCGTCCTCCCTTTTCCATCGATGGTGCCCCAAAGATCAAGGAACCTTCTAGAAGAACAGAGAGATTCCCATGGACCCCCCACCCCGTACGTCACGCCCCCTTCCTGGTCATCAGGACCCCAGCTGCCATCCCCTCCGCAAGGCTTCCCTTCTTTCGAGGGAATCCCCCCCTCCAAGGAAAAGAAGCTCGACCTTGAGATCCCACCTTTTTCGGTGCTCGTCCCCCTCCGGTCCTTTTACACTTCTACAAAAAAGGTCACTCCTTATACATGACCTGATCAACCTTGAGAGGAAGCCCCCGTCATGAACGAAGCGCATCAGCCCACCCTCTCGCTACTCTCCTCCCCGCTTCCAATCTTCAACCAAACCTCAGCCCAAAGAAACCTCCTCAAAAGATAAGCAAACCGCTGGCTTCCAATAGTTTCCCCTCCCCCTTACACGGTGCTTGGACACTCTTTTTGGAGGATGTGAGAAACCCGCTCTTTTCCATCAGCAAGCGTTCCTCCTTTCCAAAGGGCGATCGCCGAAAGAAAGAAATGTGAGGGCCCCCCAGGTCCTTGAACTTCGGCATTCTACCTACGCCCATTTTCTTTCTTTCCCCGTCCGAGGGAGGGGCTGACAACAGTTCTCAAATAGTTGTTTTCACCTGCCCTCTTCCAACGCCCCGATTCCCCCCATGCGGATTTCCCCCTCTGCCGCTCCGGATCGACTTGTCAAATGTTGCCCCTGCACAGTGCTTTTGTCCTTTGATCGGTAGCAGCCTGACCGGCCGCGCATTCTATTTCTTTCTCTCATGGTCCCCCCCCCCCGCTCTTCTTGATGAGGAATGCAGTCCCTCCCCCTCCACAAGCGTTGAGTCTCCTTTCGCGCTAGTGGGCTTGATCTTCCCCTATCGTGTTACAGTTCTGTACCTGCTTCGTACATTGCCCGGCTCCCCCTCCTTTCTCCCCCACAGACCCTACCCTTTTAAGTAGTCACACAGTCTTGCTATCCCCTTTCGCAGCGCGCAGTCTCGTTCAAAGTCAAGGCGAACGACCCTTTCAGATCATTCATGATGAATGTCCTACGTTTTTGTCATTTTTCATCCTCCATGGCCCTCCTCCTTCCTAATGGTGGACTTCAAGCGTATTCTAGGACCCCTATATTTTACTAATACCCGTTGTTGTTGCCCTTGTTCTAATCCCCTACTTCCCCCCCATCTTTCCTACCCCTCTTCTCAATTCTTCCCCATGGGCCTTATGCCCAGCACCGTACACCCCCCTTAATCATGAAGTGATCTTTGCCACTGTTTAGGTAGAATTGACTTCTCTCTCCGGCCAATAGAATGCCTTTTTATTTTTCTTTTCGTCTATTCTTTTTTTTTCGGACCCTCTTTGGAGTCGGGCGTCGGTCCGCTCTTACCCCCTGTGGAGCGAGGAAGAGGGACGACTGACCGGTTCCGATTTGTCTCATCCCCCCCTCATTTAAGGACCTTCGTGTGCATTTCGTCTTTCCGCTGCCCATAAAGCCTCCCCACTGACGAAGACCCTCAACCATTAGATCATGAAGGTTAGAGTCGTGACTCCATCCTTTTCGGCTCCCTTTTTCCCTTCCCCCCCACCTAGAAAAGTGTCCCCGTGGAAACCTGTTCTTAGGAGCTGCGACTCTGTATCTCCCCCGCAGGAGGGTTCTCCGCAGGCTCTCCTCTGGGTCGCGCATCGCCGGTCCCTGATCAACCCCTTGGTCACTCCTCCATTTTTCTGAGAAACTCCGGGGGCCCGTTTCTGCCATCGCCAATGTTGCGGTCTCCTTTAAGGTTTTGGTTTTCTCGCAATGGGCCTTTCTCACTTGGAGGCCCTCCCTCCTGTGCTAGGGAATTCCCGCTTGCTGATGAAAGACTCTCTTTCTCTCCCTCCAGACCCTTTCGCACCTAGCTGTTTTTGCTGACTTTTTCTCCCTTTGATGGACATGAATCCCTCTCTTTGCTGATCGTGTGCTCTTCATTCGTGGGGTCATTTTTCTTTATAGCTGCCATTCTTGTCGCGACTGGCCGCCTTTTTTTTTTTCCCGAGGTAGCCTCTTCTGTTCCCCCTATGGCCGCCGAATGTGGAGACATTTTCTTTTCCCGCAAGGTCGTGGACTTTTTGGTACACTTCACTTGTTTCGTGACTCGTCCTCTGTTTCTCGAGCATTTTTAGGGGTCGATCGCAAACTTCCTCTTTTTTTTTCGCGTTTCTTCGGTATTAAGCTTCCTTAAGCCTTTCCCTCGCTGGAAGATGTCTTGATGAGACCCTGTTTGTGTCCTCCTCTTGCTTTTTTGTTTTCCCCAGATTGTTCGAGGTGCTTCTATCCTTTCAGGGAGGCGGGCTCTGATGGAAACACCCCGCCACAATAGCCCCGCCTTGACTTTTCCTTCGCTCCTCTCCCGGTTTCCCCGGGTCCTTATTCTCAGTGGGGACGATTCCATAATTGTTTTTTCTTATGAGGAATATGCTTGATAGCGTACTTTCCCGTTCGTCCATCTCTTTTTTCTTCCTCCACATTCCTTCCCTCTCCCCATGATTTCTTTCCGGGCCCTCTTGCCCCCCTATAAGGTGCGCAACCCTTGTTTTTTCCAAAGCACAAAAGTATGAGACTGTCCTTTTTTTTCAGCAAACAGCTGCCCCCCATTCCCCCCTGGTCTCGCGGGAGGATCTTCCTCCTCGATTGCAAAACCTCTTCGCACACGTACGCTCACGCATCCCGTTCGACGGGGGCCTTGCTGATGGCCTGCGACCCCTTTCTTCCTGTTGTTGTTTTTTGGACTAATGGTCGACGCCCCGCTCCACCTCCCTGAGTTGGCCGTCGAAGTACTTCTCGCGTGAGTTCGATCACCCCCAACGGGAGATTTGCAATCGCGTCAATCCCTCTTTCTGTTTGGTCCTCGACCCCCGCTTTTCTTCCTACCCAGCATCCTTTTTCCTTTTGATGCTTGGCGTTCAAGCGTTTTCGCACCGTATTTTTTTTTTTTTTTTTTTTTTTTTTTAGAATTTGCCTCCGCGATGCTTTCCCAATTTTCCTTCCCCCCTGACGTCCTTTCTTATATCCTGTATCTCTTTTTTCCCCCGGCATAAGTCCGAAGAAAGTACGATATAAAGCATCCCCCAAAGAATGACGAAAACAATTCCCATCTCGTCCCCCCCTAGACCCCTCTCCCCTCTTTTTTTTTTTTTCAAGGTGGAGCGGCTCGCGAGTCTCTTCTATTCGCAAGCGGAGGTGGAGTGTGGAGGACCTTAGTTAAACCTTTCACTCTCCTTCACCTCTTATCGCCAGATGCACTCCTTCTCTATGGGACAACCCGCAAGTAGAGTCCACCCGAGCGTTCCTAACCCACCCCACGTTCTCCTTTTTCCCACGCTGC
>Ga0179593_1657248_pt1 | contig 15788 bp, 25 predicted proteins | sample CZODoug2_1_08_16_FD_185931 | JGI IMG/M metagenome (GOLD analysis project Ga0179593, IMG submission 185931) | Vadose zone soil fungal communities from Angelo Coast Range Reserve, California, USA - CZODoug2_1_08_16fungal (PacBio error correction) | ecosystem: Environmental > Terrestrial > Soil >... | reverse complement strand
CTTTTTTGATTCTGCAACGAATTATCGTGGCCCTCCTTTTTTCGTGTTGATTTGGTAGCAGCCTTCGCAGATTTTTTCTCCCTCTTTTCTCAACTTTGCGTTTTCCTTTTTGTTGCACGGTGGAACCCCTTGGAGACCCTTTTTTTTTCTCAGGGGAAGGGAGGGTCCCTTTTGAGTTCCCCCCCCCCCTGTTGGGCCCGGTGTTTTCCAAGGGAACTCTCGTCCTTCCTTCCCATCGTTTTTCAAAACGAAAGATTCTTTTTTTTTTGACACCCCCCCCCCCCCTACATTTTTCTCGGTCTTGAGGCCTTTAAACCTCACCCCCTTTTGGAAGGGTAGAGGCACTCCTTTCATGAGTTTCTCCTCTTCGAAAAACCTTCGAAATTTGAGCATCCTCCTTCCTGCTTTGGCCCTTTCACCAACAAAGAGGCGGCCCCTTTTTTTTAGAGATCCTTTTTTTTTTTTTTTTTGTCACTGGTCAAAACAATTTTTCCCCGTGGGAAACCCGGGTGTTCTTTTTTTTTTTTTTGCTACGTTTTTCCCCTCGACGTTGAACCCTTTGGGAACCCTTGGTCCCCCGAGAAACCCCCCCTTTTTTTACAGTCCCCCCTTTCTGTGTCTTGACCATTCCGTAATCCTTTGGGCTCTTCGAAAAGCCCCCCCTCTATTAGCGCCCCCCTTTTCTTTCCCCCCAAGGTCCCTCTCCCTTCTACACTCCCCCCTTCCCAGTTCGGGGGAAAGTTCGGTCAACGGACTTCAGGTGGATTTCCCCAAAGCCACCCGTCTCCCCCCAAGCCGTCCTCCCGAGGCAGGTGTTACCCCCTCTTTTGCTCCATAAATCGGCTCCCCCTTCTCACTTTTCTCCCACCCCCCCAGCGCCCCCCCCACCCCCCCCCCCGCCCCCCCCCCCCCCCCCCCCCCCCCACCCCCCCCCCCCCCCCCCCCCCCCCTCCCCCCCCCCAGCTTCCCCCCCCCCCCCCCCCCCCCCCCCCCCCGGCTATGCCCCCGTCTTTTCGACATTTCGTTCCCCCTCACTCGTTCTCCCGTTTTTTTTTTCTTTTTGGGCTACCACCTCCCCGGGACCTCCGGGGGATTTCATCCTCATTGTCCTTCCCCCTGGGATCCTTTGGCGATACCCCCCTCCCAATTAGGCTTTTTTTTTTTTTTGAACATCCCTCCCCATCACATACCCGGAAGCATCGACTCCGGTTCCCCCCCCCTTATTTGCAGGCCCGCCTTTCCTTCTTTCCCCATAAGCTCCTTCTTTTGATCATGTGATGGTCCTTAAGATACTCTTTCCCTTTCCCTGGTGTAATGCCTCCCCTCTCCTTTTCCTGCCGACGACTCGTCCCTCCTCTTTTTCATTACTCCCTTGCCCTTTTGGAAATCTCCTTTTCTTCAGAGGTTTTTTCACCATTTTTTTCCCGGTAGACCCCCTCCTTAGCGAAATTGAAACCTCCCCCCCCCTGAGACCCTGTTTTGCTGAGCGTTTTCCCTTTCTTTTTGAAAATTTGTAAACCCTCTTCCACTTGGAGTTGCCGCCCTATGGAAAAATTCCATTAACTGGGTTCGGCTGCCTTTAGTAGGTGATTTGGGTTGTTTTTGGCCCCCTTTTTTTTAGGGCACGCCCCCCACCTTTCTGGGGGGTCCTCTGAGGCCCTTCTTTTCCCTTTTTCCTTCCAAACCATTCTCTTCTTTTTCACACCTTTCTTTCCTGCCCACGGACACGTTTTCGTGAAGGCGTGAACCGTTTCCTAAGACTGTCTCCATGTTTTTGTTATTTACCCAACCCCCCCCCAAAGACCCCCGGTAGGTTTTTCTTTCAGTTCACCTCCCTTCGGACGCCTCAAGCTGGATTTTTTTCCGCCTCTAGTTAGACGGTCGTTCCTGCTTTTGGCCCTTGTTGCCCCTCCGAACTTTTTTTGTCTTTAGGACGCATCCCCCCTTCAAACTCTTTTTTAAGTCTGGTTTTTTCCCTTTTTTCCAAAGATTGCTTAATTTTCCCGACCCATTTTTTATTTTACCCCCCCTTTTTTACGCCCCCTCTGCCCCCTCCAAGGAAGTGACCTTTCTGGTCCCCCCTCTCCTTGTCCTCCGCCATTCTAAGTTTTTCCCAACCTAATTCCTTTCTTTTTTATGAAGATTATTATGCACTTTCTTTCTTCTTTCGTTTCCCCCCCTTCCTCACGCGTTCACCCCATTTTCAAAGAAAGCTTCCCAATAGTTCCCTTTTCCCAAGAGTAACCTTCCCTTCCCCCCAAGTCCCCCCCCTCCGAAATTTGCTTCCGAACCGTCTTTACCCCCCCCCCCTTTCGTTTTTTGAAAAGCGCCCCTCAGGACTTCTCTACTATGTGTTTTCCGAATTCCGCGTCTTTTCGCCTGCCCGGGATTACAGACCTTTCTTCTTATCACGCCCCCTTTTTTTTCGCGCTTTCCATATTAGATACCCCCCTGACTTCTAGAGGCCCAGGGATTTTTCCTTGGCCCCGGGGAGGCCCCTTGCAACCCCTTTCCTATTATGAGGTTTTCTTTTTTTGGTTCTCTTTCTTCTCAGGTGTTGTCTTTCCCCCCTGGAAGCACGAGCTTTCTTTCGCCTTCTTTTTTCCAAGTTAAGTAGGACTCTTTCCCTTTTTGGTTTTTTTCTCCCCCCCCCCCATCAACCCATCCCTCCCCTATGACAACGCAACTACCTTTTCTTTTCCTCCCAAGTCTCCCCGTGGGAAACCATCCCCCCCCCCTTTTTATCCCACACTTTTCGCTTCGACAGTCGCCCTTGCACATCGTTCCAATCGGACAAGAAACCTTTCTTTTTTTTTCTGAACCCTTTCTGGTCCCCCTTTTTAGGCTGCCCCTCCCCTCTCGCAGTTCCTCCCCTCCTGGGAGGATTTTTTTTTCTGTAGGTTTCTCCACCTTCTTTGACTTCTAGTCCGGGGACCTAGTCCTTTTTACCACGGGTCCCAACTGCACGCCCCCTCTTTTTTTGCGATTTTTTCCCTCAGTCAATCACCGTTCTCTTCCCCCTCTGATCTTCCTCCATCAGTGGAGACCGGCTCTTTTACAACATCCCCTATCCCTTTCCCGGCATTATTCTCTCTCCAGTTGTTGTTGTTTTTTTTTTTTTCAAGATTGCCCTTTTTTTTTGCTCTGCTGTTTTTTTTTTTTGCAGCAAAATCCCCTAGAAAACTTCCCCTTTCATTAGTCGCTTTTCCTCCTTTCCCCGTTTCCCCAGTAAAGAACGGCTTATTTTGGCCCATAAGTCTTCCCCCGGGTTGCCCTTCCCTTTAGAAAAATGTTCTTGAACCCCTCTCCCTAGGTGAAAGACTATCTTTTTTATGAAATCCATTTTTTCGAGTTCCCTTTGGAAATTTCTCCCCCACTTTCTTGGCAGAAGGAGACTTTTTTTTTTTTTTTTCCCATTCCCCGCTGCCCTTTTTTCAGAAACTAATTTTTTTCCTTCCCCCCTCTTTTTCTTGTTCCTTCCACAGATTTTTCGATCTGTCTTGACTTTGGGGAATTTGTTCCTTTTTCCAGCCTTTTTTTCCCCCCCCTTCCATTTGGGAATCAATTTTTCTTTTTTTCCCCCCCCGGTCTTGTCTTGTCTTTCGCCTTTCTTCCATTTTGTGAAGAACGTTTTTTTTTGTTACCCCAACCAGTGAATTGGATTATTAGGACTTTCTCCCCTCCCAGCTTTTCCGTTGAGGAGCTGAGCTTTCTTTCCATGTTACCCCCCCCCTGGCACACCGGATCTCCCGCCAGACCCTCCCCCCCGACCCTTCGTATCCCTTTTTTTTTTTTCTTAAATTGCCTCCTTTTGGCTCTGAAAACCCCCCCTTTCTTTCCCCTTTTGAACTTTCGTATGCTATGCGTCAGACCCCCCGAACACCCATGAAGGACCTTCCCCCACGGACTCCCCCCCGGAATAGTGTTTGTTCTTCCCCACTCGTCCCCCTCTCTATGGGTGCTTTTTTTACAGTTAGTTGTCCCCGCCCTTTAAGGGAGGGGTCCCCCCCTTTTCCGGGGGCCGTGATTCTCCCAATATTTCTTCTAGTTCCTTAAGGATTTACTCTTCCCCTCAGGGGGAGATCTTCCCTTGAGTTTTCGGCGTTCTGTGGCAGAACATTTTTTTAGGAAAACCCCTTTTTGTCCCTTCCCCCCTTGAGCAAATCCTTTTTTTAGGAGAAGAGCTTTTCATCCTGAGATCTTGATTTCTTCTCCCTTTCCATATCTTCCTAACCTCCCCTTAGGGCGTTCCACACTCCCCCCTTATGAACGTCTTATTTCTCCAAGGAGGAGGGATCGTCTTCCCCCCTATAAGCAATTCTCTGCGGTAGAAAGGGTCTCCATTGACCTTCATCCTTCCATCCCCCCGAATTCATTCCCCCCCGATGAGGGTTATTTTCAATTTAGTCTTGTTTCCCTTAGAGTTTTACCCATGTCAGGGCAACTTTTTTTGTGATCTTTTGTTCCATTCGTTATTTCGGCCGTACTCACAAGGATTTTCCCCAACCCTGTATTTCATTCTCCTTTTGGTGGTTTTCTTTTTTTTTACAGGAAACACCCCCACTCCGTTCCCCTGGAATCCTCCCCCCGAATTCAACTTCCCCCGCGCTCCTTCAAACTTTAGGACCTCCATAGAACTTTCCCTCTGATATTAGACATTTCGTGACCTTTCTTCCAGGAGAGTACCCCCCCACTTTGTTGGGATCGGGTTTCTTTTCTATCCGCCACTCCTGATTTTTCGGCAGCGAACCTTTCTTTTCTTTGGGTTTTATCGGTTTTTTATTCCCTTTCCTGTTTTCTCATTGCTGGGAGTCATTTTTCCGAAGAAAAACTTTCAGTCCCCTGTCGGTTAGAGTCCTTCGGATAATTTTTCTTGTTCTTTTTTTCTAAATTTCTTTTCGTTTATTTTCCCCGACCAGCGATTTTTCCATAATTTCTCCCAGAACGACCCCTTCGGGGCGGCATCCCTCTGAGTGCCGATCTCTTTTTCTCCTCCCTTTCACTCCTCGCTTAACCCGTCTTTTTTCCAGTTCTCCTTAGAAAAAACAGGGGCCAAGAAACATTTTTCGTTTCTGTGTCCCTTTATTCCGTGAAAAATAATGGTTCCCCCTCCACTACCTTAGAGATTCCTTTTTTTTCCTTCTTTTATAAGTTTCTCCCCATTTTGTCTTCCCAGGAAGCCCTCCCCGATGGTTTGAAGTTCAGTCCCTCCCCTATCCCCCCCGTGCCACATTCCCTTTTTTTGAAGCCTTCCGAACCCAAGACCATTTCCATGCCTTTTTTTCCCACATTTCCGGTCCCCTTTAACTGGATGAGAAATTTCGAACCTGTCGCGGCCTGTTGTCCCCCGGTCTCTTCAAAGGTCTCCCCTATCTGATTGCTCTCCGTTGATGGATTAAGAGTTCCAACCCTCCTCCCCACACCCTGCCGTCGCCATTTCCTCTTTTTTTTTTGGGGCTGTTTCCCTTTTGCGGTTTCTCCCATTTTTAGTGTCCCCTTTGCCATTCCCCCCCCAAACTGGTTTCTTTCCAAAATTTCTCGAAGTGTTCGGTTCTCTCTTCTAACACTTGATTGGCTCTCCTCCCCTTTCAGGAACCTTTTCCTCTCAGATGGCCCTTCCAATTGAGTTCCTTTATATTCCTTTTTTCGTCAGAACCTTTCTCCCTGGATTTCGGCGGCTGCCTTTCTTTTTCAAAGAGCCTTTTAGGTCAAGCTCACCCACTGTTTGCCAGAAGGGAATTTTAGTTCAGGAGGGGGGCCCCCTCCCTCCCCCGCGCGGACCCCTTTTTTCCCCCCCTGTTGTCTTTGCCAGGGCACCGTGTTCCATGTCCCTTTTCCCTTGCCCAAAAGGTTCTTTTTTCCCTGAAGCGGTAAACTTAAGTCCCTCCTCAGGATCCCCTCATCTAGTGGTTTTTCTTTCTCTGTCCCTCTTTCCGGCAAAGTTCGGCCCTTTTCCAAAAGACTGGGATGTTGGCCCCTGCCTGTGGCATTCTTTCCCCATCCCTTCCCTTGCAGCAGTGGTATGGTTTTCCCGCACCTCTGGTGGACAGCTTTTCCCCCCCCTTTCCCTTGGCTTTACTCCCCTTCAGCCCACTCTCTTTTAGGCCGTTTCCGCTCACCGGAGACATTTTTTTTTTTTTTCCCAACCTATGTTTCCCACCCCCTTTTTCCTTGTTAAAACTCCCCCTTGACTTTTTTTCCCCTGGGTGAGAGAGTACCTTTTCTTTCACCTCCAACTTACCCACTCACGAAAATGTTTTCCCCCCCCCGATTAATCTTTCGTAGGATTGGCCCCTTTTTTTCAAGACTCCTTTGTTGAGAGACTTTCCTTCATACCCCTCCCCCTCTCTGAAAAAGTGTCGGGGTTTTTATGCATTACATTCCTTGCGCTTTTTTTTTGATTAAGTACGATTCACTTTTTTTTTGCTGGCTTCCCTTGGGAGAATCTTTTTTCCTCTTGGTCAGGCTTCCCACTCTGAGCCCCCCCCGGGGATTTCATGTTTTTTTCCCTGTGTCCTTTAAAGGGGACTCCGTTCCCTGAAATTCTTTTTTTAACCACCCACTCCCCTCTTGGAGGTTCCCCTCCCCTTTTGTCACAATTTTCCGGTGTTGATTTGGACGGATCCTCGGCCCCTCCTCCCCCGGTCCGCTCTTACCTTTTCTCCGTGGAGATTCTCTCTGCTTACAACCTTGAAAAAGGTAGCCTTTCTTTCCTCGGGCGTCCCCTCTTGCTTTTTTTCCAAGCTTCCGTCCTTAGCAGATTTCTCTGGGCTTTTCTTCCCCCCCCCCAAAAAAACCATGGGACGGGTTTCCCTGCTTCCTGTGAAAATTTTCTCCCCCCCCCCCTCTGGACACCCTTCTCTACTACCGGCTCCCTTTGAGGCCCCCTTTTTTTTCGACGACCCCCCCTGGAACTCCTCCAAAGAATAATTGGCGTCCCCTTTCCCCCCTCGTCGAACTTCCCGCCTTTTTTTCCCGCCCCACTAGCATACAAGATCCCCTCTACTTTTTTCCTCCTTAGTGGTTTCTCTTTTTTTTTTCCACCGTCCCCTCGGATTTTTACCCCCTCGGTCACAGCAAAAACCCTTCCTTTGTGCGCCTCCCACAACATATTTTGCAGGGTCCCTTTCCCCTCACGTCCTTCCTTTCTCCCTACCCCCCCCCGGGAGCAATTTTTTTTTTCTCACGGCCTCTTCGGTTGCAACGAGACTTTCCTTTCCAATAGTTCTCATCCTCCCCCCTTGGACGTCTTTTGGGCTACAAACCTCTCCCCGGGTCCTTCTTCACGGATTTCATCCCTTTTCCCTTTAACTTCCTCTTTTGAGATTCCACTTCCCCATTCTTCTTTTGGATGGCAATTCCCCCTTAACTTCCCCCCTGAAGTCTTACTTTTTTCGTGAGTCCCATTCTTTTCCCTTTGGCCTCTTTTTGCAGAATGCTTTCTTCCTTTTTTCCTTTTTAGACCTTCCCCCCCCTTTCTCCTGGTCGCCCCCCCATGCGACATCAGGTTGCCCCTCTTTAGCTCGCCCCTCCTTTTTTGCAAAATCCCTTCCCCGCCATTATCCTTGCATGTTTTGCCTTTTTCGGTTGACCCCTCCTCCCTCCTTCTCGAAAACACTTCACTTTTCACGCAGAACCTCCCTCTGGTTTTGCAATTCCCCCCACCCATGTTGAACCCCCCGACTCCTCCAGAGTGCCTTTCTCCATGGAAAATTCACCTTTCCTTTTGTTTCGCTTTTGCCGCTTCTTGAGTTTCTTTTGGCCCCAGATACCTTTCGTCCCGGCCCCCCCCCCCCCCTCAAAAACCACCTCTTTTGGGGTACTCTCTTTTTTTTCCCATTCGAACCCCCACCCAGGGCTCGTTTTCAAAAGGTCTTTTTTCTTTCCCAGCACGTTTGGTTATTTCCTTTTCGGTAGTAATATTTCGCCACTTTTTACGGTCCTCTTCCCCCAAGTTTGCCCCGATCATCTTCTTTTAGGCCCGTGATCCCCCCCCCTGAATTTTGAAGCGATGTCTCCTTTTTTTTTTCGCCCTTCTCCTCCCTATTTCCTTTCTTTTTCCCGAGTGCGAATCCTTTCTTCTCGCCTCCTCCCCCAATGCCCCCTTTCTCAGATTCTTCTTTTCCACGATGGTTACCTTTTAGGTGGACCAATTTTTCTAAATCCCCCCCCTCCTCTTCCGATTTCCCCCCCTTTTTATGAAGCTTTTCGTACTGAAAGGCCCCCCCCTCTTTTCATCCCCTCCTTGACCTCCTTAGAAGGAGGTCAACCCCCTTCAGAGAGAAATCTTCTCCTTAAGTATCTTCTTTTAGTGTTCTTCTCTTGTTAGTGGAGGACATTCTTGCCCAGCGTGAAACCTCAAGCCCCCCACCCCCCCCCCCCCCTCCAAAGATAATGTCCACCAGAGTACTTTTTCTTCCGCAACCCCCAACCCCCACCACACGACACCTCCCTGATTCTTTCCCAAGGAACCCCTCCGGGACCCCCTTCAGGGCCCCCCACATGGCTCATATGGTGCTTGAGAGTGGTCTCACCGTTTCTTGATTTCTACGGCCTTTTCCTTTTTTTTCTTTTTGAAGGAGTGTTCGGGGCTCCCCCGGTCCCCTCCCCTGGTGGTACGACTCCTTCTTCCCTGATCCCTCCCCCCCGCGCACTATTTTTTTTCCTCTAAACCCTTTTTTTTTTTCTTAGTCTTCGGTGTTAGACCCTCGTACTGGTTTCCCCTGGAGGAACTTTTTCGCTTCGGCTTTTTTCTATTTTAGTCTTTTTTTGGGTTTTTTTTTCCCATTCACCCACAATCCTCCCCCCGAGATCCCCCCTTCTACGGTTCAGCGTTCTTTTTGGTTTCTTCCAGCTATTGGTTTAAGGGAAGTTTGGTTTTTCCCGTGAGCACTTTTTAAGCCCTCCCCCAATTTGGCACCCCCGTTCTCTCTGGAACCACTCGACTTTCCCCTGGATCCCTCTTTTCCAAATTCCCCCCCGTCTCCCGCTTCGTTCCCTCAAGAACATTTTCTTTAAATCTCACCCCCCCTGCTCACCCCTCTTTTCTTTTTCCTGCCATTCGGTTTGCGCTTTTTGCTCGCCGTTGCACTTCTTTTCCTTGTCCCTTTTTTTTTTTAGGTTGTTTCCACCACCCTTTATTCCCCTTTTTGGAATCTCTTTTTTCCTACCTGACTTCTTTTTTTTTGGTAATCCTACTCAACCCCTCTATAAAGGGTTCTTCTCTCTGTCATCCCCCACTCCCAAGCCGTCGTTCTTTCTGATTTCGGTCCCAGTTGCGCCCTTCCTTCAAAAGGAACCCCCCTTTCTCCCCTGAAATTTCCCCCCCTTTCATCCCTTTGTGTTGTTGTGAGGGATTCCCCTTTTTTTTCTGGCTTTCTCCATATTGATGTTGCTTCCAGTCCCTCCTCTTTTCGAAGTGAAAATTTCCCCTTTTTCTCAAGAACTTTTTTTTGCATTTGGCTTTCTAACCTTTTCCCCGGTAGGGCTTTCCTTTTAGCTCCCCCGAAGTTAGTCGTCTGTTTTTTTTGACACTTTTCATGCTATCTTTTCTCCCCTTCTTTTAGACCTTTTCCCTAATTGCTGTGTGACTCAAAGGGACCTCTACCAGCCCCTTTTTTTTAAATTTTTTTCGGGACTCCCTGTCTGTTCCCTTTCACATTGGAGAGGGGACCCGGTGGGCCCCTTCCCCTTTGAAAACTCTCTGTTTCTTTCCTTTTTTTTTAAAGAATCCTGGCGGTCCTTTCCCACGCATGCTTTCTCCTCTTTGTTGGGGTTTTTTTTTCTTTTTCCCTTTCGGGAGGAGGGTGGCCTTTTTTTTTTTTCTTCGGTTCGTTCTTTTTGGAGCCAGTTTTCGTGAAATTTTTGGAGGGTGACCTTGTGTCTCCCTTTTACTTTCCCTGGGTTTTTAGCTGATGCGTCCTTACTTTATTGGCTCCCCCTTTCTTGTAACCACGCTTCAAGGATTTTTTATTCGTCCCCCCGCACACCCCCTCCCCCCCCTGTGTATTCTTTGTAGATTAGTGATTCTTTTTCATTGATCTCCCCGGATGCCTTTCGCATCGAGCCCCCCCCCCCCCCTCCCAGTCCTCCTTCTCAGCCTTTGCTCCCGGCCCGTTTTTTCCTTTTTGAACAAAAACCATTTCCTTTTTTTTTTCCCGGCCCCCCCCTTTTTTCCTATAGTTGAGCTCGAAATCCCTCCCCCCCCCCTGTCTGAGCCCTGTCCCCCCAGCGTTTCTTCCCACACCACCCCCCCTTAAAATTTCGTCTAGGCTCCGGAATCTCTTGAAAGGAGGCCTTACCTCATTCCCCCTTGGACTGAAGGGGGCCCCCGGAAACGACATGGCTGTTTTTTTTGTTTTCCCCCCCTAAGGTTTTTCTACTAAGTGCTCCTGTTTTCTTTTCTTTCTTTCTGCCGATTTGACTCGGTTTTCCCCGGTCTCTCCCCCCCAAGGAGATGGCCTGTTCTCGTGGTGGCAAAGCTGGGTCCCCCTCCCTCCCGACCACCCCCTCACGGGGGGGGGGGGCATCGCCCTCCTTCCCGTGAAAGAGAATTCCCTGAGCTCTGTTTTGATCCCTGGGTGATAATTATCCCCCCCTCCTTTCCCCCCAAAGAACTGGAGTTTCTCCCCCCCCTTTCTGGGTTTTTTTTCCGGAAAAACTCCCCCCTTCCTGGGTTTTTGACCCCGGAAGTGAATCTGTACGATGAGTTGGTTTCCGGCCCCTTCTCCCGGTATTGCCTTCCCCCCCTTAGTCTCTTTTCTCCCCGAATCAGAGGACTGGTCTCCTTTTCATGTCGTCCTCTCCTTTAGAGTTAGGTTTCCCCCACCCTGGGGGTCCCCCTTATGCGGCCTTTTTTTCAGGTCTTCAGTCCCGAGAGAGGGTGGCTGTAAAACCTTCAAGCCCCAGGGATCCCCCTCCTAAAAACACGAAGTAGTAGTGGCCCCCTTTTCCGAGGAGTTTCCCCCCCCAACTTTTTCCGGGGACGATTACAGCGTGTACGAAGGGTCCGGTTCCCCTTCCCTGTCAGGGCCATTCGCCTTTTAGTGCCCGTTTTTTAGAAGACCCTGCCCATCTAAATGGCACCGGTTTTTTTTTTTATCCTATAGGGGGTGGGCGTTTCACTAAGAGGTTTTATGATGAGTAAGAAGAGGCCATTACCCTTTTTCAGGGTTTGGCGTTTTGTTAACCTCACTTTTTTCTGGAGACCTTTTCTGCCACCCTTTTTCCGAAATTGTTTCTTTCCTCAAAACGTTGATCCCGCTTTTCTTGAGATAATTGAGGTTTTTTTGACCTTCCCCTTGGAGGATGGTGTTTCCTTCCGTTCCCCCCCCCCCTTTTTTATTTCAACTTCTCTCATTTTTCTTTTTTTCCTTTGCGTCCCCCCCCGTTAAGGGTCCCCTGTTTTTCTCGCAGTTCTTTCTCATTCACTTTTCTAAAAGAGGACCTTCCTTTTCTCCCCGTTCCCGGCCGACCACCACTTCCAGATTACGCGAATTCCGGTTTCCGTGCTTCTTTTTTTCTTGTAAGACACCAATTAATCCTTTTCCCTTATAAAAACCCTCTTTCTTTCCGTTGGAATTCTCTTCTCTCTTTTTGCTGGGGACTTCTCTCTCTTTCTTGTCCTTCCATAGCCACTCTTATAAAGACCGTTGACCCCTTCAATTTAGGTCTTCAAATTGCCGGGCCTTCCTCCAGTCCTTTCTTTTTTTTTTTTCTTCCCCCGGGGAACCCTTTCTTCCCGCGGGCCATTTCCTCGACCGATATTTCTTTTTCCCAATTTTCCTTCTTTCCCGATGGAAGTCTCCCCTAGCCTTCCCCTATATTTCTCCTATCTCGATGGATTCCCCCTGTTGTCCTCCCAGGATGTGGTACACCCGTTTCGTCGCCCCCCCTTCCCCCCCTTTTCGGTGCTTTTTTCTCCCCTGTTGGTTCTACACCCTTTTTTTTTGCCTTTGATCCCGTTTTTTTTTTCCTTTTTTTTTCCGAACTGGTTCTTTAGCAAAAAACCCTTTCCGATGTCTTTTTGAGAGTGTTTCCCCCTTTGATTGTCGTCCTTCCCTAGTCGGTGACCTCCCCTCCTTGGGGGAGAGAACCCCCCTTTCCTTTTAGAGTGTCCCTTGAGTCTCTTCTTACCCTTTTTTTTTTCGTTTCTTCCCTTTTGATGATTGGTGGTCCTTCCCCTCAGGGACTTTTCGAAGATGTTTTTCCCGTCTTAGTACCTTCCCTTGATTTTTCCTTTCAATTTTTTTCCCCACCTCTTTTTTTTTGCGATCCTCCCTGCAGAAGCTGTTTTTTTTTTTGTGGCCCTCCTTTTTTTTTCTGACGAAAAATTTCCCCTTTTTCCCCGTTGTGTTTTCGTTTCTGAATCGCCAAAGGATATTCCTTACCCCTTTTTACCAACCCCCTCCCTTTGTTTGAAAGGGAGGCCCCAACCCATTTTTTATCCTTTCAACGCACCTTACCTTTTTTCAGCTCTTTTTTCCCCTTTGAGTAATTCAGACTACCACCTTTCCCCTTTTTTTTTTGTATTCCCCTTATGAAATTTCCCTTCTTTCCTGGAGATTAGATGATTCCCCCTCCCCCCCTGCTCGAGTTCAAGGGAGGTTTCTTTTTTTCCCGTAAGAACGTCTCTCACCTCCATGGGTTCCTGCTCATCCCGAAACTGTTTTTCCCCCTTTTTTGGCGTAGCCCTTTCTCTCTTTTCCCTTCTTTTTTTCCTCCCTTGTTTTGGTTTGACTCTGCAATCCCTTTCCCTTCCTGAAAAACGTTTACGGGGGTTTTTCTTTAGCATTCCTTTCCCCTTTTTTTTTCTTTGAACCTGGCTCCCCTTTCCCCCACCGCCCGTGGGGGACTTTTTTTGTCCGTGGAACCCTTCCTTTTCCCCTGAGCTACACGGGGTTTTGTAAACCTTCCTGTTTTTTGATCCCTTGATCCTTAGGTTCCTTCCTTCCTTTTCCTATCGAAGTACGCAAATCGTTTTTCTTTCACCCCACGAATTTTCATTTTTTTTTTCCCTAACTGGAGGCCTTTGCTTTTCCTTCTTTCTCCAACCTTCCAACCATTTTTTAGGCACGGAATATCCTTCTCCTCTTCCCCGTCCGGACCCCCCCCCCCCTTCCCCAAAGTAGAAATTTTTCCCTTCTGCGTCTTTCCCCAACCTTTCTAACGTGGCATTTTTTTCTTTCCCATGGTTTTTTCTGACAACCCCCACTTTTTGTTTTCTGCCGCATTTTTTTTCTCCGTGGAAACCATTCTTCTTTTCTTCCCCTCGGAAAAAACCATTTAATCTAGTCCGCCTCCCCTGTGTACCCCCCCTAAGGCAAACGAGGGCTCCCCGCTAACCTTCCTTTGGAGAAATCGAAGCGTAGTCTCTTTCTTCGCGCATCCCCCACATACTATACCCCCCTCCCCCGATAATTTTTTTTGGATAACCTTTTTCTTGTTTTTTCTTTTTTTTTTCCCCAGGAAAACGGATCCAACCCTTGTGGCTCCCCTCCCCTTTCTCCCAACCTCAACTTCCTTGCCCGCGGTGAACACATCTTCCACACTTTTCCCCCTCCCTTTACGGATCACTTCCCCCTTTTCCCGGTGAACCTTTTCTCCAACCGTTACGTCTCTTTTTCCGAGGTTGCCCTGTCCTCTCCCTCTTTTTTACTCATCCATACGTCGTTTTCCGAAGGTCTTTCTCCCCTTCACTTACCTTATGGCGGCCTTTTTTACCCCTAATTGTCTTTTCCAAACGGGGGCTGATCTTTTTTTTTGGAATTCCCCAAAATAGGCTCGGCTTTCCCCTCAAAAAAGAACCTTAAGCCATCCGCCTTGTTCCCAACTTCTTTTTCAAGTATTTGCGGCCCTCCCCCTTTTTTCACTCCCCTTTTTTATGTTAAGGGAGCGTGTTCCTATTCAGGTGAGATTCCCTTGTGTTTGTTTTTTATAGGAGACGCGCTTTGCGACATCCCTTTTTTTTCAACGCCCTGCTGTTGGGCCGTTTTGCATTCCCCCCAAACTCCTGCCCCCGTCCCTTTCAGAGAGGGCCTTTTTTCGTCATTTTTTCAACCCACCCCCCCCCTTTTCCTCCACCTCAATTTAGCTTTTCCCTCCGCCCCCGCTATTTTTTTTTATTCAAGCAAATTCCCCTCTTCGCAACCCCCCTTTCCCCTCCCTTGGACGCCCGGTCCCCCCCCGCGAAAAACGGTTTTTTTGGGGATCATCCCCTTTTTTTTCTTAGCCCCTCCCCTCACCACTCTTTCCCCCCCTTTTTAGCGGTCCCCTTCGAGGTCATTCCCCCTTTCCCCCCATTTCTCTTCAAAGTTCTGGCGTCCCTTTGGGAGGTTTTCACTCGTGTATCTTTCCCCCTGAACAGTGGTCCTTTTTCCTCGTACCCCCCCCCCCCCATGGGGGAACTCCCCTATACGTCTTTTTCCGTTTCTTTTCCCCTGAAATTTCCGAAAGCCCCTCTTCTCCTCCAAGTAGAAAGGCGGGCCTCGGTCTTCCTGTGCACCCTCTCCAAGTCATCGAAGCCCCTTCCACCTTTTCTTCGCCGCATTGATTCGGGTATCTTCCCCCTTTCTAGGAGCTTTGAACGGAGGACAACCCCTTTTCGAACTCACTCTTCTCTACAGGCCTCCGGGTAAGAGGCCCGCTTCCCCCTTCTGGCATCCTCCCCCTTTTTTTGGCCGGCAATCTAATTCCCTTTTAATGCACCGTCTCCCTTCTCTTTGTTTCCTCTGCACTCCTTTTCGTTTCAGTGGGCATTTTTCCCCTTCCCCAAGTTTTGTTTTCCCCCTGTGAAAAAGCCCTCCCCCCCCTAGTCCCAGCTCCTTCTTTTTTTTTTTGTGTTCCCCTTTTTAAAGCGGCCAACCCCCCCCCCCCACAACCTCCCCCTGATTTCGTGATTCACGCCTTTTACAACAGCCCTTTTCTTCGGTTTTGCAAAACCTTTTCTCCGGCCGGTTTTTTTTTTTGGCCGTCGTATCCGAGATTAAGGGCTGTTCCCGCTTTCCCTCAGTCAGTGGTTTCAGGACTATTCGGCCTTTTTTCATAAGGGGATTCGCGAAAACCCTGTCTTGCCCCCTTTTCTCTTTCACCGGCGGGACCCATTTTCCCCCGGACCCTCCTTCCAGAATGCAGCCCCCTTTTTTAGGACATTCTCGGAGGACGTTTTTTCTTTGGCTGTTTGGTTCTTTCTTGCAAAGCTTTTCTTCAGGACCCAGTCCCTTTCCGAATCGCTCCGCCACTTTCTCTTGGTGGAGGACCCTGCTAGCCCTCTTTCTTTTTTCCTTTTGTGGTTTTCCAAAAAAGTTCCTCCCCCCATTCCCGTCCGCAGTCCCTCCCGATGACACCCTTTTTCCCCCGAGGGCCGGATCCCCCCCCTTACCCTTGCTTCTTCTGGCGCCAAATCCCCCCTCCCCATGTACTTCGACAGTTTAGGAACATCGTTCCCGACAAGTCAACTACGAAAAGTTTTTTTTTTCCTCCCTTTCATGCCCCCCCCTTTCTCATCCCCTGTTTGAGAGCTGCCCCTCCGTTTGCTACCCTTCCCCTTTTTTTTGGAGTCTCTTTTTAACATGAGGGACCCCCCCCTTCTTCATCCTTTCTTTGATTTTTTGTCTTAGTCCCATCTTTTCCGGGGCCCTCTTTACTGCCCTTCCCCTTCCAGGGAGATAATTGGTCTTCCTCCCAAAAATCGCATGCCATTTCCTTCCTTTTCAGTATTTTTTTTCCCCCAATCGTTGAGAATTCTTTTTCGCAAACCCCTTTCCTTTTTTCCAAAGGCAAGGAAAGCC